>Ga0209514_10005526_pt1 | contig 16096 bp, 13 predicted proteins | sample Subgrocontami58m_FD_187452 | JGI IMG/M metagenome (GOLD analysis project Ga0209514, IMG submission 187452) | Subsurface groundwater microbial communities from S. Glens Falls, New York, USA - GMW37 contaminated, 5.8 m (SPAdes) (version 3) | ecosystem: Environmental > Aquatic > Deep subsurface >...
ATATGGCTGGGCTACGTGAGCCGCCGCCTGTTGCGCTTGGCGCCCCAGGAGGATGCCATAGGTCTGGTGCGCGGCCACAGGATGTGGTTTGGCCCGGGATCAGAGTGCTATCTGGATATGACCAGGGGAACCTGGGAGCCTGAAGGCGCTGACGAGTATGCTCTGCTGCCTGATGGAGAACTGGCCCTGGTGCGCTCCGATCTTTCGACGATTTCAGGACTAGCGCTGGAGGCCATCCGACAGGACCTGTCTACCATCAAGGCCAAGCTGGGGTTTTGAGACTTTGCCTTTTCTGCTCGCTCGTGTATCATGGCCTCTGATACACATCAGCAGGAGGGGGCACAATGGCCTCGGCCCGAAAGTTTCTCTATCAGCGGCTTAGTCCTGCTTTGGTCAGGCTATACAATGTTCTCAGGCGACTGAAGCCCGTCGAAATGGCAATGGATTTCCTGCTCACTAAGCTCTCTCCCAATATCGGCACCCCTTTCTTGGAATCCACCCACAGCACCGGGTCTATGGAAAAGGACTGGGACAACCGTGCCAGGTTGAGTGGGCTGATGGCCGCCACCGGGGCAGCCTCCGAAGAGGGGGCTGATGCCTCTGCTCTGAAGAGTTTGCAGACGCGGATACTCAAGGGCACCGATCTAAAAGAGACATGGGTGGTGCTGGAGATAGGTTGCGGAATCGGCAACCTGCTAAAACCCATATCTGCGCTAGTAAGAGAAGCTCACGGGGTGGATATCTCCGGTGAGATGCTCCGACAAGCTGCAGAGCGCACTAAAGGGTGCGCCAATGTCGTCCTGCACAAGACGGAAGGACGGTTGGATATGTTCCCAGACAGCTTTTTCGACTTCGTTTATTGTAGTGGCGTATTCATTCACTTTCCTGAGAAGACTCTGGTCTACGAGTATTTCAAAGAATCGGCCAGGGTGCTCAAACCTGGGGGAGTCTTCAGACTTAACGTTGATGGACGAAGCTACCTGACATGGCGGTCAAACAAAGGCGGGACTCTTCGTGGAGTAGTCTTCAAGCCAGAGGAGATCAAACAAAATCTGGGGAAGTATGGCTTCCAAGTCCGTGATATCACTGGGGCGGAAAGTCTGGACATGTGGACCACCGCGGTTGTGATCAAGGGGTAGCCGGTCCTACTTTCTATTCCACCTCAAACTGCTCCAAGGCGATGCTCGTCTCGAAAAAGGCTGACCAGAGGTGGAGCCAGTGGTTTCTGCTCGTAGGGCGTTGGCGGCCATCAGTCAGGACGTGGCCGCGAGCAAGGCCAAGATAGGGCTGTGATCCTTCACCATCATGACGTGTCCACACGATAACAAGAGATTGACTCTTTGAATGTGGCCCGCTCCATTCCAAACTGAAGAATCTGAGCAGCGGCTTGTGGATCGTGGATCTGTTCGTTGGCCAGGATGGCAAGCTGAAGATAGGGCTCCCACCAGCTCGACCAAGGGCCCCAACGGGTGACAACGAAGCCCGGGATTTTGATGACATGATAATACAGGCGCTGATAGAGCGCCTCCGGGGTTCGCTGCAATCCCATTCCTGCCTGAAGCTGCACTGCCCTGGTCGTGGCGGCGAGGTCCTCTGGCGTTGGGGTAGTGACGGCCCCAGCCTCCAGAAAGAACGCTGTCTTCAGTAAAGCCCCCCCGCCCAGGGGTTGCACTCCACCCGACATCACGCTCCGTCGCATGTAGTCCACTGTTTGCGCACACTCTCCCAGCCGCCCATAGAGACTGGCCAGGAGATCGTAGGCATGCACCGTGCCCTGTCCGTCTAGCAGGGCCTGTGTCAGGTTGCCTATGGCTGATCGCATGAGCTGCTCTGGCAGCCGGCCCTCGCCGAGCGACTCTGCGAGGGATTTATGGGCCTGGAGCGTGCCAAGATTCAGGTATGCCATCCCACGAACGCCGGGGACGAAGAGCACCGCTGAGAGGACTCCGAGAAGCAACGCGGCTGCCACCGCGGTCTTCCTGAGGCCACCAGTGGGCGACGAAGATAGGAGTGGGTCGACACGGGAACTCAACGCGCCAACCAGCCCCAGCATGACCCAGAATGCGACACCGGGCTTGGTTCCCAGGGTTGGGCTGTCCTCAAGGCCAAAAATCATGTAGCTCACGACCCCCGCGCCCACGCCGACAAGAAGGCTTCGGGTGTTCGCGTCGATTGCCTTGTGCACGCCTGTCTTAATGGCCAGTCCGAGAGCCAGCAACAGCCAGAGGAACGCCAGGAGCCCGGGCACCCCTATGTCGAGTGCGACCTGAAGGAAGAAGTTATGCGCGTGATTGACACCTGAGATCGCGGACAAAGGGAACAGGCCGCTCAGGGTGTAGTCCAGGTTGAACAGGCCTACTCCCGTGAAAGGTTCGTTCCGCAGCGCCTCCAGGCTCCACAGCCAGAGTACCAGGCGTTCTGTAATACCATCGCCCACTTTGTTGCCGGGGCTCATGACCCACGTCATCATCCCCGCACTGAGGACCGCGCCCAGCATGGCCGCGGGAGCTGTCACCCACAGCAGCCAGCGGTACCGCCAGAGAACCAGGAGAACGACAGCGACTGCTGTTCCTGCCAGGGCACTGAGAGCCTGGGACAATACAAGCGTAAAGCCCATGACCAGCGCCGCAACGGCCGCCGCACACCTGATCACTCGGCCATGACCAAAGGACAGAAGGGAGAGAGCAACGGGGAGCAGCAACCCCATGGCGCCACCTATGGGCCTGGGATGGGCTAGGCCGCTTTCCGGGGACGGCAACCCCCCTGTCGGTATTGCGCCCGCCAGGGTGTGCAGCGTAGGGATATGGTTGGTTATCCAGGTGAGGTTGTAGAACTGGTAACTTTGCCAGTCGGTGACAGGCATGCTCAGCAACGCCGCAGCGGTCCCAAACCCGAGCAAAACGACGCCCATGCGCTGGATGTCACGTTCGTTGTGCAGCCCGTTGACCAAACCGTAGTAAATGGTGACGCCCAGCACGATGCCCCAAAAATGCGGCCAACTGACCGACAGATCGACCGAAACAAGCATACCTATCACGGTCATGAACAAGATCAGGGCTATGGGAAAGTCCAGCCTGGTGCGCCGCGTGAGGTAGCCAAGGGTCAGCCATCTCGCCAGCCACAGCACGATGAGCAACGCAGCGGCAAATCCAGTGAATCGATTGGGGAAGATTAAAAGGGGCGCCGCCGCGGCGATGAAGAGCGGCTCGCGGCTCGCCATCACGCTTGCCAACCACCTGATGCCTCGTGCACAGCGTATGAACATTACCGGCAGGGACCTCATTGTCTGTGGGGCGAATCTTATCCTTACCGGCCTTCGAGTGGCCGATACTTCGGTATACCGGCGTACACCACAAGAGCCCCATTGTCGTAGACCTGCTCATTCTCCCTCGACAAGCGCTCTATCATGTTTAGCCACAGTGGGTCGTTCAGCGGAAGGCCTAAGGTCATATAGGACTCAACAGCGATTGAAGGGGAGTGAACAAAAAAGCTATGAGTAAAAACTTCTTTAGAGCGTTGCGAGTACAGAGTCAGCAGGTCATCCATGCCTTTGCGCCGCATTTCAGCGGAGTAGCCCGAGCTCTCAGTCTCCACAATGCCAGTGTAGTTTGCCCCCGTTAGGTAGTACAAATCGGCAACATAAGCCGATGACCCTCCGCCAAATATATTGAGCCCCTCCCCCGTGCCATACAAAGACTGTAGCCACTCCGCCTGAGCAAATTCGACCTGGTGCTGCATATTGATGTTAATCAGGCGATTATCACCCAAAAACGTGGGGAAAGAAAACAGCGCAAACACCACCGCAATTCCTGGGAGAGCAACTTGCGTCACTCGCGGTCCCAGTCTCATGAAGAAAATGAACAGGAAGGGCGTCGTAAAAAAGGGCACATAGGTCAACCCTCTCAAGAGCTCCCCAAAGCCTCTCGGTGAAACGAGGCCGCTGAGGAGACTCAGCAGACCCAATCCACCGAATGCTCCGACAAGCCTGCCCTCGTTTGGTTTCAGACGAAAGTGAATCTTGAGGAACCACAGCCAGGCCAGGCCGCCTGCGGCGTAGAGCAGGCAAAGCCACAGGAGGCGGGTCCAGCTATACCAGGCAGGGGCGCTCGGCCCAAAGTTTGCCGCCCCAATGGTGGCCACCCCTTGCAACCGCGCCCACACATCCAGAGGGTCCCCCAGGAAAACCGCGGCCCCACTGACCATCCAATTGAATCCGTTAACACCCCAATAGAATATCCAGGCTATGGGGATAATAAAGAAAAGAAGCACTGTCGAAAGAGCAGGTTGAAAACCACGATACCGCACTCCCAGTAGAGACAGAGTCCATATTCCCAGGAGGAAGAAGGGTAAATTCATGGATGTGTGAAAATGAATAAGCGCCGCGCCGGTCACTAAACTAATTGCCGTCAGCCGTCCTGAAGCAGTCTCCAGGATTTCTCCATGCGCCAACAACCCCAGAAAGAGGATCACGAGGGGGATGGCCATAGGGCCGGCGGTGTAGAAGCTAGTCATCGCGAGGTTGCCTGCGATAATCAGTATTGAGGCCAGTGCGGCTTCTAAGCTCCGTCCCAACAGTCGAAGCAGGAACGTGTATGTCGCAATTCCTACCAGGATGGAGGTGAGTATGGCGAGAGTACTAACAGCAGCAAAAGTCCCGAGCCCGGTAACCTGGTTCAGGACCAAGAGGACCATAGAAGCCCCAGGCCAGTCATAGTACCCTGTATTGGAATACGACCCTACGTGGCCCAGACTTGTCCACTGATTGGCGTCGAGGGCATGGATTATAGCCTGACCCTGAAAAGGGGCAATGATGCTCCAGTAGCCGCGGAACACCAACGCCGCAACGGCCACAAGAACCACCCGCTCCCACCCACCTGCTCCCTTTTCAGAGCAAGTGAAAAGCAAAACGAGGAGTGAAAGGGTCCATAGGAAAAAGACGGTACCCAAGATCAGTATGTTCGGAAAAACATCTGATGACCAGGTGACAACATTTTCCAACCTGAGATTGACGGGGTAGACCAAGATCATGGCGGTTAGGCAGAGGAGCACCATCCAAAGGGAAACTCGCCAATCCACATTGGCTTCTATCCTTTTTGCCTGAACAGCAGCCTGGCTGCCAAACGTGACTGCGTTAGCCATCAGCGGCAATGGCCTCGTCAAAAATCCTGCCCAGTTTTCCATTCATCGTTGCCAGAGAGAATTCGCCCTGCTCCACCTCCCAGCGGCCGGCCATCCCCATTTGCCTCCTCAACTCCGGGTTTTCAATGAGCATACTCACCCGCTTCACCAGCTCATCAATGACCACGGTATCTGTGGGGCGCATGGCCTTGACATACTCAGGAGTACCAATGTTGCTCTGGACAGTGTTGGGATAGAAGTAGGGCAGTTTTTGAGACCTCGGAGCCACCAGGCCTGTCTTTCCGTCCCTCACGTGCTCTGCGTTAGACCAAGAATCAATGGTCACCACCGGCAGCTCATAACTCATCGCCTCCAGCAGGGTCATAAAGAGAGTGGTGTGTGATGGCATGATGAAAATATCTGCCGTCAGATATTCGTGCTCCAGCTCCGCCCAGGGAATGAATCTGTCGATGATTCTGAGACCCTCCATCCCTTTATATTTAGTCTTCACATCTGCTGGTGCGTCGGCACGCATGACCAGCTCCACGTTGCTGTACCGCTGGCGAAGCCGGGAAAATGTTTCCAGCACCTCTCGGCCCCCTTTGCCCTCAAAAGCCCACGATGCAGTCGTCAGCGCGTCCGTGCCAATAAAGAACAGCTTGACCACCTTGTCCTCGCGGTATTCCTTCACGAACTGCCTCGGCTGAACGGAGTTGCGGACCACTTCAATTTTGTGCTCGAATCCTCGCATGTCCAAGTCCGCCAAGGTCGCGCGCGCGGCATCTGACCAGCAGATGATCCTTTTACAGTCCGCTGAGGCCAGGGCCCGCTCAAAGACGCCCTTGAACCTCTTGAGATGCTTGGGATGCCTGCCCACCAAGAGATGGGCAAACTCCATGTCCACCACCCACGGCTCAGGCCGAAGCACCAGGTGTTCAGACGCATAGGTTAGAACTGTTCCCTCAGGTGGCTTGTTGCGCCGTTCTAGCCAGGCCTTAAAAAGGTTATAAGGCACCACAGAACTATCCAAAGCCCGAAGTAAGCTGCGTGGCAAGTCCGTACTGGTAGCCAGCTTAAACGCCTTCTCTTGCAGCGTCTCTTGGACAACGAACTCATATCCCGAAGGTGGGTAAGCAACCAATCGGTTGTGACAGGCATGCATGACAAACGGGGGCTGTAAGTACACTTTTTTAGGCATCGTGTTCTTTGCTCCTAGCCTTGGCGACTAAGCCGGCGGGTTTCCTGATAACGAGGCAACGGGATGTTCAACGCTCCATGAGTAGTCGGTCGATGTTCTTTCGTACGTAATCGAGGTCATTATTAGCACGGTACCACTCTATGGTGCGGGCAAAGCCCTCTCGATATGAGACCGTTGGCTCCCATTTCAAAACCCTCCGGGCAGCAGTCAGATCAGCCGCTCTCGACGAAACTCCCTGTGGCTTGGTCAGGTCATACTCTATTTTCTGCGGGTGGCGGCCAATGATTTGAAAGATGAGGTCAGTGGCCTCGTTAATCGTTATCCTATCGTCCCTACCCACATTGACCGCAGAACCGTCCTCGATCGTCTCTGCGACGTGAACCATGCCCTCGACAGTATCTTCAACAAAGGTGAAATTGCGGTCCTGTTCCCCGTTTCCCCAAATAGGGTATGGGTCTGCGCCAATCAGAGCTTTGGCAATCAACGCGATGACGGAGTGAGTCTCGTTCTCACGCGGTCCGTAAACAGTAAAAATCCGCACGCTGCTGGTCTTCATCCCATACTGACGATAGTATGCTTTGAGGGCCATTTCCCCCATCAGTTTTGCCCATCCATACTCAAGGTCTGCCAGCGCCTTATCGCGAACAAATGGGTCTGCATCGTCCTCCTTGAGGAGATATGACGATCCTGTTTCTTCCTGGAGATACGCAGGGTATACACACGCCGAGCTGGCAAAACAAACTCGTTCCACGCCTGCATGGTGTGCCTCTTGGAACACCATCTGGTCCACGATCATGTTCGTGCAGCATTGCACTGGATGAGTATCAATGTAGCCCCTGCCCCCGTGAGCCGCAGCAAGATGGAATACTACCTCTTGGCCAGTCACGACTTGTCTGGCGAACGAACTATCCTTGAGGTCACCTTCTAACACGGTAAGCCCATCAGCACGCCACTGTCCCCGTCCCTCTTCCTTCAAAGGGGATTGGAGGTTTGACAACTTGCCACTGGATAAGTCATCCGCAACCGTAACAATTGCTCCTCGTCTCAACAGAACGTCCACCAAATGGCTTCCTATGAAGGACGCTCCGCCAGTGACAAGAACCTTTTTCCCTGACCACATGTTAGCCTCCCGCAGACTGTTTTCTAGAATAACCGGACAACGTGATATGTAATATACTAAACTTCACCTTCTGTTGGCTACTCAGAGAACCGAGAAGCGGCATTAGGGAATGCCTGCCCCATCTGTTCCGCGTGCCCCCGCCCCAGGGCCTCATCAAAGATCCGTCCCAGTTTTTCGTTCATCCGTGTAAGGGAGAACTTGCCGTGCTCCACCTCCCAGCGCGCCGCCCGCCCCATTTGCCTTCTCAGCTCCTGGTTGTCTATCAGCAAGGCCACCTTGCTCGCCAGGTCAGCCACCATCTCTGCGTCGGGAACACGCAACATATCGCTGAAGTCGGGCGCGAGGAAATTCGGCTGGCGGGTGCCGGCGTAGAGGGGCGGCACCTTGCGGGGCCTGCGGGCCACCAGGCCTGTTTTGCCATCCTCCACGTACTCGGAATTGGCCCAGGAGTCTATCGTCACCACCGGAAGTTCGTAGCTCATAGCCTCCAAAATGGTGAAAGGAGCGGTGCCATAAGAAGGAAGCAGAAAAACATCAGCCATCTGGTACTCGTGTTCCAGGGCCTCTCGAGGAATGGGCTGATCCATGATTCTGAGGTTTGCCATCCCTTTGTAACGGGCCTTCACCTTCGCCGGAACGTCGGAACGCACCGCCAGTTCCAGGTTGGGATATCGCTGGCACAGGACCGCAAACATGTCGAATACCTCGCTTCCCCGACCTTCGAACGCGCCTGCGGCCGCGCCCGAGCCCACAAAAAGCAGCCTGACCTTCTCATCACGGTGCTGTTTCACGAAAGACCTGGGGGGAACTGCGTAGTGGACAAGCTCTATCTTGTCGCGGAAGCCCTCGGGACTCAGATTCTCCTGGAGGCTGCGGCGGCCCGCCTCGGACCAGCAAAGGATCTTGCGGCAAAAGGGCGAGGCTAAGGCCTTCTCCACGACCCGCCCAAACCTTTTGAGGTGAGACGGGCGCATGCCCACCAAAGCGGTGGCATATTCCACCTCCACCACCCAGGGCGCCGGCCGGAACACCAGGTGATCGACAGCATAAGTGAGGTCTGTTGTTGAGGAGGTCTTATCCCAGCGTTGCAGCCATGCTTTGGCCAGAGTCATGGGGACAGCGCTGGCCGAAGCCGCTAAGAGGGAGCGCGCCAGCTCCCAGCCTGCCGCGTTCCTGAGCACTTTTTGTTGCGCAGAACCATTGACCACAAACTTATACCCGGCTGGCGGGTGCTCAATCATTTGCTGCTGGAAACCGTGGAGATTCCACGCAGGCTCTAGAAAAACTGTCTGGTTCTGGGTCATATTAATTATGGGTGAGGAGTGCAACGTCTCGTGACTGCGCCGCACTGGCTTTCACTGGTTAGGACGGACTGGAGCGGGCCAAGCGCAACAATCACGCGTGAAAATTCCCGGGTGCCTTGATCTCCTGTCTCCAATAATCCAGGAGAGAGTGCAGCGTATCCTCAAACGGGATGGACGGTGACCAGCTGGTGGCCTCATGCAGCTTGTGTGCATCTCCCTGCAAGAGCTGCACATCAGATGGTCGCAAACGGGCCGGATCCTGTCGCACTTCCACCCGCACCTTGGACAACGTCAGCAGGTGGTCCAGGGCATCTCCGATCCGCCACATACGTCCCGAAGCAACATTATAGACCTCTCCTGGCACACCAAGCTCTAAGAGCAGCCCATAAGCACGCACGACATCTCGCACATCCAGAAAGTCTCGCTTCGCGTCCAGATTTCCCACCATGATCGTAGGCTCATGTCCTCTCAACTCAATCTCTGCAATCTGCTTTGCGAAGCTGGACAGGGCAAATGCCTCTGCCCGCCGCGGCCCTTCATGGTTAAAGGCGCGGGTGCGGACAATGTGCAGACCGTGACTCTGGTGGTACTGATAGCCAAGCAAATCCTGAGCGACTTTACTCACCGCATAAGGGCTCAGGGGACGCAGGGGATTCGTCTCCTTGACGGGCAGTTCCTCAGGCAGGACTCGTCCATACTCCTCGGAGCTCCCAGACACAAGGGTGCGCGCGTCCGGACACACCCGCAGGACAGCCTCTAAAAGATTAATTTGGGAAACAACGTTTGTCGTGAAGCTCTCGGCCGGGTGATCGAAAGAGGCAGGAACAAACGTCTGTGCCGCAAGGTGGAAGATGCGCTCTGGCTTTCCCCGCTCGACCATTTTCGTGACAGAGGCAGCATTTCTAAGATCGCACTCTACGAGGTGGAGCTGGCTCACAATATGGTCAACGTAAATTGTTCGGCTCTGAGGGCGATAAGAGCCCCACACTTCCACTCCTTGACTCAGGAGATACTCCGCTAGGTGGCTGCCGACAAAGCCCGTGATACCGGTGACCAAAGCGCGCATCTCATCTCCTCAGCGCAGTACATTTAATTGACTCATAATTGACTCAGGCTACCTCATCCGCAGATACACCCAGCCTGGCGAGTAAATCGCTTAAAACCGATTGTGAAGTCCGCCCTTCCACGAGCTCTAGCCCCCTTTGTCGACATGTCTCGTGGAGTTGATCGTCCGTGAGCAGGCTCAGGATTGCGTCAGCCAGCGCCTCTTTGGTGTAGTCGATGACTATGCCCGCCTCTGCCTTTTCAATCTCGGCGGCAACAGGAGGCACCCGGTTGATAATGTGAGGGACCCCGTTGGCCATGTATGTCCAGGGGCGGTACACGTCAACATATTTCTTAGAGGTAGCCTTCGGTTGGTAAAGCGCCAGCGCCACGCGGTGCTTACGAACAACTTGGTTGAATTCTGCTTCTTTTATGAATCCGAGTATGTTGAAATGCTGCTCTAAGCCCTTCTCTTTTATCATTGCCCGAAGGCCGTCCGGCAACCTAGTATAACTTACGACTGTCACGGTCACCTCGGGTTGCTTTCGTACCACAAGTGCCATAGCTTCAATAACCAACTCGAAGCCATAGTCCGGCGTCAACTGCCCAATCCACAACACGGAATTGGGTGCACGCTGAGACAAGGGCACGAACCCTATCTCTGATGGGTCTATCGGCTGAGGGATGATAACCTGCTTTGCAGGGTCTACGTATACCCCATCGCCAGCTAGTATCCCAGGGGTAAGCGCGGAAGTGAATACGACAAAGTCAGAGCGTTCACAGCAGAACGAGGCCACAGCACGATACATGTGTCGCAGTACTGGCCAGCCGTATAGTTGTGACCTGTATTCCTCAAACACACTCACCGTGCAGTTCACCATCCCAAGCAGCTTCAAGAGAGTCCCAAACAGCACGAGATGTAGCCCCATTGTGATGCACACATCAAAGTGTCGACGTATCCTCGCGAGAAACAGCGCAGTAAGAACCCAGTCCAGAATGAGCGAGGGGAGGCCAATGTACCCGCCTCGCGGCAGGACGGTCCGCCTATGAGCATCTTCTCCCCAATAGAAGAGGAACTCTGTTTCTTTGAACACTGCCTCACGGAGGGGAATAGGGTGGCCAATGTACGTGAACGTTCCAGACTGAGCGCGGCGGTGTTGACTAATAAAGGACTTTAGCTTAGGGCCGAGCGAACCGGGACCGTGAGCCACCACCACCAGCACCTCAGCATCCGCGAGGTTGCGGCGTTCGCTCGGCCCTTTGTTTTGTGTCTGGTTCTTCACAGCAGATGACGTTACTCTGTTTCTAAGGTAACTAGCGTGGTTGCGAGCGTTTTATCGGGCCTTTCTTTAGCAGGTTGTTGAAATAGCCCTTCCAAGTGCCAAGACAAGTTAGATTTCGTGCCTGGCGAAACCCCAGAATAGGCCCGAATTCGAGTTTTTCAACAGCCTGTCAGGCAGTTTACTTAATTTACGCCGCTGTGCTCTCAGAAAGCGTCTTCTTTACACACAGTAACTCCGCTCGCGCTTCCGGTAATTGTAACACATTGTCCTCAAGCAAGCGAGGCCCATCCTTATCGGTGATGACGTAAATCGTAAATCCCAACCCTCTAAGCTTCGTCAGGAATTGGTGCGGATTCTGCTTAGTCCGTTCAAGTATGTAGGGAATATATTCTAAGATGAGAAACATACTGCTGTTTCGTTCCAGCAGTTGGGCCATTCCTTCCAATGCAGCCGGTTCTGCCCCCTCGATATCCATCTTGACCAGATGGACAGGGGGCCATCCCTCTCCCTCAAAGAAGCCGTCCAATGTAATGGCCTCAACGGAGGTAGCCTTGCCGCCAACAAGCGTGACTGGATGAAGACTATGTCCTAGCGAATCGGGGCGAAGAAAGAACTCAACAATCCCCTGGCCATTGGACACCGCTTTCCTCACCGGTACTACGTTCTGGTATCCGTTCAAATCGATGTTTTTTGCTAGAAGGTCATAATTGGAGGGAGCAGGTTCGAATGCGTAAACTTTTCCCGTTGGTCCCACCTTTCGCGCCGCTAAAAGCGTGTAATATCCAATGTGGGCTCCTGCATCCACAACAACCATTTCTCGTTTAATCAGGCTGTCAAACAACCGGGTCACACCTGGCTCCCAGGCTCCGTGCGTCATATCGAAATAACATTCTGAGTTGGGAGCAAAAGCCATCCGGTGACCATGAACTAAGGCAATTTCTTCCACTTGTGGTGCTAGCTGCAGCCAACGACGGGCTATATAACTTAAGCGCATCAGTACGTTCGCAGCCAGGGGCGATTGGACAATGGGTGACGACCACAGCGCGCCGCTAAGTCTCTTCAAAACTGCTATCATAAAGTTAGGTATTGGCATATGCATCCCCTTCTTTTTTGGGAGTCCTCGTCAAGTTACTGCTGGGAGCAATTTCGTACACGTTGGTGCACCAGTGAGGTCGCGCCAGTGTTGTCGGCAGGACACCGCGGGAGCCATAGTCACAGTATCTGGTTTGATCACGAATCCAAGCCTTTAAGCGGCCGCGAACGCCGCGCTCTTTCTCAGCCGCCTGTACCGCTACCGCAGGGGTAAAAGTCGTGTTCTTTCGTTGGTTACTCATTACATCTCACGTTATCCCTTTCCCATATTCTCTAGCGCCCCCTCCAATAGTCCAGTAAGTCTTGTAACGTCTGTTCAAAAGGTATCTTCGGCGTCCACCCGGTCAGATCACGGAACTTTGTAGCGTCTCCCAGCATAAACGGAGTATCGGCAGGCCGCAGGCGGGCCGGGTCCTGCCGCACCTCCACCCGCACCTTGGACAAGCTCAGTAGGAGGTCCAGGGCGTCTCCTATGCGCCACATGTGTCCAGATGCGATGTTGTAGACTTCGCCCGGCTCGCCGTGCTCCAGGGCCAGCCAATAAGCCCGCACCACATCGCGCACGTCCAGAAAGTCCCGCTTTGAGTCCAGGTTGCCGACCCAGAGGACGGGGTCCCGAATTCCCGCCTCCATCTCCGCAATTTGTTTGGCAAAGCTGGAAAGGGCAAACACCTCGGTCCGTCGAGGTCCTTCGTGGTTGAAAGCCCTGGTGCGGACAATGTGCAGACCGTGACTCTGGTGATACTGGTAAGCAAGCAGGTCCTGAGCAGCTTTGCTGACCGCATAAGGGCTCAGCGGACGCAGAGGGTTGGACTCTTTCACGGGCAGTTCCTCAGGGAGGACTCGGCCATACTCCTCAGAACTTCCGACAACAAGTATCCGGGCATCCGGACAGAGCTTTCGCGCTGCCTCCAGGAGCTTTATCTGCGGAACCACGTTGGCGATAAAGGTCTCCGCAGGATCGCCAAAAGAGGTGGGCACAAAGGTCTGGGCCGCGAGGTGAAAGATGCGTTCCGGCGCCGCCTGTTCCACCAGAGCTGCTACAGAGGCGCTGTCTCGAAGATCACACTCCACAAGGTGGACTCGGTCCAGGAGCGCCGTCACGTTGTCGGTGTGGCGCTCCCTTCGGACTGACCCCCACACCTCTGATCTCTGCTCCAGGGCGTGCTCCGCCAGGTGACTCCCGGCAAAGCCGGTGATACCGGTGATCAGGATACGCATCTCACCACCTACGGGTAGTCCGGGCAGCGGCACGGCAAGGGTAGGTCAAGTGCCGCTCAGGGAAGGACGCGAGGGTTATGCCAATTGACACAGAAGCCTTTGGCCAGACAATGAGCACTCTGGATTCCGCAAGACCCCTGGGCCGTTCATGCTTCATTGGCTAAAACATGCGGTGCGCGTACTTGAAATACGCGGCCAGGGTGGACGGGTCCTGGATAACAGAGTGGCGGACCATCTTCTCTATCTCTGCGGCGCTGAAGAGCCGAAACTCCTTATGTCCCATCTCTGTGGGTCCGTAAGGACGGGCCTGGACACAGTCCGTCGCCACAAACAGGTGGAGGCGGGATGCCAGAACTCCTGCGTCGGGCGCAATGACCCCCAGAGAAAAAACCTTGGCAGGGTCACAGCTCAGCCCCGTTTCTTCTTCCAGCTCCCGCAGTGCGCTCACCATGTCGGATTCTCCTTCATCCACAAAGCCGCGGGGGACCTCCCATGAGTCGGCTTCCAAGGGATGGCGATAGACTTGCAACAGACCGAATTTCTCCTCACATATCGGCAGCACGGCCACGCCGGTGACCATGCCTGGATTGACGGCCTTGGGGACGACCACAAGATAGTCTCGCACCAGCAGGTGGCCCTGACTCCTGAGCTCATCCGTATACACGAAGAAACGAGCGTTCTCAAGAGCCAGCCTTCGCGTGTGCAACACAGGTCGTTCAGACTCGATGAGCTGTTCTCGATTACTGTCGTCTGCGGTGATATCCCCTTCCCTGTCGTCCATTCCCATGTGCTCATGCTCCGCTAAGAACCGCTGGGTAGCTCCGTCTAGTCTCTGAGCGCCTAACCGGTTCCGCGAGGACCGGACCCCGCGCCACAGTTAGACGTTTGCGTACTTGCTGTTGCGAAGGATCGTAAACCCTTTGATCAACTCTTGGATTCCCTCATTGAGAGGGTATTTGGGAGCAAAGCCGGTCTTCCCTATCTTTGCGTTCGAGACGATATAATCGCGTTTGTCCGGGTCCTCGCCGATGGGCGACTCAAGATAGGTGAAGCGGGGGAGATACTGCTTGATAAGCTCGCACAGTTCCAGCTTGGAGAGATTCGCGTCGTCCAAACCAACGTTGTACGCGTTATCTTTCATGGTCTCAAAGTTGTCGAGCGCGTGCAGGAACGCGCGCACCACGTCTCGCACGTGTATATAGTTCCGCTTGAAGTGCCCCTCAAAGATGACGACTGCTGAGTCGTGCACCGCGCGGTAGACAAAGTCATTGGGCATGAGGTCCAGGCGCATGCGCGGTGACATTCCGAACACGGTAGCGAGCCGAAAGCAGACCACGTCGCCGGCGTCCAGCAGCGCCTGCTCCGCCTCAACTTTGGTGCGCCCATAGAGCGAGATCGGTCGCAAAGGCGTTTCCTCGGTGCAGAAGACGCCGTGCTCACCGACGCCATAGCCGCTGTTGGTGTTGGGGTAAAGGATCTTCTGGTCGCGGGAGCGGATCTTAGCCAGCATCTGGATTGCTTCAAGATTCGTCGTCCGCGCGCCAATCGGGTCCTTGTCGCATAGTGGAGCGCCAACCAGGGCAGCCAGCGGAATGATAACGTCCTTGTCCTCTATCATTCTCCGCATCAGCGCCTCGTCTCTGGCGTCCCCGCGGACAATTGAGAAGCATTCGTTGACACAGCATTCCAACAGGGAGTTCTGCTGGTACATAAAACTGTCCAGAACCGTCACCCGGTGTCCTTGCGCCAGCAACGCCGGCGTGAGCAACGAGCCGATGTAGCCGGCTCCGCCTGTGATCAAAATGTTGTATGACATGTGCAACCCCTAAAGCTTTGGTAATTTATTGAAGGGCCGGTTGAGGCTACGCCTTCACCGCAAGGACGACATCGCAGATGCGGTCCACATCTTCCAGTGGCAGATACGGGTGGTTTGGCAGCATGAAGGAGGTCTCATGAACTCGATCAGCCACCGGCAGCACACTGACGCCCGCCCTATCCACCCAGAAAGGCTGACGGCCCATGCTGCCTCCGCCAAGTGGACGGGTCTCGATGCCGTTGTCCCGCAGCGCTACCGCCACCTTATCCCGGTGCTCAAGAGATTGCGCCAGCGCCACAAAGGAGATGGTGCAGGCATCTCCGTCTGGATTTGTCGGGATATGAAAGTCAGGGGATGCGGAGAACCTGGCTTCGTAACGCTGCTGGTTCTCCAATCGCCGCTGCACCACCCACTCGATCTTCTTCATCTGGCCCAAGCCGAGGTGGGCGTTAAGATCGGTCGAGCGGACGTTGAAGCCAGGGTGGTAAAAGGTGAACACCCGGTTAAATGAGAGCACGTTGCGCTCCCGGGCCAGGTATGCTTCCTTCTCAGGCGAGATGTCCTTTGCCCAGCCATGGCTGCGAATATGAAACAGAATGTCGCTCAGCGCTTCGTCATTGGTGGCCACCATGCCGCCCTCAATGGTGGACAGATGATGTCCAAAATAGAAGGACATGGTGCTCATCTCGCCAAAGGTACCCACCAATTTGCCCTTGTAGCGTGAACCCAACGCTGGGCAGCAGTCTTCCATAAGCATGAAACCATAGCGATCTTTCAGGCGCATGAGGGCGTCCATGTCATTGGGAATGCCCAGGGTTGGCACAATAATGACCAGAGCAGGGTCATGCTCTTGAAGGAGGCGTTCCAGGCAACCCATATCCAGACCAAAGGTGGTCATCT
>Ga0209514_10005529_pt1 | contig 16090 bp, 16 predicted proteins | sample Subgrocontami58m_FD_187452 | JGI IMG/M metagenome (GOLD analysis project Ga0209514, IMG submission 187452) | Subsurface groundwater microbial communities from S. Glens Falls, New York, USA - GMW37 contaminated, 5.8 m (SPAdes) (version 3) | ecosystem: Environmental > Aquatic > Deep subsurface >...
CCCGGCCATCAGCAGGGTATATCCGTCGGGTGCGGACAACTTCGCGACGTACTCGGCGCCGATATTCCCGCTCGCGCCGACGCGGTTGTCCACGATCACCGTATGGCTCCACCGCTCGTAGAGCTTCTGGCTGACAATACGGGTCAGCACGTCGGTCGAACCGCCCGCCGAAAATGGCGCCACGATCCTGACCGACTTGTTCGGATAGTCCTGCGCAACGACCGGCGCGGCCAACCCCGCAAGCGCCGCGACTGCAAAAACGCTCGGCAACAATTTCATGATCTCTCCCTGTTTTCCGGACATGTGAATTTCGGACGCGTGAAGTGCCTAGTGTAGAATCACCGGCGGCATCAGCACAACCCGAAATTCGACGGCGGGAGCGATATGGATCTGGGACTTGCAGGCAAGGTGGCGATCGTAACAGGGGGCAGCCGCGGCGTGGGGCGGGCGTGCGCGAACTCGTTGTTGCAGGAAGGCGCGCGAGTGATGATCACGGCCCGCGATCCGCAACGGCTGGAAGCAACCCGCGCGGCACTGGAGCAGCAAACCCATGGCGAAGTGCTTGCAGTGACGGCCGATCTCGAGCGCGACGCGGATGCGCGCGCTTTGATCGAGGCTACACTCAAGATGTTCGGTCAGATCGACATCCTCGTGAACTGCGCCGGCACTGTCAATCCGGCCGAATTCCTCTCGCTTACCGAGACGCGCTGGGACGCGATTTTCGAACAGAAGCTCAACGGCTACGTGCGCTGTCTGCGCTACGCGATTCCGCCGATGCGGGCCCGCCGCAAGGGGCGCATCATCAATCTTTCCGGGCTGGCCTCGCGCGAGCCCGGAAGCAATACGGTACCGGTCGGCCTGAACAACTCGGCGGTGCTGAATCTGACCAAGTCATTGGCGCTCGCATTGGCCCCTGATAATATTCTCGTGAACGCCGTCGTGCCCCACATCATCAACACCGACCGCCAGGATGAAACGATGCGGGAATTCGCCGCCCTGACCGGCAGGCCGGAAGCGGAAATCCGCAAGGAGCGCGTGGCGAAGCTGCCGCTCGGACGCATGGGACGACCGGAAGAAGTCGGCGACGTGGTGGCCTTCCTCGCGTCCGAACGCGCGAGCTTCGTGACCGGCGCCGCATGGCACGTGGACGGCGGCGCTTACCACGGCATCTGACGCGGCAGGCTTTCGCGATAAACCTGTCGAGGAGAAAACCGCATGACCAGGATCGCATTCATCGGCATCGGCGCCATGGGGGAGCCGATGGCTGCCAATCTGTTGAAAAAAGGTTTGGCGGTGACCGTGGTCACGCGCAGCCGGCCCGAACCAGTGGCGCGGCTGCATGCTCTCGGCGCAACGATCGCCGCTACAGCAGCCGAAGCCGCGAACGGATGCGATATCGTCGTATTGTGTCTGCCCGGTTCGCGCGAAGTGGAGGCAACCGTCGACGGGCTCATGATGAGCGTCGCGGCAGGCGCGGTGGTCGTGGACTGCTCGACCAGCAATCCGGACAGCACGCGCCGGCTCGCGGCGCGCTTCGCGGAGCGCAAGGTCGGCATGGTGGACGCGGGCCTGACGCGCGGCGTGCAGGGCGCAAAACAGGGCACGCTCGCGTTTTTCCTGGGCGGCGAACCGGCCCACATCGAGCAGGCGATGCCGGCGCTGCAAGCGATGGGCGATACTTTTGTTCGCCTCGGACCCATCGGCCACGGCCACACCGCGAAAATCATCAGCAACGTGCTGAGCTACGGCACCGTGGCGCTGGTGAACGAAGCGCTGATGCTGGGAGCGCGCTCCGGCGTCGATCTCAAAACGCTGTTCGACGCGCTGATGCAGGGTGCGCCGAGCAAAGCGCTGGAAGGATTCGGGCCGCGCATCGTGTCCGGCGAGTACGATCCGCCGCGCGTGACGGTCGATCACGCGTGCGATGACATGCTGCTCGCGCAAGAGCTCGCCAGCGGCAGCTCTGCGCCGGTATTCATGCTCGGCGTGGCGCAGGAAGTCTATCGCCTGCTCGCCCTGCGCGGGCACGGTGCACGCGACATATCGGCTCTCGGCGAGTTGTGGCGCGCGGCGGGTCAGCCGCAGCGCTGAAACACTCCGTTCCAGCATACACAGGGAACCCCATGCCCGTTATCGATTTCCGGCTGCGCCCGCCGCTCAAGGGCTTCCTCGACATGATCATGTACGCCGGCGGCGAGCGGCGCGACCGTTTGACACGCCAGCACGGCATGGAGCCTGCGCCCTCGGCGCAAGCGCAATCGATGCCGCTGCTGCTCGCGGAAATGGACGCGGCCGGAGTCACGCTCGGCGTCGTCATGGGGCGCTGTTCCGGCGTCTACGGCGCGGTGAGCAATCAGGACGTCGCCGATATCGTGCAGACCTACCCGGGACGTTTTGTCGGCATCGGATCCATCGACCCGAGCAACCGCAAGGCGGCGATGGGCCAGATCGAAGAAGCGCTGGCGCTGGGACTCAAGGGGATCAACATCGAGCCGGGCGCTTACGCCGAGCCGATGCTCGCCGACGACCGGCGGCTGTATCCGATCTATGCGTGCTGTGAAGACCGGGGAATTCCCGTAACGGTGATGGTGGGCGGCAGCGCGGGACCGGATTTGAGCTATACCATTCCCGTGCACATCGACCGCGTGGCGGGTGACTTCCCCGGCCTGCGCATCGCGCTTTCGCACGGCGCCTGGCCGTGGGTGCAGCAGATACTGCACGTCGCATACCGGCGACCCAACGTCTACGTTTCGCCCGATCAGTACTTGTGCAACATGCCCGGCATGAACGACTACATCCTCGCCGCGAACGGCTTTCTCGCCGAGCGCTTCCTGTATGCGAGTTCCTACCCGTTCATCGGCGTGAAAGACTACGCCGACTGGTTCCGCCGGCTGCCGCTCAAGCCCGGGCTGATGGAACAACTCATGTACGGCAACGCCGCGCGCTTTCTCGGCTTCGCCGGGTGAGCACCGTCATTGGACCCCAAGAGGAGAACGGATGAAAACCAGTCGCGCGACACAGCAGTGGATCCTGGATGAGTTCCTCAAGGTGGAGGATGTTTTCTCCTACCGGTTCAACTTTCTGCTCGAATGGGGTTTCAAGCACGCCGATCTGCGCAGAACAGTTGACCGGATCCGGGCGTTCGCCATGATCCCGAAGGAATGGGGACGAACCGCCCGGCAGCGGGAAGAGGCCGCCCAAAGGGCGGAGTCGCAAGGCAGGTATGTGACTGCGGCGGCGGATTACCACCGCGCCGCTCTTTATTACGGCCAGGCTCAGTCACTTACTTATGAAAACGACGAAACGAAAGTGATGCTCCATGGGAAACTTCTGGAGTGCTACCGCAAATTCATTGCGTTGAGCGGCATGCGCGTCGAGCGCGTCGAGATTCCTTTTGAAGGGAAACGCTCCATCCCTGCAGTAATCCACCTCCCCGAGGCCGCCGGGAAGGTTCCGTGCGTCATCATTTGTCCCGGAATGGACACCTTCAAGGAGTCGTTTCCCAATCCGTATGACAACCACTACGCCCGGCGGGGGATGGCGGCGCTCACCATCGACGGCCCGGGCCAGGGAGAGTGCAATTTACGGGAGCAGTGGGTGACCGTGGACAATTACGACCGGGCAGGACAGGCCGCGGTGACCTACCTGCAGGGACGAGCCGAAATCGATCCTGACCGGATCGGCCTTTTTGGATGGAGCATGGGTTCCTATTGGGGACTGCGGATCGCGGCGGCGGAACCGCGGCTGAAGGGGGCCGTGGCGGTGATGCCCTGCTTCATGGAGAAGGGAACCATCTTTAACCGCGCCCGGCCTCACTACAAGGAAAACTTCATGTACATGGCGGGGATGACGGACGAAGCGGCGTTCGACGCCATGGCCGGGCAGATGACCATGGAAGGGCTGGAACGCAAGATTCAGTGTCCCGTGCTCATCGGCACAGGCGAGTACGATGAGCTGTGTTCATTGAAGGACACGGACCGTATGTTCAGTAATCTTCGGTGCCCAAAGGAGTTGTGGGTCTATGAGAACCAGTTCCACTCCATGGCAGGTGTCCTCTCGTATTTCTACCACGATTCCGCGGATTGGCTGCTGCGGGCGGTAAACGGGGAGATTCCTCCCGATCTGAACCGCCGCGTGGTTTTCCCGCCGGACTGAAGAAGATTTAACGAATCCCGACCTCGCGTCAATCCACCTTGACGCCGGCCGTCCTGATCACATTGCCCAGCTTCTCGACTTCAGCGCGGACGAACTTGTGGAATTGCTCGGGCGTGCTCGCTTTCGGTACCACACCCTGGCTCACCATTTTATCCCTGATCACTCCGCCCGCACGCCCGTTTCTTGGATGACTTTCGCCCACTTTGCGATTTCCGACTTGAGTTGGGCCGCGAATTGTTCCGGCGTGCTGCCCACCGGCTCGAAACCCAGGGCCGCGAGCCGCTCACTCACCTCTGCGGTGTTAATCATCCGCACGATGTTGCCGTTGAGGCGGGAGATGATGTCCGCCGGTGTACCTGCCGGCGCCAGCATGCCGAGCCAGTTCTCCACCGCGTAGCCCGGGTAGCCCGATTCCGCGATCGTCGGCAATTGCGGCATCAGCGGCGAACGCTTGGCGTCGGCAATCGCGATCGCCTTCAGCTTGCCGGCTTTGATATGCGACCCGGAAGCGGGGAGACCGGCAAAAAACAGCGAAACGTGGCCGGCCAGCACATCGGTCACCGCCGGTCCCACGCCTTTGTACGGGACGTGGACGAGGTCGATGCCCACCATTTTTTTCAGCATTTCGCCGGCAAGATGCGACGCGGTGCCACTGCCGCCGGAAGCGTAGGTGAGTTCACCCGGCCTGGATTTGGCGAGCGTGACCAGCTCGCGCACCGAGGCAGCGGGAACTGAAGGGTGCAGCACGACAAAATACGGAGTGGCGGCGACCAGTGCGATCGGCGCAAGATCCTTCACGGCATCATACGGGAGCTTCCTGTACAGGCTCGCGCTGATGCTGATGGAGCTCGGCACCATCAACAACGTGTAACCGTCGGCCGGGGATTTGGCGACCAACGCCGTGCCGATGTTCGCGCCCGCGCCGGGACGATTGTCGATCACGAACTGCTGGCCCAGCGTTTCGCCCAGCTTCTGCGCGACGAGCCGCGACAGAATATCCACGCCGCCGCCGGGAGCGGTCGGCACCACGATACGTACCGGCTTGTTTGGATAGCCTTGCGCTGCGGTGCTGGTGACGGTGAACTCCAGTGCCATGACCAGCGCCACCGATACCGCTTGCAATGCCGATGCCATGGAAGAATCCTTTCGTCCTGTTAATGCAGCATGAATTCATTGAGCGGATCGTATGGCAGCTTGCTGCGCAGGCTCACCGCTCATTTCATCTAATCAAGCAAAGGCATCTTTATCGCTCGAACCAGGTCGACGTACTTTTTGATGTCGGTTTTCACAAGAGCTCGCAACTCGTCCCGCGTCATCGCTTCCACGCTGAGCCCCTGCGAAGCGAGAAGCTTCTTGGTCTCCGGCAAGTTCAGCTGGCGCGTGATCTCCTGGTGCAATTTGTCCAGTATCGCTTTGGGCGTGCCCGCCGGCGCGAAGAACGCCCCCCAGGTGCGAACGTCCACGCCCGGGACGGTTTCCGCAATGGGTGGCAGATCGGGCATGAGTTCGGAGCGTTTCGCGCTCGGAACCGCGATAGCACGAAGCCTTCCCGCCTTGACGTGCGGAATCGATGGGGGCCCCAACATCGCCAGTTCGATCTGTCCTGCAAGCAGATCGGTGGTCGCCGCGGGTCCCCCCTTATAGGGAACGTGAACAAGATCGATGCCCGCCTTGAGCTTGAAAAGCTCCATCCCCAGGTGGTTCGGACTACCGACCCCTGCGGAACCGTAACTCAGCTTGCCGGGCTTGCTCCTGGCAAGCGCCATCAGATCAGACACCGAGTGCACTGGCAGCGCCGGATTTACCACCAGGATATAGTTGTTGAAATCACCGAACGCTACCGGTTCGAAGTCTTTCAACGGATCGTAAGGTAAATGGCGTTTTATCGCCGGTATGATCGCGATCGGCCCATCGCTACTGAAAAATATGGTGTAGCCATCCGGAGTTGCTTTGGCGGCGAGTTCCGCTGCGATCTGTCCGCCGGCGCCGGGGCGGTTGTCGACAATGAATTGCTGCCCCCAAAGTTCAGTCAAGCCATTCGCAACCGCGCGGGCGGGCACGTCAGTCGCGCTTCCCGGCAGCGAGGTGGTGATGATACGAACAGGCTTCGATGGATAAGGCGCCGCAAAAGCGCCGTTTAAAACAGTGAGCAAACCCGCTGGCAAGAGAACAAACACGATCCTCAACGCGGAGATAGATTTTTTCATATCGCCCCTCCCTCTCTTGTTAATCGAAATGAATAACAAAAGCCGCTACCTGCTCATTCGTTACCCGTCGTGGAAACCCAACTTTATAGGTGAGGTAGTTGTTTCCGTGCCTGTGGTTCGTCAGCGCTTTTCGGATTCAGCGAGCTTCAGGTACGCCGCGGCATCGAGAAGCCCCTTGACCTCGGCGGGGTCGGAGGACTTGATGCGGAAAAACCACGCCGCGTACGGGTCCTGGTTCACGCGCTCGGGCTTGTCCGCCAGCTCCTGGTTGACGGCATCGATCTCGCCCGACACCGGCGCGTAGATGTCGGCCGCGGCCTTGACCGACTCGATCACCCCGCACGCCTCGCCCTGCTTCACCTTGCGCCCCACGTCCGGGTGCTGGATGAACACTACGTCGCCCAACTGCTCCTGTGCGTGAAAGGTGACGCCGACCGCCACCGTGCCGTCCGCTTCCTCCTTTACCCACTCGTGATTTTTCGAGTATTTGAGATTCTCCGGCGTCATGGACTCTCCCGAGGCGTTCAGTCAAGAGGCAGAGGTAGCAGTGGGCTCGGCAAGTTCGATGGCGACGTGCGGACAACTTGCGAGCGTCCGGTGAATTCGGCAGGTCTTCGCCACACTGGCGAGGACTTTACGGATTTCCCGCGGGATTCGATCGTCGACGCGTAATAGAACTGTCAGATTCTTGTAAAGATTCCCCTTTTCATCGAGATCGGCTGAAAGTTCGACGGCGAGATTGTCTTGCGGCAATCCTTTTCGGTGCATGTAATGCGCGACGGTCGATATCGTGCAGACACCGAGCCCCAACAACATCAAATCGATCGAACGGGGCACATTGTTTCCCGTGCGGTCGATGTTTATCCGGAATTCCCCTGCTGCTCCCGAATAAAACCCTTCGATGTCGCTCTTCTTGACTGTTACCTTCGCCATACTGGTCTCCCGGATACCTCACAAACGCGAATGCCCTTTTTCCGACTGTCACGAAATGGTTCGATTTGCGATCCGGTTGGTCGCGAGCGTCGCGCGCACGCTTTCGCTGCCACGAGGGCCGCGCGCCGTCAGAACCCAGTCACCGGCTGCCGACTTGCGTTGGCGTTGCGATATGGAGAATCGCACGCGGTCACTGCGGTACAACATGACGCTGTGTTCAATCCGCTTTTCACGTTGGTCGAACGAGGTACGGGTAACCGAGAGGAGCGCACTGCCTGCGGCCACGTCCAGCAGGCTTGCCTGATGCGTGTCAGCCAGAATTGCCTCGACCACCTGATCGGCCCTTGCCGGCACGACCCCGCACTTGATCTCGAGGGTACGCAACAGATGCGGAACGGCCAGATCGGTCTTGCTGAGGCGCCGCTCCATCTCCACCGGCAGAAAAATGCGGGTTGCGGCAAAGGGTTGATCTTTTACAACCGCGACCCGCAGGAAGCCAAATACCTTTTCGCCGGGATCGATGCCCAATGCTTCAGCGACCGAACGCGAGGCGTGTACAACACCGACTTCGGATACCTTGGTTTCTGCCGGGATTCCAAGCGCGATCAGGTCTTCCAGCAGACACGTCATCTTCAGTTCGGCGATGCCCCCCGAGGGGGGCAGAACAAACGATCCACGCCCCTGTTCGCGCCGAATCAGGCCGCCGGATTCCAATCCCGCCAACGCCTGACGCACGGTCGCGCGACTGACGGAGAACATCTGGCAAAGCTCTTCCTCCGACGGTACGCGTTCGCCCGAACGGAATTCGCCGCTGTTAATCCGCTCTCGCAAGATCGCGCTGATTTGGTGATAGTAAGGCATCGGACCGCGCCGCAGGCTAGTCATGTCTCGAATCTTCCTGTATTGACTGTTAATTAATTTATGTGTCAGTATGTACCATCAACCGTACGTCCGCAAGAGCAAATTTATGGACAATCGGGTTTTCTGACAAGCTCGCTAACTGGAAAGCTGGCCGCCACCTGCAAGCGTGCTCGATCGAATGCGCGGAATTCCACCGCGCGAAAATTGTTTTCGGTTTGTCCAAGGAATGAGGAGCGCCATGTCTTACTCGCTGGATGATTTTTGTAAGGATACGCGGGATATCCTAAAGCCTGAGCCAGGTCCTGCCGGAGTGGAGAGGGTCAGAGCGAACATGGAGCGCCTGATCAAAGACGGCGATTTCATCAAGCAGCACTTTCACGATGATGTCGAGTACGGAGTGCGCCGAATATACGTCGACTCCGAGCTGGGCTTCGAGGTGCTGGGCTATCGCTGCGAGAAAGCGCGTAGCTCGCCTGCCCACGATCACGGTGATTCCTGGGCGCTTTACGGCCAGGTGCGTAACTTCACTGAAATGACGGAATATGACCGCATGGATGACGGCAAGGACCCGGGTCGCGCAACGCTCAATGTCAAGAGCAAGTACAAACTCAATCCCGGGCAAGTTGGAATGTACTGGGGACGACAGCTGCATGCGACCTTCACACCCGTTAACTGCTGTTATCTGCGCGTGACCGGGACCGATCTGGAAAAAACATCGCGCGTAAGGATCGACCAGACCACCGGCAAGATTATTAGCTGAGACCAAACTTCGGTTGCCTGTGGGTGGAGCGCTATCCGAATCCGCGTACCCGTTGGGCTGGAATCAGAAAAAAGAAAGGAGGAGGATCATGCAATCGATTTTTGCGTCGAGAATGGTGTTTATCTGCTTGGGTTTCCTGGCCGCCGTGAACTGCGCCTTTGCCGCATCGTATCCGTCAAAACCTGTTCGTATTCTCGTCGTCTCGCTGCCGGGAAGCCCGAACGATCTGACCTCCCGCGTCGTCGGGAACCACTTGACCGAACTTTGGGGACAACAATTCATTGTCGACAACCGCAGCGGCGCCGGCGGACAGATCGCAATGGAGCTCGCCGCCAAGGCATCTCCAGACGGCTACACCATCGTCAACAGTGGTGATGGACCGATGGCGATCAGCCGGGCGATAAAGCGCAATTTGCCCTACGATCCGTTGAAAAATTTCGAACCGGTGGCATTCACTGCTTTTACCGACTATATCCTGGTGGTGAATCCATCGCTGCCGGCGCACTCGGTACCTGATCTGGTAGCGCTTGCCAAGAGCAAGCCCGGCAAGCTGCGTTACGGTTCCGCAGGGGTCGGTTTTACGAACCACCTGGGAATGGAGCTTTTCAAGATCAAGGCGGGTATCGATCTTGTTCACGTTCCCTATAAGGGGGGACCCGCGGTGGTCGCCGATCTGCTGGCAGGTCAGATCGAGCTGGCGATGCTGGGGCCGCCATCGATTCCGCACATCAATGCGGGAAAGCTGCGTGCGATCGCGGTCCCGGGCGCGAAACGCACGGAGCTCATGCCCGATCTACCCACCATTGCGGAAACCATCCCTGGTGTGGACGTTCGCACTTGGGGGGCGTTCTTCGCGCCGGCGGGCACGCCCAAAGCAATATTGGACAAATTGCATCAGGAGATTACGCGCCGGTTGAATCAACCGGAGACCAGGAAGCTTCTCGCCTCGCAAGGGCTCAGCGTGGAAGCGATGACGCGGGGCGAGCTGCGCGCTCTTCTGAAGGCCGACATCCAAAAATACGCCGACCTGGTCAACGCGCTGAAGATGCCCCTGCTCGAATGAGTTGTTGCAGTGACCGCGTGCTGATTTTCGCAGGGCTGCCGGCGTCCGCGCCGCGCATCAAGGTTGAGAAACTAGATTTCGATAGGCGCACCCACCAGGCTGCCCCACTCGGTCCAGGATCCGTCGTAAATGCGCAGGTTGGAATAGCCCAATAACTGGGTCATAACGAAATAGGCGAGGGTCGCGCGATGGCTGAGGCGGCAATACGAAATGATATTCGCGTCCGGCGTTGCGCCCCGCTCTGCCAGCATGGCGCGCAGCGCTTCGGGCGACTTGAACGAAGTATCCGCACCGAGCATGTCCTCGAAGTGCAGGTGGCGCGCGCCCGGTATGCGTCCGAGCCGTTCGCTGCCGTGATTGGGTGTTCCCGGCGGGCTGTGCAGTTCGCCGCGATATTCTTCCGGGGAACGATGATCGAGAATAACGCTATTCCCTGCGCGGATGGCTGCAACTACGTCATCGCGCGTGGCACGCATGTGCGCATTGTCGGACGCGGTCATGGGCACGTAGCTGACCGGCTTCGTTTCCGAACGTTCGGTGGCCATCGGACGCCCCTCTCGTTCCCAACGCATCCGCGCGCCGTTGAGCACCCGGGCATCCGGATGCCCGCAGTATTTGAACACCCACCATGCGTAAGTGCCGAACTGAACCGCCGGATCGCCATAAAACACGACCGTGGTGTCATTGCCGATACCAGCCGCGCCGCACCGCTCGGCAAAAGTCGCAGGCGATGGGAAGTCCCGGATCACCGGATCCCACAGCATTTTTTTCCACTCCCAGTAGATTGCCCCCGGAACATGGCCCGAATCAAAGCGACTGCTGTCTGTCCAGTTGAGCGCGATTACCCGCACCTTAGGGTCACCGAGATGCGCCTCGAGCCAATCCGGTTCAACCAGTGACTGAGAGACTAAAGCCATAACACCTCCACTTTTGTTTTCATTGACTACCGACGACCCTGCAATACAACACGCGCCGGCCGGTATTGTCAAATTGGCGCGGTCATCAGTCCATCGACGGCACCGCAGTCGTGAATCTATTATGAGTCTGATAAGATGCCTCGAAGCCTGTCGAATCCTGATCGGCCAGACTGCGATACCTCCAGTCACCGAGGTTCAGGGATGAAAGCGCCGTCATTTGCATATGTCAGAGCCAAGACGCTCCCCGAGGTCTTTCAATTGCTTGAAACCCATGGCGACGGCGCCCGGCTGCTCGCCGGCGGCCAAAGCCTGCTCGCCACTCTTAACTTAAGGCTTGCTTCCCCTGAATTACTGGTCGACATCACGGGCATCCCCGGGCTTTCCGGCATCGACGTCGCCAATGGCAGGATCCGCATCGGCGCACTGACCACGCACGCTGAAGTCGGGCGTTCCCCGGAAATCGCCAGAACCCTGCCCATGCTGTCACTGGCGGCGCCGCACATTGCGCATACCGCGATCCGCAACGTGGGAACGTTCGGCGGCAGCATCGCGTTGGCCGATCCGGCCGCGGAATGGCCGGCCTGTTGTGTCGCGCTCAAAGCCGAGTTCGTCGTCGCAAGCAAGACCGGCAGCCGCCGGGTCCCGGCGCATGATTTCTTTCAGGGCTTGTACACGACAGATATCCGGCCGGCCGAAGTACTGACGGCGATCGAAATCCCGATCCCGAGTCGGGAATACCGCAGCACATTCCTCGAACTCGCGCGCCGTCATGGCGATTTTGCGATCGTCGGTATCGCCGCCATCGCACGTAACACGCGCGGCACACTGTCCGACGTACGGCTCGCGTACCTTGGCGCAGGCCAGGTTCCGGTGCTCGCGCAAACGGCGATGGCCGCCGTCGAAGGCAAACGCCTGTCCCCCGATATCGTCGACGCGGCAGCGCAAGCCCTGACATCGGACCTCGACCCGAGCGGGGACTCGGAATCGACATCCGCGACCAAAATGCACCTCGCGCGCGTGCTCACCGGCCGCGCACTCGCTGCGCTCAACGCCTGAAGATTGACGGGGAAACTCATGGAGCAATCGGTTGAAACGACCATGGTCGTTAACGGCGGCACGGTCACGCGACGCATCCCGGCGAGGCAGCATCTGATCGACTTCCTGCGTGAGGATCTCGGCCTCACCGGCTCGCATGCCGGCTGCGAGCACGGCGCGTGCGGCGCCTGCACCGTGCGCGTCGACGGCAAAATCGTGCGCGGCTGCCTGATGCTCGCGGTGCAGGCCGACGGCAAGCGCATCGATACCATCGAAGGGCTTTCGGATTCCGGCGAGATCGCCGAACTGCAGCAGGCGTTTCATCAGCGCAACGCACTGCAATGCGGCTTCTGCACGCCGGGCATGCTGGTCGCGGCGCAGGACCTGGTCGCCGACCACCCCGATGCGACGCGTGAACAAATCCGCGAGCACCTGTCCGGAAATTACTGCCGCTGCACCGGCTACCACGCGATCGTTGATGCGATTGAAACCGTGCTGAATACCCGTCGTGGCAAAGGCCACGCATGAATACGCGCACCGAATCGCTGGTGACCGTACCCGGACCGAAAACGGATTCTGGCTATATCGGCCACAGCGTGCCGCGGCCCAATGCCAGGCGCCTGCTGCAAGGGCGCGGCGCCTACGTCGACGATCTGCGCCTGCCGCGCCTTGCGCACGTGGTTTTTTTCCGCAGCCCGCATGCTCACGCCCGCATCAAGCGGCTCGATTTCACCAGGGCACGCACCCTGCCCGGCGTGATCGCCGTGGTCGACGGCCACGACGTTGCCAAATTCTGCAAGCCGTGGGTCGCCGTGCTCGGTCACCTGAAAGGCATCAAGTCCGCGCCGCAATACGCGATTGCGATCGAGCGAGCGTGCTGCCAGGGCGAAGCGGTGGCTGCGGTGGTCGCGGAAAGCCGCGCACAGGCCGAGGATGCAATCGATCATATCGAGGCCGAATGGGAGGATCTGCCGGCCGTCGTCGACATGGCGGATGCGCTTGCCGGCAACTACGTGATCCATTCCGATCTCGGCGACAACATTTGTTTCAGCCGCGAGCTCGATACCGGCGGAGTTGATGCGGCGTTCGCCAACGCCGACGTAGTCGTCGAGGAAACCCTCGAATTTGACCGCCACACCGGCGTCACGCTCGAAGGCCGTTCACTGCTCGCGGACTACAACGCCGCCGAACATGCGCTCACCGTCTATCATTCGACCCAGGCGCCGCATATGATGCAGGACATCATCTCGCGGCATCTCGACATCCCGGAAGCCAACGTGCGTGTGATCGCGAAGGACGTCGGCGGCTCCTTCGGCATCAAGGTGCACGTTTACCCCGACGAGATGGCGACCGCCGCGCTGTCGGTGATGCTGCGCCGTCCGGTGAAATTCGTCGCCGACCGGCTGGAGTCCTTCCTCACCGATATCCACGCGCGCGAGCACAAAGTCAGGATACGGCTCGCCTGCACCAAAGCGGGCGAAATCCTTGCGTTCGACCTCGACGATCTCACCGGCATCGGCCCCTATTCCGTGTACCCGCGTACCAGCGGCATCGAAGGCAACCAGGTCGTCAATCTGACCGGCGGCCCTTACAAACACCAGCGGTATCGCGCACGCCTGAATGTCGTGTTTACCAACAAGAACGTGACCTGCCAGTACCGCGCGGTAGGCCATCCCATCGCCGTGGCGATAACCGAAAGCATAGTCGATCTCGCCGCCGGGAAGCTCGGCATGGATCCGGCCGAGTTCCGCCGCCGCAACCTGATTCCAGACGACGCTTATCCTTACACGTCGGCGTCGGGAATGAAATTCGAAAAACTCTCGCACCAGCAGGCGCTCGACAAACTGCTGGCGCTGATGGACTACGACAAGTTGCGCGCCGAACAGACCGAGCTGCGCAGAAAAGGCATTTATCGGGGCATCGGGCTCGCGGCCATGATCGAAGTCACCAACCCTTCTCCTGCATTCTACGGCGTCGGCGGCGCGCGCATCTCGTCGCAGGATGGCGCCACGCTGCGCCTCGAACCGACCGGCATGGTCACGTGCATGGTCAGCGTCACCGAACAGGGACAAGGCACCGAAGGCATCTGCGCGCAAATTGCCGCGACCGCGGTCGGTGTCGGCATCGACAAGGTTCGTATCGTGACCGGCGATACCGGCACCACGCCCTACGGCGGCGGTACCTGGGCGTCGCGCGGCGCGGGTATCGGCGGCGAAGCAGTGCTGCAGTCGGGAAAGGTCCTGCGCGCGCATATCCTCGACGTGGCGGCGGCGATCCTGCAAGCGAGCGGCGAGATGCTGGACGTGCGCGAGAACAACGTGGTGGACGTGCGCACCGGCGAGGTCAAGCTGAGTCTGGCAGAGCTCGGCCGCGTCGCCTATTTCCGTCCCGATACGCTGCCGATGAATTTTCAGTCCGAACTGATGGTAACGCGTCACTACACGCCGCACGGCTATGGCTTTGCGTTCACCAACGGCTTTCAGGCGTCGCTGGTGGAGGTCGATACCGACACTGGATTCGTCAGGCTGCTCAAGCACTGGTGTGTCGAGGACTGCGGCACCATTATCAATCCACTGCTGGTCGACGAGCAGATACGCGGCGGCGTGGTGCAAGGTATCGGCGGGGCCCTGTTCGAGCACTGCGTCTACAGCCCGGAGGGACAGTTGCTCAACGGCAACATGGCCGAATACCTGGTGCCGATGGCGGGCGAAATGCCGGACATCATCATCGGTCACATCGTTACACCGACCCAGACCTCGGAACTCGGCGCCAAAGGTGCGGGCGAGGCCGGCACCGCCGGCGCGCCGGGTGCGGTGATGAACGCGATCAACGACGCCCTCAAGCCCTTAAACGCGCGCGTCACCGCGCAACCTGTGACTCCCGAACGCGTACTGCGGGCACTGGGAAAAGTGTAGGGTCACAGGGATCGACCCGTCGCGTCCGGCAAGCGCTTTACCCATCACCAACGCGCTACCCGCGGCATTAACTCTCACGGTCTTCACGGAATCAAGTGGGTAAATTTGCAGAGATCAATATTGCGAGTTTAAGTTCGAATTGCGACGGGTGTTAAGTTGAACAATACCTCATGTGGTGTGAGGCTGGCGGCCCGAGTAGGCCGCACTGGGGTATAGTATCCACGTCGGAGAGGAAGGCGGCATGGAGAAGCCGGGAACGACGCTACCGCAAGCGAAGCCGCGCGAGGATACTGCGCTGCTGTGGCTCGCCGCGATCGTGGACGGCTCGAACGATGCCATCATCGGCCGCGGCCTCGACCGCAAAATATTGTCCTGGAACGCCGCGGCGGAACGCCTGTTCGGCTATACCGCGGCTGAAATCATCGGCCGGAGTGTTTCCCTGATTATCCCGCCCGAGCGCGAGCAAGAGTCAGTCCGCAACCGTGCGCTGCTCGAGGAAGGCCTCGCCGTACTCGATTTCGAAACGGAGCGTCTCGCCAAGGGCGGGCGGCGCATCGCCGTGTCGTTGAGCCAGTTCCCGATCAAGGACGAGCACGGCGCCGCGGTGGGCTTCGCGACTATCTTCCGCGACATCTGGGAACGGAAACAGGCGGAACTGCGGCAAACGATGGAACACACCGTGACCCGCATTCTGGCTGAGGCCGAGACCCTGACCGATGCGGCCCCCAGGATCATCCAGACCATCTGCGAGGCGATGGGGTGGCATTGCGGAGCACGCTGGGTATGGGACAAAAAGGCGCTGCTGCTGCGCTGCGGCGAAATGTGGGGAATCGACACCCCTGAAATCCGCGAGTTCATGAGCGCAAGCGCAAACGGCACTATCAGCCCGGAGCCGGCTGGGCAGGGGCTGGTGCGGCGCACCTACGCCGGCGGCCAGCCGATCTGGATCGCCGACGTTACCCAGGTCAAGGGCCTGCTGAAGCGCGCATCCACGGTGACGAAGGCCGGCCTGCACGGCGCCTTTGCATTTCCCCTGCGGCTCGGTGACGAGGTGCTCGGGGTGATGGAGTTCTTCCACCGCGACGTGCGCAAGCCTGACGACATGCTGATACAGATAGCGCAGTCGATTGGCAACCAGATCGGCCAGTTCATGGCGCGCAAGCAGGCGGAAGAACGCATCCGCCATCTCGCGAATTATGATGAACTCACCGGGTTACCCAACCGCAGCATGTTCCAGGAGCGCC
>Ga0209514_10005536_pt1 | contig 16082 bp, 8 predicted proteins | sample Subgrocontami58m_FD_187452 | JGI IMG/M metagenome (GOLD analysis project Ga0209514, IMG submission 187452) | Subsurface groundwater microbial communities from S. Glens Falls, New York, USA - GMW37 contaminated, 5.8 m (SPAdes) (version 3) | ecosystem: Environmental > Aquatic > Deep subsurface >...
GATGCTCTTGGCATCGCGTCGTCGTCGCGCCTCGCCGGCGGCCAGAATCGCCTTCGGATACTGGGCACCCTTCTCCGGGGCGCGGTACTGAGGGGCGGCTACCGTCAACGGCGTGTCCCGCGCGCGCGTTATTTGTTCTCCAGCATCTCGGAGAGCAACTGCTGCGACTTCCCCAGGGCGGCTTCGGAGATCTGCATCACGGCCTCCTGGCTGAGCCCGAAGCGCTCCTGGAATTCGGGGCGGAGCGACGGGTAGCGGCCCTTTTCTCCGCGATATTCCGCCATGTGCGTCACCAGGTTGCCCAGGTACGTCGCCGCGATCCGCTTGTGCAGCGGGTCCTCGCGTTTCTCCGGCCATTCGTGATGGTTCAGGATGCACTGCAGGAAGACGTCGGGCAGGCCCCAGTGACGGCCCACCCACCAGCCGATCTGCGTGTGATCGGCCCCATAGATGCGTCGCTCAGCCTCCCGGTAGGGGACGCCGGTCCGGTGCAGCTTCATCATCTCGACGAAGTCCTCGTGCCAGGAGTGGGCCATGACGATCTTGCCCACGTCGTGGAGGAGGCCGCAAGTGAAGAGGTCGCCGCGCAGGTTGTACCCCAGCCGGTTGGACAGGTCCTGCGCGCACAGCCCGGTCATCACCGAATGCCGCCAGAATTTCAACGGGTCGAAGTACTCGTCCGCGCCGATCCTGAGCGTATGCATCACCCCGACCGAGGTGACCAGGCCCTCGATCGTGCCCATGCCGAGCAGGCTGCAGGCCAGTTGCACGGTGGAGACCTTGCCGCTGAATCCGGTGAAGGCGCTGTTGGCCACCTTCAACACCTTCGCGGTCAGTCCCAGGTCCTTCTCGACCACGGAGGCGACCTGCTTCATGTTCACGCCGGCCGAGCCGATGACGCGTTCCAACTCGGCGATGACCGTAGGCAGCGACGGGACGCCGTCAGCCTTCTTGAGCACCGCCGCGATATTGGGCGGCATCACCTGCGGGATGTCGGCCATGGACTCTACTCTACTATCCGTGAGATTCTTCGCGGCGCAGCAAGATTCTGCGAGCGTCGTGCTTGCGAGGAATCACACCTTCTGCCGTTGGACAATCCGTGCAATCCGGACAATCCGTAGTTCCGTCGGTTGCGGCATCCGCCCGCGTCCGGTCCCCAGCCGAAGACGGCGGATCGTGCAAAGGGTCAGTATACCAGTCAATCCGCGGGTACCACCACGACGATCGTCCACCCGGAGGCCGGCACCGGGGCGAAATGCCAGGTGACGGCCCGGCCCGTGGTGAAGTCGCGCAGTTCGGCCGCGCCTCCCTCTCCCGCCCCGATCCGCCGCAGCAAGTCGAGGTACTCGGGCGCCGGTCCCGCGGCTTCCGCGAGCGTGCGCGGCATGGCGCACTTCGGGTCCGGGTGGCTGATGAACGTCCCGCGCGCGCTGACCACGAACGCATACGCCCCGCCCTGCAGTCCGAGGCCGTCGAGCCAGCCCCGGAGCGCCTGGAAGTAGTCGAGAGAGAGGTCCGCGGTCACGACGCCGGCGAACACCCCGGCGCGCCGGAGCGGGATCGAGCAGGTGACCATCGGGATGTTGCCGCCCCCCTCGTCGACGAACGGTTCGCTCCACACCGCCCGGCCGAGCTCCTTCGGCTGCCGGTACCAGTCCCACTCGCGGTAAAGCCGGTAGGTCGGGGGCAGGAGCTGCATCGTCTCGACGCCGTCTCCCTTGCGGCAGGCGTAGAGCGCGAAGTCGGACACCCCGGCGGCGAACGTGTTCGGCTCGAAGGCGGCGCAGGTCCCGAAGAGGCGCTCGTTCAGCGCGAGGGTCGCCTGGAGGTGCTCGGCGAGCTGCCGCTCGCTCCAATCGGCCCGCTCGGCGAGGGCGAGGGCGGTCATCTGGGGGTAGGCGGAAAGCTGGCGCAGGTCGCGGTCCACCCGATCGGCGATCTGGCGCGTGATCGCCGCCTCGAGTTCCCGCTTGGCGCGCTCGATCCGCAGCGTGTAGAGCACGCCCAGGGAAAAGAGCGCCGCCGCCGAGGCCGCCGCGACGAACAGGAGCGCGGCGATCGCCGGCCGGCGCCGGACCCATTTCACCGCAACCTCGGTCACCGTCGCCGCGCGCGCCCGGATGGTCTCCCCGGAGAGCCAGCGCTCCAGGTCGTCCGCGAGCGCCTCCGCGCTCGGGTAGCGCCGGGCCGGATCCTTCTCCAGACAGCGCAGCACCACGGTTTCGAGGTCGCGGTCGATCCGCGGATTGTGGGTCCGCGGGCGCACCGGCTCGCGCTCGAGCACCTGCTGCAGGATGTCCAGCGGGTTCACCGCGAGGAACGGGGGCAGGCCGGTCAGGACTTCGTAGAGGATGGCGCCGACCCCGTACACGTCGGCCGCGACGGTCAGGCCGCGCTCCGCGCGCACCTGCTCGGGCGCCATGTAGCTCGGCGTGCCCAGAATGGTCCCCGAAATGGTGAGCCCCTTTTCGCCCACGCGCTTGGCCAGGCCGAAGTCGGTGACGTAGGGCCGGCCCTGGTCGTCGAGCAGGATGTTGGCGGGCTTGAGGTCGCGGTGCAGGATGCCCCGCTGGTGCGCGAAGTGCACCGCGCGCGCCACCGCGGCGATCAGGCGCACGCCTTCGCGCAGGTCCATCGGCGTGCCGCCGCGCAACCGCCCGCCGAGGCTGCCGCCCTCGATCAGCTTCATGGTGAAGAAGTGCCGCCCGTCGCGCTCCCCCACCTCGTAGATCGGGACGATGTTCGGGTGGTCGATCCCCGCCGCGGCCTCGGCTTCCGCCTGGAAGCGCGCCACGTCCTCTTCGGTGGCCAGCGCGCTGTCGAGGATCATCTTGAGCGCGACCGTGCGGGCGGGCGACGCCTGGCGCGCGCGGTAGACCACCCCCATCCCGCCGCGCGCGATCTCGTCGACCAGCTCGTAGCCTGCGAAATTTCGCAGCTCGGGTGGCACGCCGGTCCGGGCCGGGCGCGGGGGGGAGGAGGCGGAGCGGCTCTGCGTGGGCTGGTCGCCCGTGCCCCAGTCTTCGCGGACCGTTTTCGAATCCTCGCTCATCGGGGCCGATGATACCCAGGGCGGCGGGGGCCCGCCCGATAAACTCCCAACTCCCAAACCCCAACGCCGCTGGTGGAGTCCACTCAGGAGTTTCGTCGGACGCACCTTGCGTGACCCGGCACGCGTTGCCAGCCCTTGCGGACGCCGCTCAGGGCTCCCCGAACCCCGTTTCAAGCCCTTGCCAGCGCCGCTCGGTACACGCTCGGAGGCGCAGGCAGCCGCTGCATGCACGACAGCGGGCGAGCGCGAGCGGACAGGGTCAGGATGCCGAGACCGAGGAGATGAAAGGCTTTGACGGCGGCGGTCGTCGTGAGTAAATGAAGAGACCGCACCCAGACGCTTCCCGGCCGGGGTCGGCCGGGCGGCGCCGCCCACGGCACCGAGCTGGGCGCACGGTCGGGACGCTGCAGAGCGGGGCCGCCGAACGCAACGCCGCGATCGTCGAGCGCGCGTTGAAGCCGCGCCTCGCCGCCCGGAGGACGACGTGACCGACCCCGATGCCGTACCCGAACCCGCCGCCGTCGCGGGGGACGCCGCCGGCCCCGGCCTGGCCGCCGGGATCCCACCCGCGGGCCCCGCCGCCGCCCCCGACCTCGTCTGCATCCGCGGCCTGCGCAAGCGGTACGGCGCCTTCGAGGCCCTCTCCGGCCTCGACCTGACCGTGCACGAGGGCGAGGTCTACGGCTTCCTCGGACGCAACGGCGCCGGCAAGTCCACCACCATCCGCATCCTCATGGGCATCACCCATGCCACCGGCGGCGAGCTGTCCCTGTTCGGCGAGCCCCTCGGGCGCGACCCCGTGCGCCTGCGCCAGCGCATCGGCTACGTCGCGCAGGAACAGAACTTCTACGCCTGGATGACGCCGATCACCATCGGACGCTTCGTCGCGGGGTTCTACCCGACCTGGGACGATCCCGAATACACGCGCCTGGTGCAGGCGCTCGACCTGCCGCCGCGGCGCAAGATCGGCGCCTTCTCCGGCGGCATGAAGGCCAAGCTCGCCCTCGCCCTCGCGCTCGCGCACCGGCCCACCCTGCTCGTGCTCGACGAGCCCACCGCGGGCCTCGACGCGGTCGCCCGCCGCGAGTTCCTCGAGATGGTGCGGGAACAGGCCGAGCGCACCCGGCGCACCACCTTCTTCTCCTCGCACCTGATCGACGAAGTGGAGCGGGCCGCCGACCGCGTGGGCATCGTCGACGACGGGCGCATGCGCTACGAGGGCGGCCTGCGCGAGCTGTCGGAGCGGGTCCGCATGCTGCGGGGACCCGCCGAAGCCTCCCTCGACCTGCCCCCCGTCCCGGCAGACAAGTCGCGAGAGACAAGCCGCGAGGACGGCCCAGTGGGCCGGCCGGAAGCGGCGCGGCAGACGAGGCGGCCCAGTGGGCCGTCCGGAAGCGACGCGGCAGACGCGGAGCGCATGGCGGGATTCTCCGTGCTCCAGGACCGCGTCCGGCGCGGGCATCGCGAGGTCGTCCTGCAGACCGAGGACCCCGGACGCTTCGCGAACGTGCTCGACGGCGCCCCCGGTTGGACGATCATGCGCCTTTCCCTCGAGGACATCTTCATCGAAATGGTGAGCAAGCCGGCCGCCGGGGCGTGGACGCCGCCCCCTGCGCCGTGACCCTGGAGGCCATCCGATGCCCCGCATCCGGGCCCTGATCGTCAAGGAGCTCCGCGAGCATTGGCTCGCCGGCCTTGGCCTTGCCTTCCTGCTCGGCGTGGGCCTCATGGCCGTGCTCCTCGGTTCCGTCTTGCGCGAACGCACGGTGACCGTGCTCGAGGCGGGCACTGGCTACCTGCTCACCTTCATCCCCCTCGCGGGCGTCGTCCTCGGCCACCGGCTGGTGGTGCAGGAATACCACGGTCGCACGCAGTTGTTCCTCGAGGGCCTGCCGGTGCGCCGGGTCGAGATGGTGGGGGTGAAGTTCTGCCTCGGACTCGGTGTGCTGGTGGCGACGGCGTTCGCCGCGCTGGCGGTGATCGCCCTGGTCGCGGCGCTGACCGAGCCGATCGGCGCGCGCTTCGCCGGGATCCTGGCGGGCCGCACGGCCGGGTTCGTCGTCTGGTTGTGGTGCTTCCTGTTCTTCATGGGCTTCATGGGCCGCTTCCGCATCCCGATCTACCTGGCGATCCTGCTGGCGGTGTCGATGGTGGAGAGCCTCACCGAGTTCGAGGTCATGCGCTTCGGCCCGCTCGCGCTGCTCGACCCGCAGACGTTCGACACCGAGCGCGAGCGGATGCCGTGGGGCGCGCTGGGGGAGACCCTGGCCCTCGCCGCCGCGCTCGCCGGCGCCGCCGCGGCGATTTCCCTCGTGCGCGAGGGGTCGCTCGCCGAGCAGTTGGCGCGGCGGATGACGCAGAAGGAAAAGGCCGCCGTGGGGATCCTCTTCGTCGCCCTGCTCTGCGCGGTGGGCGTCCTCGACCAGCGGCGGCAGAAGCAACCGTATGAATTCGGGTCGGAGGCGGTCGCCGCGGGCGAACGCGCACCGGTCGAGGTGCTCTATCACGCGGACCCGGCGCGCCCCGCGGCCGAGGCGTTGCTGGCCCGGCTCGAAGCTGAGGCCCTCGCGCTGTGCGACGCGCTCGGCTGGGACTCCGTGCCGTCGCTGCGGGTGGCGCTGCGCGAAGACCTGGACGGCGACCGCTTCGAGACTGCCGTGATGGACGAGAACGACGGCGTGCTCGTGCGCGCCAACTTCCGCGCCGGCGCGGACTGGGACGCGGCCGGTTTCGTGGCGCACGCGACCCGCGAGTGGATCGCCGCGCACGGCAGCGGGCGGGCGCGCTTCGAGCCCAAGCGCTGGCTGCACGACGGCTTCTCCCGCTGGTGGGCGGAGCGCGACGCGCCGCGTCCGGTCGGGCCGGACTCGCAGGCCTGGCTGCGCGGCGTCTGGGCGGCCCGCGCGGCGCCGCCCGCCGCCGCGGACATCGTCGCCTGGCATCGCTTCCGCGAGCGCGTCGGCGAGAAGCCGGCCGAAGGGCTCGCCTACACGCTCGTCCTCGAGCTCGAGTCCGCGGGCGGCCGCGCGGCCGTGCTCGCCCTCGCCCGCGAGGTGTTCGGACGCACCCCCGCGCCGGACGTCCGCGAAGCCTGGTACGAGCGCGCCAACCCCCTGCCGGCCGTCTTCCTCCGCGCCGCCGGCCTCGATTGGGACGCCTTTCTCGCGCGCTGGCGCGCGGGGATCGACCGGGCGCTCGCCGACCCGCGCGTCGCGGCAGCCCTCGCCGCCGTGCCGGAGGGGACCGCCGAGCTCCACGTCGAAGCCGGGGAAGGGGGCCTCCGGTCGGTTGGGTACCGGTTCGCCTTCTCCCGCGCGCCTGCGCCCGGCGTCCTCTGCGCCCTCGTCCACGCCCCGCTCGGGCCGTTCGACGCCGAGCTGGCCGAGCCCGAACTGCGGCGCCGGGAGCACCCGTGGCCCGCGGGCGCCGCGCAGGCCGAGTGGACGCTCGTCGGCCGCTACGGCGCGGGGCAGCGCGCCTTCCTCGCCCTCGAGGTCGACTGCCCCGCGCTGGGCTGTCCCCTGCGCCTGGCGGCCGAGCGGAGGGACCTGCCGTGATCCGCAAGGAGCTGCGCTCCCTCCTGCCGGTCGCCCTCCTCGTCGTCGCCTTCCTCGGCACCGATCTGTTCTACCTCCCGCTCACCTCGCGCCTCGACGACCAGCCGTGGACGCACCAATTCAACGAGGACCTCCAGCCCGGCCGCGGCGAGACCCATGCGATCGGCCTGGCGATCCTGGGGTTGATGGCGGCGTACAGCCTGTTCCCGCGCGAGCACGACGAGGGCACGATCCACTTCCTGCATTCGCTGCCGGTCTCGCGGTCGCGCATCTTCGCGGCCAAGACCGGCGCCGCGCTCCTGGTGTTGTGGTTCGGCCTCGCCGTCGAGCACGCGGTCGCCTGGTGGTTGCAGTCGTTCAACACGCAGTCGTTCTCCGGCGGGCAGTTCGACGCGCGCACGGCGGCCGGCGCCGCCTTCCTGCACGCGGCCTTCGCCGCCCTGGTGGTCGCGCACGGCATGCTCCTCTCGTTCTTCCGCAAGTTCGGCTTCGTGCTGCTGGGCGTCGTCCTCTGGGCCTACGTGGGCGTGAAGGAAATCGCTCCGTCGATCGCCATCCTCGATCCGGCGGCGCTGCTCGCGCTCGAGTACGAGGGCCGGCGCCTGGTCCTGCCCTGGGGCGGCCTCCTGTTCCACGCCTCGCTCGCGCTCGGATCGCTCGGTTTGGCCTGGTTCCTGTGGACCGGAGCGGCCGAGCGCTTTTCCGCCCTGTACTCGCGCGCCGCCGCGCTGCCCTGGGGCAAGGTCTTCCTCGCGGGCGGCACCGTCGCGCTCATCGGCCTCGGCCTTTCCCTGATCGTCTACACGAGGGCGACCTCCGAACCCGAGCCGGCACCGGTGCGCTACGTCTCGTTCGAGCTGGCCGACGCGGCGACCGCGCACTACCGCTTCCGGTACCCGGTGAACCTGCGGCGGCGCGCGCTGCGGCTGATCGAGCGCGCGGAGGAGGTGCACGGGGCCCTGCGCGACCTGCTCGGCGCGGCCGACGGCGATCCGGTGGTGGTGGACCTGAGCGAGGTCAGCGCCGACCACGCGGGGATCGCGCGTTGGCAGAAGGTGCGCATGGGGCTGGTCGAGGAAGACGGGGACGACGACCTGCTGCGCACGTTCGCCCACGAGGCCGGGCACACCTTCCAGTACCGGGAGTCGAACCGGCGGGTGGCGGACAACGCGCTGGCGGCCGCCTTCTTCGTGGAAGGCTCCGCCGAGTGGCTGGCCTTCCGCGTGGTGCCGCGCGTGGACCGGCACGCAGCCGCGCGCCGGCTCGCGGTCGCGACCTGGCGGCGGCAGAAGATCGACTTTGAAACGCTGGCCGACCGCGAACGCCTGGGCGCCCGGCACGACGGCAACCTGGTCTATCCGCTGGGCGAGACCTGGACCGCCGCGCTCGCCGCGGCGCACGGGGACGCGGCGGTGGGCCGGGTGCTGCGCGCCATCGGGCGCGAAGGCGCGCCGCGCGGGTTGGAGCCAGTCCCGTTCTGGCAGGACTCGCTGCAGGCGGCCGGTTGCGATCTCGAGCGCGTGCTCGGCGAGTGGAAGCGGCTGCTCGAGGGCCTGGAGCAGGAGCACCGCGGCTTCCTGGACGCGCTCCCCAGCCTAGGCGGCGGCATCACGGGCGTGGAGGGGGAGGAGATCGTCTTCACCGCCGTCCTCGACCGGCCGACCGTCCACGCCGACGATGCCGTCCTGCTGCGCGTGCGCGAGCGTGCCGCGACCGCCGACGAAGACGTCACCGACTACGCGGGCGCACCCGTCGCCGGCAAGGAGCGGACGTACGAGTTCCGCGTGCCGCGCGGCGACGTGCGCGGCCGCCGCTGCGAGTTCTCGTTCGGCGTGGAGACGGGGCCGGGCGGGATGCCGTACTATGAGGAGTGGCAGGAGGGGAAGGTGCCGCGGTGAGCGCGGGGCCGGGAAGGAGCAGTGGAGCGGGCGCGGTCGATCATGACCGGCGCGGGCGCCCGCAAGAAAGGCTTTGACGGCGGCCGTCCTCGTGCGTAAATAAAGAGTCCGCACCCAGACGCTTTCCGGCCGGGATCGGCCGGGCGGCGCCGCTCACCCGATTCCGGAAGCCGCTACCCCAGGGGGACGTGGGAGCTTCGTACGATGCTCAAGCGCCTGTTCGCCCTCCTGTCGATGGTGGCGATCGTCCTGTGCACGATCGCGATCGACCTCGCCTACGTGGGCGAGGCCTTCCTCACCTCCGCGCCCCCCGACGTGCTCCTGTCGCGCATCCTCGGCCGGCCGGTCCGCCCCGAGCAGATCCTGCGCGAGGCCCTCGGCCGGGACGTGCACCTCGGATCGATCGAGGTTCCCGGCCTGCCCGAGGTCCGCGGCTTCACCGACGTGCTCCACCTCCGCGCCGTGGTCGCGCACGACGTGCGCATCCCCTCGAAGCTCCGCCCGGACGGCGATCCGCTCAACCTGATCTCGGTCCGACGCGTCGAAGTCAAGCTCGACCGCTTCGCCTTGCTCGAGAAAAAGGTGGAGCCGACCGAGGTCGTGCTCGAAGGCCTCCGGGTCGACCTGGTGCCGGGCCCGGACGGCAAGCTCGAGCTGGGAGAGCTGATCCGCTCTCTCGTTCCCAAAGAGGCCGCCGACGGGCCGCCGCCGATCCCGCCCGCGCTCACCCTGCGCGACGGCTGGGTCCGCTTCGCCACGCCGGCCGTGTTCCAGCCGGGCCACGTCCAGGAGGTCACCGACCTCTCGCTCGTGCTCCGGCCGCTCACCGGGACTGCCTTCCTCGTCGACGGCTCGTTCGCCTTCGGCCGGCTCGGCCGCTGGACGCTGCGCGGCGACTACGACCTCGCGACCAAGGTCGCGCGCATCCACCTCGAGACCCGCGGCCTGCGCCTCGGCCCCGAAGTCGCGGCCATCCTCTCCGACGCGATCCTGAGCAACTGGAACAACTTCAAGCCCAATGGGACGGTCGACCTCGCCCTCGACCTGCGGCTCGAGGAGCGCGCGGAGAAGGACGCGACCGGAGCCCCGGTGAAGCAGATGGCGACCACGTTCACCGGCCGCCTGACCATGCGCGGCCTGGAGATGACCTATGTGAACTTCGCCTACCCGGTGCTCGTGGAGACCGGCACCGCGGAGCTGCGCCACGACGGCTTCCGCCTGATCCGCCTCGCCGGCAGGTCGACGCTGAGCACGACGCGGCTGCTGGTCGACGGCGAGGCCGACGGATACGAGAAAGCCGACGCCCTGCACCTGCGGATCTCGCTCGACGACGTCTCGCTCGACCGCCACATCCGCGCCGCGTTGCAGGAGGACGACCAGCAGGCGTTCGATACCTTCACGCCCTCGGGCAAGGTGCGCGCCTTCTGCGACGTGAAAAAGGAGCGCGGGGTCGGCAAGCGGGCGATCAACCATATGCGGCTTACGTGCGAAGACGTCAACCTCACCTTCAGGAGCTTTCCCTACCCGCTGACCAGGGTGCAGGGGGACGTGGAGTTCCTCGAGAAGGAGATCGTCGCCAAGAACCTCGTCGGCTGGCACGGCGACACGAAGTTTGCCATCTCCGGCGCGATCCTCGGCCTGGGCGGCGAGGGCGCCGGCTTCGACATGACCATCGATGCCGCTCCCGTGGCGCTCGACATGGACCTGCGCGCCGCCTTCGAGCCCTCCATGCAGGAGGTCTGGGACCTCTTCTCCCCCTCGGGTACGATGGAGGTGCGCTGGCGCACCGAACGGCCTCCCGGCAAGACGGCGCCGATCCGCCACCACATCCGGAGCCGCTGCCTCGACGTGCGGGCATCCTACGTCGAGACCCCGTACCCATTGTCGGGGATCACCGGGGACATCGTCTACGAGCCCGGGCTGGTGACGCTCCGCGACCTGCGCGGACGCGACCGGAAGGCGCGGATCGAAATCGACGGAACCGTGAAGCTGGGCGACCCGGCTCCGACGGTGGACCTGCGGGTGCAGGGCAAGGAGGTCCCGCTCGACGACAAGCTGCTCGCGGCCCTGCCGCAGGGACTGAGCGAGATGATCCGCGAGATCGGCGGGACCGGGACGATCGACTTCTCGGTCCACGTGGACCGCGCGCCGATTTCGCGGCCGGAACGGCCCGGCGGACCCCCGCCGCGCGTCCCCACCGTGACCGACTACTCCGGCGACGTCCGCTTCTTCGATGCCACGTTCCAGATGGGCCTCGGCTTCGAAGGCGTGTACGGCAACGTCGCGGTGAACGGCAAGCTCGGTCCGGAGGGGAACGAGGCGAACGGGCAGATCAAGCTGACCGAGACCCGCATGGAGGGGAAGCGGCTCTCCGACGTGCGCACGAATTTCGTGTACTCCAAGGGGCGGATCTCGTTCCTCGACCTGGCCGCCACCGCCTACAGCGGACTGATCGGGGGGGACCTCTGGGTCGCCTCGGCGGACAAACGGTTCAAGGGGGACTTCAAGGTCAACGGCATCGACCTGGCCGCGTTCACCCGCGACACCTACATCAGCGGACGGGACGTGAGCGGGAAGCTGTCCGGCGACCTCCACCTCGAGGGCAAGGGCTTCGACAAGCAGGCGCTCACCGGCGAGGGAGACATCCGGATCGAACAGAGCCAACTCTGGGACGTCCCGGTGTTCCTCAGCATCTTCCAGGGCGTGAGCCTCTCCCAGAAGGAGGAGTTCCAGACCGGGACGGTCAAGTTCCGCCTGAAGGACGGCAAGATGCCGATCGACGAGTTCGCCTTCACCGGCGAGGACATCTCGGTGAAGGGGTCCGGCGAAAGCGACTTGAGCGGCAACATCGATCTCACGATGGACGCGAGCTTCCCGATCGCCCTGATCCCGAGCATCCCGATCATCAGCGACATCTGGGGGGCGCTGCGCAAGGCGATCTACGGGATCTCGATGACCGGCTCGTTCAAGGACCCGCAGGTGTCGGTGGAATTGGTTCCGTTCCTCGGCAGCTCGGGCAAGAACCCGGTCGGGGAAAAGAAGCGCACTCGGGAAAAGAAGAAGGTAGACGCGCAGGCCTCGCCGGACGGGAGGCGCGACGACCGGCGATGACGGCATCCACATCCCAGCCGGCCGCGACGGGGGACGGCGCCCTCGCGGGCGCACCCGGCCCGGCACTCGCGGTCGCGCCCGGCCGGCTCGCCCCCCTGGGCCGCGCGCCGTGGGCCCCGCTGCTGCTCGCCGCGGCCTGCGTGCTCGCGTGCAGCAACACCTTCGGCAACAAGTTCGTCCTCGACGACAACTCGATCATCGTGAGCAACACGATGATCCGCTCGCTCGACCGCTGCGGCGAGCTGTTCACCAGCCCCTACTGGGGCAACCAGGCCGAGGACAAGCTCTACCGCCCGCTCACCGTCCTCACTTACGCGATCGACCGGGCCTGGGCTTCGAAGCCGGACGGGGACCTCGATCCCTGGGCCTTCCACTTCACCAACATGCTCGCCCACGCGCTCGCCACGCTCGCGCTCTGGCTCTTCCTGCGGCGGCTCCTGCGCGGCGAGACCCACGGCGACCTCGCGGCGGCGGGGGCGGCGCTCCTGTTCGCCGTGCACCCGGTGCACACCGAGGCGGTGACCGGGATCGTCGGGCGCGCCGAGGTGCTGTGCGCGCTGTTCTACTTCCTCGCCGGGGTCGCCTGGCTGCGCTTCCGCGAGGCTGCGACCCGCGCGTCGGCGGCGGCGAACTACGCCGCGTGCGTCGCCTGCTTCGCCCTCTCCCTCCTGTGCAAGGAGATGGGGCTGCCGCTCCCCGGCGTCCTCTTCCTCTGCGACCTCTACCGCATCGCCCGCGGGCGCGAGACCGCCCCGCGCGCGCAGCTCCTCGGGCGACTCGCCCTGCCCCAGGTCGGCTTCCTGTTCGTGATCTTCGGATACTTCGTCCTGCGTTCCGCGATCCTCGGCCGGCCCGGTCCCACCGCCACCGTCTTCGCCCTCTACCAGACCGGGATCGACGTGCGCCTGCTGACCGCCTTCACCGTCCTCGCCGATTACGTCCGCCTGCTCTTCCTCCCCTTCGGCCTGCGCGCCGAGTACTCGGTCAACGTCGTCCCCGCGGCCTTCGCCTCTTGGGGCGACCCTTGGGCATGGGCGTCGATCGCATTCCTGGGCGCCCTGGCGGCCGGCGCGGTCTTCTCGTGGCGCCGCGCGCCGGTGGTCACCTTCGCGATCGGCTGGTTCTTTCTCTCGATCGTGCCGGTCTCGAACGTCATCCTCCCCATCGGGTGCATCCAGGCCGAACGCTTCCTCTACATCCCCTCCGTCGCCGGGGTTCTCGCCCTCGCCTGGCTCCTCGGCGGCCTGCGCGGTGCGCGCGCCTTCCCCGCCGCGGTCTGCGTCCTCGCCGTCGTCGGCCTCGCCGGCACGCTCGCGCGCAACACCGCGTGGGCGACCGAGAAGGCCCTCTACGCCGACGCCATCGCCAAGGACCCGGAGCGCAACGCCCGCGCCTACAGTTGGCTCGGCAGCTACTACTTCGCTTACGGCCGCTATGACGATGCGCTCGCGCAATACGACCGGGCGATCGGGATCTGGGACCGCTATCCCCAGTTCTACGAGGCGCGCGGACGCCTCCACCAGGCGCGCGGCAAGTACGAGATCGCCCTCCTCGACTTCGACCAGGCGGTCCAGTACGCCGCCCGGCTCAACCGCTCGGGCATCCCCCATCCGCGCATGCTCCACGGCCGCGGCTCGCTCCTGATGGAGATGCGCCGGTTCGGCGACGCCCGCGCCGACCTCGAGGCCGCCGCCGCCCTCAACCCGCTCGATCCCCTCATCCTCAACGACCTCGGCGCGCTCTACCTCCAGGTCGGGGAATACGACCTGGCGATCCAGAGCTTCCAGCGCGCCCTCGAACGCGAACCCGGGAACGCCCTCGCGGTCGCCAACCGCGGCCTCGCCCTCTACCGCAAGAAGAATGTCGCAGGCGCGATCCGCGACTTCCGCGCGGCGATCGCCCTCAACAAGTCGCTCGACACCGCCTACGAAAGCCTCGGCGTCGCGCTCTACGAGTCGGGCGGGGACAAGGCCGAGGCGGGGACCCACCTCGCCACCGCGATCCAGCTCGCCCCGGAGCGGGCCGCCAAGGCGTACAGCTTCCTCATCCTCTGCATGCTCGACCTGGGCAAGCGCCAGGAGGCGGAAGCCGTGGTCCAGCTCGCCCGCAAGTACCGCATCCCCCTCTCCGCGGAAGCCCGGGAACGGCTCGGCCGGTGAGCATCGACCGCCTGCTCTCGTCGTCGCGCGCGACCGCGGCGCTGATCGTCGTCCTCGCCCTGGCGTCCTACGCGAGCGCGTTCGACGCCGGATTCGTGTGGGACGACCGACCCGTCGTCCTCGAAGACGCGCGCGTGCGCGGCTCCGCACCCTGGAGCACGATTCTCACGCGTCCGTACGGCAGCTCGGTCGCGCTCGACCCGCTCTGGCGTCCGGTGGTCGTCCTCTCCTACGCGCTCGACCACGCGATCTGGGGGCCGTCGCCCGTGGGGTTCCACGCCACCAGCCTCGCCATCCACGTCGCGGCCTGCCTCGCCCTGTGGCTCGCGCTCCGGCAACTGGTGCCTCGGGACCCGGCGGTGCCGGCACTCGCGGCCCTGCTTTTCTCGGTCCACCCGGTGCACGTCGAGGCGGTGACCTGGATCTCGGGACGCTCGGACGCGCTCGGAGGACTGTTCGCGGCGCTCGCAATCCTCTCCTGGTCGCGCGCCCGCGCGGCGACCGGCCGCGCCCGCCTTGGCTGGACGGCCGCCTGCGCCGGCGCGTACCTCCTCGGTCTGCTCTCGAAGGAGGTGGTCGCGCTCCTGCCGGCCTTCCTGGCCGCGTGGGAATGGGTGCGCGCGCAGAGCGCGGAGGTGCCTGCGACGCCCGCGACCGCCTCGCCCGCGCCGGCCGCCGGGCGGCACGCGACTTCGTCCGACGCCCAGACCTCGACCGCGTCGGGGCCGACCGGATCCCCCGCCGGTTCCTTCGGCTTGTCCCTGCGCCCCCTCCTCCTGCTCGCCGGGGTTTTCGCCGGCTGGCTCGCCGTGCGCGCGGCCGTGCTGGGCGGATCCGGGGGGCTGTCCCTCTTCGTCGCCTGGAAGCTCGACGCCGGCACGCGCATTCGCGCCGCCGGCGCGGTGCTGGTGGACCACCTGAGGCTTCTGCTCTGGCCCGCGCGCCTGGCGGCCGACTACGCGGTCAACCGCGACCCGGCGGCCGCCGTCGCCGCCGCCGGCTCCGTCGCGGGATGGCTCGGCCTGGTGCTCGCCGCCGGGGCCCTGCCCCTCGCTGCCGGCCTCGCCCGGCGCCGGCCCGCGGTCGCCCTCGGGCTTCTCTGGCACGCGATCTTCCTGTTCCCCGCGTCGAATCTCGCGATCGGCATCGGCGTGGTCGAGGCGGAGCGCCTGCTCTACCTGCCTTCGGCGGGCTTCCTGCTCGCGCTGGTCGCGTTCCTGGCCGGGGACGGGGGCCGGCGGCGGGCCGCCGCCTGCGCCGTGCTGCTGCTGGCCCTGCTCCCGCTCTCCCTGCGTACCTTCCTGCGCAACCTCGACTGGCGCGATGACGAGCGGCTTTACCGGAGCATGATCCGGGCGGAGCCGCGGAATCCCTACGCGCACACGATGCTCGGGACCGTGCTGATCCGGTCCGACCGGCTCGACGAGGCGGGCGACTGTTTCGCGGCCGCGCTCGGGATCAAGCCCGACGACGCGCTCGCGTTCGCCGGCCGCGGCGAATTGCGGCGGCGGCGGGGCGATCTCCCGGGGGCGCTCGCCGACCTGGACCGCGCCCTGGCGCTCGCGCCGGTCACACGGACCCGGGTGGCACGCGCGCTCGCCCGGCTCGAAGCCGGCGGGTTCGAGACCGCGAGCCGCGAGCTCCGCGCCATTACCCTCGAAGACCCGCAGAACGCCGACGGCTGGAACGGCCTCGGCGCGATGCACCTGCTGCGGAAAGACGACCTCCGCGCGGCCCTCGAGGCCTTCGAGACCGCCGCGCGACTGCGCCCGGGCGACGCGGCGATCCTCTCCAACCGCGGGTTGGCACGGCTCTATCTCGGGGAGCGCGCCGCCGCCCTGCGCGACCAGGAGGAGGCGATCCGGCTCGACCCGCAGCTCGCCGACGCGCACAAGCGCCGCGGGGTCGCGCTCTACGCGCCCGAGGGCAGCCTCGAGGAAGCCGAGCGGTCGCTGCGCGAGGCCGCGCGGCTGGCGCCCACCGACGCCGAAGCGCACAATTACCTCGTCCTGGTTCTGTGCGCCCGCGGCGATCGGGCCGGCGTCGCCGACCAGCTTTCGGCCATGCTCGCCCGCGGCATCCCCGTCCGTCCGGAGGTGGCCGACGAGGCCGCGGGGTCACGGAAGTAGCGGGCGGATTCGACGGACTTTGTTTTGCTTGCAACGCCGCGCGCGATTGGCCTACACTCCGCGTGGCCTTAGTGCCGCGCCCCGGAGAAGGGTGCCCAGTATCCGAAGGCGATTCTGGCCGCCGGCGAGGCGCGACGACGACGCGATGCCAAGAGCATCGCGGAGGAGGAGCAACG
>Ga0209514_10005538_pt1 | contig 16076 bp, 23 predicted proteins | sample Subgrocontami58m_FD_187452 | JGI IMG/M metagenome (GOLD analysis project Ga0209514, IMG submission 187452) | Subsurface groundwater microbial communities from S. Glens Falls, New York, USA - GMW37 contaminated, 5.8 m (SPAdes) (version 3) | ecosystem: Environmental > Aquatic > Deep subsurface >...
AAATTATGATGTAACTTTTTTCAATTCGTTACTAACACGAAGAACCCGTTGTAATTTCTACAGCGGTTTTTGTATTGAAAAAATGAGCAATGGTTACAAATCATGTAAGAGAACAGGGCATTGAACCCGCTAACGGATTTTATGCCCTGAGCTTTTAGCACAGGTATTTGATGAAGGTCGAGCAAATAATACTAAATGAACAATAAGTCGTTCTGTCATCATTTATTTTTTATCAGGAAAATGAATGTGACGGAATGTTCAAAAATTTTATGGCCGTAGAAAAATCGATGTCAAGCTCAAGCTTGGTAGAGGTCATTGATCGCATTCTTGATAAGGGTGTGGTCATTGATGCATGGGTACGCGTATCGCTCGTCGGAATCGAGCTTCTCGCAGTAGAAGCCCGTGTCGTAGTTGCTTCAGTTGAGACCTACCTCAAGTACGCCGAGGCAATTGGTCTGACTGCCACAGCCTAAAGGAAGCTGGACTTCCTAAATTGAAATAAGACGCCCTTTAGATTGACGGAAGCGCTAGTCCAATTCTCGACTCCGTTCAGGATTATCCTGAGCCAGTCGATGGAGGAAAAGAGCCCTTTCGTAGCCGCAAGGTAAGATCAAAAAGTGCGCCTTTATCAATTTTACACTTTAGACTATGGGACTCAGAACAAAACAAGTCGAAAAGTTAACCTTCTTTAGTTCCAACTCTCGATTTGTTGGAGAGGTGAGCGGTGAAGGGACATGTGAAATTCATGGCAAGGTAAAAGGGAGAATCGACATGACTGAAGAAATCGTTATCTCGGCAGGGGCGGAAGTTGAGGGTCAGGTCAAAAGTGCGAGCGTCCATGTTTTGGGAAGGATAACGGGAGACATAGTAGCGAAAGACATAGCTAAATTAGGGAGTCAAAGTTTTAGTAAGGGTTCTATTGATACGTTTCGCATAATGATTGAGGCAGGGGCGCAATATGGAGGAACGATCAGCATGAGTGGCACTGAAAAATCGTGCAATGGCAATTACACATGATGATTGGTTTTGTTAAACGGTCTTGGTTTTTATGCTTAAAAAAAAGAAAATGTCACAACAATCAAAAGCTGACGATACTGTTGGGCAGTCTGAAGCGCGAGATCTGACAAAAGTTGACGATACTGTTGGGCAGTCTGAAGCGCGAGATCTGAAAGATGTGGCCGACGATATTATCGCGGCCTACGATACTCGAGTGAAAATCGTAGCCGAAATTATTAACGATACACAGCAGATGATGGTCAATTTTAAGACGAAGCGTGAACAAATGGCTGATGAGCTTCAAAAATTTCTCGCGAAGCACGAGTCCCTAAGAAAGAAAGATTTTGGTCGAATGATGAGTGATATCATTAGTGCTCACACGAAGCGCGAGGATGCAGTAAAAGCAATGCTAGAGAATTTCCGTCTTGAAGAAGTAACGGTTCAAGAAAAATTGCGGAGTCTTCTTCAAAAGGGCAAGGAAGTTCGAATGCGAGATTTTAAAAAAATGATGACCGAGATCAAACAAGGACAGGAGAAACGCATACAAACGACGGATGAATCCGTAAGGGACCAATTACGCGGAATGCAGGAAGAGGTCCACACCATGCTTGATACGTTCAAGATAGAGAGGCAAGCAGTTGCCGGCGCTTGGCACGAAACGCTCAACCTTTTTCATAAAGGACGAACGGAAATTAGCAAGAATTTTTTGCCGGATCAAGTTAAATAGCGTATGAAAAAAAAGCTGACAAAGAAAACGGAAAACAGTCCGAGGAAAGGTTCTCTTGTGACGTGTGCTTATTGTCGCGGGCGGGGAGTTGATCGTTTTGGGATACTCTCGAAACTTTCGAAGTGTCAGGTATGCAATGGAAAAAAAACTAATTTGATTACTGAACCGTCTGAAGAATGTTCAGCCTGCCTGGGTGGTGGAGTGTTCAAGCACCACAGGCTTCCTTGCTCGGTATGCGGTGGACGAGGGCAACTCCGCCGGATTCCAGGAAGAGTTCGAACAGAGGCCAGTAAGCCAGGAAATCATAAAGAGATGCTTGTTGTTGAATCCGGTCTGCCATCTTTAAATGCCTACCATTTAGGATTTAATAAAAAAGGTCGAAAAAATAATTAGGTCACTTTAATCTGAATTATAACTATATGTCAGTAGCAGCATCAATGAAGAGTTTGGTACATGGTATTAAAGTTTCTAAGGTTGATAGACTCTCTTTTGTCAAAGATATGTCAAAAGATGTCAAGGATCTTCTTTCCCAATTTGATAAAGAACTCGCAGAAGTGGCACAAGAACTCGCAAAAATGGCAAAAGATTTGAAACAGTCCTTGGCGAACGGCGAAAAAGCAAGGAAAGAGGATTTTGCCTCGTTAATGAAAGATATCGCAACTCGATTAGAGGCTATCATCAAATGTCAGAAGGATGTCCGTAAAGATGCCAGAGACTTACTAAAAGAATACGCGGCTGAGAATAAAGGGGCCAAAGAAAGTTGGCTTTCACTAAGTGGGCAGGGGAAGAAGTCAGCGCCTGCAAAAAAAGAAGCAGCTGAATAGGCCTTTCGGTTTAATTTTTTTTTGGTAATCGCAATCATTGCATGTCTTACTCAAATTCAGACGAAGAGGGTTTCTTGATTGAGCCAAAACCGTTAACCGGTTTTGTAGAAACTCCGTATGTGAACGAGATCACAACACGCGCGCTCAATTACATCCGGGCAGGATTTCCTGTTCATTTTCGTGGTATCTCCGGCACCGGGAAAACAACGCTTGCCATGCATGTGGCAAGTAAACTTGGAAGGCCAATGGTACTGCTCCATGGGGATGATCAGCTTAACACAGCTGATTTAGTGGGAGGTGAACATGGGTATCGGTATCGAAAATTAGTGGATAATTTTATTTCACGGGTGAAGAAAACAGAAGAAGACATGAGCAAGCATTGGATGGATAACCGACTGACCATTGCTTGTAAAAATGGCTACACGCTTATTTACGATGAATTCACACGCTCGCGTGCTGAAGCAAACAATGTGTTGCTCTCTGTTTTGCAGGAGAAAGTCATGGATCTTCCTGCAAGTCGTGAGGGTGACGAAGCCTACCTGCGAGTAGATCCAAATTTTACAGCGATCTTCACCTCTAACCCCGAAGAATACGCGGGAGTTCATAAAGCCCAAGACGCGTTGCGAGATCGTATGGTGACGATCGATCTGGATTATATGGATCGCGACACTGAAATTGCGATTTGTCAGGCCAAGTCCGGCGTAACAGAGAGGCAAGCAGAGAAGATCGTAGATGTTGTGCGCGGACTTCGAGATTCCGGTGAATATGAATTCGCGCCAACCATTCGCGGCGCGATTATGATCGCGCGATCAAGTAAAGTTCAAGAAGGCGCTCGTGTTGCCGCTAACAATGGAATCTTTCGCCAAATTTGTCGAGATATTCTTTCTTCCGAAACATCCCGTCTTGGTACGAGAGACAATCACCTCAAAGTAAAGCAATTGGTTGAGGATCTTGTTACGAGGCACTGTGGGTCACAGAAATTTTTTTCACTCAGCAATGTCTCGGAGATACCTCGTTAATTTGCCCTATGAAAAAGACAATAAAAGATTTAGGTGCTATTGCTAGTCTGCACGATCTTAGGTCAATCCCTCGGTCACGGAGAAGCGGCAAGCCGCAACTCCCCACCACAGCGATCATGGAGTTGAGTATGGCTCGTAACGAGCGGGACCGTCTGGTGAAGGAACGCCTGCGACTTCTCAAGCGAAAAATTCAAATCGAACGGCGATTGATAGAAGTTGAGGATGAAATGGACACTCTTCAAAAGCAAGCGCAGAAAAAGGTGGCTGAAATTCGTGGAGAGTCAAATGTTTCAGCCGAGGCTGGCATGGAAAAGAAACAAGGACGCCGAGGGAAAATGGTGCTTGAATATTGATCGCTATGAGTCAGGATGTTCAGACACAACTTCATTCATCAGCCATTGCGTCACTCAAGGCGGCGACACGCCAAGTGGTTCAGTCGCCGCCGAGCATAGTGGCTCCTATTGGTTTTGGTGATTCAGAGAAAAAGCTTCAGCCAATACGAAAACACGAAAACTTTGCTGAAGCGTTTATTGGAAAAGTTCTATCCATAGAAAATGAAAAGATGGAGATCGAAAAAAAAATTGAGCGGCTTCAGTCGGATTTTACTATTAAGAAAAAACAATTAGAACACAGAAGGGATGAGCTTATGACAGTAAAAGATAAACTCATGGCTTTTGATAAAGAATTAAGCGATGTGCTCGAAGCTCCCGACCTATGACATCGAGAGAATTACAAGTACTGAATGCCATTGATCAACTAGGTGGGCAGGCCTCGGTTGGGGCGATCAGCAAAAAAACGGCTTTAAGCCTTGATTACACTCATGAGTTGGCCAAGGGTTTATTAAGACAACATTACATTGACCAGCCAGCGAGTCGGATTTTGGCTTTAGGCGCTAAAGGGAGGTCATTGATGAGTGCACGTTCTGCGACGATGACAAAGACCGCCGTATCCGGTCTGGCAGAAGCTGCCCACCTGATTAGTCGACAAACTGACCGGATGCCAGCGTTGCCTCCGGAAACAAATTTTTTGAGTCCAGGGTTTATGGAGGAACCCATTTCTTTCATAAAGCATGACCTCAATAAAAACCAGACGGTTGAATTAGAGCATACTCGATCAATCCAGGCCGGTGTTGACGGATTGATTTCAATACATGCCAAAAGATTGCAACGTAAGATTAAGGTTGCTTAAACAGTCAATACCGTTATGAAAAAGAAAAAGAAGACAGTTAAAAGAACATCTCAAAAACGCCGTGTATCTGAAACGAGGATTTCTTCGAGCCAACAGCTCGGCAAAGGGCTGGATGTAGGAACAGCCTTTATCTATGCGACTGAAAAAGTGGGCGATGACGTTGCTTTTAAAGTAGAGCGAGATGCCTTTATGGAAATTCCGTATAGCGATCATCTGAAAACCATTTTTGAAAGAGACAATGTACGGTACATAGAAAAAGACGGTCAGCTTTATGCTATTGGCAATGGGGCGCTCCGGTTTGCAAACCTCTTTCAACGATCCGTCCGTCGGCCAATGGAACGAGGGGTGATGAGCCCTAAAGAAAAAGAGGCTCTGCCGATTATGAAACTCATTATTGAAAATGTTTTAGGTCGTCCCCGCCACGCTGGTGAAATAGTGTATTTCTCAATTCCAGCCACTCCCATTGATGCTGATTTTGATGTGCTTTATCACCAGCATATTATTACGAGTTTTCTTTCAGGTCTCGGTTATACACCCAAGCCAATTCATGAAGGTTTAGCAGTGATCTATGCGGAATTAGCTGAAGAAAATTTTACCGGCCTTGGAATTTCTTTTGGAGGTGGCATGACCAACGTCTGTTTGGCTAATTTGTCCGTTCCGGTGGTATCGTTCAGCATCGCCCGTGGAGGTGATTGGATAGATCAACAGGTGGCTCGAGTGGTCGATCTGCCTGTGAGCGCGGTGACAGCATGGAAAGAAACAAACCTAGATCTTGATAAAAAAGAAAACCTTTCAAGAATTGAACAGGCCTTGTCGATTTATTATGACGCTTTGCTTGATTATGTGATGAATCACCTAAAGCAGGAGCTCAGTGAATCGGCGATGCATTTAGAAAAGCCATTGATCGTGGTAGTGGCTGGTGGCACGGCCAAGCCGAGGGGGTTCCTTAAAAAATTCCAGGAAACCATCACGAGAGCTCAATTGCCCTTTGAGGTAGAGAGCGTGTCTCTCGCTCCACAATTACTCCATAGTGTTTCCAAAGGCGCGTTGATTGCCGCGATAGCCGATGAAACAAAAAAAAATGCTACATAGTATGACGCAAAACGAAGGAAAGATTCTGAAATACTTGCAGATCGCCAAAGGAAAAGCAAGCGTGAAAGTGATGGCAAAGCATATTGGATTTGAAGTTGATTACACACGTCTCATGTGTCGCTCGCTTGAGCGAAGAGGGCATCTTACCATCGTGGATGCGAGCAGCTACACTCTTTCAAGTAAAGACTCGGGTACGATGACGTCTCCGAAGGAAACAAAAAAGAAGACGTTTCAGGCAATGTCACAAACGACTTCTACTGTGGGAAAAAACGTACTGAAGGCCAAAAGTCCTCAGGAAAAGGCGGCGCTGTTTGCGGCTGGGAACAAATCAATTGAGGATGTAGCCAGAATGTCAATCAACTGGCTTGCTCGAGGATTCGGCATCCGGCTTGAAAAAGCTGCTCATTGGATCAATCAAGAGCGACGTCAGACCGGAATGATCGGCAAAGGAAGCTAAAAGTAAAGAGACAAAGAGTAAAGCGATGTATGGCATTAACCGATTTATTGAACAAACCCCTCCAATTTGTGATGTTTGGCGGGAAAGGAGGTGTAGGCAAGACCAGCATGTCCGCTGCGACAGCTTTACGGCTTGCAGAGGAATACGCAAAAAGGGAAGGAAATGAAAAAATATTGATCTTTACCACTGATCCAGCACCGTCGCTTGCAGACAGTTTCGGACAGAAGATAGGTAGTGAACCGACGGCCATCGAGGGCGTAAAAAATCTTTTTGCGATGGAGATAGACGCAAAGAAAGTTCTTGAAGAATTTAAAAAAGAATACGGCAAAGAGATACTGGATATTTTACAGCAAGGTACATATTTGGCTGACGAAGAAACGGAAGAAATTTTCAATCTTGATATCCCAGGGCTTGATGAAGTGATGGGGCTCAAGAAAATTATGGATTTTATGGATAGCAATGAATACGGGCTCTACATTGTGGATACGGCTCCGACCGGCCATACGCTGCGTCTGCTCTCACTTCCTGAACTTCTGGATGACTGGATAAAATTTCTTGCCGGCCTTCGTTGGAAATATCATACCGTCGTAGGACAACTGACAGGAAAAAAACGTACCGAAAAAACTGATGAGTTTTTGGTGGACATGAAAAAAACCGTCAAAAAGGTGCGTGCACTTCTTCAGGACGCAGACAGAACCGAATTTGTTGTCGTAACTATTGCCGAGAGCATGGGAGTCCGCGAAACAGAAGATTTGATTCAGAGTCTTGACGATTTCCACATCCCCTCACGAAACATCGTAATCAATAATATTTTTCCAAAGGAGGACGGGGATTTTATCAAGGCACGAAGAATGTTGCAGGAAAAATATATTCACGAAATTAAGGAAAAGTTTGCAGGGCACCGCATCACCGAAATTGCCTTGCAGCCAAACGAAATTCAAGGCGTCAAAGGTTTGCGAGATTTAGGAAAACGCTTGTTTGATTGATGCGCGTTTTCACTCCACAAAGGTCGAAATCTCATTTATTCATCACGTTCACTCTCTTGAGTCATGATGCAAGAGAGGAACGATACTAACATATATATATGGAAACAATTAGCACATATCTAGGAAGCTGGTGGAATATCTTTTTTTCTACAGCTCAGGGGCTTGGAAATAGTCTCGTGGCGGGTTTTGCTCCGATTCTTGGCGCAGCGCTCATTCTTCTGATTGGCTGGTGGTTGGCGATTTTTCTTGGCCGTTTGGTTAAAAAGACTCTGGGCAAGGATAATATCAACTGGGAAAAACCGCTCTCGGCCATCGGACTTTCGGTGGTTCTGGAAGAGCGACTAGGACTTTCTTCAGACGTCGGTGCGTTTCTTGGATGGCTCGTAAAATGGTTTTTGATTCTCACAAGCTTTATCGCTGCCATGAGCGTATTGCAACTGCAGGGAGTGAGTGTGTTCATCCAAACGATTACCGCATTTCTCCCCACCGCGATCACAGCCGCCTTAATTGTGTTCGTCGGTTTTTTTGTGAGCCAATTCATTGACCTTGTTCTCACACGGGTCTTTGCTGGCATTGGCGTTACAGCGAATGTAGCAGGATTTGCCGCGCGATGGATTATCATTGGTTTTAGCATTCTTGCCGCTGGCAAATACTTGAATTTGCAGCTTGATTTCCTCTGGCCGAAATTTGTTGATTTCTTGGTGCTTGCGGGCGCCATAGCCATCGGATTCGGATTTTCTTCCAAAGCTCAAGAGTGGCTTAAAAACATAAAAGGTTGAATCAAACAGTGCGAGACAAAGCGGGGTAGCCATGAATAGCTGGCTACCCCAGCATGCATGTATGACAACATCCGAGGGAAAATATCTGCACTGCATTATCCAAGGCAAAATTGCTAAGGATAGATTTAGCATTGGTGGTTTAGAAGGAAATACCGTTCGTGTAGTGAATGAGGGGAATCTTTCTTGTTTGGTAAGCGATACATCATGCGATCACTTCCCTTTATGGCGTGAACACGTTTTGGCTCACCAGAAACCCATTGAGGAAGCCATGAAGTATTATGATGTCCTTCCTTTTAGCTTTAGCAACATAGCTAATAGCGATGATCAAATAAGGAAGCTTCTTAAGGAAAGAAAGGCCGAATTTGAGAAACTTCTTCAGAAGTTTCAGGGCAAAACAGAAGTAGGGTTAAAAGCGTTTTGGCCAAATATGGAGATTATTTTTCAAGAAATTGCTCAGAATCCGGAACTTCAACGATTGAAAAAATCATCATCTCACGTGACGTATCACCAGAAAATTGCCGTCGGTGAGCTGGTGGGAAAATTGTTAGAGAAAAGAAAGCAAGACGAAGCTCAAGACATAAACAGCGCTGTCAGTGATTTGGCCGAGGATTTTAAAGAACAATCGCTTGTTGGAGAAAATATGATTTTCAGCAGCGTTTTTTTGATAAAAAAAGGGAGCGAAGATGAATTTAGCAACAAGGTAGAAGAAGTTGCGCAAAGATTCCCTTATACCAAGATACGCTGTTCAGGTCCCTTTCCCCTGTATAATTTTATCAGCTTAGAGTTGCATCTTGGTTCATAAGTATGTTTATTTTTGATGATCTTTTAATCTGGTTAGCAAGAAAATTGCAAGAAACAGCCAATCTGGAAGTCAATGATGAGTCTAAATTAAAAGAAGAGCTTATGAAGATTCGCACCCTCTTTGAAACAGATCAGATGAGTGAAGAGGAATTGACCAAACAAGAGGAGGAGATACTGAAAAAGCTAGGGGCACTACGAGAGGCCAAAGAGGGTGCACGGAATGACTACTAAAAAATAATTCTGTCTCTATGGTTCATACACATTCAAAAATAAAAAAAAGGCATAAAAAGCACAAGGAGGTTATAACTCAACCCCAATTAAATTCTAAAAATTTTTCAGGGGGAAAAGACAGTAAAAATATGGCCACAAAAGATATCCTAGAAAAAGCAAAAAAAGAACTTACCGACTTAACCGGGTTTAAATCTCCGTCGGCTGTTGGCTTTAAAAATGAGGGAACTGAGTTAGTGGTAACGATAGAAGTACTTGAGAAAGAGTCTATTCCTGACGGCATGGATATTATCGGCACCTACGAAGTACGTGTTGATGAAAATGGAAGAATGATTAGTTATAAACGAACCGATCTTCGTAAAAGAGTTGACACCTCTTTTACTCAAGAGACATAAAAGCTACTTGTTGCTAACGTATGAAAGGTTTTTATCTTTATGGAATCTGTCCATCAGTCATCATCGAGAAATTGGCAACCAAAGACTACGGTGAAAGTATCGGCGGTGGAAATGTTTTCAGTATTCCTTATCAAGATATTGAGGCAATAGTGAGCGAGGTTCCCTTAAAGGAATTTGAGTCGGAGGAGATACAAAGAAAAGCGGCAGAGGATCTCGAGTGGATCAAAAATAAAGCATTGATGCATGAAAATGTCATCGAGAGAGCGATGCATCATGCTGAGGGTCTGATTATCCCTATGAAATTTGGAGTGATTTTGAAGAGTAAAAAAAGATTGATTGCTTCTTTGAAGCATGATTACTTAAAATTCAAAGGCCTTCTTGAAAACCTACGAGGGAAAGAGGAACGCTCGGTAAAAATCTATTCCAAATTTCAGCTTCTTGAAAATGAAGTGAGAAAAAGTTCACCAATCATACAAAGAAACCTGAAAGAAATTAAATTTTTACCAGCAGGGAGGCAATATTTTTTAGAAGAGAGCGTAAATGAAATAGCCAAAAAAGAGGCGACTTATTCTATCGACGATACCTATATTCCCCTTTTTCTTGCAAGGCTCAATCGGTTGAGTGAAGAATTGAAGGAAAACAAAATTCTCGAAAAAGAATTAACCCAGAAAAACGACCCCATGATTTTTAATGGAGCCTTTCTTGTAAAAAAAGAAAAAGTCGATGCATTCCATGGAGAGATCCAAACATTGCAAACAGAGTATGAGAAACTGGGATTTATTTTTGAATCAAGCGGTCCGTGGCCACCGTTTAATTTCGTCTAATGTATGAAGCGCCCACAATCACTTACTACTATTGCGACGTTACAAAGGGCACCGAGAGAGGAACGAGTTACGTTAATAGATGCCCTGGATAAAGTTTTGGAAAAAGGAGCCGTTCTGGACGGCGAGCTGGTGATGAGGGTGGCAGATGTAGATTTAATTTTCATTGGCTTGAAGCTTCTGATCACTTCTGTTTCAAAGTCGGAGGAATTAAGAAGCGGTCAGAAGATTGAAGCTGTGAGCAAAGAGGATAGAGAATATCTATGGGCTTTAGAAAATGAGATTAAAAAAGCTGAAAGGAATATCCCGAAAATAATTGATGCGGCCGATCCAAAAAGCGCCGAAAAAGGGATTGCCCAACTTGTTTTAACCCTCGTGAAGTTGATCAAAGACTTGATGTTTAGAGAAGCAAAACGGAGAATTCAAAAAGGCAATCTTTCTGAAGTCGAGATTCAAAAACTAGGACTCACTTTCAAAGCCTTAGATAAAAAAATTGACGAAATAAGGGCCATTTTTGGATTAGAAGATGAAGAATTAAATTTAGATCTTGGGCCATTAGGTAATTTACTATGAATAAAAAAATATGAGCAATCAGCAACAAATTGTCCATAATAGTCAGACTACTAATCTAGCCGATATTTTAGAGCGCGTTTTAGACAAGGGCATCGTGATTGCCGGAGATATTCAAATTAAATTAGCTGATGTTGAACTTTTAACGATTAAGATACGACTGCTCATCGCGTCAGTTGACAAAGCCCAACAAATCGGCATTAATTGGTGGCAAACAGATTCCTATCTTTCTTCCAATGTAAAAGACCATGCGTTAAAAGAAGAAAACGAACGACTCGAGAAAACAATTGACTCTTTAAAGCTACGTCTTGAAAATAAAGAGACCCGAAAAAAATCTCCGCGGAAGAGTGGAGGCGCGAAAAAACCGAAAAATAACTCAAAAAAAAGAGCAAGGAAATAAAGAGATAATCAATAATATCTATGGCAAAAAAATACACAGAAAAAAAAGAAAGCGGTGCGCAATATGATACGGGAGTCGGCGGTTTTTTGGGTGGTCTTTTTGGCGGCATTGAAAAAATTATTGAACTGGCGGAAAAAGCCGAGAAAGCAGGGGGCGAGTTCCGAAAAGAGGGAGAACTACGAGGAGGAACCAAGGAAAGACCCATTCGCGCGATCTACGGATTTAACGTCAGAACCGGCCTTGGCAAAGAGCGATCACGTGTTCAGACCTTTGGCAACATAAAAAAAACCAAACAAGGCCCTCGAGTGGTTGAAACAAGAGAGCCGATCGTGGATGTGTTTGATGAAAAAGACCATATCACGCTCATCGTTGAACTTCCCGGTGTTGATGAGAATGAAATCAAGATTGAGGTAAAAGGGGGTGTAGTGCATCTTGAAACTACAGGAGAAAAAAAATATGCCAAAGAAATTTTGCTTCCAGCTGACGTTGATTTTGAATCTCGAAAAACGAATTTCAAAAACGGGATTTTAGAAGTAAAATTTAAAAAGACCTAATTTCCTATGGGCGTCGCAACCTCGTTGAAACCAATCATGTTGAAGCTTGCCGAGGCTCAAAGTAAGGACGTTGGCAGAGCTATTGGGAGAATTGATCCAAATGAATTTGTAAAGATTCAGGCAGATGTTGGTGATATACTCATATTAAAAAGTAAAAAAGGAGAAACCACCGTAAAGTTAATGCCCGCCTATCCAGAAATGAGAGGACGTGGAGTCATACAAATAGATGGTATTGCGCGCGAAAATTTAGGTGTGGGTCTTGGTGAAAAAATCGAAATTCAAAAAATTTCTCCCCAGAATGCTCAGACGCTTGTCCTCACTCCTTTAGGTTCCGAAGCATTCGTCAAAGAAGAAGATAGCAACTATCTGGCCGAACGTTTGGATGGGATTCCTGTGCTAAAAGGAAGTAAGATACGAGTAGCACTTTTTGGAACTAAAGTTCAAGATTTTTTAGTAGAAGATCTAGACCCTCCAGGACCAATGATCGTACGATCTTCTACCAAAGTAAAAGTAAAAGGGGCGGCGAAGGAAAAAAAGGGAATTGGTATTACCTATGAAGAGATTGGTGGATTAGGGAAAGAGATGCGTCGAATCAGGGAAATGATTGAGCTCCCCTTAAAATATCCAGAGCTTTTTGAAAGATTGGGGATTGATCCACCCAAAGGCGTGCTTCTCTATGGGCCGCCAGGATGCGGAAAAACATTAATTGCGCGAGCGGTGGCTAATGAGACCGATGCCTATTTCACCCATATTTCGGGTCCAGAAATAATGGGAAAGTTTTATGGCGAGTCCGAAGGGAGACTCCGAGAAATATTTGAGGAAGCTCAAGCGAACTTGCCTGCGATTCTTTTCATTGATGAGATTGACGCTATTGCGCCCAAACGTGAGGATATGGGCGGTGAGAAACAGGTGGAACGGCGAGTGGTAGCCCAGCTACTCGCGTTAATGGACGGTTTAGAGTCGCGTGGTCAATTGATTGTTATTGGCGCAACCAACATTCCTAATGTTCTTGATCCTGCCCTGCGAAGACCAGGTCGGTTTGATCGTGAAATTGCGATTGGCATTCCAGATCGTAACGCCCGAAAAGAAATACTCGAAATTTATACCCGTGGTATCCCATTGGCAGAAGATGTTGATCTCGAAAAACTTGCTGAAATCACTCATGGATTTGTCGGAGCTGATCTTGAGGCACTCGGTCGAGAGGCGGCGATGGCGGCGTTGCGCGAAATCATGCCAGAAATTGAGTTTGATAAAGAGTACATCCCGTATGAGAAGCTTCGAAATTTAAAGGTGACCGATGGACATTTTAGAGAAGCCTTAAAGGAGGTAGAGCCCTCGGCGCTTCGTGAAGTTTTTTCAGAAATTCCCAGCGTCAAATGGGAGGATGTCGGTGGGCTTGAGTCTATAAAACAAACGCTTAAGGAAGTGATTGAATGGCCGCTAAAATACAGAACGATGCTTGATCATGTAAAACTTAAACCATCTAAAGGGATCATGCTTTACGGTTTGCCGGGATGCGGGAAAACGCTTCTTGCCAAGGCCGTAGCGACCGAGTTGGGAGTGAACTTTATTTCGATTAAAGGACCGGCTCTTTTATCAAGGTATATTGGAGAATCGGAAAAGGGAATTCGGGAGGTATTTAAAAAAGCCAAGATGGCTTCCCCCTGCATCATTTTTTTTGATGAGATAGAAAGTTTAGTGCCAAAGCGCGGAGCTGGCGCTTCGGATTCGAATGTGACAGAAAGAGTCGTGAGTCAGTTTTTGGCGGAGCTCGATGGAATTGAGGAATTAAAGGGTGTGGTCGTTCTCGGAGCGACAAATAAATTGGATCTGGTTGATCCAGCTTTGCTTCGCGCAGGAAGATTTGATTTTTTGCTAGAGGTTCCCAAACCCAACGAAAAGTGCCGACACGAGATATTTAAAATCCATTTGAAAGAAAAGCCATTAGACCGTGCTGTTGACTTAAAGAAATTGGCAAAATTGGCCGAAGGCCTTACCGGCGCGGATATAGAGTTGATTTGCAAAAAGGCCGCGATGTCGGCTGTGAGAGAGAATTTTATTTGTGGGGAGTCCAAAAGTGATTTTAAGATACTGGCAAGCCATTTCGAAGAACTTCTAGATGGAAATAAATCTTTATGACCGAAGAGCGAAAATATCTCTATTCAATAATAAAAAATCAGCAGGGGATGCAGGCCACGGATCCATGTTGTTTATCTGAAGGTCTATTCGGCCTTCATCATAGTGATCCAACGCTTGTTCCCTATAAGGATATAGCCGCCGTGGTCAGCAACACCCCCATTATTCATTTTGACAGATTTGATGAAAAGGAACTTTCTCAATTCATCGCAATCCATGATCAAGTGAATGTAAGTTTGATGAAGAACTTTACTGTTATTCCAATGAGGTTTGGAATAGTTGCGGAAAGCACTGAAGAAATTAGCCACATCTTGGCAAAGGCCTATGTACAGTTTAAGGCGGCTCTGGAAAGGGTTATCGGAAATGCAGAATTTATTGTTCAAGTATTTTTGAACGAAGGGAACGTACTCCAGAAGCTCATGCGGGAGAACACCGAAATTCAACAATGTAAAAAAGAAGTGGAATCAAAGAGCAAGATTTTAGGGTTTCCATCAAAGATAAAATTAGGCAAGGCGATATTCGAGGCAATGGAGTCATACAAAAAAGAATGCTCGAAAAACGTTTTAGGGGATCTGGCAGACCACTTTCCAAATTATAGCGCCGGTAAACTTTTGGACAAAGAACTGCTTTTGAACTATTCGTTTTTGATAGGCGTAAAAGAAGAATCTGCATTAGCGTTTCAATTAAATACGTTGGCAGATACCTACAAAGATGAGTTGAGGTTTAAATATATTGGACCGATGGTGCCTTATAGCTTCGCGGCTATTAATCTTCGTATGGGAAACTTTGACGTCGTTGATGAGGCAAGAAAGATTTTTGGATTCGGAGAATCAGTGGCATATTCAGAAATAAAAAATACGTATTATAAGTTGGCTAGAGAATATCATCCGGACAAATACGCCTTTACAGAAAATCAAGTTCTCGTAGAAGAAGCAGAAAGTAAAATGAAAGTACTCACAGGAGCCAATGAGATTTTAACCGTTTATTGTCAACAGTTTCTTGCGACTTTCCCGCCCGAAAAAGAACAGCTCTGCTCTTTTAGGAAAGAGGACGTAGAACAGTTAATGACGATAGAAAATTGATCCTGTGTAGGGTTGAACAAAATCACTTTGATATGTCGAGCACAATCAACCAAGCGAAGGAGACGATTTTGAAGCATGGAGGCAAGGCGTCTAAACATCAGATTGCGCGAGATCTTAAAATTAGTTTGGACTACGCTGGCATGATCTGCAAAGAGCTGAAAAGGAAAGGCGAGGTCTCTTTTTCAGACGGTTTTTATGTGTCGACGGCCACCAAGAAACAAGTGAACCACGACGATGAGCTCAAGAAGCTAGTCGCTTCCACACAGAGGGTTCGTAGTAGATCAAAGAGGGTCATCGCACACAAGCAGACAAAAAAATCGAGAGTTGAGAAACAGACCGCACATCCTTTGAGTCGTATTTTAGGAATCAGTGAAGCGTTGGAGCGGACGTTAGTGCAAGCGGGGTACGACACAGTAGAATCCATCGCAGATGCGCCGATACGTGTGTTGATGGATGCCGCAAAACTTCAACTTTCTACTGCGGCACAATTAATAAATCAAGCAAGGGGGAAAGGAGCATTCATAGACATTGTGCCTATTGATGAAAAAGAATTGCGCGTTCAAGAGAAGTCGCGAGAGATTAAAAAACATGAAGTGTATGATGGAATCACAAGAGACACCGCAGAATATTAAAAGTTTGGACGAAATAGGATTGGGAGTGCGTATTCAGGTTATAGGCGTCGGTGGTTCCGGCTCAAATGCGGTTGACCACATGATTCAATGCGGTGTACGCGGAGTTGATTTTATTTCAGTCAATTGCGATGTCCATGATTTGCATCGTAACAAGACCGAGAAAAAAATTCAGATTGGCAAGAATCTGACTCGCGGGCTCGGCGCGGGAATGAATCCTGACATTGGCTCTCTAGCGGCCGAAGAAACCAAAGATGAAATTCGGGACGCGACGAAGGGTGTGGATATGGTGGTTATTACCTGTGGACTAGGCGGAGGAACCGGCACAGGCGCGTCTCCTATTATTGCCGAGGTGGCCAAAGCGCAAGGGAGTCTTGTCATTGCCGTCGTCA
>Ga0209514_10005539_pt1 | contig 16070 bp, 10 predicted proteins | sample Subgrocontami58m_FD_187452 | JGI IMG/M metagenome (GOLD analysis project Ga0209514, IMG submission 187452) | Subsurface groundwater microbial communities from S. Glens Falls, New York, USA - GMW37 contaminated, 5.8 m (SPAdes) (version 3) | ecosystem: Environmental > Aquatic > Deep subsurface >...
CAGTCGGGCGGTCCGGAGGCGGCGCGATAGAAGAGGGGAGCAACGAAGCTGGGGGCCAGAATCGCCGAGCAGACTGGGCACAATTCTCCGGGGTGCGGTACTAAGGAGCCGTCATGAGAAGACTCGCATTCGCCATCCCACCACCGAGTGCCCCACCCGTGCCTGCCGCGGCGGACCGACCCGGCGATGCGCGTCCTGCGCCGGGGCCTGGGCATTCCTACGACCCGGACTCGGCCACGCCCCCCGCGCCCGGGCATGCGCGGTCGCACGCGATCCCGAAGATTTCCTGCGAGCATCCCTGGGGCTAAGGGTCTGCAAGACAATTGCTTGAACAAGTCCCCTGCCCTTGCCCTTCGTGCGAGTTCCTCGACCTGCTCGCGCTCCGGCGCCGCCGGCCGGCCGCGCCGGACCTCGCGGTGCCCGATCGGTTCTCCGTGTCGCTGACCGGCTGGACGTTCTGCCTCCTGCTCTTCGCGATCGCGATCTCGCTGCCGCCGGTCAACGCCGTCATCCACGGCACGCACGTCGTGGTGGCGCATTCGATGGGCAGCATGATCGGCATCGGCACGATGATCCTGGGGGTGGCGTTCGGCTACCTGGTTCGGGTGGTGGCCGGACCGGACCACCCGGCGGTCCGCTACTTACTTAGCGCCACCCTGGTACAGCGCAACGGCCGCCGCAAGCGTCGCAAATCCGGGCGCGTGCGGCGTCAGGACCTGGATGCGGTCCGCGAACGCCTGCAGCCGTTCACCCAGCGCGTGCGTCGCCGATCCCCTGGTTCCAAACGGCCCACTGAGATCGAGGACGAGGCGTTCGCGCCCGCGAGCGAGGGCGACCGAGAGCTTCTTGGCGAGCCGATCCGCCCCGATCGCGCACAGGGTACCCTCCAAGCGCACCCATACCGTGGCTTCCGGGCGAAGCTCGACCGCCGCACGGCACTCGGCCGAAAGATCGCCCCGGAGTCGCTTCCAGAACCGTGACGGCAGGTGTTCCCCCGCGACGCGGTACGTGTGCCGGACGAGCTTGGGATGCTGGCGCCATCCCAGCCAAAGGGCCAACCCCGTCATGCCCGCCGCGCCGACCGCCGCCCAGGACCGCGCGCGCTCGGCGAGCGTGGGGGGGCCGAGCGCCCGGTGGATGCGCGCCTCCAAGTCCCGCACCCAGGCGCGCACCAAGGCGTTCGGGGCCCAGACGCGGCATGCCAGGAACACCGCGTAGGCGTTGCGGAGTTCGCAGGCGAGCCGCTCGGCCTTCCGGCGCAGGAACGTGCTGGCCGCACTCCGGAGCCGCTCGTGGCCGCAAAGCCAGACTTCGAGGGTGCGCAAGATGCCGGGACCCAGCCGGTGGTACTCTTCCCGGAAGCAACGGGTCTGGATCGCCTCGATCTCCCGACCGCTCATGGTCGGGTGCTTGACCATGGCCTTGAACCCGGTGCAATTCCGGTAGTAGAGTTCGCGGTCGGCCTTCATGTCGGGCTGCCAGCCATCCTCGGCCTCGATCCGATCGTAGAAGGGCGTTCCGGGAGTCGGGCCGTAGATGAGGAACTGGCAGAGGGCGGGCTTGTGCGCGAGCAGGCCGGCGAGTTCTTCTTCGATGATGGCCGGCGTCTGGTAGGGCAGCCCGAGGATCATCGAGGCCAGCACCAGGATGCCGTGATCGCGGAACTCGCGCGCGAGGTCGGCGAACGGGCGTCCCACCTGCTTCGCGTAGCCCGAGCGCGTCCCCTCGTAGCCGATCCACACGCCGTCGATGCCCATCTCGAGGATCTCCGTCACCGTGTACTGGCTGAGCGCCTTGACGCTCGAGAAGACGAAGATCGACAGCGGATGCCCGGCCGCGAGCACGCAGTCGCGGAATTCCATCGCGCGACGTCGGTTCAGGAGGAAGTCCTCGTCCATCACGGCCAGGGAGATCGCGGGATCGAGGGCGACGTACCGCGCCACCACGTCGTGGATGTCCTTGCCGGTGGGAAGCAACCGGATGTGACGCCGGCGGAAGAAGTGGGACGTGGCGCAAAAATCGCAGCCGTTGGGACACCCCAGGCCGGCGAACACCATTCCCGTCCGCGACGATTCCGAGCCGAAGACCGTCCCGCGACTCACGATCAGCGGGTGGCGATACGGCATGGACAGCACCGACAGCCCGAGGAGCTTGCGCATGAACGCCACGCCCTCCTCGCGACACACGTGGTCGGAGTGCGGACGCAGCAGGTCGTCCGGCAGCACGGTGCCGTAACCGCCGAGCACGATCCGGCTGCGCGGAGCATGCCGGCGCACGAGGGCAACGAGTTCCTTCATGCGGTGGAAGGTCGCGAGGATGAACGACACGCCGACGACGTCGTACCCGCGGGAAAGCTCGCGCACGAACTCGCGCCGGCTGGGATAATGAAGCACCGTGACCGGTCCGTCGAGATTCTCGGCGATGTAGTCGAGCCCGAACTGGACGTTGAGCGAGCGCGGGCTGAACATCCCCTGCGCGCGCGTCACCTGGCCGTGAAGCAGCTCGTATCCGACGCTCGGGGCGTCGCCGTGCCGCTCTCCGAGAGGGCGGCAGACGCTGGTGAGGAGCACGCGGGGGCAGGGCGGGGCACAGGGTGAGGACGGCAACGCGGACTCCTTTTCCATCGGGTCGGCGGAGACGCGATCGCATCCGCGCAGAGACCTGGGGGATTTTGCGCGTCGCGCGGGGAATACTGCGCGAAACAGCGCTTCCGAACAACCCCTGGGGCCAACGCCGCAACCGTCGTGCCTCACGTATTCTCGATCTCGCTGGCGAGTTCTTCCAGGGCTGAGGCCTTGCGCTCATGGTGCCGGCGCAGGACGACCTGCGCGACGGCGACGCCCCCGGTGAGGAGCGCGAGGCCGACGATTCCCGCGACGACGAGGCCCGGTCGGGCCGCGTACAGCTCGCGGCTTTGCGTCAGCTTCCACGGCGGGGCGGACGCTCGCCGTTCACGCGAAGTATCGGAATCGATCCATCGCGTAGGGAACCACGCGGGCGCGCGTGGCCGCGTCGACCGTCGCCTGGAGAGCCTGCACTTCGCCGGCGAGGTCCGGCCCGAGAAGCGGCGACAGATACACCCGGTCTTCCGGCCCCAGTTCCATGTCGTGCAGGACTCGCGCGGTTTCCTCGCGGTGGCGGTGCGCCATCGCTGCGCCGCCTGCGCCGACGAGCACCGTCAGACCGCAGCGGACGCCGGCGCCCTTCAACGCCGCAACCGCTCGCCGCATCGCGCGCAGATCGCCGGATTTCCCCAAGCTCTTGCGGAGCGGCAGAAGACCGCTTTCCAGTCCGATTACGGCCAGCTCCAGGGAGTGCGCAGCGAATTCCCGGTACGCCTGCGCGGAATGCTGCGGCGCATGGTCGGGGTCGAAGAAAGCAGCGATCCCGCGAGAGGGACGTCCGAAGGTGCGAGCGCAGCGGTCGAGGACCCGCGTGAGGTCCGGTCGAGACAGGGAGAGCGCGCTTGCCGAACCCAGGAACAGACCGTCCCGCGCCCACCGCGAATTGCCGAACAGATCCCCGACGCGCAGCATGTGCTGCTCGAATTCCGCCTGCCCGAGCACGCGGAAAGGCGTGCCGCGGTGCAGGGTACAGAACGTGCAATGGTTGTGCGGACATCCGACGGCCGGCAACAGGACGATGTCGCGATACCGGTCCGGCGGGAGAATCGGGACTCGCTCGGGATAGGCGGTCGCGAAGCGGTTTTTTTCCGCCGCCAAGGCCGAGGGACTCCAGGCCAGGACCCGCCGCAGGCAGTCGCGCAACCGGACGATATCCTCGATCCCCTCGATCCGAATCCGCTCGCCTTCCAGGTCGCGGATCATCTCGCAGGCGGCTTCCCGGACTTCGCGATGCACCTGCGCTGCGCTCTCGCGGGGCAGGTCGCGAAGCCCGTCCCGGTCGTCGACGATCACGCTGCCGTCGAGAGTACGCCGGTAGAGCCGCTCTGCTCGACGGTAGGTGCACCATCGACCCTCCGCGTCCCAACGGATCCAGACGTCGTTGCCGCACGCGATTGCGAGTCCGTGAGGTCCCATCCGAACCCTCAACGGGCCATCAAGATCGCCGCGCATGGACCCTTCTCCCCTCGACGTCGGATCGATGACAGTTGCCAGCCTGTCCGCCGCCGAGGGTGCGACCGAGCACGGGCAAGGCGCGCGCGCACGCCGCCTCGCGGCGCGCGTACACCTCCCCGGCGGGCGACGCGGAAGCGGTGTGGCAGATGAGGTCGGCAGATGCGAAAGGCATACCCCGGCCGGACCCGGAGCGGTCCCCCCCGTAGATGCGTGGGCGAGTGCGGAAGATTCCTTGCCGCGGCCGGAGGAATCCGCGCAACCGTCCTCCGCCGCGCGGGGCATGCGGAAAAAGACCAGGATCGGAAAATGCCATGCCCTATCCGGTTGACGCCGACTCGTTGCCCGTGCCCGCGTGCGCAGGTCGGGCAAGGGCGAGGGCAGGGGCAAGGGCGCCCAAGGATACTGCCGGTGATGCCAGGGACCAGCCCCCACTTCCCGTGGCGCCTTCGCGGCGAGGAGGCCGTCTTGGGAAGGAACCGGACGGCATGGAAAATGCCTCATTCGGGCACGCCGGTTGCTCGCTCCAGGTCCACCACCGGGTCTGGATCCCCTGCCGTCGACCTGCCGACATCTTGCCGTGTCTCCTCGCGAAGCGTTGATTCCCAGGGCCTCAGCGGATTGACACCCACTACCCATGAGCTGCGATCGCGTGATCTTCCATCCGAGCATTGCTGCCGCGCCCGAGTACTGCGCCGGAACCTCGATCGAGGAAGCGGCGCGCCGGTGCGGCGCGGCCGAAATCGTCAAGCTGGCGTCGAACGAAAACCCCCTCGGTCCCTCGCGCCGCGCGGTCGCGGCGATCCGCGCCGCCGTCGCGCAACTCCACCGTTACCCACCCTTGTCCGATGAGGCATTGCGCGGTCGCCTGGCCGGCGGGGAAGGTGCCGGGTTCGGCCCCGAACACGTCGTCTGCGGCAACGGCGGCACCGACCTCCTCGCACTGGTCGCCGACGCGTTCCTCAATCCCGGCGATGAGGCGATCGTCTGCCCGCCCACCTTTCCCCTGTACGAGATTCTCGTCTCCCGTCGCGGCGCACGCGCGGTCCGCTGCGACCTGCGCACGCCCGGCTTCGCCTATGACGCGGAGCGGATCCTCCGCGCGGTCACGCCCGCCACCCGGGTCCTCTTTCTCTGCTCGCCGGTGAATCCGACCGGGACGCTCCTGACCGCGGCCCAGGCCGAGCTCGTGATGGCGGAATTGCCCGACCGGGTGGTGACCGTCTTCGACGAGTCGTACCGCGATTTCGTGGACGACCCCGCGGCCGCCGACGGGCGCGTCTGGGTCCGCGCCGGACGGCCCGTCCTCGCGGTCCGCAGCCTTTCCAAGAGCATGGGCCTCGCCGGCCTGCGCTTCGGGTGGGGAATCGCCCCGCCGCAATTGGCCGGCTATCTGCGGCGGATGCGCAATCCCTTCGCCTCGGGCTCGCTCGCCTTGGCCGGCGCGATCGCCGCGCTCGAAGACCGGGCGCATCTCGAGCGCACGCGACGCCTGGTCCTGCGCGAGCGGTCGTGGCTGTTCCGAGCGCTCGAAGCCCGCGGCCTGGCGCCGGTGCCGAGCCAGGCCAACTTCATTCTCTTCCGGCCCGGCCTGCCGCCGGAAACGGTCTACGAACGGCTGCTCGAACGCGGTGTGGTGGTCCGCCCGGCCGCCTTCTTCCAGCAGCCCGAAGCGATCCGCGTTTCCCTCGGGACTCGGGCACAGAACCGGCGCTTCCTCGCCGCGCTCGACGAGGTCCTCGCGGAAATCCGGCCGGGTGCACCCGCATGAGCGATTCGCACGCGACCGACCTCGAGGGGCTCACCGTCCTCTCCCTGGAGCAGGCGCTCACGCTTCCCTTTCTGACTTTCCGTCTCGCGACCGAGGGGATGCGCGTGATCCGCTTGGAGAATCCGGTGGCGCCCGATCCCAACCGGACGGTCGGCGACGACGTGCTGGGCGAGCCGGGGATGAACTCGTACTTCCTGCCCTACAACGCGGGCAAGGAATCGATCACGCTCAATCTGGGCACCGCGGAAGGCCGCGCGCTCCTGCACGAACTCGTGCGACGCCTGCCCGTCGACGTCTTTGCCGCCAACACGCGCCCGAAGAACTTCGCCCGGCTCGGCGTCGACTACGAGACGCTGCGCCGCATCCGCCCCGAGCTGATCTGGCTCAGCATCACCGGCTTCGGCCCCGAGAGCGACGAGACCGCCTACGACCCGATCCTGCAGGCGCGGCTCGGATGGATGGACCTGACCGGCGAGGCGGACGGCGCGCCGCAGGTCTTCGGCCTGCCGATGGTGGACCTGGGGACGAGCGAGCACGCCTACGGAGCGGTCCTCAAGGCGCTCTACCTGCGCGCGCGGACCGGGCGCGGAAGCCGGATCGACCTGTCGATGGCGCGCAGCGCCTTCTCCTGGATGATCCTGCCGGTGGGCATGGCGGCCAGCTTCGGCAAGGTCACGCGCCGGCGCGGCTCCGCGCACCTGTTCTTCGGACCGGTGTCGGTCTACCCCGCGCGCGACGGCTTCGTCTACCTCGCCGTGGGCAGCGATCGGCAGTGGGAGAAGCTGACCGCGCAGCCGACTTTCGCCGGGCTGGCGCGCGCGGATTACGGCAAGAACGCCGGACGGATGGCGGCCGGGGAACGCCTCCATCTCCAGATTGCGGAACTCACGCGTGCGCGCGGTGTCGACGAATTGCTGGCGCTGTTTCGTGAAGCGGCGGTGCCGGCCGCGCGCGTGGCCACGCTCCCGGAAGCGTTGCGCGACCCGTGCGTGGCGGAGCGGTTGCGGGCGCGCGATCCGCGCACGGGGACGGAACTGGAGCTGCCGCCGCCGCCGCTGGTATCCGAGTTCCTGGCGCAGCGCGGCCTGCGCCTGTCGTTCCCGCCGCGAATGGGCGAGCACACGGCCAAGGTGCTGGACGAGATCGGTCGCGCGCCGGCCGAGGTCGATGCTCTGCGGGCGCAGGGAGTGGTGTAGCGGAAGGAGCCGTGGCGTGGATTCCTGGCTGAGCGAAGAGCAGGCGATGTTCCGCCGCACCGTGGCGGACTTCGTCGACCGCGAGGTCGCGCCCGCCGCGCGCGCGCTCGACGAGGCGGAGCGATTTCCGACCGAGCTGTTCGCCCGCGTGGCGGGACAGGGATGGCTGGGCGTCCGCTATCCGGAAACGGCCGGCGGGGCGGGCGGCGATACGACGACTTTCCTTCTCCTGTGCGAGGAGCTGGCGCGCGGTTCGCTCGGGCTGGCGGCCACGGTGGCCATGCAGTGCCTGATGGGCACCGAATTCCTGCACCGTTATGGCACGCCGGGCCAGCGTGAGCGCCTGTTCCGGCCCGCCCTGCGCGGCGAGAAGGTCGGCGTGATCGCGATGACCGAGCCGGAGGCGGGATCCGACCTGGGAGCGATGCGCACGCGCGCGGTCGCGGAGGCGGGCGGCTGGGTGCTGCGCGGCGCGAAGACCTGGATCACCAACGCGACCCGCGCGGACTTTTTCATCGTCGCGGCGAAGACGAATCCGGAGGCCGGCTTCGACGGCATCGATCTGTTTCTCGTCGAGCGGGGAGCCGCCGGACTCACCGTCGGGCGCGCGATTCCCAAGCTCGGCGCGCGCGGCTCGGAGACGGCGGAGGTGTTCCTCGAGGACGTGCGGGTGCCGGGGGAGAATCTGTTCGGCGGCAGGCCGGGCCTGGGCGGGAAGCTGCTCAAGGGCGTGCTGGCGGAGATCCGCGTGATGACGGGCGCGCTGTCGCTGGGGCTGGCGCGCGCGGCGCTGGACGCGGCCCTGGGCTATGCGGCGAAGCGCCAGGCCTTCGGCAAGGCGATCCGCGATTTCCAGGCGATCCGGCACAAGCTCGCGGGGATGGCGACCGAGCTGGCGGCGGCGCGCGCGCTGGTGTATCGGGCGGCGTCGGAAATGGACCGGGGCCGGCCCGACCCGACGCTGGCCGCGATGGCGAAGCTGTTCGCATCCGAGATGGCCAATCGGGTCGCCGACGAGACCACGCGCATCTTCGGCGCCTACGGCTTCGCGATGGAGTACGATGCCCAGCGCTACTTTCGCGACGCCCGCTTCCTGCTGTACGGGGGCGGGACCTCGGAAATCCTCAAGGACGTGATCGCCCAGTCGCTGACCCGCTGACGAGGGATGCCCATGCGATTCGAGAAGGCCTACCTTCCTTACGGTGTCGGCTGGTCGACGCCGTTCTGCCGCTGGCAGGGCAGCTATGCGCACCTCAACGCGATTCCCTTCGCCGCCGAGGTCGCGGCGCGCGCGCTCGCGGCGCGCGGTATCGACCCGTGCGTCATCGATGCGCTGGTGCTCGGCATGACCGTACCGCAGAAGCACGGCTTCTACGGCGGTCCCTGGCTGGCGGGGTTGATCGGCGCGCCGGCCGCCACCGGGCCGGTGATCAGCCAGGCCTGCGCCACGGGCGCGCGGGTGCTCGCCTCGGCCGCGCTGGAGGTCGAGGCCGGCGGCCGCCAGGCGGTGCTCGCGGTCGCATGCGACCGCACCAGCAACGGCCCGCACCTTTACTATCCGAATCCCCAGGGTCCAGGCGGCAAGGGGGACCCGGAGGACTGGGTGTGGGACAACTTCGGCCACGACCCGTTCGCGAAGAACGGCATGCTCGACACGGCCGAACGGTTGGCCAAGGAGCAGGGCTACGGTCGCGAGGAGCAGGAGCAGATCACCCTGTTGCGCTACCGGCAATACGCCGACGCGCTGGCCCAGGACGGCGCCTTTCTCAAGCGCTTCATGCTGCTGCCGCTCGAGGTGAAGGATGCCTCGGGGCGCAAGGTCGTGGGCACGGTGGCGGGGGACGAAGGGGTGCCGACGACGACGGCCGAGGGGCTGGCGAAGCTGCGGCCGGTGAAGGAGGGAGGCACGGTCACGCCGGGGACGCAAACGCGTCCGGCGGACGGAAACTGCGGGTGTCTGGTGACGTCGCGCGGCCGCGCCAAGGAATGGGGCCGCGACCGGTTCGAGGTCCAACTCCTGGCGTACGCGGAAGCGCGCACCGAAACGGGAACGATGCCGCGGGCTTCGGCGCCGGCCGCGCGCGCGGCGCTCGCCGACGCCGGCGTGGCCCTCGCGAACGTCGCCGCGATCAAGCTGCACAATCCCTTTGCGGTCGGCGACCTGCACTTCTGCCGCGACCTCGGGTTGGCGCCGGAGCAGGTGAACAACTTCGGCTCATCGCTGGTCTGGGGGCATCCCCAGGGACCGACCGGCTTGCGCCTGGTGCTCGAGCTGGTCGAAGAGCTCGCGCTGCGCGGCGGGGGCATCGGGCTCATGTCGGGCTGCGCGGCCGGCGACAGCGCCGCGGCCGTCGTCGTCTCGGTGAGGACGGCTTGATGGACCCCGCTCCCCTCCCCGGCCAGCCGGTGCGCGTCCTGGTCGCCAAGCCCGGGCTCGACGGCCATGATCGCGGCGCCAAGGTGGTCGCCTTGGCCCTGGTGCGCGCGGGTTGCGAGGTGATCTACACCGGGCTGCACAAGTCGATCGAGCAGATCGTGGCCGCGGCGGCGGACGAGGATGTGGACGTGGTCGGGATCTCGATCCTGTCCGGCGCCCACGTGCACCTCACCCGCGCGCTCCTGGAACGCCTGCGCGCGGAGGGGCTCGACGGCGTGCGCGTCCTCGTGGGGGGCAACATCCCACATGCCGACCGCGCGCGGTTGCTCGAACTGGGCGCCGCCGCGGTCTTCCCCACCGGGGCGAACCTGGACGAGATCTCGCGCTTCGTGGTCGACTTGCCGCCACGCGCGCGGCGGTGCAACGCGTAGGAGCCGGCCATGGCCGCGGACAAGAGCGAACTGCGTCGCGTGGTGCTGGAGTCGGGCATCGAGGTCGCGCCCGTCTACGGCCCGGCAGACGTCGCTCCGGTCGACCCGGCTCGGGATCTCGGCGAGCCGGGCGAGTTCCCCTTCACGCGCGGGATCCACAAGCTCATGTACCGCGCGCGGCCATGGACCATGCGCCAGTACGCCGGCTTCGGCTCCCCCGCCGAGACCAACGGTCGCTTCCGCTTCCTGATCGAGAATGGGCAGGACGCGCTCAACGTCGCCTTCGACCTGCCCACGCAGATGGGTCTGGATTCGGACGACCCGCGCGCGGAAGGGGAAGTCGGGCGCGTGGGCATGGCGATCGACACCCTGCGCGACATGGAGGTGGCGTTCGCCGGCATCCCGCTCGACCGGGTGAGCGTTTCGCTGACGATCAACGCGGTCACCCCGGCGATCCTGGCCATGTACGTGGCGGTGGCGGAACGGCAGGGGATCTCGCGCGCACGCATCCGCGGGACGACGCAGAACGACATCCTGAAGGAATTCATCGGCCGCGGCGCCTGGATCTTCCCGGTCGAGCCATCGATCCGCCTGATCGGCGACACGATCGAGTTTTGCGCCCGGGAAATGCCGAACTACTACCCGACCAGCGTGTGCGGGTATCACATCCGCGAATCCGGGGCGACGCCGGTGCAGGAGATTGCGTATGCTTTCGCGATCGCGCGCGCCTATGTGGGCGAGGGACTGAGTCGCGGCCTCGCCGTGGACGAATTTGCCGGGCGCATTTCCTTCAATTTCGACGTCTTCGGCAACCTGTGGGAGCAGGTGGCGAAATTCCGCGCCGCGCGTCGGCTGTGGGCGCGCCTGATGCGAGACGAGTTCGCTGCACAGAAGCCGGAGACCTTGAAGATGAAAATGATCGCGGGCGGCGGCGGCGGCGGACTCACCATCGAGGAACCGGAGAACAACATCGTGCGGGGCACCGTCTACGCCCTGATCTCCGCCCTTTCCGGCACGCAGACCATGGCCCTCTGCTGCTACGACGAGGCCTACACGATCCCGAGCGAGAACGCCTCCCTGATCTCCCTGCGCACGATGCAGATCCTGGCCGAGGAGATGGGCCTCTGCGACACGGTCGATCCGCTGGGCGGCTCGTACTATGTCGAGTGGCTCACGACCGAGCTGGAGCAGCGCATCGTCGCCGAAATGCGCCGCGTGGACGAAGACTGGGGCGGGATCGTGAATGCGGTGCGCGAGGGACATGTCCAGCAGGCGGTCGCGCGGCAGGCGTACGAAGTCGAGCGCAAGATTCAGAGTGGCGAGACGGTCAAGGTCGGGGTGAACAAGTACCGCCGCGCGGCCAGCTCGGCCGGCGAGGTCAAGCTGCACGAGCATTGCCCGCAGGCGATGGAGGAGCAGCGCCGGCGCCTGGCCGAGGTGAAATCGACGCGCGACGCCGCCGAAGTGCGCGCGGCGCTCGCCGAGGTGCGCGAGGCGTGTGCGCAGAAGAAGAACGTGATGCCGGCGATGATCCGCGCGGTCAAGGCGTACGCCACGCTGGGCGAGATCGTCGCCGTCATGAAGGACGTGCTCGGGGAGTACCGCGAGCCGGTGCGGCTGTAGCGGACGCGCGCATGGTTCATGGTTGGCTCGGTGGATGACGGGGAAGGACCCAGGGTCGGAGGTCGCGGAACACCCATGCGTCTTGGCATCGACGTCGGCGGAACGTTCACCGACCTCGTCCTGGTGGACGGAGAGCGGCAGAAGGTGACCTGTGCGAAAACGTTCACCACGCGCACGGACCCCGCGCAGGGGGTCATGACCGGAATCGACAAACTCCTCGAGGCGGCGGGGGCGTCGATTCGCGACGTCGAGACCATCGTGCACGGCACGACGATCGGCACCAATGCGCTGATCGAGCGCAAGGGCGCCCGGGTCGGCCTGATCACGACCGAGGGCTTCCGCGACGTGCTCGACATCGCGCGCATCGAGCGTCCCGACGCCGGGCTGTACGACATGTCGGTCGACCTGCCGCAACCGCTCGTACGCCGCATGCTGCGCTGCGAGGTGCGCGAGCGCGTCGGCTTCGACGGCACGGTCGTGATCCCGCTCGACGAGGAGTCGGTGCGCCGGGCGGCGGGGGTCCTGCGCGACGCGCGGGCGGAGTCGATCGCGGTCTGCCTGCTGTTCTCGTTTCTGGAACCGGCCCACGAGCGGCGCGTGCGCGAAATCTGCCGCGAGGTCCATCCGACCGCGCTGGTGTCGCTTTCGTGCGAGATCGCGCCGGAGTACCGCGAGTACGAGCGCACTTCGACGACCGTGATCAACGCGTACCTGCAGCCGATCGTCCAGCGCTATCTCGACAGCCTGGTGGGACGCTTGCAGGAGAAGTACGGCGCCGTCGACCTGCGCATCCTGCAGACCAGCGGCGGCATGATGCCGCTGGCGGTGGCGCGCGAGCATGCGGTGCGGATCGTCAACTCCGGTCCCGCCGGCGGCGCGGTCGCGTGCGCGCTGATGGGCCGCCTGGCCGGCGAGACCCGGGTGATCGGCGTGGACATGGGCGGCACCAGCTTCGACATCGGGTTGGTGGAGGACGGCCGCCCGCGCGTGGCGGCCGAAGGCGAGTTCGAGGGCTTCCCGGTCAAGATCCCGATGGTGGACGTGCAGGGAATCGGCGCCGGCGGCGGCAGCATCGCCTGGATCGACCGCGGCGGCGCGCTCAACGTCGGCCCGCAGAGCGCTTCGTCGGAACCGGGGCCGGCCTGCTACGGGCGCGGCGGGGAACTGCCGACCGTCACCGACGCCAACCTCGTTCTCGGCCGGATCAACCCGGACTATTTCCTCGGGGGCGAGATCCCGCTCCACCCCGACCGGGCGCGGGCCGCCATCGAGACCCACGTGGCCCGGCCGCTCGGCCTTTCCCTCGAAGAGGCGGCCTACGGCATCGTCCGGCTGGTCACCGCCAACATGGTGAAGGGGATCAGCGTCAGCGTGGTCGAAAAGGGCCACGATGCGCGCGAGTTCGCGCTGCTCGCCTTCGGCGGGGCCGGTCCGCTGCACGCGGTCGAGATCGCCGACCTCTTGAGCATGAAGAAGGTGATCGTGCCCAACTTCCCCGCGGCCCTGTCCGCCCTCGGCGCCGCCGCCTCCGACACGCGCCATGACTATGTGCAGACCCTGGCGCTGTCCGAAAAGGACGTCACGCCCGAGAAGCTGACGCGCGTATTTGGCGCGCTCGAGGATGCCGGTCGTCGTCAGCTCGCCGACGAGCGCGTCCCCGCGGACGCGGTCGAGATCGTCTGGCTGGCCGACCTGCGCTACCAGGGGCAGAGCTACGAGCTGTCCACGCCGGTGCCGCAGCGCAGGCCGCTCGGCCGTGCGGAGGTGGAGGAGACGATCCGCCGCTTCCACGAGCTGCACCGCAAGGTGTACGAGTTCTCGGCGGTGGACGAGCTGGTCGAATTCGTCAACGTCCGCCTGATTGCCGTCGGCAAGCAGAAGCCGCTTGCGCTGCCGCGCCTCGCCGCCGCCGGCACGGACCCTGCGCCCGCGCGCAAGGGGGCGCGCAAGGTCTACTTTGCCGGCCTTGGATTCGTCGAGACGCCGGTCTTCGAGCGCGCCCGGCTCGCCTCCGGAAACCGGATCCAGGGTCCGGCCCTGATCGAGGAGCCGGCCTCGGTCACGGTCCTGATTCCGCAAACACGGCTCCAGGTGGACGACTACGGAAACCTGTCGATCGCGCTCGAGTGATGGCATCGCTTCTCCCTCGCGTTGTCACAGCGCGGCTGCCGCCGCAACCGACGGAACTACGGATTATACGGATTGTCCGGATTGCACGGATTGTCCAACGGCAGAAGGTGTGATTCCTCGCAAGCACGACGCCCGCAGAATCTTGCTGCGTCGCGGAGAATCTCACGGACAGTAGAATAGGAGAACGTCATGCGCAAGCAGGCTGGCGCCGCGGTTCTCCTCCTCGCGACCCTCGCTGCGGGCGTGTTCTCGAGCGCCGGCGCCGCCTTCGCCCAGGAGCAACAGCCCCCGGCGGCCGACGACGGGGAGACGGTCGCGCCCGCCGACGCTGGGATGAACGCGCCCAAACTGGAAGCCGCCCTGAAGTTCGCCTCCGAGCGCGCCTCGTACGGTGTGGTCGTCGTGCATCGAGGCAAGATCGTCGCCGAACGGTACTGGAACGACTGGAGCAAGGACTCGACCGGCGACATGTGTTCGGCCCAGAAGAGCATCACGAGCACGCTGATCGCCCTGGCCATCGAGGGCGGGTCCATCAAGGGGCTCGACCAGAGCGCCGCGGAGTTTCTCACCGAATGGAAAGGCACGGTGAAGGAGAAGATCACGGTCCGGCACCTGTTGTCGATGACGTCGGGGCTCCACTCTTCGCGCCGGTCCGACCTCTTCGACGCGCTGCGCTCCCGCGACCAGGAGAAATACGCGCTCGCCCTCGATCTCGATCACGAGCCCGGGACGTTCTGGGCCTACGGCAATCCGGCCTACACGCTGGTGAACTCGGTGCTCGAGCGAGCCACGGGCATGAGCCGCAACGACTATGCGAAGAAGGCGCTTTTCGCGCCGCTCGGCATGAACCACTCCGAATGCGCGTGGTCGGTCCTCCACGAGCGATTCCGACTGAAGCACCACGCCATCCTGAGTTCCTGCCGCGACATGGCGCGGTTCGGCCGGCTCATCCTTCAGGGCGGAACCTGGCAGGGCCGGCAACTCGTGAGCCGGGAGTTCATCGCGCAGGCCACGAAGCCGTCGCAGCACCTGAACCCGGCCTACGGCTTTCTCTGGTGGCTGAACGGGAGCGACCGGCATCGGCTGCCGTACGAGGAAACCGACCGGAAGGGGATGTTGTTCCCCGGGTGTCCGCCGGACGCGTTCGCGGCGCTGGGCGCGAAGGACAGCAAGATCTACGTCGTGCCGAGCCTGGACCTCGTGGTGTCCCGTCTCGGCGGGGCGGCGACGAAGGGTCGCGGCGTCGCGCCGAGCGAGTTCGACGCGCCTTTCCTGAGGATGATCTGCGAGGCGGTAGAGCGGTAGGCGTCCTGTCGGCCGGAGAATGGACTGCTTCCAGACCTTGATCGGCACGCGCACCGCGTGTCGCGGGGACTGGCTCCGCTCGCGCCGGGAAGCCGCAGGAAGGAGGATCTGTGCACGCAAGCACCATGACCGCGCCGCGCCCGGTCCGCCTCGGACTCACCCTCATCTTCGCGCTCGCGCCCTTGGTCTCCGCCCCGCGGCTTCAGGCGCAATCCCTGCCGGCGCTCGATCCTCCGCGCTTCGGCCTGCACCTGGTCCAGGACCAGGAGGAGATGGCCGCGGAGTGCGGCGCGACGGCGCGGCGCTGCTTCATCCAGTGGAACCAGGTCGAGCCGCGCCGGGGAGGATACGATTTTTCCAGCCTCGATCGCGCGGTGGAGGCTTCCCACCGGCACGGTCTCAACGTCGTGGTCACACTCCAGCCCGTCAGCAAGTGGGACGGGAACATCGTGGCTGGGAAGGGCGGACTGCCCGGGCTGGCCCTCCCCCGGGATCGCGCGGCGTGGCGGGAGTGCGCGCGGCGGCTGGCGGAGCGCTATGACGGTGACGGGCAGGAGGACCAGCCGGGCTTGCTGCATCCGGTGGACTACTGGCAGGTTGGCAACGAGTTCTGGCAATGGCGCGACACCGTGGACGACTATCTCCTGCTCCTGCGGGAGACGCGGCAGGCCATCCTGGCGGCGAACCCGTCCGCCAAGATCATCCTGGTCGGGATCACCGGGTCGGAGCTGATGTGCCTGGAGGCGGGCTTGACCCCGGACCCGTTGGCCTACGCCGTCGAGGACGGCGAAAAACGGATGGTGTCGCGTGCGCAACTGCCGGCCGACAAGGCCTACGCCCGCTACTGTGGCAACCGGGACCGGAGCCGGGACCTCTTGCGCCTGGCCCAGGCGGACTACGAGATCGCCGACTTCCATTCCTACACGATTTCGCCCGACCTGGTCGCCGCCCAGGTGCGCTGGATGCAGGACCAGATGGTCGGATACCGGAAACCGCTGTGGTCCCTGGAGTGCGCCGGACCGATGGCGGACTACACGCCGGGCGAGCAGAGCCGGCAGGTGGTCAAGCGCTACGTGATGGGCCTCGCGGCCGGGGTCGACGCCATCTTCTGGGGCTCGCTGGTCACGCTGCCCCACTGGCCGCAGACCTTCCTGGACACCG
>Ga0209514_10005540_pt1 | contig 16069 bp, 13 predicted proteins | sample Subgrocontami58m_FD_187452 | JGI IMG/M metagenome (GOLD analysis project Ga0209514, IMG submission 187452) | Subsurface groundwater microbial communities from S. Glens Falls, New York, USA - GMW37 contaminated, 5.8 m (SPAdes) (version 3) | ecosystem: Environmental > Aquatic > Deep subsurface >...
CATGATCTCGGCGGGACCGGAAGGAGGGAGAGTGCGCACCGACACGTTTTTCAAGGATTTGCTGAAGGCGTTTTTCGCCGAGTTCCTGCGCCTCTTCCATCCCGCGCAAGCCGCGCAGGTGGACTTTCGCGAGGTTACATTTCTCGACAAGGAGACCTTCACCGACGTCGCTCACGGCGAGCGGCGGGAGTTGGACCTGGTCGTGCGGGTACGCACCCGGGCGGGTGCGCAAGAGATGGTCCTGGTCCATGTGGAGCTGGAGGCGCGTGCGCGGCGGGGATTCGCCGCGCGCATGTTCCGGTACTACAAGGCGCTGACGCTGCGTCACGCCTGCGGGGTGTTCCCGATCGCGCTGGTCTTCGCGCGCACAGGCATGGGGTTGGACCGGCCGACCTGCGCCGAAGCCACCCTCGGGCAACGGGTGGCCGCATTCCGCTACTGGCGCATCGCGTTGCCGGACCTGCCGGGGGCGGAGTACGTCGAGCGGGACAACCCGCTGGCCCCGGCGCTGGCGGCGCTGATGAAGCCGGGAACGCCGCAACGGGAGGAGTGGAAGTACCGTTGCTTGAAGGCGCTGGCGCGCTTCCGTCTGGACGCGGCGCGGCAGTATCTGCTGCTGGATTGCGTGGAGACCTATCTGCCGCTGTCCCGCAAGGAGGAAGCGCGATTCAAGGGGCATCTGAAACGAAACCGGGAGGTGAAGAACATGCGCAAGACCTGGTCGGAACAGCTCATCGAGCAGGGCGAGAAGCGCGGCGAGAAGCGCGGCGAGAAGCGCGGCGAGAAGCGCGGCGTGAAGCTGGGCGTGAAACTGGGCGAGAGGCTGGGCGAAAAGCTGGGCGTGAAGCTGGGGGAGAAGCTGGGCGAGCTGCGCGCGAAGCGCCAGACGTTGCTGGAGCTGATGCGGGCGAAATTCGGCGCGAGACCCGCGGCCGTGACGCGCCTGGTCTCCGCCATCACGAACGTCCGGCGGCTGGACACCCTGATCCGGCGCGTGCTCACGGCGCGGACCCCGGAGGAGATGGGCCTGGAGAAGTAGCCGCCGCGGCCGGCCAGAATGCAGAATGGCTTCGCAGGTGAGCCCGCTTGCGATACACCTACTTGCGGGGAGATGTGCCCGCAACCCGACGCCGACTCGGTGATTCGATTGCTGCTGTCAGGCAAGGCGATCTCGCTGGACGAGGCAATCACTCACCGCTTCCGCTTGCGCGCTTCGTCGAGCAGCGTGCGCGCGGCGGCGGCCGACGGCGGGTGGCTCTTCACGGCCGCCTCGAGCGACGCGATCGCTTCGTCGAGCTTGTCGAGCGAGAGTTGCACCTGCGCCAGGGTGTACAGCGCGGCCGCGCTCCGGTTCCTCACCGCGGCCGTGAGGTCGGCCTCGGCCCGCAGGAGCTGCGGGCCAGGGTCCCCCTTGCGTGCGTGGATGGCGCGCGCCCACTCGAACCAGGCATTGCCGCGGGCCGTCAAGGCGCCCCCGGAGTCGGGGATTCCGGCCAAAACCAGGTCGTACTCCGCGATCGCTTCCCCGAATCGCGCGTCCGCGTCCCCGCCCCACCGACCCTCGGCATCCGCGAGCCGGCAGAGCAGGTTGCCCCGGTTGAGCCGCGCCCCGGAGGACCCCGGATGGAGGCGCAGCACCTCGGCGAAGTCTTCGAGCCCCTTGCGCAGCCACTCCCGTGGATCCCGGCCGAGCGCGGCTTCGGCGCGGCCGAGGTTCTTGAACGAGATCCCGCGATTCTGCCGCGCGTCGAGGGATTGCGGGTCGATGCGCAGCGCCTCGGTCTGGGCCGCGACGGCGGCGAGGAGGTGGGGGTGGGGATCGCGTCCGCGACGGGCGTCCTCCTGGGCGAGGAGGTCGAGGGCGATTCCGCGATGTGTGTGGGGATCGGCGCTGCGGGGGTCGAGTCCGGCGGCAGCGTGGAAATCGGCGATCGCGGCGTTCAGGGTCTCCGCGGGATCGAGCCCCGCGGCCGTCTGGGTCTGAGCCAGCCTGAGTCTCGCGGTCCCGCGCAGATTGAGCAGCGCCGGGTAGGCGGGTTCGATCTCCAGGGCGCGGGTCGAGTCCGCGATCGCTCGCTCGCAGAGCGGCCGGACGTCCCCGCCCCGGGCGGCCTCGCGGTCGGCCATGTCCAGGAACAGGGCGGCACGATCTCCCCAGCCCTCGGGGATCTCCGGCGCGGCCCGGATCGTGTCTTCGAAGTCCGCGAGGGCGCGCCGCCGGTCTTCGGCGGGATCGCCGCCGCGCTCCTGGATCAGCAGAGCGCGGAGCTTCCAGGCCTTGCCCCGGTCCGCACGGAAGTTGGGTCGCGCCGGCTCCCGTTCGAGCGCGCCCGAAAAGTCGGCGAGGGCCAGATCGGCCTCGGGAAGCCCGTCCTTGCCGTGGCTGTGCTCCGCCTCGGCGAGCACGAGGTGAAGCTTGCCGCGATTGTGGACTTGTTCGGCCTCCTCGGGGCAGCGGAGCACCACCCGGTCGAGGTCCGCGATCGCCCGTCGATACGCGGGCCGGGGATCGACTCCCGCCGCGTCCTCGCGGGCGCCGCACTCGTAGGTCAGCGCCGCACGATAGAGATAGGGCGTGACGTCGTTCGGGGCGAGGCGCACGGCCTCTTCGGCGTCGGCGAGCGCCTCGCGGATCGTCGGAAGCGGATCGGCCTCCGCGGTCGCCGCAACCGCGGCGGAGTGGCGGGCGAGGGCGCGGGACATCCAGGTCTCGGGGTCGTTCGGCCAGTCTTCCAGGGCGCGACCGAACGCGCGGGCCGCCTCGGCGGGGCGTCCCAGCCGGTCGAGCAGGCGGGCCTCGACGCGTCGGGCCCTCGGACCGGGCACGGAAGCCACGGCGCGCAGCGCGTCGGGCAGCGCCTCTTTCCCCTCCCCGTGGAGCGCGGCCAGGGCGCGGCCGAGGGCGAGGGCTTCGCGGGTGAAGCCGGGATCGGCCTGCGCCGCGGTCGCCATGCGCCCGAGGTCGGCGAGACCCTGCCCGCGGGCCGCCCGCTCCTCGGGTCGCTCGGGGAGCGGCGGCGCGAGCTCGACCCGGTGGTGGCCCAGCCGGTGGTGCGGGCCGCGCTGGAGCGCCCAGCGCTCGAGGGTGTCCATCCCCCGCAGGTACCAGACGATCCCCTGGTCCGGGGCCAGGCGGCAGCCCCGCTCGAAGTCCGCGGCGGCGCCTTCCGGTTCGCCGAGCAGGGAGCGGACCTTGCCGCGCCAGGCCCAGGCCGGGCCGCACTCCGGCGCTTCGCGGAGCAGTCGGTCGAGGACCGCGAGGGGTTGCTCCGAGAGTACGCGCGCGGCGTCATCGTCCAGGGGGGTCTGCATCAGCGCGTCCTCGAGCTTCGCGACCTGCGTCGCGGTTTCGCCGAGCAGGCCGGCGATCCGGTCGTGCGTTCGCTTCCGCTCGGTCGCGGCCCAGGCGAAGAGCAGGCCCGCCAGCAGGAGGACCGCCGCGCCGGCGAGGACCGCGGTCCGGCGGCGGAACAGGCCGATCGACGCGCGAGCGGTCCAGTGCGCGGACCGGGCGGCGACCGGTGCGTCCTCCAGCCAGCGACGCAGGTCCGCGGCGAAGCCGCCGGCGTCGGGATAGCGCCGCTCCGGCTCGCGCGCGAGCGCCTGCATGCAGATCCGCTCGAGCGCCTCCGGCACACCCGGGTCGTGGCGGCGCGGCGGCGCGGGATCGAGGGTGACGATCGCCTCCAGCATTGCGCGCGCGTCGTCCCGTTCGAAGGGAAGACGGCCCGTGAGCACCTCGTAGAGCGTGACGCCGAGCGACCAGACGTCGGCGGTCGGCCCGATGCGTTCGGCCTCCGCGCAGGCCTGCTCGGGGCTCATGAAGGCAGGGGTCCCGAGCGCCTGGCTCGCCAGGGTGATCTGCGTGTCGCCCGTATCGACGAACGACTTGGCCAGGCCGAAGTCGGTGACATAGCAATGCCCGGCCCGGTTGACCAGGATGTTGGCGGGCTTGAGATCGCGGTGGACCACCCCGTGCGTGTGGGCGAACCCGACGGCTTCGGCGACGTCGGCGAGAAGCCCGATCTGACGACGCAAGGCCGCGGGACCGCCTCCGCCGCGAATCTCGAGGTACTCATCCTCGAGCGTGCGCCCCTCGACGTATTCCATGGCGATGTACCGCCGCCCGTCGGCTTCCCCGACGTCGTGCACCGGAACGATCCCGGGGTGGCGGAGCGCCGCGCAGAGGCGGGCTTCCCGCTCGAAGCGCGCGAGCGCAGCGGGGCCGCCCGGGGCGTCGTTCCGGAGGACCTTGACCGCCACCACCCGGCCGAGCCCGGGATCGAGCGCCTTCCAGACCACGCCCATGCCGCCGCCGCCGATGCGGGCGAGCAGGCGATAGCGGCCGAACGTCGCTCCGGCTGCGAGCGGGGGCTCGGAGCCGGGCAGGCCGTCGCCGGCGAAACGGGTCTTCGCGCTGGACGGGCCTGCGACATGCGACCGGTCGTGCCCGGGCGTGGGGAGGGCGGGTTCGGTCTCGAGGGCGGCGCGAGCCGGAGCGAGTACGGCGCCGCACTCCGGGCAGGCTTCGCCGCTCACGGGGTGCGAAATCGGCGCCCGGCAGGCGGAGCAGAGGCGCATGTCACTCCCAACGCAGCGCGTCGATCGGGTTCAGGCGCGCGGCCTTGACCGCGGGGTACATGCCGAAGAAGATGCCGACGCCGCCGGAGAAGAGGAAGCTCAGGCCGACCGCCCAGAGCGGGATGTACGCGGAGGGGAGCGGGGAGAGGGCGGCGACGCCCATGCCGACGGCCATGCCCAGGATGATGCCGATGACGCCGCCGAGCAGGCTGAGGATCACCGCCTCGATGAGGAACTGGAACAGGATGTCCTTGGGGCGGGCGCCCAGGGCTTTGAGCACGCCGATCTCCCGAGTGCGCTCGGTGACCGAGACGAGCATGATGTTCATGATGCCGATGCCGCCGACCAGCAGGGAGATGCCGACGATCCCGGCGAGCACGACGGTGGTGATCCGGCTCGCCTTGTTGAAGAATTCGAGCACCTGATCCTGGGTGGAGATCTGGAAGTCGTCCGCCTGCGCATCGCGCAGCTTGTGGCGCTTGCGCAGGAGGTCGCGGATCTGCTCGACCGTCTCGGCGGCGGCTTCGGAGCGGTGGACCTGGGCGAGGATATTGATGCGGCGGGCGACGCGCGGGCCGTAGATCTTCTCGGCCGTCGCGAACGGGATGAGGACGATCTCGTCCTGGCTTTGGCCGAAGAAGCTCCCCTTGCGCTCGAGCAGGCCGATGACCTTGAAGGTCCGGTTGTCGATCTTGATCTTCGCGCCGAGGATCGACTCGTCCGCACCGATCTTCTTCAAGACCTCGCGGCCCAGGACGCAGACGTGCTTGCGGTGGTCGGTGTCGATGTTGGAGAAGTAGCGCCCGGAGTCGACGAACCAGTTGCGGATCTCCTGGAACTCGGGGGTCGTGCCGAGCATGGGCACCGAGACGTCGGCGTCGAGGTGGATCATGTCGACGTGCGACTGGATCATCGGCGACACGCGCTTGATCTGCGGACAACTGCTCTGGATCGCCATCGCGTCGTCGTAGGTCAGCTCGACGCGGGCCGACGACTCGGCCCTGCCGGGCGGGAAATAGGGCAGCACCCACATCGCGTCCGAGCCCATCCCCTTGATGAAGCCCTTGATGTAGCGCGACATCCCCTCGAGGATCGACACCACCGAGATCACCGCCATGACGGCGATGACGATGCCCAGCGTGGTGAGCACCGAGCGGAACATGTTCGCCCGGATCTCGCCGAAGGCGCTGTTGAGGTGGTCGATGACGATCATGGCGTCCCCTGCAGCGGGGGGGCGGCCCATGCGGGTTCGCGCGCCGGGGCGACGGGGTGCGGGGCGAGGAGTTCGGTCCGCGGGGCCGTGGGGATCCCGAGGGCGCCGGACCCGTCGGGAGCGGCGGGACGATGCGCTGCCGGCTGCCGCGCTCCGTGGCGCAGGCGGTGGAACACCCAGAGCACGGAGGAGCCGACGATGGCGGTTACGAGCCCGGTGGCGTGATTCCTCAGCCATCCCGGGGTCAAGCCAAGCGGGGCCATGGCTCTCGCTACCAATGCAGGATCCAGTCTTCGCGGATGATCCGGCCGTCGCGGATGCGGATGATCCGGTTGGTCATCTGGGCCACGTACTCGTCGTGGGTGACCACCACGATGGTGTTGCCTTCTTCGTGCAGGTTCTTGAGCAGGGCCATGATCTTCTCGCCGGTGTGGCTGTCGATGCTGCCGGTCGGTTCGTCCGCGAGGATGATCGCCGGGTCGTTCACCAGCGCGCGGGCGATCGCGACGCGCTGCTGCTCGCCGCCGGAGAGCTGGTTGGGCCGGTGGTGCATGCGGTGTCCCAGGCCGACGTAGCGCACCAGGTCCTCCGCCACCGCCTGGCGATTCTCCTTGAGGCTGTAGATCATCGGGATCTCGACGTTGCGCAATACGGTCGCCCGCCGGATCAGGTTGAAATTCTGGAAGATGAACCCGATCTTCTTGTTGCGGATGTCCGCGAGCTGGGTTTCCTTGAGCGAACCGACATCGATCCCGTCGAGCATGTACGTGCCCGACGAGGGGGTGTCGAGACAGCCCATGATGTTGAGGAGCGTGGATTTGCCCGAGCCCGAGGGGCCCATGAGGGCGACGAACTCGCCCGCGGAGATTCGCAGCTTGACGCCCTTGAGGACTTTCACGTCGCCCGACTCGACGTGGTAGGTCTTCGTGACGTTGCGGAAGTCGATGATCGCGCGCGGCATCTGGTGGTCGCTCTCCGTTTGTACCTGGCCGCCCGGCGCGCCGCCGGATCGGCGCAGCGGACGCGGGTCCGAGCCGCCCGCGGCAATCGCCATGCCGCCGGGCGGCGCGGACGGTCCTTTCTCGGATGGTCCCCCGTCCATGGCCCGTCGTCGCCGGCCCGTCCTTCTCCGAATCCTGCCCCGGGGCCCGCCCCGCGGAATCCCGCCGCCGAGCCGCGATTCCTGCATCCCGCGCGCTATTTCGATTCCCGGTTCTTCACGCGGTCGCCGTCGCGCAGCACGTCGAGCACGCGGTAGGGGCCGGTGATCAGGACTTCGCCGGTCTTGAGCGTGTCTTCGAGGATCTCCACGCGCGCGTCGTCGCTGATACCGGTCTTCACCGGGCGGACCCGGGCACGGTCCCGGTCCAAGAGGAAGACCACCTGCACGGCCTGCTCGGGATCGGCCCCGGGATCCTGGTCCGGCAAATGAAGGTTGGCGCGCTTGCGCCGGACCACGGACTGGATCGGCACGGCGATCGCGTTTTCGTGGGTCTCGGTGCAGATCTCGACGTGCGCCGAAAGGCCGGGCCGCAGGCGCCGCAGCTGGTCCTTCGGCTCGTTCACCAGGATGCGGGTGCGGAAGACCGCGATGTTGCCGCCCTCTTTGGGCTCCGCGGTGGTCGCGATCTCGGCGACCTCTCCCAGGTACTGGACGCCGGCGAGGGCTTCCACCGTGACGACCGTCTTCTGGCCCTTGGCGAGGGCGACCACGTCGATCTCGTCGATCTCCGCGTTGATCAGGATGCTGGAGAGGTCGGAGACGGTGACGAGCACGCTTCCGGGATTGTTCATGGTGCCCGGCGAGACCATGTCGTTGACGCTGACGTTGATCCGGGTCACGGTGCCGTCCATGGGCGCGCGGACGGTCGCCTTCTCGATCTCGGCGGTCTTGATCGTCACGTTCTCCTCGTGGCGCCGGACCAATTCCCCCGCCTTCTCGAAGGCCGCTTGGGCGCCCTCCTCGCGGCTGCGCGCCTGGTCGAGAGCGGCCCCCGATGCGAGCACCTTGCGTCCCTTGCCCTCCTCGATCTGCTTCACCGCGGCCTCGGCGCTCTCGTATTGGCGCTGCGCGATCTCGTGCTCGTTGCGCGCGCGGTCCCGATCTTCCGCCGAGACGCCGGTGGCGTTGCGGTAGCGCTCCCACTTCTCCCGCGCGCCGGTGAGCCGCGTCCGCGCGGTGGCGAGGTCGGCGGCCGCTTTCTGGAGGTCGCTCACCCCCTCCATTTCGGCCTGGTACTCCTTCTGCTTGGCCTCGACCTCGCGCCGAGCGCCGTCGAGCGAAATCCGCGCGCCCTCGAGGTCGGCCTTCTGGTGGGCCAGGTCGAGTTCGGCGATCTTGAGGTCGGACTTGAGCGCGCGGTCGTCGAGCGTGAGCAGCACCTCGTCCTTGCGCGTCTCCTGTCCTTCCTTCGCCGGAATCTCCAGCACCCGGCCCTGGATCAGGGAGTGCAGCGAGATCTCGCGTAGCGCCGCAACCGAGCCGGGCGCCGTGACCGTGGCCGAGATGTGGGCGCGCGCGACCGGCGCGCTCTGGACCAGGGGGATCTCTTCCTTCTCGAAGCCGATCGCTGTGCCCAGCCCGCCTTCCTCCGTCAGGTTCACCCAGAATATACCCGCGACGAGGAGGAGGATGCCGAAGCCGAGGGCCGCCTTCTTCGCCATCGTCTACATCTCGAACAGGTTGATCTTGAGCCGGACGTAGTAGACGAAGACGCCGAAGAGCATCAGGAAGAACAGGCTGATCACGCTCTTGCCGGTGCTCAGCTTGCCCGCGTGCTTGAGCGAAAGCACCATGAGGATGAGGGTCCAGATCATGCCGATCTGGTTGAGCGCGTGGACCACCCGGAAGCCCGTGGTCGAGAGCGCGGCGGTCACCGCTTCGTGCATCTCGCGCTTGATCACCGCTTCGGACATGCCCGGCTCGAGGCGCAGGTTGAGCGCGACCTCCTGGGGCACCACGAAGAGCATCACCGCCACGGAGACCAGGGCGAGGGGGAGGAAGGAAAGCCCGGTGAGCTCGAGCATCTTCCGGTATTCGGCGTCGCCGTCGAAGATGATGCTGAGGCAGGTGAGCATTCCCGATCCGACGATCCAGAGGACGACGCCCGCGACCCCGTTGGAGATCACCGTGAGCGTGAAGAAGAAGGAGATGGACTTGACCATGTCGGGTTCGATCGACTCGGGCAGGGCACCGAGGATCTTGTGGGCGAGCGAAGCGTAGCTGACGAGGAACGGGATGAGGAAGCCCATGAAAACGGCGAACGCGGCGCCGACCGCGGGGTCCGCCTCGCTGCGGCGCAAGAGAAAATCTCCGGGGGCGAAGAGGAGTCGGAGGAGACCGGGCGGAGGCGTCTTGGTCGTCATGGTACTCCAGGAGGGCGAGAGATGCGGGACTCGGGTCCCGTCCAGCTTCGTCGAACCTCCAGGCTCAGGCTGGACGAAACACCGGCGCGAATGGGGGGATGATAGTCCGTCGTTTTACGGGGTGTCAATCGGAAGGATCGTTGAAGGCCCAGGGCTACTAGCCCGAGCTAGCCCGGATCATTCACGAACGGCTGGCCCTTCGTGAATAATCCGGCTGCAACCGGCCTTGCAGGCCAGTTGCAGCTGGATACGCCCCGCCCAGCGCGCGCCACAGAGTGTCGCGCGCCAGTCGGCCCGCGGCCTGGCTGCATACGCAGCCAGGAGGCCGCGGGCGGACTATTCATGAATCCGCTGACGCGGCTTCATGAATAATCCGGGCTAGAGGTATTGGCGGCCGAGAGCGGGAGTGACGAAGACCTCGATGAGGCCGGCGAGGAGGAGGAGGGCGAACCCGAGCCCGGCGCGGAACAAGAGGGGCTGGGCCTCGCCGGACAAGACCAGGGTCCCGCCGCGGAGGTAGCGCACGAACACCCAGGTGCCGTGGAGACCGACGGAGCCCGCGAGGACGAAAGCCGCGACCTCGGGAAGTCCGTGGGGGAAGAGGAACCAGAAGACGAGGCGGCCATCGAGTCCCTCGGCGAGGCGGTGGGTGACGATCCAACCGACGGAGAAGCCGAGCCAGAAAAGCTGCACGCCGGTGAGGATTCCCGCAGTGGCGAAGCCGAGGCAGAGGATCACGAAGGTCGTGAGGTTGTTCCGGTAGATGGAGAGGAGGCTCTCGCCGGCGGGACGGTCCACGATCTCGCGCATCTCCTGGCGCATCTGCTCGGGGGTGGCGTTGCTGAGTTTGGGGAGGTGGCCGGACTTGTGGAGGCCGACGCCGCTGAGATAGCCGAAGAAGGCGAGGGCGAAGGCGCCGACGAGGGTGATCCAGGTTCGGCGGGCAACGCGGGCGGCTGCAATGGGGAGAGCCTTGGAGGGAGTGGCCGCGGGCCCGAGGCTCGGGTCGGGACTCGGGGTGGGCCCCGAGCCGGGGGCGGGGGCCGGTTCCGTGGACACGACGCTTGCCCGAAAAAACGCAGGAGAGCGCGTCGTCGTACCACGCGCGCTCTCCCGGATGTCAGCAGATGCGGATTGAGAACTTGGAGTGAATTCGTCTACGCGATGAAGAGGATGATCCCCACGAGTTCCAGGATGGGCATCTTCAGGGCGCTGGCCAGCGCGCTGCCGACCGTCTTGCCGATGCTGAACATGGAGTCGTACCCGGTCTTCATGAAGAAGGCCAGGTCGGGCGTGGAGACGCCGATGACGATCATGGTGAGCGCCAAGAGACTCAGGACAACCGCCGCATTCTTCTTCTTCTGCATTATTGGTCCTCCTCCCATTCCACTGATTGCTCCCCCGCGTGTTCGAGAGTGAACAAAGCAAAGGGTGTACCGCGGACCATCGGGATGGAACTAGTGGTAGAGATGAATGCAACCATTTGCTCTTAAGGGTGTTGTGCCATGATAGTCTTGGCGTTCTGCAGTCTGTGTTCCTGGGGCGGCATTACCAATCGAAACACGTTCGGGTGACTTGACGGCTCTCACGGCGCGGTGTTTCCGCGTCGTCCTGATTCGTGACCAAGCCATATCCTTTGATTCTTTGGGTTTATATAATAATTCATGAGCTATTCGCTTGACAGGCGGCCCCTGCGTTGCACTGTTCGGTTGGCGAACATCCGATTCGAGCCTGAGTAGTTTCGTCGGCGGTTGTCAAGGGGTTGGCCGATCGGGCTCGCTGGCGTGGGGTTGGGTGAGAAAGGTCCGTGCGCGGACGCAAGGGCGGCTGTCCGAACCCGGCCGGGCGCGGGGCGCGACCGAGGATTCGCCAAGGGCGGGGCTCCAGGGCCTATTGCAGGAGGCGTGGTCCAGCCCAGTAGTCCGGCGGCAGGGTCCGAAAAAACATCGAGGGAGCGAGCCCTCTCGGGCCCCGCTCCCTCGCGAGTCGATACCTATGGGTCGATGGTCTTCGGTGTGAGAGTCCGGTCTACGCGATGAAGAGCACGATCCCGACGAGTTCGAGGATGGGCATCTTCAGGGCGCTGGCGAGCGCGGCGCCGACCGTCTTGCCGATGCTGAACATGCTGTCATAGCTGGTCTTGAGGAAGAACGCCAAGTCCGGGGTGGCGACGCCAACAACCAGCATGCTGAGAGCCAGGATACCAAGGACGACCGCCGCATTCTGCTTCTTTGACATCTTAAATTCTCCCTAATAACTCTACTGGGTTATCATCTCCCTCGCGTGTTCGATGGCCAGTAAAGCAAGAGACGTGCCAGAGAGACGCAATGCCCAGCGCACATGACGCATTGCTATAATTAACAATGCTTTGCGGATCTTCGAGGAAGTTATCTGCCCAAGATGACCCCGTCTTGCAAGAATCGATGGTTACAAAAAGTAACCGACTAGCAGGCCATCCAGGAACCCATGCAGCGGGATGTCTTGCAATAATATGTTCACCCACAAGGAGATATAACCATTATTCGGCGTGAGTAGCCCCGTAACGCTCGTGTACGCTTCGCGAACAGCGTATCATCTTCTTGCGGCTCGGGGCATGCCCCCGCCGGAAACCCACATCAGGCGCGGTGGGGCATCGGCTGGCGCGCAGGCGCGCCTGACTTGCGGGCAGCGGCTACACCGGAGGTCGCCGCTCCACGATGTTGCCTTCGTCATCGACCGTCAGATCCAGGTCGGCCGCCCGGCGGGGGCGCCGCACCCAACTCAGCAAGCGCCCGAATAGGCAACCTGGCGGCTCGCGCTGCCCGCCCTCCAGCGTATTCAAATAGCTCAAGACGGCGGGATTCAACGACGCCCGCATCTCCCTCGACGGAACGTGGTAGTCCCGCGCCGTCCTGGCGTACGCGAATACGTTGGCCTCTCGATTCAGATATCCGTAGCACCGCGATCCAGCGCGTTCGGACCCGCGCAGGTGATCGACGCCGTTCACCGTCAGCTTACCCAGCCCCTTCACGAACGTGACCAGATCGGTAGTCGCCTCCTCCGCCCAGCCTCCGCCGTTGGGGATGTCCATGTCGCTCAGGTAGGCGTGGCCGATCTCGTGCGCAATCACCGTTCCGAATCCAAGCGGATCTTCGCGGTAGAGATCGCGGATCGTGATCTCCACCCGACCGAATTGCTCACAGCGGACGTGCGCGGCGACCCGATCCTGTCCGATCTTCGCCACCCAGTGGAGGACGATGCGTTCCTCGGCGAGTCCGTACTTGTCGCAGATCCGGCGCACCGCCTGGTCGAAGTCCCCGCGTTGCACGTCGGCATATACCGGCTCCGGATTTAGCAGGCGCCACGGCTTCAGATCGTCGAATCGGCGATCCCGCGCGCGCAAGTCCTCCCGCAGATCGCGGATCCGGTCTACAATCCAGTCGCCGGGCACGGGCCGGTATTCCTCATCCGATTCGAGCACGATGGGCCACTCCTGGTAGGGTCGAGCGACCAACTCGCTGGAGATCGGCGGAGGATCGCGGGCCCCCGACCTCGCCGGACGCGCGGTCGATCCCGAGTCGGCTTCCTCGGCCGGATCGACGCCCAGCCGGGCCCCGACCGAAGCGGCCGATCGCAAAGGCTTCCGCCGCGGGCGGGGCGGTTCTCTGCCCCCCGAGATCTGCGCGTGATCCCGCGACGAGGTAGCTCCGGCGACTGCCTCGGCAGTCCGCTACGCCCCCGCTCCCGGCGTGGCGCTTTTTTCCTGCAACTCGAGGTACCGCAATGCGCGGGTGCCGATGTCCAGCCGATAGTGCATGTTCTGGAATCGGATCAGGCTCACCGCTTGGTAAGCCCTCGCCCGCGCTTCGTTGAAGTCGCTGCCCAGAGCCGTGACTCCGAGCACGCGCCCTCCAGATGTCACCACTCCCTCCGCCGCGGAAGCCGTGGCGCCGTGGAAAACCTGCAGGTCCGGCAGCCCCACGGCCCGGTCGAGCCCGTCGATCCTGAAGTCTTTCTGAATCTCGCCCGGATAGCCGCCGGAAGCCATCACCACGCACACCGACGTGCGGTCGTCCCACTCGAGCTCGGCCGCGTCCAGGTTGCCGTCCACCGCCCCGAGCAGGATCGGGACCAGATCGGACTTGAGCCGCATCATGAGCGGCTGGCATTCGGGGTCGCCGAACCGCGCGTTGAATTCCAGCACCTTGGGACCGGAGTGCGTGATCATCAGCCCCGCGTAGAGCACGCCGGTGAAGGTGCGTTTCTCTTTCTTCAGGGCGTGGACCAGCGGGACCAGGATGTCCTTCTCGATCCGGTAGAGCGCCTCGCGGGTCATGAACGGGGTCGGCGAGTAGGCGCCCATTCCGCCCGTGTTCGGACCCTTGTCCCCATCGTAGACCCGCTTGTGGTCCTGGGCGGTCTCGAACACGAGGATGGTCTTGCTGTCGGTGATCGCGATCAGCGAGAGCTCCTCACCGGTGAGAAACTCTTCGACCACCACCTTCGCGCCCGCGGCCCCGAAGACCTGGTCGACCATCATTTTCTGGATCGCCGCCTCCGCCTGCTCGCGATTCTCGCAGAGGATCACCCCCTTGCCCGCGGCCAGACCGTCGGCTTTGAGCGCGACGGGATACAGGCACTCCTTGAGGTACGCGCGCGCGTGGGTTGCCGAGTCGAACGAGCGGAAGCTGGCGGTGGGGATGTTGTACTTGCGGAACAGGTTTTTCGCGAAGACCTTGCTGGCCTCCAACTGGGCCGCCTCGGCGGTCGGCCCGAAGCACTTCAGCCCCGCCTTCTGAAACCGGTTGACGATCCCCGCCACCAGCGGAGCCTCAGGGCCGATGACCGTGAGGTCCACGCGCTCCCGCCTGGCGAAGTCGAGCAGCCGGTCGATCTCCTCCGGCTGGATGTTCACCCGCTCGGCCAGGGTGCCGATGCCGGGATTGCCGGGCGCGCAGTACACGCGATCGACCAGGCGCGACTGGGCGATCTTCCAGACCAGGGCGTGCTCGCGACCGCCCGACCCGACGACGAGGATCCGCATGCGTTCTCCCCTGGTGCAGGCGCCGGGCGCAGGCGGTCCGGGGTGCGCCGGTCAGTCCTTCTCCCCCTGGCCACCCTGGAGTTTGCGCTCCAGCTCCTTGAGCATCCAGAAGTGCCACATCTGGAGGTTGAGGCCGAAGTCGAACCCGGTGCAGGCCTTCAAGGCCTTGCGGATCCAGGTGCGCTCGGTCTCGGCCAGCGCGATGCGGTCGATGTTCTGGCTCCCGTCCGAGATCACCTGGGTCGCCTCGGCCGACTGCTGCGGCTCCGAGAACCGCCCACCCTGCAGGTCGGAGCTGGTGACGACGCCCCCGCTCACGGTATTGCCCTGCGGCTCCCGGCGATTGAGCGACTTCTCGAGCGCATCGAGCAGCGGCTGGGCCGCTCGGCGGTCGGGGAAGAGGGTCACTGCCGCGTAGGCGCGGATCCGCACGTCGGCGCGGCCGTCGTTGAAGTAGGCCTGGAAGAAGGCCGTGGGATTCGGGTGCTCGACGTTCTTGAGCGCCGCCACCGCCATCTCGCGCAGCTGCGCCGACCGGTCCACCAGGATGCGCGTCGCGAGGTCGCCGGCGGCGTTCACCACCTTGAGCTTGCCCAGCTCGAGGATCGCGTACATACGCACCGCCGGGTTCTCGTGGCCGGTCGCCGCGCGCAGGACCGGGATGCGCACCTCGGGCTCGAGCTGGTCGAGCTGCTCGTAGGCCGTCTCGCGCACCGCCTCGTCGGTGAACCCGGTCTGCTCGACCAGTTCCGCAACACGCGTGCGCAGTTCGTTCTTGAGCCGCTTCTCCCGCTCCACCTGCTCGCGCAGCTTCGCCTCTTCCGGCTTCATCCACTCGCCCAGGTACTTCACGAAGCCGGCTTCGGACATGAACTCGTCCTGGGTCAGCCAGTGGTTGCCGGCCTTCTTGAATCCGAGGGCGAGGCGCGCCCCCGAGTGGTTCGGGTCGCACTCGACCGTCGATGAAAATTCGACTTGGGCCTCGGTCTTGAGGCCGTTCTCCTTGCAATAGACGGCGAGCTGGTAGTGCGCCTCGGCATCCCCCGCGGCCATGGCCGCGAGGCGGCGCTCGTACTCGATCCACGGCACGAGCTTCTTCTCGATGCGCTCGATCTGCGCGCGCGAGAGGCGCACAGAGCCGTGGCGGCCCTCGATCTCGACCTCGTCGGGGAACTCGATCACCAGCCCCTCGACCGTGCGCCCGTCTCGCAGGTGGACGACGTCCGCGACGGCCGCCGGAACGGACGCGACGGCGACCAGGGCGGCAAAGGCGAAGCGGCGTAGCGCGGCCATGGCGGAGATCCTCGGGAGGGACGGACGCACCCAGGGAGGATTATCCCATTGGCCGCCGGGGGGAGTCAAGCTCACCGTCCTATCCGGGTGCATGACCGCAGTTGCGGGCGGCCAACTGCAGAGAGCGCGGTCCGCCGAGGGAGGACCAAACTACGGATTTCACGGATTTCACGGATGGACGGCCGACGTGAGTCCGGTGGACATCAGGGACGGTCACAGCGACACGTGATCGTACTACACACGATTACGAGCACGATAACGATAACGGTCCCGAGTACGAGAACGATCGCGAGCACGAGCACGATCCGCAAGCGCGATGCGCCGCCCCGCAGTTACGGTCATGCACCCGTCCTATCCTGCAACGGGATCTGGTGGTGTCGATGCGGATCTGGAAGCTCCCGCAGGTCTCGATCGAGAACCCGGGGTTGCGGAACCGCTGTTCTACTATCCGTGAGATTCTCCGCGGCGCAGCAAGATTCTGCGAGCGTCGTGCTTGCGAGGAATCACACCTTCTGCCGTTGGACAATCCGTGCAATCCGGACAATCCGTATAATCCGTAGTTCCGTCGGTTGCGGCGGCAGCCGCGCTGTGAA
>Ga0209514_10005541_pt1 | contig 16068 bp, 13 predicted proteins | sample Subgrocontami58m_FD_187452 | JGI IMG/M metagenome (GOLD analysis project Ga0209514, IMG submission 187452) | Subsurface groundwater microbial communities from S. Glens Falls, New York, USA - GMW37 contaminated, 5.8 m (SPAdes) (version 3) | ecosystem: Environmental > Aquatic > Deep subsurface >...
CTCTTCACTTGTAAAGGTGCGCCACCTGCTCGTTCGAGACCGTGCGCGACGAGCGTCGTCGTGCGCGGTCTCGAGCCAACAGATGCGGTGACGATCACCGAACGCCGCCCCGGACGCGGACCTCTGATGATACGCGCGTTTCGCAAGGACCATCTGCTCGGTCGGCGCCGGTGGAGACGAGGAGACTCGAACTCCTGACTTCCTCCTTGCAAAGGAGGCGCTCTACCAGCTGAGCTACGTCCCCGCAGCTCAATCGTAGGTCCTTTCGAGTGGGCGTTCGTAGACTCGAACTACGGACCTCTGCCTTATCAGGGCAGTGCTCTAACCAGCTGAGCTAAACGCCCCCGGTGATGGGAGAGGCGGGCAGATCGTTAACCGGTGAAGAGTGGCAGGAACGCGGCGCGTCCTCGTCGCCGCTTCGGATCCTGTGAGTGCGGATCCTCCGCGAGTTACGGATCGACTTCCGTTGTGGAAGTAGAGCAACCGAGTTCTAAGGCTCGGTCGATCGACCTGGAAAAATGGCTCGAGGCCCCGAAGGGTCCGAGCGGTCTTCCCTAGAAAGGAGGTGATCCAGCCGCACCTTCCGGTACGGCTACCTTGTTACGACTTCGTCCCAGTCGCCAATCCCACCTTCGACGGCTACCTCCTTGCGGTTGGCCCACCGGCTTCGGGTGTTACTGACTCCCATGACGTGACGGGCGGTGTGTACAAGGCCCGGGAACATATTCACCGGGGTGTGCTGACCCCCGGTTACTAGCAACTCCGACTTCACGGAGGCGAGTTGCAGCCTCCGATCTGAACTGAGGCCGGTTTTAAGAGGTTAGCTCCGGCTCGCGCCGTCGCGACTCGCTGTGACCGGCCATTGTAGCGTGCGTGTAGCCCGAGGCGTAAGGGCCACGCTGACTTGACGTCATCCCCACCTTCCTCCGAGTTTCTCTCGGCAGTCGGGTCTGAGTGATACAACAGACCCCGAGGGTTGCGCTCGTTGCGGGACTTAACCCAACATCTCACGACACGAGCTGACGACAGCCGTGCAACACCTGTGCAAGCTCCCTTGCGGGTCCCTCCCCTTTCGGATCGGTACCACTTGCATGTCAAGCCTCGGTAAGGTTCTTCGCGTACCATCGAATTAAACCGCACGCTCCGCTGCTTGTGCGGGCCCCCGTCAATTCCTTTGAGTTTTAACCTTGCGGTCGTACTCCCCAGGCGGGTCACTTAATGCGTTAGCTACGGCACTGCCGGGGTCGATACCGACAACACCTAGTGACCATTGTTTACGGCTAGGACTAACGGGGTATCTAATCCCGGTCGCTCCCCTAGCTTTCGCGCCTGAGCGTCAAGGGCGGGCCAGCAGATCGCTTTCGCCACTGGTGTTCCTTCCGGTATCTACGCATTTTACCGCTACACCGGAAATTCCATCTGCCTCTCCCGCCTTCAAGTCCTGCAGTTTCCACGGGCCTCTCCCAGTTGGGCCGGGAGCTTTCACCGTGGACTTGCAGGACCGCCTGCGCGCGCTTTACGCCCAATAAATCCGGACAACGCTCGCAACCTACGTATTACCGCGGCTGCTGGCACGTAGTTAGCCGTTGCTTATTCCTCAGGTACCGTCGGGTGTCTTCCCTGAGAAAAGCGGTTTACGACCCGAAGGCCTTCATCCCGCACGCGGCGTGGCTGCATCAGGGTTTCCCCCATTGTGCAAAATTCCTAACTGCTGCCTCCCGTAGGAGTCTGGGCCGTGTCTCAGTCCCAGTCTGGCTGGTCATCCTCTCAGACCAGCTACCGATCGCTGCCTTGGTAGGCCATTACCCCACCAACTAGCTAATCGGCCGCAGGCCCCTCCCAAAGCGTCTTGCGACTTTGAGCACCGAAATGAATCGGTGGTCACATGCGGTATTAGCACCTCTTTCGAGGAGTTATCCCCCACTTCGGGGCAGGTCACCTACGTGTTACTCAGCCGTTCGCCACTAACCTCGGCCTTGCGGCTTTGGTCCGTTCGACTTGCATGTTTTATGCACGCCGCCAGCGTTTGTCCTGAGCCAGGATCAAACTCTCCGACAAAAAGAGAGACCATCCTCTCGGACGGTCACATCTGCTTCGAGTTCGATCAATACATCGACGAGTCCGCGCTGATATGCGTTCCTGCCACTCTTCAGCTGTTAAAGATCGTGCCCCTGACCCTCCCACGCGGAACTGGCCTCGGGCGCTCTGCGGACGGTCATCATGGCACGCCGTACCACCCGCGTCAAACGCCACTATTTTTGGCCGTTCGCGGATGGCGGCCCCATGCGCGACACGGACGGGGGCCACCGCCGGCACGTGCCAGCCGACCGCGCAGATCGTGGGCGCCGGTCAGCGCGGGCAGCCGGGCGGCTGGGGCCACGGACCCTGCGGTGGGCAGACGCCCGCCTGCGCGAGAAGAGTGAAGAACACGAGGAACGCGACGAACGCGATCGCGGCGACGCCGAGCCCGCCGATGCCGAGGAGCCGACGTGCCGCGGCAGCGCCTGCCGCGGGAGCGCCGGCAGCCGGAGCGCCGATCGCCGGAGCGCCTGCCGCCGTGCGCACGGTCGGCGTCGCCGCGCCGGCCGCCGCCGCGCCGCCGACGACGACCGTCCTCGCGATGCCGCCTTCGTCCTCGTTGATCGCGCGCTGCAGCGCCGCGGCGAGGTCGGTCACCGAGGCGTACCGCTCAGCGGGATCCTTGGCCAGCGCCTTGAGGATCGCCTGCTCGACCCGCGGCCCGATCGCCGGGTTGACCGAGGACGGGAGCGGCAGCGGATCGCGGACGTGCGCGAGCACCACCGCGAGCGGCGTGTCGGCCGAGAAGGGCAGCCGACCGACGAACAGCTCGTAGGCCACGACGCCGAGCGAGTACTGGTCCGAGCGCGCGTCGACGGTCTTGCCCTGACCTTGCTCCGGGCTCATGTACTCGGGCGTGCCGATGCCGACGCCGGCCTGCGTGTACTGGGCCCCCGAAAGGATCTTCGCGATGCCGAAGTCGCTCACGACCGCGCGGCCGTCCTTCGTGAGCATGACGTTCGACGGCTTCATGTCGCGGTGGATGATCCCCTGGCTGTGCGCGTAGGCCAGGCCGTCCGCGACCTGGCTCAGGATCCGCGCGATCTCGCGCGGGGGCAGGCGCTCGCCGGATCTCGCAAGCTCGTCGAGCTTGTCCTTCAGGGTCCCCCCTTCGATGTAGGTCATGGTCATGAAGGCGCGGCCGTCGATCTCGTCGAAGTCGTACACCTGGACGATGCTCGGGTGCTCGAGCCGCGCGACCGCTCGCGCCTCGCGCACGAAGCGCTCGCGGAACTCGGCGTCCTCGGCGAGGCCCGCGCGCATCACCTTCAGCGCGACCGTGCGGTCGAGCGACGGTTGGAACGCCTTGAAGACGGTGGCCATGCCGCCCTGGCCGAGCTGCGAGATGATCTGGTAACGACCGATCGTCTGGCCGGGTTGCAGGCTCATCGCTGCCTCCGTTCTCTTCCGCTCACCGTTCGACCCGGCAGAGCGCCACCGTGACGTTGTCGGTTCCCCCTCGCTCGTTCGCCAGATCCACGAGGCGGCGCGCGGTACGCTCGAGGTCCTTCGCGACCGCGGCCGCGATCTCGCGATCCTCCACCAAGCCGTGGAGCCCGTCCGAGCAGAGGAGCAGCACGTCGCCGCGCTCGAGCGGGACCTCGGAGACGTCGAGCGGGACGGCGTCGCCCAGGCCGACCGCGCGGGTGATCCGATTCCGGAGCGGGTGCTGACGTGCTTCCGACGCGAGGATGAGGCCGGCCTTCACCTGCGCGGCGACGATCGAGTGGTCCTCCGTGAGCACGGTGATCTCGCCACGCCGCACCAGGTAGGCGCGCGAGTCGCCGGCGTGCGCGATCGTCGCCGTCCGGCCGGTGACCACCGCGACCACGATCGTCGTCCCCACGAGCGCGCCGTCGAGCTCGCGCGCCGCGTAGGCGCGCAGCTCCGCATCCGCCGCGGACGCCGCGGCCCGGAGCCGCTCGCCGAGTGACGCTTCGCCCGGTGACGACAGCGCGAGGCGGACGTGTTCAACGGTCTTCGCGCTCGCGACCTCACCGCGGGCGTGGCCGCCGACGCCATCGCACACGACGAGCGCGGCGTCGAAGCCGCGGCCCGCGCCGGGCTCCGGGGCGACGACCGCGCCCGCGTCCTCGTTGTGGTCACGCGCCCGCCCGACGTCGGTGAGGAACGCCGACCGGACCTTCGGTGTGCGCGACCAGAAGGCCACCTACGGGCGCTCGTACAGCAGGGCGCACTCGCCGAGGAGGATCGTTTCGCCGCCGCGCAGCGGGCGGTCGGCCGTCACCGGCACGCCGTCCACCTTGGTGCCGTTGGTGCTCCCGACGTCGTGGATCGCGAAGCCGTCGCCGCGGGGCACCAGCTTCACGTGGTGCCCCGAGACCGTCGCATCGCTCAGGATGATGTCGTTGCTCGACGAGCGCCCGATCGTGTACTCGCGATCCACGAGATCCCACGGACCGCTCCCGCCGGCCTTGAGCCTCAGGCGCGCACGCGGCTGCGGCGCGGCCGCGACCACGACGGTCGGTGCGACAGGCGCGACAGGCGCGACAGGCGCGACAGGCGCGACAGGCGCGACAGGCGCGACAGGCGCGGCCCTTTCCGCCGCAGTCCCGACCGGCGTGCTGGCAGGGGCGGCCGACACGGGCAGTGGTGCCGGTACCGCGAGCGACGGCGGTGCGGCGACCAGCGGTCGCGGCACGGCGACCGACGGAACCGATGCGGCGACTGGCGGCAGCGGTGCCGATGCCGCGGCCGGCGGTGGCGGCGTGGCGACCGGCGGGAGCGGTGCGGCAACGCCGAACATCGTGAGGTCGGGGCTTGGACCCGCGGCAGGTGCGACCGGGGCGGACGGCGCGGCCTGGTCGGGGATCCCGAACATCGTGCGGTCGGGACTGGACGCGGGATCCGCGGAGGGCGCCGCAGCCTGGCCGGGGATGCCGAACATCGTACGGTCGGGGCTCGACGCCGCGAGCGGCGGCGGGGCCGGCTTCTTGCGGCGGAGGAGGAGATCGAGGAATCCCACGTCGGCGCCTCCTACTTCTTCGTGCGCTTCAGGCCGGAGAGCGCCAGCAGCTCCGCATCGGCCTCGGCCACCGCGGCGGTGCAGTCGGGGCAGTGTTCGCCGCCGCGCGCCGGGCGGCCGCAGCGGAAGCAGGCACGGACCGCCTCGACCTCGAAGCTCATCGTGGAGCTGCCGAGGTTCGCGCCGCACGCGGCGCAGATCGCCATGTCCGCGGTCACCGGTCCCGCGCACTTCGGGCAACGCAGGACGGCCGCCGGGGCGGCGATCCCCTGGATGCGCAGGCGCACGTCGCCGAAGGTGATCGCGTCGCCCTCGCTGAGGGGATAGTCCGTCTGCGGCGCGAGCGGCTGGCCGTTGAGGAAGGTCTTGTTGGCCGAGCCGGTGTCGCGGACCGCGTACCCGCTCGCGACCGTGCGGATCTCCGCGTGGCGGCGGGACGACTTGCGGTTCGTGTCCAGCGAGCTCAGGTCGATCGTCGGGATCCATCCCGACGCGTGATCGGTCCGCCCGACGGTCGAAACCTCCGCCGCGAGCGGGATCGTGATCCCGTTGTCCGCCACCAGCTGCGCTTTCGTTTCGCTCATTCTGCCGCACTCCTCTTCCGTCCCGTCGGCGCCGCGCCTCCGACCTGCCGTCGTCCGAAGACGATGGCAGGCCATTCAGTCATGGTTACAAGGCGACGACTGGCCAGTCATTGTGAGTAGATCCACATTCCACGGACCGGGCGCGCGCCCGGCGCCCATTCCACTGGCGACCCGGGTTCGCTGGAACCCGCGCTCAAACTGGTCTGGCGCGATCGTCGCCCCGCCGAACGGCGTGGTGTACGTGGCGCCGCTCCCTATCGGAAAGACGACCGCCCGCGTTTCCAGCCAACCCGTTGGCGCGCGCGGGGCGTTCGCTGCCTGAGCGGTCCAGTCGCTGCCGGCGATCGCGTAGCCGGACAGGATCTCCGACGTCAAGGGCTTAGGGCTGCCGTCGGCGCTCGCGAACTCGAACAACGCGATGTAGCAGCCCGTGCGCCGCGCCGATCGGAGGGTGGCGCCGGTTGCGGCCTTGCCCTCCTTCTCGATCCGCGCGACGCCGTCCATGCTGATCGTGATCGTGTCGGGGAAGCGAAACCCGCCGAAGGACGCGCGGACCGGCGACGGGAAGCGGTAGGCCACGCGCGCGATGACGAAGTCACCGACCCGGCCGATGCCGTCGGACGCGATCGGGCTATCGGCGCCGGAAGCCGGGTGCAGCGTGTAGGACACGTCGCCGGGCACGAGCCGCGGCCGCAGCGGTGCGGTGATGAAGACCGCTTCGGTGCCGGCCCGGCCGAGGGCGAGCGTCTGCGCGTACGTCGCGGCGGCCACCTGCGCGGCGTACGCGACGGTCTGGCGGGCGTGCAGGACGAGCCCGATCTGGATCAGGCCGAAGATGAGCAGGAGGAGGATCGGCAGGACGAGCGCGAACTCGACGAGCGCCTGACCCTCGTCGCGCCCGACCGCGCTGCGCCGCGGCGCGCCGCACCCGCTCATCGGGGTGCCGAGCCCAGGTCCGAGCTGAGGACGAACTCGTCCATGATGAAGGCGGCGGACGTGCCCGCCACCTTCGTGATCTTCACATCGGCCTGACCCTGGCCGAGCCGGAAGCGCCCGATCGGGTACCACTTCCACCCAACGTTCTTCCCTTCGTCCGCCCAGCGCGCCGACTGACCGTTGACCACGATCGTGACGCTGCGGATGCCCGCGCGATGCAGACCGTCGTCGTGGGCGCGGATCCACAGGTCGCGGTCGCCTGCGGCGGTGACCTCGACCGCGTACGTGGCCGCCGCACCGCCGTCCCCGAGGTAGAGCTCGGCCTGGCACCGCGCTCCGGCTCGCGCGGTCGCTCCGGCCCAGCTGTAGCCGCCCTGCCCGGTCAGCTTGCCGATCTCTCCCGGCACCGTGATCGCTCCACCCGCGACGGAGGCCCGGCCGCAGATCTCCGCCGCGGGCGCCGGCGCGGCCGCCTGGCCGGCACCGGACGACACGTTCGGCTGCCCTGCTGCGGCCTGGGCAGGCGGCGGCGCGGACGTCTGGCCGAGCTGGGCGGCCGCCTCCGCGGCGATCGTGAAGCTGAGCCGCTGGATCGAGGTCGAGAACTGCTCGGTGACGCGCACGCGGACCTGGTACGGGCTCACGCCGAGCCGTCCCGACGTGATCACCGACTCGGCCCGCGCGGAGAGGAGGCCGGGGAGATTCAGCCGGAGCGCGGTGTCCACCATCTGCCGCGCCTCGGCGTCGGTCGGCAGTCGGTCGTCGCGGTCTCCGGCGAGGGACACCGCTGCTTCCGCGGCGAAGTGCGCGGCGTTGCGCAGCCGCTCGCGCTCGACCAGCATCCGCCCGCCGTCGATCACCAGGAGCAGCAGCACGAGGAAGATCGGCAGCGCGGTCGCGAAGAGCACGATCACCTGGCCGCCTTCCTCGCGGACGTGCCCACGGCCGCTCATGGGCGGGCACCTGCTCGCGCCTGGGCGCCCGGGTCGGCCTCGACGCGCGCGGTCGCCAGCGTGCCGAGCGGAATGGCGGCCGGAAGGCGGAAGCCGAGGACCGACGCCCGGATGGGGTTCGGGAACGAGTAGGTCAGCGCGATGGTGACCCAGTCGCCGCGCTTCACCGTAGCGACCGACCACTGCCGCATCGCGTTTCCCGCGTTCTCGGCCGACGTGGCGAGGGTGGCGAGCTGCCCCGACGGCTGCCTGACGTAGGCACCGGTCGGTGAGAGGAACTGGATGGAGAAATCGGTCCGCGTGCCGAACTGCGCGATCTGGCTGCCGGCGAGCCGGACCGCGGCGGCCGTGGCCTGGGTGTCGCCGGTCAGCGCGAAGGTCCGCGCGCCCTGGCGGGCGACGCCCTCGAGCTGCTGGCGCACGTTGAGCGCGAGGCCCAGCTGCACCATGCCGAGCAGGAAGATGGCGATGAGCGGCAGGACGAGCGCGAACTCGACGACGGCCTGACCGCCCTCGCGGCGCAGCGCGCGACGCATGCTTACCCTCCGCCGGCCACGAAGCTGAGGATCGCCGGCGCGAGGAACACGAGCATCAGCGCCGGCAGGAAGAACAGGACGAGCGGGATCATCATCTTGAGCGGCGCCCGCTGCGCCGATTCCTGCACGCGCAGGCGCCGGCGGCTGCGCATCTCGACGACCTGCGTCCGCAGACCGTCGGCGAGGCTCACCCCGAGGCGCCGGCTCTGCTGGATGAGCGAGAGCAGGTCGCCGAGCTCGCCCGAGCGCGTGCGCGCGGCGAGCCGCGTGAGCGCGTTCGCCAGCGAGAAGCCGGCATCGAGCTCGCCGACGACCTCGTCGAACGCCTCGCGCAGCGGGCCGCGCAGCTTGGGCACCAGGCGCCGCAGCGCGGCCTCGAGGTCCATGCCCGACTCGAGCGCGAGCACGAGCGAGTCGACCATGTCGGGGAGGGCCCTGTTCAAGCCGTTCACGCGGCCCCGGACGAGCGAGGACAGCCAGAGGTCAGGGAGCCGGTAGCCGCCGAAGGCTCCGGCGAGGCCGAAGACGCCGACGACCGTGAGGTCCGACCCACCGAACAGGAGCGCGACGAGGATGCCGACCAGGATCGCCGCGAGGACCCGGAAGCGAACGAACTCCAGGGCGGTGAAGCCGTAGGGCGAGCCGGCCGCGGCGAGCGACGCCTCGAGCTCGGCGAGGTCGGCCCGGCGGACGAGCACGGCGGGCGCCGGCGGCAGGAGCGCACGCACGAGCGCGCCCTCTTGACGCCTCGCGCGGCGCTGCTGCTCGACGTGGTCGTCGGCGCGGAGGAGGTCGCTTGCCGACAGCTCGGGCGCGGCGCGCGACAGGATCCCGATGCCGGACACGAGCACGGCCACGGCGAGGGCGAGCGTCGCGGGCGCGGCGTACTCCATGGCTATACCTCCACCGCGGACGCGCGTGTCGCGGTGACGTAGCCGACCAGCTCCAGCACCGCCGCGGTGATCAGGACGGCTCGTCCGGCGGTGGTGTTGAAGAGCGTCTCGCCCCACGCCGGGTTGATGAGCGAGATGAGCAGGAGCCCCACCGGCGCGAGCGCCGTCACCAGGTAGACCGACGCGCGTCCCTGCGCGGTGAGCGCGCGCACCTCGCCCTCGAGGCGCGAGCGGTTGCGGATCGTCGTGGCGATGCCGCCGAGCATCTCGGCGAGGTTGCCGCCGACCCGGTGCGCGAGCTGGATCGCGTCCACGACCAGCTCGAGGTCGGGGCTAGGAAGGCGCTCGAGCAGGCCCGTGGTCACGCCGTCGACCGTCGCGCCGAGCCCGAGGGCCTGGTGCATGCGCGTGAACTCGGCGCCGGCCGCGCCCTTGGTCTGCTCGGCGACGAGGGCGAAGGCCTGCGCCTCGCTCTGCCCCGCGCGAAGCGCGTTGGCGATGAGGTCGAGCACCGCCGGCAGCTGCTGGGCAAACTGCTTGGCGTGCTGCCCGGCCCGCCGGCGAACGACGAAGAACGGGAGCGCCGCGGCCACGATGCCGACCACGAAGTTGAGCGTCAGCCCCAGGACCAGGAGCAGCCCGAGCGACAGCAGCATGAGCGTCGAGCTGCGCATGCTCATGCCGCCGCGGCGCAGATCCGCCGCAAGGGCCCGGCCGAGGCCGCTCTCCTCGAGCGGCGTCCGCCAATCCCGCCCGGCCCTTCGCGCCGCGGGATCGCTCATCAGCAGATCCACCGCACGCACCGGCGCGGGCGCGGTCGCGTAGACGTACGTTGCCGCGGCGGCGAGAAGGACGGCGACCGCGGCGAGCGCCGCGATGACTTCACTCGACATGCTGCTCACCTCTCATCCGATCGGGATGTCCACCGAGTGGGGCGCTTGGACGGGCGCAGGCGGGGGCGGGGGCGGGACGGGCGGAGGCTGGACGGGCAACGGCTGGGGTGGAGGAGGCGGAGGTGGCGGTGGCGGCGGGGGCGGGGGCGGGGGCGCGCAGGGTGGCAGCGCGGGCGCGGTGACCAGCGTCGACGATGCGTCGAAGCTGTTGTCGCCGGCGAAGTCCAGCGTGAAGCTTCCGCCGGTGCGGCCCGGGAAGACCGCCGACCCGTCGGCGCCCGTGAGGGCGCTGTTCGGGATGCCGCCGCCGGCGATGGACACGTAGCGGCTGCCGAGCGGCTGGTTGCTCTGATCGAGGAGCGTGCCCTTCACCGTGAAGGTCCCGACCGGCTGTCCACCCACGCAGGTGGACTGCACGGGGGTCGCGCTGGTGCTCCAGCGCGTCGTCCCACGGCGCAATTCGAAGCTCACGGGCGCGCTGTACGCGGAGGTGTTGCCGGTGGCGTCGACCGCGCGCGCCTGGAAGGTGTGGACGCCGAGCGAGGGCGCCGTGAAGTTCTGGAAGCCCCAGACGACGCCGGTCGCGGCGGGCGGCGCGTAGGTGGCCCCGGTCACCTCGGCGCCGCCGTCGATCCGGTAAAGGAGCCGCGACACGCCGGAGCCGCCCGCGTTGTCCGACGTCGAGGCCTGGACGCTGAACGCGTTCACGGTGTTCACCGAAGGTGTGATCGCGACGATCGGGACGCTCGGCGGCGTCGTGTCGTTCCCGACCACGACAAGCGTGCCGATCTGCCGCGCCGGCGTGTAGTAGGCCGAACCTGCGTACGCGACTGAGGTGGGCAGCGTCCCGGGTCCGGCCTGGACGGTGGCCGAGGTGAGCGTCGGCGTCCACCCGCCTGGGCCAGCCGCCGCCGTGTACCCGGCGAATGTCTGCGACCCGAGGCTGAACGTGACCGGCACCCCGCCGGTCTCCACACGCGAGGCGGGCTGCGCGAACACGCCCGCCGGCAGGCTCGCGGTGAGATCGACCCTCGTGCTCACGATCGACCCGAACCGCGCGGGGACCGGAGACCAGACCCAGTTCGAGAGCGTCGTGGTCGCCGCGGGGGGCGTGAACGGGAGCCTCGCGTAGTCCGAGAACCGCCCCAAGGAGTCGCGGGCGCGAACTTCGAAGGTGTAGCTGATACCCGGGATGAGGTAGTAGTGCACCGAGCTGCCGGACGTGGAGAACTCGTAGCCGACAACTCCGCCGCCGCTGACGCGGTAGAACCAGGTGAGCTCCGCACCGGCCGGCTTGGCCCACGAGAGCTCGGTGTCGCCGAGCGTGATAGGGCGCGCGGCGAGGCCGGTCGGCGGCGAGGGCGGCCGATCCTCAGGCAGGACCGTGCGCGTGAACGTGACCCGCGCCGGCCCGATCCCGCCGGCGACGTCGCCGCGAAAGTCGAGCACGCCGCTCTGGACGCCAGGCGGCCCAACCGGAGTGAACCCATAGAACGTCGCGGTGCCCGCGCCGTTGGTCATGGTCGTGGACGCCATGCTGCCGAGGGAGATCTGCAAGCCGCGGTTCGCGAGCGGACGAGCGGCGTAGGCGGCCGTCGCAGGATCGATGAGCGTCGCCGTGGGCGCGTAGACCGTGCCGATCCTCAGGGGGTCCGGCAGGTTGCTGAGCGCCAAGCTCGGGGTCGGCGGCTGGATCGTGAACTGCTGGCTCGCCCAGGCGGAGCTGTTGCCGGCCTTGTCGACCGCGCGCACCAGAAAGAAATAGGTGCCCGGGCTTGGCACGGCGACACCCGGGACGCCCGCGCCGACCCGGCTGGCTCCGCCGGACACGGCAAGGCCGTTGAAGGTGTAGCCGGGCGCGACGGCGGTCTCCCCCTGCCAGCCGACGCTGTAGATGTAGCGGTCGAGTCCGCTGCCCCCAGGATTGTCGACGGCACTGAAGGTGGCGGACCACGAGAGCCCGGCAGTCGCGACCTGCAGCAATGGCACGCTCGGCGGCGTGGTGTCGGGCGGAGGCGGAGCGAGGACGGTGATCTGCTGAAAGGCGCCGCCCCCGACCGCGCCGTACAACCCGCCAGCCATGCCGCCGAACACGACGTTCGTGGTGGAAGGCCCGGGAGGACCGAACACCGTGGCCGAAGCCGAGAAGCGGCCGTTCGCGTCCGTGCGCGGGCTGGCGAACGTCCTGCCGCCCAGGAGCGCGTCGACGGGGACGAACGCGACCGGATACGCCGCGCCGTCCGCGCTCCGATACATGAGCCGCCCGCTCAGTCTCGATGGCTGCCCCACGATGAACGGGCCGGACCACGTGGCCTCGGCAAAGAACGTCGAGTAGTAGCCAACGCTGTAGCTCCGGCAGGCCGCTGCGCTGCGTGTCCCGGCGGCGCTGATCGCGGTGACGCAGACCGTGCTCTGGCCGGCCGTCCAGCCGATGCCATAGGTCATCACGCCGGACATCCGGCCGACGAGCTGCCCGTTGTTCGTCACCTCGTAGGACACCGCGGGGACTTGCCCCGCGCTCGGAGTCCAGCGCACGCTCTGGAGGCCCGGCAGCGCGCCGTCCGGTGTGACGGTGACGTTGGTCGGTGGGGCGGGCGCCGGGGGCGGCTGGTTGTGGATGTAGAGGCCGCGGACGCTGAAGGAGGCGATGGGGTTCGGCTTGGACCAGCCCGCCCGAACGGTGCCGTAAGCCAGCGAAGAGTAGAACTCGGCGCTCAGGTCGTAGCAGCCGTCCGGAACGGTTCGCGTGTCGAACGTGTATGCCCAGTCCATGTAACCGAAGCCGAGGAAGCCCCAGTTGGCGCCGTAGGAGCCAATCCCGGTGACGGTGCCGTTCGCCGCGGTCTGCCACCCCTGGCCGAAGGACGGCGTGCCGGCCGACCCGATCCAGATACGGCTCGCCGTCGGTCGGAAGACGTCCCACAGGTAGAGGACGGAGCTGTCCCGGAAGCGCGCGGTGTAGCTGCCCGAGACCTCCGGGCCGGTGCAGGGACCCGCTCGCGGCGGAGCGGCGGTGACGGGCGCCGGTGGCGCCAGCAGGAGCAGCGCCAGCCCGAGCGCCGCTCCCCTACGCCACCGCAAAGACCGCCTCGTCGAGCGGCACGTTCATCGAGCGGATCTTCGCGAGCGCCCGCGGCGTGTAGCCGGTCGCGACGAACTCGCCGACGACCTTGCCGTCGGGGCCGACGCCGCGCTGGTCGAAGCGGAAGATGTCCCGCAGCTTCACCTCGTTGTCCTCGAGGTCGAGGACCTCGGTGATCGCGGTGAGCTTGCGCGAGCCGTCGAGCAGGCGGCTCTGCTGCACGATGAGGTGGATCGCGCCGGCGATCTGCCGCCGTACCGCGGGCAGCGGCAGCTCGACGCCGCTCATCAGGACCATCGTCTCGATGCGCGCGAGGGCGTCCGCGGGGGTGTTCGCGTGCGCGGTGGTGAGCGAGCCGTCGTGGCCGGTGTTCATCGCCTGGAGCATGTCGAGCGTCTCGCCAGAGCGGCATTCGCCGACGATGATCCGGTCGGGGCGCATGCGCAGCGCGTTCTTCACCAGGTCGCGGATCGTGTAGCCGCCGCGGCCCTCGATGTTCGGCGGCTTCGACTCGAGGTTGACCATGTTCGGGTGCTTGAGCTGGAGCTCGGCCGAGTCCTCGACCGTGACGATCCGCTCGTCGGCGGGGATCTCGTACGAGAGGGCGTTGAGCGTGCTCGTCTTGCCAGAGCCCGTGCCGCCGGAGATGAAGATGTTCAGCTTGCCCTGCACCGCGGCGCGCAGGAACGCGGCCATCGTCGGCGTGAGCGTGCCGAACTTCACGAGGTCGTCGAGGTGGAAGGCGACCTTGGCGAACTTGCGGATCGTGAGCGACGGCCCCGAGACGGCGAGCGGCCGGATGATCGCGTTCACGCGCGAGCCGTCGGGCAGCCGCGCGTCCACCAGGGGCGAGCTCTCGTCGATGCGCCGGCCGATCGGCCCGACGATCCGATCGACGATGTCGCGGATGTGGTCCTCGTCGCGGAAGGTGACGTTCGCCTTTTCGACCTTGCCCTTGCGCTCGACGAAGACGCGGTCGGGCCCGTTGACCATGATCTCGGTCACCGTCTCGTCGCGCAGCAGCGGCTCGAGCGGACCGAAGCCGAGGACGGTGTTGACCACGCCGTCGACGACCTCGTTCTGCGCGCTCGGCGTGAGGATCCGCTTCGACTCGCGGACCATCCGCCGGACCTCTGCGGCGAGGAGCCGGCGCTTCTCCTCGGTGGTCTGTGGCCCGGAGAGCAGCTCCCCCAGCTCGGCGAGGACGCGCTCGTGGAGCTGCTCCTGGAGGCCGACGAGGTCGCCGCCGCGGATCATCGCGACTTCGGCTTGGCGAGCCGCTTGAGCGGATAGAGCTTGAAGGCGGTGAGGTACAGGGCCTTCCCGAGCGGCCCGCCGAGGTCGAGCACCGGCGCGATTCGCCGGTTGTGGTACTTCCCGGCCTCGGCCGCGGAGGATGGCAGCACGCCCCACGCCGGCTCGCCGAGGAAGTCCTCGATCTGCTGGAGTGAGAGCTCGCCGCCGCCGTTGGCGTGGTTCAGCACGACCCGGGTCGCGGCCGGGTCGTCCTTCGCGGTGCGCAGCCGCTGGAGCAGCGCCTTGCTCCGCTTGAGCGTCGGGACGTCGGGCGAGGCGACGATGAGCACGCGATCCGCGGCACCGAGCGCGGCGAACGAGGCCTCGTCGTAGCTGGAGGGCACGTCGCAGACGACGACGTCCGAGGTCGCGGCGAGCCCCTCGATGAGCTGCACCACCGCGTCGCCCGAGACCTGCGCCGGCTCGGCGTCGCGCGACGCGAGGATCACGGTGAGGCCGGAGGAGTGCGCCATCTGCACCTGCGCCAGGATCTCGGCGGACGCCGGCTCCCCGGGCGTCTCGGCGAGCACGGGCAGGAGATCGACGAGCGTCCCGCCAGCGTCGGGCGGAAGGTCGAGGAGCTGGTCGGTGATGGTGCGGCCGACGTTCAGATCGAGGAGCGCGGCCTTGCCCTGCGAGTAGTGCGCGACCGCCAGGGCCACGTTGGTCGCGGCGGTCGTCGTTCCGGTGCCGCCGCGCGCGCCGACGAACGCGATGACCTTCCCTCGGCGCTCGGCCACGGTCATGGCGTCCTGGAGGAGCGCACCGTGACGACGAGCTGCGAGGGCGTGTTCGTGAAGAAGAGGTAGCGGTCGAGCTGCTCGACGGTCACCGCGACGACGAATCCCGTGGGCAGATCGTTCGCTCCGTTGAGCGCGATGATCTCGACGTTCTCGAGCACGAGCTGGAGCGACGGGACGTTCTGCTGCGCGCTCGACGCCCACAGGTCGATGCGGTCGTGGGCGCGGACCTTCGGCGGCGGCGCGGCGAGACGGTCCAGCGGAACGTTGAGTCCGCCAGCGACGTCGCGCTGCTGCTCGCCCACCTTGACCCGGAGCGGCACGAGCGGCGCGACCGATCCGGCCGACTCCGCCGGCAACAGGTCGCCGACGAGGATCGGCTGCCCCTCGCGCAGAGCGCGCACGGCGATGCCACTCGCCGCGCCGGGCTGGAGGTAGAGATCGGCGAGGTCGGGCACGACGGGGATCGGAGCGACCCGCGCGTCGGCCGGGCCGACGATCGCTCCGGCCGCGATCGCCTTTGCCGCCACCGCAACGGGTCGCAGCGGCGGGTTCGCGCGGCCGGCCTCGCCGGAGAGATACGACTGGCTGAGGAAGAACGACCCCCCGCCCAAGAGCACCGCCAGAAGACCCAGGAGGAGTCCGTTCCGCCGGCTGCCGGCACCTCCACGCTGAGCGCTACGTGCCTGTCCCATAGTTCACACCTGCTTCCCTTCGGGATGACGGCGCGGCTCGCTCGGCGGCGGGCGTTCTGCCAAGCCCTCCTGCCCGCGGGGGCCGTCGGGCAAGCACTCAGCCGTCCGACCGCCCACGCCTGGCTGGTCGCACTCTCGGACGCGTGCCGTACGTCTGCGATAGGTCTTCCGACCCCTTCGGGGCAGTCGTTCGGCGATAGTCCGTCGGGCAAAGCCCTACACGGACGGACTCGGGCTAGATGCTGCGGCGCCCCTCGAGCGCGCGGCTCACGGTGACCTCGTCGGCGTACTCGAGGTCGCCGCCCATCGGCAGACCGCGCGCGAGGCGGGTCACCGAGATGCCCGCACCCGCGACGAGCTGCGCGACGTACATCGCCGTCGCCTCACCCTCGAGG
>Ga0209514_10005544_pt1 | contig 16059 bp, 16 predicted proteins | sample Subgrocontami58m_FD_187452 | JGI IMG/M metagenome (GOLD analysis project Ga0209514, IMG submission 187452) | Subsurface groundwater microbial communities from S. Glens Falls, New York, USA - GMW37 contaminated, 5.8 m (SPAdes) (version 3) | ecosystem: Environmental > Aquatic > Deep subsurface >...
TCCCCGGTGCTAAGGCTCTTCCTGACCGGGGACACGCGGCCAAGCTCGCTTGTCGTGATGGTGCAGGAGGAGGTCGCGCGCCGGGCGGTAGCCGCTCCGCCTGCCATGTCTTTCCTCTCGGTCCTCGTGCAGTACTACGGCGCGCCTCGCCTGGTGACCGTGGTGCCGCCCGCGGCCTTCTACCCGCCACCGCGCGTAAGCTCGGCTATACTCCACATCGCCGTGCGCCCGCATCCACAACCCCAGGTGGACGATGAAGGCCGTTTCATGGACTTCGTCATGGCGGGCTTTGCCCGGCCGCGCAAACAGATCCACAATTCCCTGGCGGAGAGGCTGAAGGCGAGCCCCCGCGACATCGCAAGCGCGCTCGACGCGGCGGGGATTGCCCCGACCCGGCGCGCCTCGACCCTGGAGCTTGGCGAATGGGCGGCACTGGCTCGAGCGTTTCTCGCGCGCCCAGTGGACGGCTAACCCCGAGTGGCAGGCATTGCTCCCGACGAGGTGGTCGTCGTCGCTCCGGCCAAGATAAACCTTTGCCTCGAGGTGCTGCGGCAGCGACAGGATGGCTTTCACGAGATACGAAGTGTCGCGCAGACCGTCGGGCTGTGCGACCTGCTGGTCCTCCGTCGAGCCGACGATCTCCAGGTGCGCTGCCGTGGGTGGCGCATCCCCTCGCGACAGAACCTGGTCTATCGGGCAGCCGTTCTCCTCCGGGAGCGTTCGGGCTGCCGCGCCGGCGCGCTGATCGAGCTCTGCAAGGCGATTCCCGTTGCGGCGGGATTCGGAGGCGGCAGCAGCGACGCGGCTGCCGCCCTCATCGGCCTTTCGCGTCTATGGGGCCTCTCTCTTGGCCAGGCCGACCTGGCCGAGACGGCGGCCAGTCTGGGGTCCGACGTGCCCTTCTTTCTGGCAGGAGGCACGGCGACCTTGGCGGGACGAGGCGAGGTCGTGGAGCGCATCGGCACACCCCCCGGTCTCTGGTTCGTCCTGGCGGCGCCGCCCCATGAGCAGCGACGCAAGACTGAGGCGCTCTACGGCCGCCTGGGGCCGGACGACTTCAGCAGAGGGTCGAGAACGAAGGCGCTCTGCGCGGATCTCCTCGCACGTGATCCGGCGGGCTGGAATCTGTGGAACGTCTTCCGGCCTCATATGGAGTCGGTCTTCTCCTCCTGGGGACGCTTCGAGGAGCGATTTCGCAGGGTTGCCCGGGGACCGGTGGGGCTCAGCGGTGCTGGTCCGGGCCTGTTCGCCATCTGCCAACACCGGGAAGAGGCGGAGGCGTGGGCCAGCGCGCTGCGCGCCGACGGCCAGGAGGCCTGGGCTGCCGCAGGCGTTGGGCCCCGGCCCGACTGCAGCCCTCCCCCATGAATCCCTTGCGGGCGGGCGCCGGCCTGGAGGTCGTGTCCCTCGACCTCGAGTGGAGCGGCGAGGCGCCGCGAGCTGAGATATTCGAGGTGGCGGCGGTGCGCTTCACGCCCGCCGGGGAGGTCGCCACCTATCAAACCATGGTCCGCCCCGGACACACCATCGACCTGCTGGTGCAGCGTCTGGGGGGTGTTGATCAGCGGGACCTGGAGGGTGCGCCGCCCTTCGCGGCCATCGCCGGCGACCTGGAGGAGTTCGTGGGACGGCGGATCATCGTGGGACACAGCATAGGCGCCGATCTGGAGATGCTCGCTCGCCACGGGATGGACTTGGCCAACGATCGCTGCGACACCCTCGAGGTAGCTCGCTTGCTGTTGCCCAACCTCGCTGAGTACAGCCTGGGCTCGGTGGCGGCTCGTCTGGGCGTCGAACAAGCGGGCGCCCATCGAGCCCTGTCGGACGCCCGGGCGGCGGGGCTCGTCTTCCTGGGCCTACTCAGAATCGCCCAGGGGTTGCCGCCGGCCGAGCGCCGGGACCTCGTCCTGCTGACCGGGCGGTCCGGCTGGAACAGCGATGCCTTCTGGCGTCTGGTCGAGCCATGGATGGCGGCGGCCAGGGGCAATGGCGCACAGCAGCGGGCTACGGAGATCGCCTCGGACGGGCTGGAGGGACCGGACGCGGCGCGGCGGCATGTGGCGCGCTCGCTGGTGGCCCGGCAGGAGAGGGTCGCTCTGGACATCGACCGACTGGCGGGACTGCTCGGCGAAGAGGGCGCGATGGCGCGCCACTTCCCCGGCTACGAGGCCCGGCCGGGCCAGATCGCGATGTTACGGGCGGTCGCCGAGGCTTTTCAGAGCGACGACCATCTGCTCGTGGAGGCTGGGACCGGCATCGGCAAGTCCGTAGCGTATCTGATTCCTGCCCTGGCTCACGGGCTGGCCAACAACACGCATGTCGTGATCTCGACGAATACCATCAGCCTGCAAGACCAATTGACGCTCAAGGACATTCCCGCTCTCGTGGCGTGCCTCGAGCAAGAGAGCAGTCTCCTGCCTGGACTGAGTGATCTGCGGGTCGCAGTACTCAAGGGGCGAACGAACTACCTCTGCTTGCGGCGCTGGCGGGCACTGCGGCAGCAACTGGAGCTCGGAGGTGAGGACGCCCTGGCGGTGGCCCGCCTCGGCGTATGGCTACGCGACACTGCGACGGGAGATCGCTCCGAGCTTCAGTTCAGTCCCGGAGAGAGGCAGGTCTGGAGCCGAGTCTCGGCCCAGAACGACAACTGCCTGGCTACGAGTTGTCCGCACGTGAGAGACGGAGGCTGCTTCCTCGTGCGGGCCCGCCGGGGTGTGGAAGGCGCGCACCTGATCGTCGTCAACCATGCTTTGCTGCTCAGTGATGCCTTGAGCAGCGCAGGCTCGCTTCCCGAGTACCGCTACCTGGTCGTGGACGAGGCCCATCGCCTGGAGGACGTGGCGACCGATCAGTTGGGATTCGCCATCGAGAGCGGTTCCGTGCTGAATGTGATTGCCCGGCTGAGCGAGCGAACATCCGGCCAAATGCACGGTTTCCTGGCGGAAGCGGCGACACAACTGAGCCGGTACGGGGGAGCCGCGGCACGCCGCTGGACGACCCCCGGTGGGTCCATGGACGGACTGGGGCGCCGTTGCGAGGAGGCGCGCGAAGGCGCAGGCGTCCTCTTCACCCTCATCACCAGCCTTGCGCTGCAGGAGGTCCGCCCGACGGAGTATGAAGCCCGCCTACGTCTGACGCCCGCCATGCGAGGACGTTCGGAGTGGAGCGGGATAGAGCGCCGCTGGGAGGGGCTCGATCGAACCCTGGAAGGGCTCGAGGAGGGTCTGGCTGACCTGCACGCTGCGCTGGAGGAGTGTCTTCCCTTCGGCGAAGGGCAGCGCGATGACCTGCTCTCGGAACTGGCCACCACCGTGTATGCGGTCTCGGATCTCCAGGGCCAGTTGAAGGCGGGCGTGATGGGGAGCCCCGATCTCGTAACCTGGGTAGCGTTGAGCGTCCGCCGAGATGGAGCCTCGCTGCACGGCGCCCCGCTGGCCGTTGGTCCGCTGCTGGAGAAGCAGCTCTTTCAACGCAAGAGCAGCGTGGTCCTAGCCAGCGCCACGCTGCGGGCAGGCGGGACCTTCGACCACTTCCGGGAGCGCATCGGATTGGCAGCGGCGGCGGAGGTCGCCGTCGATTCGCCTTTTGACTACCGTCGGGCGGCGCTGGTGCTCTTGCCGGCTGACCTCCCGGAGCCCAATCAGCCTCCCTACACGGCTGCCGTGGCTGACCTTCTGCGCCGACTGGCCCGGGAGACGCAGGGCCGCATGCTGGTCCTCTTCACGTCCCACGCCTCGCTCCGGGCAGTCCACCGGCTGTTGGCGCCGCCACTGGAGGCCAATGGCATCCTGGTTCTGGGCCAAGGGCTGGATGGGCAGCCGGCCCGATTGCTCAACGCGTTGCGCCAGAACTCGCGGACGGTCGTCCTGGGCACGAGCAGTTTCTGGGAGGGAGTGGATGTCGTTGGGCCGGCGCTCAGCGTGGTCGTCATGGCCCGACTCCCCTTCGCTGTGCCTTCCGATCCAGTTTTCGCGGCCCGGAGCGAATGCTACGAGCAGCCGTTCGTGCAGTATGCGCTGCCGGAGGCGGTGTTGCGCTTCCGACAGGGGTTCGGCCGCCTCATTCGCAGCACCACCGACCGGGGGATCCTGGTGTCGCTGGATAGGCGATTGGAGGCGCGCAGCTACGGACGCATCTTCCTCCAGTCCCTGCCGCCTTGTCCGGTCGTGCGGCTGCCGGCGCGGGACGTACCCGCCCACGCCGGCGTCTGGCTGGCCCGCGCTGGCCAATCCCCCACGGGTGACGGGTAGGGCTATAATCTGGCCGGATGCCCCTCCTGGGCGCCGTGGGGAGGAGGAATGACATATGGTAACTGAGGAGCAGGTCTTCGAGGCACTACGTGAGTGTTACGACCCGGAGATTCCCCTCAACATCGTTGACCTGGGGCTGATCTACGGTTTGCAGATCGAGGATGGTCTTGTGGGGGTCCGCATGAGCTTGACGGGGCCCGGGTGCCCGATGGGTCCCGAGTTGGTGGCTGAAGTTACGGACCGCATCGAGGCGGTCCCCGGCGTTCAGCGGGCGGACGTAGAACTGGTGTTTGAGCCCCCCTGGAGTCCGGATCGCATGAGCGAAGACGGCAAGCTCCAGCTCAGCCTGCTGACCGGCCAGGAGTACTAGGGCCGGCGCAGGAACTGGGAGCGGACCCAGCCGCGCAGATCTCCGAAGCGCACGAGGTACCAGCGGGTGTCTCCGACGACGCTGGTCTCGAGGACTTCGACGCTGGCGTCGTCTAGCAGCGAGTCTACGGATTCGGCGCTGAGGTCGGTTGCCGTCCTCAGGAGCAGGCCCAGTCCTTCGGTGTTGGCGACCACCGCCGACTCCCCTACGAGGGTAGCCGCAGGTGGCGCCGCTGTTGGAGCAGGAGCTGGAGCCGGCGCCGAGGACGCTGGCTGAGGCGGGGCCGGGGCAGGGACGGTGGTTGGGTCAGGGGTCTGCGCCACCCTCTGCGGGACAGCGCCGGCCGGGGCCGTGCGTGGGGCGTCGCGGGCCGCCGCGCGGCCGGGGATCGGGCCAAGCCATTCGCCCCCGAAGCCCACGGCGACGCCGAGCAGGACGAGGAGGCCCAGGACGATGTGTACCCGGTCCACGTCCTCGCCAGTTAGCTCGGCTCGTTGATGCCTTCGCTTGCCATGAGCTCCTCGAGCCCCTCGACGCGCGCCTCGTACCGGCGCTGGAGCGCCTGGAACAGCATCGCGTTGTGTATGGCGATGGCGCCCAGGTTGGCGATGGCGGAAAGGAAATGAACCTCGCCCCCGCTGAAGGACTCAGGGTTGGCGGAATAGACCCGAATCACGCCGATGACCTCATCGCGCATGGCCAGGGGAACCGAGAGGACCGAGACTATTCCCTCTCGCTGGGCAGCACCGGGGTACTGCCAGCCCGGCTCGGTAGTCACGTCCTGTATGATGCGGGGGCGCCGGCTGAGAACATCCTGATCCACCTGGCTCTTCTCCACCTCGACGGGGCCCTTCCCTAGGTACTCGTCGCTGAGTCCCCAGGCCGCCCCGAAGAGCAGGCGCTTCTTGTCGCGGGACAACAGCCGCAGGGCGCAGGACTTGGCGCCCATGGAGGTTGCTGTCTGCTCCACGATGCGGCGCAGAACTTCGGGCAGATTGAGGGAGGAGTTGATGACCTTGGCGACTTCGTAGAGGGCAGCGAAATAGTCGGCTTCGTGCCACTGGCCGGCTGTTCGCCCCTGATCGCTTGACATAGACTGCCCCTTTGCCTCCGGGGCTGCGGCCTTAGGGAGGCGAGGTGATTATAGCAGTGAGCTCCTCAGGAGGAGGGCGGTGACGGTGGGGAAGATCGGCCGATGAGCCCTTTCAGGACCGGGGGCACCAGGACGGTCGTCACGACGCTCATGATCACGAGGACCGGGAAGACGCCCGGCTCCAGGGCCCCCTGCGTCTGGCCGATGCCGGCGATAATCAATCCAACCTCTCCCCGAGGAACCATCCCAACGGCGACGATGGCCACCGAGCGTCGCGGCAGGCCCAGGCTGCCCAGCCCTCCTCCGAGGAGTTTGCTCACGATGGCCAGGAGCGAGATGGCTGCTGCCAGCCCCAGGACCTGCGTGTCGAGGAACACGTGCCAGTCGACGAGGCTGCCCGTGATGACGAAGAAGAAGGGGACAAGGAAGTCGTAGACCGGCTGAGCTTGACGCTCCAGTTCGTACTGCTCGCGGGCCTCGGCGAAGACCATTCCAGCCAGGAAGGCGCCGATGATGGCGGCCAGGCCAATCACCCCAGCCAGCGCCGCCAGGCCCAGGGTGACCCCGATGGAGACCACGAAGGGGGCGTTACGCATGTGGAGCCGTTCGAGGTGGACGCTGTAGCGCCGGCTCAGGCGGGTGCCGACGATCATCAAGAAGAGGGTGAAGCCAATGGCCTGGGCCGCGACGATGGGGACGCTCCAGAGGGACACCCCTTCGCCTACGCTGACCAAGCCCACGACGACGGCCAGGGTCATCATGCCGAGGATGTCGTCGAACACCGCGGCCCCGAGGATGATCCTGCCCTCTCGTCCGCGCAGGGCGCCGAGGTCGGACAGGACGCGGGCCGTGATGCCGACGCTCGTGGCCACCATGGCTGTCGCGACAAACAGGTCGTTGACGAGGCTGGTCGGTTGCAAAGCCATGTAGCCCAGGCCGACCATGAAGGGCAGAAGCACCCCGAGGCAAGCTACGGCCAAGGCGCGACCCCCGTGGCGCAGTAGCTCGCTGGCCCGAGTCTCGAGCCCGACGAAATAGAGCAGGACGACGGCTCCCAGCTCGGCCATCACCTCATAGGTCGTGTGGAGGGCGTCGTTGGCGGCCTTCTCGCCACCCATGGCCGCGATGAGGGCGGTGTCGGGGTGCCCGATGAGGCCGAGAGCGTGGGGGCCGATGAGGATGCCGGCCAGCAGCTCTCCGATGACCGCCGGCTGCCGCATGCGCTCGAAGAGTTCGCCCGCCAGCTTGGCGGCGGCGAAGATGATGAAGAGGTCGAGCAGGATCCCCGCGCTAACGGACATGTCCCATCATTGGAGACGGATTCTTCGTCAGCGGAGCGACGAATCCGTCCCAGCCCTTCCCCGGTAGTGATCGAATACCAGGCATGCGGCGCCGACCAGTCCGGCGTTGTCGCCCAGGGCGGCTGTCACGATAGGCGGCACGCGGAAGCCGGGCAGCACGCCGGCAATGACCTGCTCCCGGATGGTGGGAAGGAGCAGGTCCGGGGCCCGTGTAACTCCCCCGCCGAGGATGATCATCTCGGGAGCGAGCAGGTGAATGAGGTTGAGAATGGCTGTGGCCAGTGCCCGGGCAGCCCGAGCGAAGATGTCCACTGCCAGGTCGTCGCCGGAGCGAGCTGCTGTTGCCACCTGCTCGGCCGTCACTGGGCCCGAGATGCCGCCCTCACGCCCTGCCGGCGACCAGCCGGGGCGTTGGGCCAGCGCCTCCGCCGCCATGCGCGCGATGGCCGTGCCAGAGGCGAGGGCTTCCAGGCACCCCAGGCGGCCGCACCGACAGGGCGGGCCCTGCGCATCGATCACCATGTGCCCAACTTCGGCCACGGGCCCACCGGCTCCCTGGTAGAGGCGCCCGTCCAGGATGAAGCCACCCCCAACCCCGGTGCTGACGGTCAGGTACACCAGGTGTTGGGCTCCCTTACCCGCCCCGAAACGCTGTTCGCCGAGTGCCGCTAGGTCGGCGTCATTGGCGGCCCACACGGGAAGGCTCAGGCGGTCCTCCCAGTACCTCTTGAAGTCAAACGCGTCCAGGCAGGGCAAGTTGGGGGCAGCATAGATGTAGCCCCGGCTCGGGTCCATGGGCCCGGGCACCGCGGCGCCCAGGCCCGCCAATGCCGCGCCATGATCCGCCAGGATCTGTCGTGCAACTTCTTCCAGGCGCGCCATGAGCCGGGCGCGCGTGATTCCCTCCTCGGAGGCGCCCTCGGCTCGGCGGAGGAGCCGGCCGCCTGCGTCCACGATGGCCCAGCGAAACCTCGTGCCGCCCAGGTCGAGGGCGAGGGCCAGAGGCTGAGACGGGGTGTCCACGACAGCCGGCGCCGGAGCCAGCCCCTCGGCGCTCAAACGACGAGCCGTCCGCTGGCCGCGTCGACCCTCGGCCACGCGGAGAAGAGCACGGGGGCGTGCCCGGCTAACGGAGGGGTGAGTAGGACGTGGGACGCAAGAGGCAGTTCCGGATCCGCCGCACCATCGGTTCGGGGTCCCGCTGCCGTTCCTCCACCAGCTTGTGGTGTTCGGGATCGGCGTTCAGCTCGCGCCAGGCCCGTTCGCGATCGGCCAGGTCTTTGTAGCCCAGGATGTAGGTGAGCTCGTTGTTGTTCTCGCCGACGAGGGTCTCCCAGAAGCCCACGATCGTCATGCCGTGCTTCTCAAAAAGGGGGCAGGCGCCTTCCGCGAAGCGCTTGTTCTGGATGGCCATCTTGCCCGGGGCGATCTCATACACCCGCAACTCGTAGATCATGTCGTCACCCTCCAACGCTCAGATTCTAGACTTGCCTGCCTCAACCCTAACGGGACGGCGAGAAGCTGTCAACGCGAGGCAGGCTCGATGCCCCCTCTCGAGTCCGCCCTCGGTGGCCTCTCAGGGAAGCAGCAGCTCCTCGTGGTGGCCGAAGCCTTTACGGTTGTCGACGAAGCGCACCCAGTGGGCGACGACCTTGTGGAAACGGATGTTGCTGGCCTTGCGAGCCACCTGGGCCGAGATGGACGCGGGCGAAGCCAGGAAAGGGCGAGCCCAGGGGTACTTTCGCAGGTAGACCGCGCTGGCCTTGACCAGCTCCAGCTTGGACTGCACGACCCCGGCGGGGCCTTCGATCTGCAGGCCCTGGATCTGCCTCCAGTCGTCGTAGTCCTCGTGGATCGTGACGGCAACCTGCGGCTGGATGGCGATGTCGGCGCCGTGGCGGGTGCCGGGATCGGAGACGAAGTAGAGGGTGAAGCCGTCGCTGGCGAAAAAGATGCCGGCGGCGTGGGGGGGGCCGTCACCCGCGGTGGCCAGGGTCATGACGTGGTGGCTCTTCAGATAGGCCTGAACCTCGGCAACGAGGGCGTCGCGCTCGGGACCGGGCGGCACTTCGGGGGTCACCGGCTCTGGGGATGCCGGGTTGCGGAGAACAGGTCTAAAGACCTGCTTCTACGTCTCCGCATCCAGAGGTTACCCGGGATCAATTGCGTTCTTGGCGCTACTGCCTGGTCTCGATCAGTGTCATGTCGGCCTCTGCGAGAGGCGCCAGTTGCCCCTGACGGTGAGTGTCATACAGGGCGAAGACCTGCGTCTTGTGGGGGCGCTTCTTGCCGATGGGGCATTCGCCCCAGGCCTTCAGGTCTTCGTCGCAATAGCCCCAGCGCAGCTCGCCGCACTTCGGCTGCAGGTGCCGGCCCAGCTCGGGGAACCGGCGGTGCAGCTCGGCCCGCATCTTGCTGACCACCTGTCGGAACTCCCATTGCGCGCGCAGACAAAGGCGCTGGTCGGCGATGTGGAGGAGCTCCTGGAAGTTGACGGTTACCTTGAAGTTGGTGGAGGTGGCGTTGGGCAGGACGAAACGGGCATCCTCTGCCGGGATCCCGGCCTTGACCAGGCGATCGTAGAACTGGCCCAGGTCGCTCATCGTGCCGGCGAACTCCTCGGCCAATCCTGCCCTGACTACCGTATCGGGCACCGAATAGGGGAAACGGCCATCTTTGTATACCACATAACGTTGGCTTTGCTGCTCGAAGCTGATGCCCATGCGGTGGCGGACGAACTGGTGGCTGAAGGCCCGGCTCACGCCCGAGATGACAAACTCGAACCAGACTTGCTCCAGGGGTGATGTGTGTCCTGTCTGCAAACGCTGGTTCACGAAGCGGAGCATCTGCTCGGGGGAGATCTTGCCGCTTTCGATGCGGTCCAGGATCTGCTGAGGCGTCAGGCTGGAGTAGCAGGTGCGGAATGCGATGTAGAGCGACCGAATCGGGTCGTGGGTATGGTCGATGAGCCGGACGGCGATCGCCATCCCTATTCCTCCCCTTTCTCCTCGCTACAAGAGCGACAAGGCGGACGCACCGGACCGCCAATGAACGGTGCTACAATGGCAGTACGCGCCGCAATGCATACGAACCATCGTCCGGAACAAGGGGGAAGGCGGTTGCCTCAGGTGCATGTCAGTCCGCTGGGGATAGTGCTGACGGTCCGTGAAGGCGAGACCATCATGGAGGCCGCCCTGGCCCTGGGCTACTACTGGCCCACTACCTGCCAGATGCAGGCGACCTGTGCCTCGTGTGCGGTGACCATTCTCGAAGGAGCTGAGAACCTCTCGCCCATGGAGCGGGCAGAGAGGACATGCCTCCTGACTCAGCGTGGGCCTGCTGCGCTGAGTCAACCGGTCCGCCTGGCTTGTCAGGCAAGGGTGCTGGGCGATGTGGAGGTGCGCAAGTATGGCGTGCAACCGCCGCTCCTGGTCGGCTAGGCCGGTTTGACTCCCGTCGCCGCATATCCACCATACCATCAGCCCGCATCCTGGGGAGAAGGAAGAGGGCACGCTACCGGTAAGCGTGCCCTCGCCCCGTAGGCTTCTTGTTCGGCGGTGAGCCTGGTGCAAACCTGCGCACGCCGGAGTGCCTTCGGCTTTGCGCCGTGGCTCCCTCATCTTCTCGGCCCGCCCGCCGACTGACGGGGCCCTGCCGGCTGCCTGCGCCGACAGGGCTTTAACTGTCGACCTGCCAGATCCTCCAGAGCACCTGGATTTTCACCGAATCCCTCCCTCACGGTTGGTCTTCGCTGCATCGAGGCACTCTCAGTATAGCGCTGATCCTACGTCCGTCAAGGGCATGGCAACGTAACGGGACTCTCCGTTACCTGCGCCGCCGTGGCATGGCGCGGGAGCGGGAGGCCGTAGTAATCTGCATCGGTATGAGGCCACGCTGGCGCCCGTGGTAGGAGGCCGGCTTCGTTACCTGCTCCCCGGGGTGCTGGTTACCCTCCTGTCGCTGGCCGGTGCCTGCATCGAATCGCCGCCCTCAGGCCATGGCGGCCCGCTCGTGCGGCCAGGAACGGCGCTGCCGCTGCCTGCGCCCGGCGTTCGTGTGCCGCGCGGCTATCACGCCAACCTGTTCGTCGCCCCGGGGCAGGAGATCCGAACACCCACAGCGCTTGCCTTCGGTCCCGACGGCCGGCTGTATGTCACGGAGCTCACAGGCGACATCAAGGCCGTGAGCGACGCGGACGGCGATGGGGTGGCCGACCGGGTGGAGGTATTCGCGCGGGGTTTTGCCTCCCCGCTCGGCCTGGCGTTTCGAGGCAATGACCTCTACGTTTCGAGCCACAATCGCATTACCCAACTGCGCGACGACCGAACGGGTCGGCTCGGCACCGACGCCCGGATCGTCGTGGCGGACATGCAGGTGCGCGGCCAGCACCAGAACAACCACCTGGCTCTCGGTCCCGATGGCAAGCTGTACGTTGGTGTTGGATCGACCAACAACCGCGGACCGCAGCCCCACCGCTACAACGCCAGCATCCTGCAGGTCGATCCCACCACCGGCGACGTGCTCGTGTTTGCCACTGGGCTGCGCAATGCCTATGGTCTTGCCTTCGACCCAAGGGGTAACCTGTGGGCGACGGACAACGGCTGGGATCCCCCGGAGGACGTCGAGGCCCCCGATGAGCTCAACCTCATCGTGGCCGGTGCCGATTACGGCTTCCCGCGCGTTGCCGGCCGGCCGCCGCCGGGCGATGGCAGCCGTGCGCCTGAGGCCCTATTCCCATCTCATGCTGCGGTCACCGGCATCGTCTTCTACGATGCCGATCTGATGCCCGAGCTGCGCGGCAGCGCCTTCGTGACCTACTGGGGTCCCCAGGATCGGGCAGACGAGACCCTCCAGAAGCTCGTGCGTCTGGAGTTCGGACCTGATGGGGTCGCGGTGGGCGACTTCGCCGTTGGTCCAGGCATGGAGCGGCCCATCGCGACGGCCGTGGGTCCCAGCGGCCACCTCTTCGTGGCCGATTTCCACTCAGGCAAGATCATCCGCATCGGCCCCAGCAGCTAGAAGCGAAAGTCTACAATCCGCACGGCTCCGGCGCAGCCGGAGACCACAGTCCAGAACTGCCACTCGACCTGGCCCCTGGCCTCCGGGGGATGACGGTAGGTAGCGGTGTAACGGGAGGTGGTCTCGGGGAGGAGGCGCACGGCAGTACCCAGGACCGGGGCCGCCGCCCAAACGTGAGAGGGCCTGGGTGTCCCGGGGGCCAGGCTCGCCTCGATGGACAGAATCGTCCCCGAGGCATCCCGCGCCAGGCTCACCGACGCGTCGTGGAGCGCCGCTTGGGGAACGGCGTGGGATCCGCCCAGGTGCAGGACGAGGCCCTCCATCACCAGGCCGGGGCCCACGGCTACCCGCTGTCGGAGGCAGCCCTGCTTCGGATGCAGCGTCCAGAGCGAGAGGGCGGGGATGGCTGGCAGCTCCGGCAGGCGGAAGCGGCCGGCGGCGTCGGTGGCGCGGGCCGCGAAACCGCGCCCTGCCTCGGCTAGCACCAGAGCCCCGGCCAGAGGCCGGCCGTCACCGTCCACCACGACTCCCGCCACCCCACCGGCACGTCCTCCGCGCAGGACAGCGTCCAGGGCCAGGGGCCAGAGCTGATGATCGAGCAGCTCGACCAGCGAAGGCTTCGCAACGCTACCCGCCGAGCGTTCGGGCAGGCCCGCGACCGCCTCTGCCAGGCCTTCGAGGGCGCCCTGGGCCGGAGGGCTCACTCCAGATCCGGCGACCCGCCGGGCCTGCTCGGCCGCCCACAGCGTCAGCTTGACCGCTTCCCGAGCCGCATCCTCGCCACCCGGCGGACCTCGGCGCGCCTCGTGGACCGCCTGGCGCACGGTCTCGGCCACCACCGCCGGCCCCTCGGCGGGCGCCGGCACAGGTCCGACGAGCCACCCGTGCAAAGCTTGGAGCGCGGGCGGTGCCAGGGTCTCCGAGGCTGGCATGGTGGGGCTGCCGTTCCGCACGGCGTCGGCGAAGGCCAGCGCGTCGAGGCCGCTTCCCCGCAGGGCGGGTACGCCGGGCCCACCCTCCGCCTGAGCACCATGGCAGGCCGCGCAACCCTCGGCCTCGTAGATGGCTCGCAGGGCCGGGGCAGGCGAGAGTGGGACCGGGGTCGGAACGCTCGGGGGGTCCTCTCCTCCCCCGACACCGGCGAAACAGGCGACGCCAGCGCTGGCAAGAGCCAAGTAGAAACAGGTCTTTAGACCTGTTGCCATGCCCCTTCCCGACGGGCGTTGACTCGACTCAGGACCAAGGACTCAGGACCCAGGACTCGGAACTTCGTCAGGAGTAGCGTTCCTCCTTCCACGGATCGCCGCGGATATGGTAGCCGTACATCTCCCAGAAGCCCGGCTCCTCCGCGTGGCGCAACTCCACCCGTCGCACCCACTTGGCGCTCTTCCAGAAGTAGAGCCTCGGGACGACCAGGCGCAGAGGCCCGCCGTGGTCGGGCGCCAGGTCCTCTCCGTCGTGCCTGTAAGCGAGGAGGACGTCGTCGTTGAGCAGATCCGGCAGAGGGAGATTGGTCGTGTAGCCTCCGTCGCAGAAGATCATCGTGTGGCGCGCTGCGGGCAGGGGACGGCACAGGTCGAAGATGTGGTGGAAGCTGACTCCCTCCCATCGGTTGTCCAGCCGGCTCCATCGCGTGACGCAGTGGATGTCCGAAGTCACCTCCACGCTGGGCAGTGCCATGAACTCCGCGTAGCTGAAATGAAGGGGCTGCTCGACCAGCCCTGTCACGTCGAAGGCCCACGTCTGAGGGTCGAATCGCGGGGTGCTGCCGTAGCTGAGCACCGGCCATTTTTCGGTCAGAACCTGTCCCGGCGGCACACGGCCCCCAGGCTCGCTTCGCCACTGCATGCAGTTCTCTGCTGCCTTTCTAGTTCGGCTCTTGAAGCAGAGGAGCCTGGTTCTCCGGCACCTCGACCGGTCGCTGGCGCTGGCGTCGGGATAGGTCAACGCAGACGGCCACCGCGCCGGCTGTAACGGCCAGGGCCAGGAGGATGAGTCCTCCCGAGACGAGAGCCAGGAGAAGGTCCAATGACATCACTACTCTCCAGGATAACGATTGGTAATGGGCCAGCGCCGGTCCCGGCCCAACGCTCGCGGGGTGATCTTGATGCCGGGTGGTGCCTGGCGCCGTTTGTACTCGCTTCGGTCCACCAGGGCGATCACTCGGCGCGCCGTCGGCTCGTCGTAGCCCAGGGCCAGTATCTCCTCCAGGCTGCGATCCTCCTCAACATAGGCGCGCAGAATCGGGTCCAGGACTGGATACGGTGGCAGACTATCGCTGTCGAGCTGGTTGGGTCGTAGCTCTGCGCTGGGTTCCTTCGTGAGAACGATCTCGGGGATCACGGATCCGTCGCCGCGAGCATTGCGGTAGGCCGCCAATCGATACACCATGGTCTTCGGAACGTCCTTGATGACGGCGAAGCCCCCCGCCGAGTCCCCGTAGAGCGTGCTGTAGCCTGTGGACATCTCACTCTTGTTGCCGGTCGTTAGCACGAGCCAGCCGAACTTGTTCGAGAGGGCCATCAGGAGGTTGCCCCGCACGCGTGCCTGCAGATTCTCTTCCGTGACGTCGGGCTTGGCCTCGCCGAAGACGGGGGCCAGGGTGCGGAGGTAGGCTCGGTGAGGACCCTCTATGGGAATAGTCATCAGGCGGATGCCGAGATTGGCGGCCAGCCGGCGGGCGTCCACGCGGCTGCCGCGCGAACTGAAGCGGGAGGGCATGCTCACCCCCACCACGTTCTCGGCCCCCAGCGCATCGACCGCGAGGGCGGCGGTAAGACTGGAGTCGATCCCGCCGGATAGCCCCAACACAACCTTGCGGAAGCCATTCTTGCGCACATAGTCGCGGGTCCCCAGCACCAGGGCGGCGTAGACCTCTGCGACATCGTCGAGAGGCGTGGCCTCCCTCGGGGCGAGGGCCGATCGGGCTACCGCCTGCCGATCCCGCGCCCCGGCGGCGATGACCGGCACTGACGTGGGTTCGGCCAGAGCGGCCAGTCTCTCTTTGCGCCGGCGAGGGTCGTGCAGGCGTGTGCGAAACACACCTTCCAGGTTCAGGTCCACAACGACGAGGTCCTCCTCGAACTGGCGGCCCTGGGCCAGCAGATCGCCTCGCTCGTCGAAGACGAGGCTGTGGCCATCAAAGACCAGCTCGTCCTGACCCCCAACTGCGTTGACATAAGCGACGTTCACGCCGTTGTCCGCGGCGCGAGTCGCGAGCATCTTCTCCCGAAAGCGCCGTTTGCCGGCCTGATACGGGGAGGCGTTGATGTTGATGATGAGCTCGGCGCCAGCGGCTGCCTGCAGGGTTGCAGGGCCCGTCGGATACCAGATGTCCTCGCAGATACTGACGCCGATGATGGCTCCTGGGAGATGAAAGACCGGGCTTGCCTGGCCGGCCCGAAAATAGCGGTCTTCGTCGAACACGCCATAGTTGGGTAGGTAGTTCTTGTGGTAAACGCCCAGGAGCTTCCCGTCGTCGATGACCGCCGCGGCGTTGTAGATGTCGTCGGCCGCGTCCACGAACCCCACGATGACCGTGATGTCGCGGCAGCACTCCACCAGCCGGCGCAGACACGCCAGGTTGCCCTCGACGAAGGAGGGCTTCATGAGAAGGTCTTCGGGCGGGTAGCCTGTGAGGGCGAGCTCGGGCAGGGCGACCAGGTCAGCCCCTCGTTCCCGCGCCCTCTCGACGGTCTCCCTGGCCAGGGCGAGGTTGCCCTCCAGGTCGCCGACCGTGGGGTTGATCTGGCCCAGGGCGATGCGCAAGGAGCGCATGGTGCCCTACATGCCCGAGAATTCTTCCAGGCGGCGGCTGACGGACTGCATGTTCTGCAGATTCTGGAAGTCCTCGAAGGCCCGCGGCTCGGGCGGCTCACCCGCCAACCCCAGTTCTTGCCAGCGCTCCCGCGCCCGCTGGTACATGCCGCGCGTGATGGTCGTGCGGCGGGAGAAGATCTGCTGGTACTTGTGCTCCTTGCAGGCGTTGATCAGCGCCTTCGAGCCATAAGGCCGGTCCTCCGGCGG
>Ga0209514_10005547_pt1 | contig 16045 bp, 14 predicted proteins | sample Subgrocontami58m_FD_187452 | JGI IMG/M metagenome (GOLD analysis project Ga0209514, IMG submission 187452) | Subsurface groundwater microbial communities from S. Glens Falls, New York, USA - GMW37 contaminated, 5.8 m (SPAdes) (version 3) | ecosystem: Environmental > Aquatic > Deep subsurface >...
AAACGTCAAAGGAAACGGTCAATCTAATTAACCGAGGCAACACCTTCGCCCGGCAAGGAGATTACGATCAAGCCATCGCCGAGTACAGTCAAATTCTTGTCCTCTTACCCAAGTTCGTCGAAGTCTACCGCTTGCGCGGACGAGTCTATGCCGTCAAAGGCGACACTGCCCATGCCATTGAAGATTTAAATAAAGCGATATCGCTCAACGCCGCTGACGCCGATTCGTATCAAGACCGGGCGAATATCTATAACACGCAACGCGACTACCTCAAAGCGCTTGCCGATTACAGCAAAGCGATTGAACTCAAACCCGGCAGCGCCACGCTCTTCAATGATCGGGGCGGAGTCTATGTCAATCGCAATGACTACGAAAAAGCCTTAGCCGATTTTTCTAAAGCCATCGATCTCGCCCCTAACGATCCCACGGCTTACTTCAATCGCGGGTTTGTTCTCTATACCTTGAATCAATACGATAAAGCGATTGCTAGCTTTACCAAAGCCATTGAACTTAAACCCAGCGACAGTGTGCAGATCTATCTCAACCGCGGCAACGCTTACGTTAAACTGGGCGACTACAACAAAGCCGCCAACGATTACAGTAAAGCGATTGAACTTGCGCCGACCAATGCTCGCATCTACTACAATCGCGGCTTGATGTACGAGCAACTCGACGATTTTCAAAAAGCCGCCGCCGACTTTACCAAAGCCATTGAACTGGGACTCAACACCTCGGCTATTTATACGACTCGCGGGCAAGCACTCGCCACTCAGCGCAATTACGATCAAGCTCTCGCCGATTTCACCGCCGCCATTCAACTGGACGCCAACAACGCCGAAGCCTATTACAATCGCGGACTCATTTATAGCGGGCGCAACGACTACGACAAAGCCATTGCCGATTACACTCAGGCCATTGCCCTCTCCCCAAAAACACCCGGCTTCTACAACAATCGTGGCTTCGCTTACTTCAGCAAGAAGGATAACGATAAAGCGATTGCCGATTTCACTGCCGCCATCCAAGTGGACCCGAACAACGCCGAAGCCTATTACAACCGCGGCGTGGTTCAGAGTGAACGCGCCAATTTTTCTCAAGCGATCATAGATTACTCCAAAGCCATCACCCTCTCTCCCAACACACCCGGCTTCTACAACAATCGCGGCTTCGCCTACTTCAACATTAACGATTTCGATAGAGCGATTGCCGACTACACGCAGGCGGCTGAACTTAAACCCGATTACGCGCTGACGTATTTGAATCGCGGCAACGCCTACGCCAAAAAAGGCGATACCGACAACACGCTGAGCGATTACACCAAAGCCATCGCCCTCGCGCCGAATGAGGCGAATGCGTACTACAATCGCGGCGTCACCTATTACCGTTTGCAGAATTACGGAGCGGCTATCGCCGACCTGAGTAAAGTGCTTGAACTGCGGCAAGACTTGGCGGATGTCTATAACTTGCGCGGGGCGATCTATGCCGACCAGAAACTTTACGATCTCGCCTTGCCCGATTTCACAGCCGTGATCAACCTTCAACCCGGACAAGCGCGCAACTACTATAATCGCGGGTTGATCTATTACCGTCTCGGCAAGATACCCGATGCCATCACCGACTTCCAACACTCGCTTCAGTTCGAGAAAGACCCGGCTCAACAGAAAGATACCGAAACGCTGATCGCCGAGTTGAGCAAGCAAATAAAATAAGGCTCTCCCAGTTTTAATGAGAAATCAGGAACGCGTCATTCCGAGCGGCGTTGTTCCGCGAGGAATCTCTGGGGCGATCCAAGAGATTCCTCGTCGCAAAGAACGCTCCTCGGAATGACACTGAGCAGTCGCCAAAGGAGAAGAAAATGAACGCCTTTAAATTAAACGAAGATTGGCTAGCCGTGATCGTGGCCTTTTTGCTGATCGCGCTGGCGGCGGCTGGTCTCTTGGGCAAGAACGGTCTGCCTATTACGTTTTGATCGGATCCAGACTTACACAAAAAAATGATTCCATCACGAATGTCACGAATATACGAATTTATCGAATAGAGAAAAAAAACATTCGTGATATTCGCTCATTCGAGTCATTCGTGATGAAAAAATATGGCGCAAACAAATGCAATGCCTCATACAGATTCGTCCGAGGGGAGTCGTTCTCCGCTGTTTGGTTTTCTGGCGGGGTTAATGGTGGTGCTGCTGTTAGCTATCGCGGCGTGGTGGATCACCAAGCAAGTCTACGTCCTCAAACTACCTTGGGGCATTCCCGGCACGGCGTTGGAATTTCCGTTGTGGGCAGCCTTGACAGGTTTGGTAGGCAATCTCGTATTGAAGTTAATCCGCTTACACGAGTTCGTCCGCCCCGGAGTTCGCACCGAACTCTTTTTGAAAACGGGTCTGGTGTTGTTGGGAGCCGGTATCAGTTTCAAGACTCTGGCATCCGCCGCATTAGGGTCGCTCTTGCAGAGTCTGATCATGATCACCAGTGTCTTCTTCTTTAGCTGGTGGTTGGCAGGCAAGTTTAAGTTGGATGATAAATTGCGCGCCGTCTTGTCGGCGGCAGTTTCGATCTGCGGCGTGTCGGCGGCGATTGCTGCCGCCGGGTCGGTGTTAGCCAAGAAGGAACAAGTGACGTATGTCACCACGTTAGTGATCGTGGTCGCGCTGCCGCTGATGCTGATCATGCCGCTCGTTGCCGGAGCGATTGGTTTGCCGCAAGAAGTGGCGGGCGCATGGTTCGGCGGCAACATTGACACGACGGCTGCCGTCGTGGGCGCCGGCACCATTTACGGTGAACGGGCGCAACAGATCGCCACCATCGTCAAATCAACCCAAAACGCTTTGCTCGGCATCATTGCCTTTTTGTTGACGTTGTATTTCGTCACGGTTGTCGAGCGCAAACCCGACGAGCGACCCGGTCTCAAAATAATTTGGGATCGCTTTCCGAAATTTGTTTTGGGTTTTCTTGCCGCCTCGATACTTTACACTCTCGGAGTCATTGACGGCGGGAAGGGGACGGTGATTGAAGCGTTGAAAAATTGGGCGCTGACATTGGCGTTTGTCTCTATCGGCTTAGAATTCTCGGTGAGTGAACTTAAACGCATGGGATGGTCGCCGGTGATCGTGTTCTTGATCGTCACCGTGTTCAATACCGTGTTGGGGTTAATTGTGGCTTGGCTGATCTTTGGAGTCGCCTTGCCCATTCCCAAATAATAATGATCAAACCCTACAAACCCGTTCATCTCGATCCGAACTCCTCACCCATCCCCATCTACGTTACCATCGGCGCCACCGTTATCGGGGTGTTATTGGGTGAACCCCAGATTCTCACCAACGGCGGGTGGTTGCCATTCCTGATCGCCATCGCTACTTTCACCGCCTGCTCACTTCTGGCGGGTTACGCCAGCGAAATGCGTTGGCACTATTTCGGTCTCGTCGGCGCGGCGATCACCTCACTCGCCTTGATCCCTCTGACCAATAATTTTTTTCTCGCGCCCATCATCACCTTCATCACCGTCAGCCAAGCGCAGAGCATTTTGCCGCCGCGCATCGCCAATCTTTTTGGCGCCGTGTTAGCCGTCGGAGTCACCTTCGCTCTCGCCATCCAAGGGGCGTGGCTCGTGGCGGTGCAAGGCGGCATCGGTTACGCCGCCGGATATGTTTTCATCGTCATCTTCACCCGCATCGCCATCCGTGAGCGTGAGGCGCGCGAAGAACTGCAAACGCTGTATCAACAACTTGAGCGCACCAAAGATGAACTCGCCGAATACTCCACCCAAGTCGCCAAACTCGCCACTCTGCGCGAGCGCAACCGACTCGCGCGCGACGTGCATGATAGTCTCGGTCATTACCTGACCGTGATCAACGTGCAGCTCGAAGTCGTCAACAAATTAATTGATTCGGATTTGGATCGCGCTAAGGAAGCCGCGACTCGCGCTAAGGAGCTTGCCTCTGAAGGCTTAGCCGAAGTGCGCCGCTCGGTTGCCGCCTTGCGCCCCACCCCGCTCGACGAGCGCCCCTTGCCCGATGTGATCCGTCAGCTCGTTGACGACGCGCGGCAAGATGGACTCGTCATCACCTTTGAGCAACACGGCAACAGCAAACCACTCTCACCCGAATCGGAAATTGTTTTGTATCGCGCCGCGCAAGAAGCCTTGACCAACATCCGCAAACACGCCTGCGCCAGCATCGTCACCATACTTCTCGCTTACGACACAAATTCAATTCGACTCACTGTGCGCGACAATGGCGCGGGGCGTGATACGTCATCGCCCGATCACGTTGGTTTATTGGGTCTGCGCGAGCGAACCGAATCACTTAATGGAATCCTGCGCGCCGAGAATCATGGTGAAGGTGGATTTGTAATTGAGGTAACGTTACCAATCAATGAACAATGAAACAATGAAGAATGAACAATTGATCACGGTTTTAATCGCCGATGATCAGCGTTTACTGCGCGAAGGGTTGACGACTTTGCTTAACCTTACCGGAGACATTCGCATCGTGGGACAAGCGAGCAACGGTGACGAAGCGATCTCGTTAGCGAAGCAACATCAACCGGATGTGGTCCTGATGGACATTCAAATGCCGCACAACGACGGGGTCGCCGCCACTCAAGCGATACATTCTGCCCAACCCCAAACGCAGATCATCATGCTCACCACTTTCGCCGACGATGACTATCTCTTCGCCGCGTTGCGCGCCGGTGCCTGCGGCTACTTGCTCAAAGACATTCCCTCCGAACAACTCGCCGACGCGGTTCGTGCTGCCCATCGCGGCGAAAGCCCCATCACGCCGACGATGGCGCGCAAATTGGTGAACAGGGTAAATCAGCAGCCGCGCGCGTTGGCGGCGTCACTGTTGATCGAGCCGTTGTCAGATCGGGAGATCGAAGTCCTCAATTTAATCGCGCAAGGGTTGAGCAACAAAGAGATCGCCGAGCAACTCGTCATCGCCGAAGGCACGGCGAAGAATCACGTCAGCAACATCTTGGGCAAGCTCGACGCGAAAGATCGGGCGCACGCCGTGATGAGGGGGAAGGAGTTGGGGTTGCTTTAAAACTTCCCGAAGGTTTAGAACCTTCGGGAAGTTTGTTTAACGGGCATAAGACGATGTGTTACTTGCTTTCTCTACACCAAGCAATTGTTTCTTTCATAGCGTGTTGTAGAGGAGTGGCTTGCCAACCAAAGGCTTTCTCAGCCTTGCTTGAATCCATGATGAAGGGTTTATTCCACTCGTAAAGCATCTTCACTGATTCGCGTAAGACTGGCATGAACAGACCGAGCATACTCATCGTCATTTTGCCAGCTGCCATGAATTTAACTTTGCTTCCAAGTTCGTCTTCCATGAGCTTGACCAATTCAATTTGTGTAACAGGCGCGGGAGACGGCGTAAACCAGATTTGCCCAATTGCTTCTTGGCGCGTGCCGAGCGTTGCCAGCAATTTACCAAAATCTGCTACGTAAGAAAAAGTGTGCGGCTGATCTATTCTGCCGAGCAAATTGACGGCTTTTCCATCTAAGGCAGGGCGAATGGCGAAAGAGGTGACTGCCATATCATCGGGTCCGAAAAAGTTGGAGGCGCGTCCAATCGCGGCGCGGACTTTACCGGCGCGATGCGCTTCCATAACAGCGGTTGCCATCTCGCCGCGCACTTTTCCTTTTTTGGTGTGGGCTTGATACGGCATGTCTTCGCGGATGGGTTGTCCATTGGTGTCGCCATACATATAGAGGTTATCGCCCACAATAAATTTCGCGCCGTTGATTGAGACCGCCTCAAGAATTGCCCTTTGCATCGGCGGGAATTTTTCAGCCCATTCATGGTAGAGCGGCTGGGCGCATTGATACACGGCGGCGGCGCCTTGAGTCACCTCGACATTGCGATTGACATCGTAAGCATCGCCTTTGACAACTTCCACGCTTGCGGGGATGCGAGAATCCACTTTGCCCGAATGGCTCACCATGCGGACGCGCTTGCCCAATTTGATTAATTCACGCGCTGTCCATTTGCCGAGCGCGCCTGTACCGAAAATTACGTGCAATTCATTTTGTGACATGATTCATTATTCTCCTGTGTATTGATTGATCATCGTGGCAATTTCACGGCGGAAGAGTTCACCCGGGTCGGTAAAAAATGAGGGCAATTGTCCACCCAATTCGAGCATCACCAACCCATGCACTCGACTCCAGACAACGTAAGCGACGTACAACACTTCGGTCTCGACAGTACTTCCTGTAAATTGTCTCCAGGTCTCAAGCATGGACTTTAATTTGGCAGACGGCTTCGCCAATCTTTCCAGCCGTAAATTACCCTCGTTATAAAGAGCCTGAACCGTATCAATCAGTGGAGCAAGCGCCCAGGCAGCGGCAGGGGTAGTGGTATCTTCAGGCGCGTCATAATCCGCAAGGGGTGTGCCAAAAATGAGTTGATACCGCTGGGGATATGTGATTGCCCAATCACGATAGGCAATACCCAGAGCAAACAAGCGAGAGGCGCTATCCTTTTTTGAAACGGTTTCCAATGTGGACTTTTGCGAATCCCCTAATGATGTGTAGGCTTCCACGATCAATGCCGTGACCAGTTCATCACGATTGGCGAAGTAACGATAGAGCGCGGGCGCGGTCACGTCCATCTCGCGGGCGATGGCGCGGAGCGACAAAGCTGCCGCCCCTTCTTTAGCGATCTGTTTGTAAGCCGTAGCCAGAATTTCGGCGCGGGTGGCGGCGCGTTGTTTTTCGCGGCGGGTGGGTGAGGGTTGGGATTTTCTTGGCATAAAATGTTATCGCCGTATAATTTAGTTTACGGTGTAAACATTTTAGAGGGCGAAATCATGCTTGTCAAGAGGCAACTATCTTCTGCGCGGCATATCTTTCAATGTGCCGCGCAATATGCCAAATGGCACATCACAATCAAAAGATTTCTCGATAGACTCGACACACGTTAAACTTGACAGGTCCCGCAGACCTGTCAGGTTTTTAAAAACATGAGGAGAGAAATTTATGTCTTGGTTACTTCATTCACGCAAACGAGTCTTCTTCGTCGTCATCGCGACGTTGTTGATTCTCGATCTGGGTCGCTCGCTTTACGCCCGTGTGGCGTATGCCACCCCGAGCGAAATTTGGAAAGGCGAACCGTACGATCTTAAACTTGCGGTCTGGCCTCCCGCCAGCAACGTCAAAACCGGCGCGCCGCTTGGCGAAAAAGTTTATGTCGAGCGCTGCGCCGTCTGTCACGGCACCGACGGCGACGGCAAAGGAGTCGCCGCGCCTTCGATCTATCCGCGCCCGCGCGATTTTAAATCCGGGCAGTTCAAATACAAAACTACTGCGCCCGATCAACCGCCGAGCGATTCGGATTTGATCAACGTTGTAAGCAATGGACTCAACGCCAGCCCCATGCCGTACTTCAAAGATGTTTTGACTCAAGACGAGATCAAAGCGGTTGTGGAATACGTCAAAGGATTCTCGCCAGCGTTTAAAAATTCCAAAGGGGAAGCCGTCACTGTTCCTCAACACCTGAACCCTGATACGACCAGCATCGCGCGCGGCAAAGAAACTTTTAAAACGCAATGCGCTTCGTGTCACGGCGACGATGGACGCGCTCGCGCCGAACTCAAAGACGCCAACGGCTTCACAGTCTACACGCGCGATCTCACTTCGCCCTGGACATTTCGCGGCGGCAGTGAGCCAAAAGATTTGTGGTTGCGAATCACAAATGGACTCGCGCCCTCACCCATGCCGTCCTTCGCCGATAAGCTGACCGCCGAACAACGCTGGGATGTGGTCAACTACACCTCAACATTGTTCAAGCCCGCGCCGTGGGAAGCAGGTGGCAAACTTGATGGCCCGCGCACACAGCAAGATAAAATCAAACGTGGTGAATACATCGCGCGCACCGAAATCTGCGGGTTGTGTCACACGCAAGTGAACCCCTCTGGCATCTATCGCGGCGACACACACTATCTCGCCGGTGGGATGCTGGTGGGCGCGTATCCGCAAGGCGTGTTCGTCAGTCGCAACCTCACCTCTGATCCCGAAACCGGACTCGGCAACAAGAGCGAGCGTGAAATTGCTAACATCATTCGTAACGGGCAGGCGAGTGATCGCACGGTTAACTTTTGGGGGATGCCGTGGATGTATTTGCACAACATGAGCGATGACGATGCGCTGGCAGTGGCGGCGTATCTCAAGAGTCAACCAGCGGTGAAGAATCAAACTCCGCCGGTGATGACCTACGGCTTTATCGAATCACTGGTGATGAAATTAAAAGCGGGTAGCCCGCCCACCATGCCGCCCGCCGTTCTCACTTACGCCGATGGTTCGTTTGGGCGCGCGACTCCGAGCGCGCTGCCAATGGATTGGTTGCGAATCGTTTTAGTGTGGGCGCAAGGGTTGGTGTTAGTGGGTGGCGTCATCGCCTTTGTGTTCGCCGCCCCAAGTGAGAGGCGGTATCCCAAGAAGATCAGCGGTTGGGTGTTGGTGATCGCTGCCACGTTTGGACTCTTCGTGTGTGGGATGATCGCTTCGGTGATCGAATCACTTCCGGCGAGTTCACTTATCCCGCCTGAAATTGTTGCCGACTCTGTTGCCTCAACCATCCCGCAGGTGAAGCCCGATCAATTTTCTTCGCCCGAACAATTTGCGTTAGCCCAACGTGGACGCATGGTGTTCGCCAGTATCTCGTGCGCGTATTGTCACGGCAACGATGGCACGGGCGGCGCGAAGTTGAGCGGACTCGGCATGGGAACAATTTGGACGCGCAACATTTCGCAAGACAAAGCGACGGGCATTGGCGCGTGGAGCGACGCCGAGATCGCGCGGGCGATCCGCAGTGGTGTGAGCAAAGATGGACGGCAACTGCATTGGCAAGCGATGCCGTGGGATCATTTTTCAAACTTGGACGAAGAAGATGTGCGGGCGTTGATCGTGTTCTTGCGAACCATGCCGCCTGTGACGAAACAGATTCCAAATTATCGCCCGCCTGCGAGCGACGATTGCAAGGTGTATACGTTCTTCTTGTCGAATACGAATTTTGAGCCGGGGTGTAAGTGATCGTTTATCGTGAACAAATGTAAAGCGTAAAACGTCGTGGAAATGATCACCGAAGTGGATGTGAGGTGTATAATCGCGCCTTATCACATTTACCCAAAGGAGAAAAATAGAATGAAACTTCATAGACTCATGGTTGTGCTTACAGCATTGGCGTTGATCGTCAGCGCGTGCGCGACCCCCACGACCGAAGCGCCCAAACCGACCGAGGCGCCCAAAGCCACACAAGCACCCGCCGCAACAGCGGTGCCGACGGCAGTGCCGGCAACGGCAACCGCCGCGCCGCCTGTTGAACTTACTGTGTGGTATCCGCTCCCGACCGAGGGCGCGTTGAAAGAAGCGATGGATGCGCTCGTTGTGAAATACAACAAGTCACAATCCAAAGTTAAAGTGACAATGGTGTTGACCGGCAACTACGGCGACAACTACACCAAGATTCTCGCGGCGGCGGCGGCAAACAATTTGCCCGATGCGGCGATGGTCGAGTTGTTCCAAATTCCTAAATTGGCAACCGCCAACCAAGTGTTAGCGCTTGATACACTCGCCAAAGACCCCGATTTTAAATTCGAAGATATGGCGAAAGCATTGCTGGGCAATTCGTATTACGACAACAAGTTGTATTCCATTCCGTGGCAACGCAGCACGACGATGATGTTCTACAACAAAGACGCCTTCAAAGCCGCCGGGCTCGATCCGGCGAAGCCGCCAACGACTTGGGAAGAGACGCAAAAGATCGCCCCCAAACTTTTGGTGAAGCAAGGCGAGACCGTGACGCAATGGCCGGTGATGGGCACACTCGCCGGTGATTGGTTTTTTGAAGGTCAGTTGAATGCTTACGGTGGCGCGTTCTTAAGCGCCGATGGCAAGACCGCCGTTTACAACAGCGCGGCGGCAGTGAAGGGTCTTACCATTTGGAACGACATGACCAAGAAAGATAAGACGATGAACATGCGCGGTGGCGCAGAGTTCGGCGCAGTGACCAACGACTTCATCGCTGGCAAAGCGGCGATGCTCATTCACTCCATCTTCTCGCGCGCGGCAATTGAAAAAGGCGCGAAGTTCGATTGGGGTGTTGCCGCCGTTCCCGGTGGCGACGCCGGTTCAGTGTTGGCAGCAGGTGGCGGCAACTTCGTCATCTTTGCCAAGACCACACCCGAAAAACAAAAAGCCGCGTGGGAATTCATCAAGTGGATGACCAGCGCCGAGAACACCGCCTTCTATGCAATTCAAAGCGGTTACTTGCCGGTGCGCGAAAGCGCGTTGAAGGATGCGACGATGGTGGAATACTTGGGCAAGAATCCCAAAGCGAAAGACGCGATTGATATCGCTTTCAAATTTGGCAAGGCGCGCACCATTCACCCCAACATTGAAAAAGCGATTCTGCAATATCTGAATCCCGCTTTGCAAGGTGTATTGCTCGGCACGGAAGATCCAAAAACCGCGCTCGATGCGGCAGTTAAGAAATCCAACGACGAATTGAAATAGCTCTAAATTTAAAAACGCGCTTCGATAACACCTGACAGGTCTGTTCGAGATCAAACTCGATGAAATTTAAACAGACCTGTCAGGTGTGGCGCAGAGATTCTAGAACGACTTTATGAAACGTCACCTCAAAGAATGGTTTACCGCTTACACGTTGCTTGCCCCATCGTTCATCGGGCTGGCAACGTTTATTATTTGGCCCATGATCTACTCGGGCTACCTCTCATTTATGAAGTGGGACTTTTTAACCGAACCGCGTTTTGTCGGCTTGAGAAATTACGAAAAATTATTCAATGACGATGTATTACGTTTAGTGTTATGGAACACTGCCGTCTATAGTGTTGCCGTTGTCTTCATCACTTTAATTTTGGCGTTAGGCTTAGCCGTCCTCATCAATCGCGATCTTAAATTCCGCGCCGCCTTGCGCGCGATTTTTTTTCTCCCCGTCGTCACTACGCTTGTCGCTGTTTCTGGTTTATGGCTATTCATCTACACGCCCGACTTTGGCTTAATGAGTTACATCTTGCGCTTATTCGGCTCGTCGGGGCAAGCCTGGCTCAATCAACCTAATGCCGCGCTGTGGGCGATCATCATCATGATGGTCTGGCAAGGCTTGGGTTACGACATGATCATCCTGCTCTCCGGTTTGCAAAACATCCGCGAAGATTTATACGAAGCGGCGATGATTGACGGCGCCGGACATTGGGCATTGTTCTGGAACATCACCTTGCCTCTGCTCTCGCCCACCCTCGTCTTTCTGCTCATCGTCTCCATCATTCAAGCCTTCCGCGTTTTCGATCCCGTTTACATCATGTCGGGCGGCACCGGCGGACCCGCCAACAGCACCGCCACGCTCGTCTTCTATTTATACAAACAGGCTTTCACCAATCAAGACGCGGGTTACGCTTCGGCGATTGCTTATCTCATCGTCGGCATCGCCGTGATCTTAACTACGATTCAATTGACTCTCTCTAAACGATGGGTGACGTATCAATGAAAAGATCAACGTCTCGCCTCGAAACATTCCTCGTGTATGCCGTCTTGGGTGCGGCGGCTTTTATCGTTTTTCTACCTTACGTCTGGATGATCCTCGCCGCCTTCAAAACCCCCGAAGAAATTTTTGTTTACCCTCCGCAATGGCTGCCCGCCGTTTGGCGTTGGCAAAATTTTGTGGATGCTTGGGGCAAAGCCCCCTTCGGAAGATTTTTTATCAACAGTATTATCGTCAGCGTGAGCATTGTGGTTATTCAAGTGACCACTAGCACACTCGCCGCTTACGCCTTCGCCTTTTTTAAATTCCCCGGCAAAAACATTCTCTTCATCTTGTATCTTTCGATCATGATGGTGCCGACCCAAGTGACCCTCATCCCCAACTTCGTCACCCTTAAGAACTTAAATCTACTCAACACCTTTGGCGCGTTGATCGTCCCGTTTCTGGCAAGCGGCTTCGGCACGTTCCTCATTCGCCAACAATTCCTCACCATCCCTACCGATCTCATTGACGCCGCCCATATTGACGGCGCCAGCACACTGCGTATTTTGTGGTCGGTGTTAATCCCGCTCTCGCGCCCCACACTTGCCACTTTTGCTTTGCTCTCCGCCATGTGGCACTGGAATGATTTCTTCTGGCCGCTCATCGTCACTAGTTCCACCGAAATGCGGACGATGCCTTTGGGTCTCGCCGTCTTCACTCAAGGTGAAGCCGGCACCGAATGGCACTTGCTCATGGCGGCAGCCATCTTCACCGCGCTGCCGATCATCCTCCTCTTCCTCTTCGCCCAAAAACAATTTGTGCAAGGCATTGCCAATTCGGGGTTAAAAGGTTAAGCAAGGTAGAAAAACAAACCGCCGCGCTCAAGTTGAGCGCAGCGTTTGCGTTAACGATCATCAGCGTGATTAAACATCATTGCTTGTTCAACCACCCCAGAACATAGTCGGCAACTTCTTCCCAGCCCTTCTGCCCAAGTAAAAAGTGGTTACGCCCTGCGAATTCCTTGAAGTCTGTGATGGAAGGACCTGCCTTATATTTTTCGTAATTGGTTTTGGTTAATGAAGCGGGGATGATATGGTCGGCGCCGCCAGCGATAAGTAAGAGTGGGGTATGCTCTTTTTTGAAATCAATCTTGGCAACAGAGGTGAGGGATTGGCGCGGGATGGCGCGAGATTCGGGAACCACGTATTTATCAAATGCGTTGCGTTGTTCGTCTAGGGGCATGCCATTAACAAAAGCATATTGGAATCGCTCAAAGGTCATAATAACGGGAGAGTTAGGATTCGCAAACGGGGTAACGTGTCCCCAGTTAGCTTTGAGGAAGGAAAACTCCGTCGTAAAGACTCCGGCGGGCGGGGCGGAATCAATTGCGACAGCAGCCGAGGCGAGTCCACGCTGGTTCAATATCTGAGTGGCAAGTCCGCCCATAGAGTGACCGATCAAGATCGGCTTTTCATCCAATGCCTGAATCTTTTTTGTGAGGTGATCGAGAATGTCAGCAAGATTCAGTTTGCCCAATTTCGAATCGGGTGTTTGCAATTCCTTTACCGATTTATCCCTGCCGGGCCAAGCGGGCGCAAGGCAGCGATATCCTTGAGATTCAAATCGCTTGACTCAGCCTTCCCAACACAAGGGGGTCATATACATGCCATGAATAAAGACGACGGTTTTGTTAGCGGTCATAGATGTGTCCTTTGAAAATAGATTTAATTTGCTATGTGAAAATTTCTGTTGAGGATGACGCCAATGATACACCACGCGGCTTAGATCTGGCGCAAAAACAAATCACCGAATCTTCGCGCCACACCTAACGGGTCTTGCCGAACTTAACACCACCGAATTGTAAACAGACCTGTCAGGTGTTTTGTTAAAACTCGGATTAAAAAAACAGGCAACCGCTTCTTCGCGGTTGCCTGTTTTTTAATTCTACCGATTACGATTTTGGCTTGAACAGCACATTGAAGATAGAGTAAGCCAACAGCGTTCCGAATCCCATCTGGCTCATCGTCCCCAACAAATCCGTAGTTTGCCACTCTTGAACAACTTTGTTGCCTTTGACCTTGCGAATGAAAATGCCGCCGATATTTAAATTTTTATTCGTGGCAGGCGCGCCCATAAAGTTCCCGGTATGTTTGCAGGTTGTGATAAAGCGAATGTTGACCATATCGCCTTCGTTTATCACATGCGTGAACTCCATGTTCATGTTGCTCATGGCGCTCTTCATGCCTTTCATGAAGTCTATGTATTGCTGCTTGTTGAATTCCATCCCGTCGCCGGAATAAGTAAAATCATCCGCCAGCAACCCGTTTAATTTTTCCCATTCTCCATTGAGAATAGATTTGGAGACGCTCAAGGCAATCTCTTTATTTTGTTCCATTTGCATAGTTCCTTTTCATAAATTTAGTCTCTGTGTGAGAGCAATTGAGAGTTATAATATGCTCTAGTATGCAAACAGTCAACTAGGCACTAAAAAGTAACTATGAAAACAAAAAATAACCCCTCCTTCGACAAAATCACCACCCCTTACCGCTGCCCGGTCACTGCCACCATGCAATTGATCGGCGGCAAATGGAAGATCATAATCTTGTGGGCGATCAGCAACGACGTGAATCGTTTCGGCGAACTGCAACGCGCCATCCCCAGCATCACAAAAAAAATGCTGACCTCTGAATTGCGTTCGCTCGAGCACGATGGATTCATCAACCGCAAGGTGTATCCCGTCGTGCCGCCCAAAGTTGAATACAGCGTCACGCCACTGGGCGAGACCTTGCGCCCCATGTTAGATGCGATGGGGAACTGGGGGCAGAAGTATGCCTTGCCGATGCAAGACAAAGAAAAAAAGTAGGGGCAAGCCTTGCGCTTGCCAACGGGGCGACCGCAAGGGTGCGCCCCTACATTTTGAAAAGATACGGAAAAAAGTTGGCGAGGTCTTAATTTTCACATCCTCTCCAGCCGCCCATATCCTTCGTCCCACTTTCCTTTTTCATTTTGTCTCGGCGTAAAAATTTCTGTCGAGGATGAAGTCAATGCTACAGCGCGCGCCTCAGACAGCGAAGCAATCTGCTTCAATGCCATCGCCTGCACCAAGGCATTACCCAAAGCCGTTGCTTCAACGGGACCCGCAATTACCACACGCCCGGTAGCATCAGCAGTGAATTGACACAACAATTTATTTTGTGAGCCACCACCCACAATGCGAATTGTTTTAATCTCGCGTCCGGTTAAACTCTCTAACGATTCGATCACCCAACGATATTTAAGCGCCAGACTCTCTAAACAGCAACGTGCCATTGCGCCAACCGAATCGGGTTCGGGTTCGCCGAGGCGGCGACAATAAGATCGAATCGCTTCGGGCATGTCGGCGGGATTTAGAAAATCGGCGGCATCAGGATCGATCAGACTCTTAAGTGGCGCCGCCTCTCGCGCGTGAGCAATCACCTCATCCCAACTCACATCGCCCCAGTGCCGCTTGCACTCTTGCAACAACCACAAGCCCGCCACATTTTTCAACAAACGGATCGTATTGTTCACCCCGCCCTCATTAGTAAAGTTAAGTCGCAAGGCGCGCTCATCCAAAATCGGCTCGGCAATTTCCACGCCGACCAAACTCCAAGTGCCGCTGCTGATATACGCGCTATGCTCGTCAAGCGATGGCACGGCGACCACCGCGCTCGCCGTATCGTGACTCCCAACGGCGATCACCGGCGCGGCGTTTTTTAAATTTGTCTCGCGGATGATCTCGCCGCGCAGCTCGCCGATTAAATTACCCGGATGGATCAACGGCGGCAGCAGCCGCGCGGGGATGCCGACTCTGTTTAATAAACCGCTTGCCCAAGTGCGGCTGCCACAATGCAGCATCTGTGTCGTTGAAGCGATGGTGTATTCAGCTACTTGCCGTCCGCTGAGCCAATAGTGAAATAGATCGGGCGTGAGCAACATTGTGTCGGCGATGTCGAGCAATGGATCATTGGCTTCGACCAAACTAAAAAGTTGATAGAGTGTATTGATCGGCATGAATTGCAAACCCGTTTGCGAAAAAATTTCGGCGCGTGAGGCGCGTTGAAAAATTTTTTCCATCATGCCGTCGGTGCGCGAGTCGCGGTAGCAATAGGGGTTGCCCAACAAATGTCCGGCGCGATCTAACAGCGCAAAGTCCACGCCCCACGTATCCACGCCGATGCCCGCGAGAGGTTCATTAAATTGCGCGGCGTAACGGGCAATGCCATCTTTGATCTCACTCCACAAGCGCAACACGTCCCATTGCAGATGACCCATGACGTTGACCGCGCCGTTTGGAAAACGATGCAATTCCTGTAAAACAAAACGCGCGCCATCCCAGCGCGCCAGCAACACGCGCCCGCTCGACGCGCCGAGATCAATGGAGAGGAAGTTGAGGGGGTGAGTCATGTCAAAGAGCAGACCTGTCACTTAGATTTCGCCCGAAATTCGCCCTATCGCCTATCATTTTTAGCGTAGGCGATGTGCCGAATTTCGGGCGAAAATTGCGGCAAGTCCTAATGTGATTTTAGCGCAGCTATCGTG
>Ga0209514_10005552_pt1 | contig 16030 bp, 17 predicted proteins | sample Subgrocontami58m_FD_187452 | JGI IMG/M metagenome (GOLD analysis project Ga0209514, IMG submission 187452) | Subsurface groundwater microbial communities from S. Glens Falls, New York, USA - GMW37 contaminated, 5.8 m (SPAdes) (version 3) | ecosystem: Environmental > Aquatic > Deep subsurface >...
GCGGGCAGGCCGGCCGAACCGGTTCACGGGTCTGTCGGGCAACGACCATGCGCTCATCGTTGCCGCCCCGCGTGCCAGCTCCGCTGTCGCGTCAGATTCCCACGCAGATAAAACAGGGTGGCGCGCCCGGAGGGAGCCGGACGCGCGTTAGCAACCTACCGGGTTCCGATCGAGGGCCGCGATGAGTGGATCGCCGCCGCAGAGCGATTGGCATGAGGGCCGGGTACCTTCGCGGCGCACTCTCGCGACCCGCGACGCAGCGCCAGATGGACGTCCTCGCTGCCTTCGTCGCCGCCGGTGGGTCGATCCGGGACGCGGCCGAGCTCGTGGGCATCCGACCGAGCACCGTCAAGCGCCACCTCGCCGACCTGCGTGCGCGGTCGGGCCTGACCACCGAGCAGCTGATTTACGCCGGACGGGCTAGCGGCTGGCTCGTCGTCCCGAGTTTGGAGCCCCAGTAGACGGATGCCGTCCTGACCGGTTCGAATTGGTCGCGCGCACTCAAGAGTCGGGCCAGACGTGGGGCCATGAGCCCCACGACGACCAGCCGCGAGGAAGGATGGCAAACACAAGATAGGGACGAGCGCTGACTGGGAATTGCCCAGCAGGGCCACACTGGCCAACCGGATTGTCAGGCCACGTCAGGTACCGAGCCGGATCAGCAGCGCTCGGGTCCATCTGAAAAGCTTGACGGCCGCCTCGGACCCCTCGTCAGTTCGGGTCAGCAGCCCGTCCCGGCCGCTGCGGTGACATTCACCGTCGACGTGACCTTGGTCGTCGTGCCGTCGGCGAAGGTCACGGTTGACGTCACGGTGTACGAGCCAACCCGCGTGATCGTGAATGTGGCCACCATGGAGCCGCTCGCGTCGGTTGTGCCGGTGATGGAAGTCGGTCCCTGTACAGCGCCGTCGATTGTTGCGATGTACGTCGACACGGGCGCTCCCACGACGACCGGCGTGGTCTTCGTGGTCACGCACACTGTCGAGACCGCTCCCGAGTTGTACACGTACGACCCGCTGATGCTTGCCGTCGGCGCCGGGGTCGGCGGCGGGGTTTGCGTGGGCGGCGGCGTCACGGTGGGCGTGGCCCTTGGCGTTTGCGTCGGGGCGGGCGTAAGCCTTGGCGTCGGGTTTGGCGTGGGCCTCGGGGCCGGGGCGGGGCTCAGCGTCGGCGTGGGCGTGGGCGTGGGCAGCCCGCTGGGCGCGGGCGTCGGTGTGGGAGTGGTCGAGGGCAGTGCGCTGGGCGTGGGCAGCGCGCTGGGCGGCGGCTCGGCCGACTGGGCGGCGGGAGCGGGCGACTGGGGCGCTGTACCAGTGCCTCCCAGCACCAGCAGCGACGAGACCAGCACCACGATCAGGACGATGGGGACCATGATCCAGCGCGACCACGGGAAGCCGAAAGGCCCGAGGCCAGGGGTGCCTTCCGTCCCGGGCACCACCGGCCCGGGCACGACTGGCCCGCCGCCCTTGCGCTTGCCGGTTCGCCGCAGTGTCGTGTCGCCGGCGCTGTCGGCGGCGATCAGATCGGCAGCAATTGATTCGATCGACGCCGGGGAGGCAGTTGGTTCGATCGGGTCGGTCATCGTCTGGCCGAGTGTAGAGGCCACCATGCCAACCGTCGCGGTGTGCGGGGCAGGACCGTCGCTGGCGGGGAGTTCGCGCCGGCCTCACGCTCCGGCATCAGGAGCCCGCGCCGAGGTCCAAGTTCGTCGTACAGGCCGGGCTCAAGCGTCTGCGACCATTCATGGAGCGCACGCTCGTCCGGTTCACTCGTCAGGAAGGGCCACAGCAACGCGTCGAGACTCCCTGTATCCAGCAGGTGCAGGAACGCCTCGAGGTACTCCCGTGGCACGCACGCGAACGCGCGCCGGGTGCGCCCCAGGTCGACAAGCAGGAAGACGGAGGCGGTCCAGGTCACCATCACCGGAGCCAGCTCAAAGCGCGGACGTCGACGAGGGCGCAGCAGATCGCCGAACGATCCGGCTGCGAGCGACGGCTGTGGCCGCTCCGCCTCAGCCCCGGCGGGGCCTTCGCTCGGCAGGGGCACGACGCCGGACACCATCCGGTCGACAGGGTCCGCGTCATCAAGATCGATGGCGCGGCCCAGGGCGCGCCGTGCCGCTCGCCAGGCTCGCTCAAGGTGGAGCTGCGCGTCGATGACCCCGCCCCCGGCCAGCGGCAGCTGAGTGCGCCGGCCGAGGACATGCAGGTCGGCGCCGGCGGCCCGTCGATCGACATACCAGCCGTACCGCTCGTACGCCGGATCGACCTTCAGGCGGACCTCGGGCGGGACCTCGGTGTTGACCAGTCCATCGACCGCGGCCGCGCAGGCAAGCGCACTCCCGAGGGCGAACGTCAGCACGGCACGGAGCCGTTCGCCATCGATGAATTCGCCACACAGCTCCAGCCGCCCGGGTCGTGGTCGCACCAACAAACCCGGCGAGGTGGTCCCATTGAGCAGCAACATGAGCGCCGGCGCGAAGGTGCGCGTATAGAGGAGGGCTGCCGGCTCTGTGAGCGCGTCCGCCATCGATACGCTGACGTGGGTCGAGTAGCCGATCAGCTCGGTATCAGGGGCGAGGAGGAGCTCGAGGGCTCCTCGTTCCGACAGAGCCCGGCCTTCGATTTCCCGCGTAAAGCCGGGGCCGCGTCGCACCGGCGGTGTCGCGATCTCAGCTTCGCGGTAGTCGCACGTAAGCATCGCGCCGGATGGCAGGTGATAGGCGTTCGGATCCGACGGATCAAGAAAGCGAGCACCGAGTCGGAAGCCGTGGATCAGCTCCTGGAAGTCCAGTTGCGCGCCGTCCTGGATGACTTGGTACTCGTGCTCGAGTCCGATCAGGTCACCCGGACGCCGGCCGGACCTCGTCCGCTCCCTGTCCAACCTCTGTGCGAAGGCATCGCTGACGCGGAGCGCCGCACCCATGGTTTCGCGGCTCGGGTGTGACGCATCCTGCATCGCGGTTGGCCGATCAAGGAAACGAGTGAGGCGGATCGCACTCGGCATTAACCCCAGCGTACTATGGTGCGAACCCCCAAGCGATCAGCCAAGGGCCGGTACCGAGCTACGGAGGTCGCGAACAGAAATGGGCGAAAAGTTCAACGCTCCTGATCCCGGAGCGATGCAGTCAACGGCCATAGGTGAAGCCGGTCAGCGCAGCGCGTACATGAAGATGCAGAACCCCGTCGCCTCCATAGGCGACCCGGATTTCGACATGAAGCAGTCAACGGCCACAGATGATGCCGGTCAGCGCGGCGCGTTCAAGTTTTTTCGCCCCCCGCCTGGTAGCGCCGCAGGGGTTGGATCTCCGTCGGACGATCCTGGAGCGGGACCGGACGCGGCCTCAAGGAACTTCGAGAAGGTCCGGAACGATAACCCGCAGGCTGAAGACGCCAAGAGCGTCGACTCGTTCCTGAAGGTGGAAAATGCCAAGAGCGTCGACTCGTTCCTGAAGGTGGAAAATGCCAAGAGCTTCGACCCGTTCCTGAAGTTGGAAAATGCCAAGAGCGTCGACTCGTTCCTGAAGTTGGAAAATGCCAAGAGCGATCCCGGAACTGGGCCGGACGCGGCCTCCTCGAAGGAACCTTCGGGGGGTTACGATGTCAAGAAACAAGATCGCGTCTAGCTGATCGATACCACGTTCGACGGCCGTAGGCCTCACATCGTTGGACGGTCTGGAGATACGCAGCGCGCTCAGCGCGGGCCGCGGGGTTTTCGCTACACGAGACTTTTCCGCGGGTCAGATCGTCGAGCGTTCGCCCGTGATCGCAATGCCTGCCAGAGACGTCCCGGCGATCAAGGACACGCTTCTGGCCAGATACTCCTTCCAATGGGCAGGAGATGGCGTGGCCCTTGCCCTTGGCTATGGCAGCTTGTACAACCACTCGTCCAGCCCGAATTGCATCTACTGGACCATCCCTGGCGAGGGTGTGATCGAGTTCGTGGCCCTGGTGGATATCCAGGCGGGTGAAGAACTTCGCGTCAACTACAACGGCAACCCGAAAGACACGACCCCTCGGTGGTTTGACGAACCGTAGTCACCAGGGCGGTTCAGCGCTCCCCGCTTGCCCAAGATTGGTCCCGCAGGCGTAGCACCGCAGGCGAATAGACCGCAGCATCGGCCTCGCTCACGCTCGTCGCGATGACCAAGAGCCTGCAATCGAGCGTCGCCAGCGTCAGACGCGCTGCCAGGACGCCCGTGCCCATCGGCGCCGACCCTCGGCGCGATCCATGAAGCTCTGCACCGTCTGCGGTGTCGTCACAAGCCGACCGGGGAGTCGCTGCACCAAGCACGCACGACAGTCGAACCGCAGCCGCCATAACGCCTCGTACGACACCCGGGCATGGCAGCGCCTGAGCGCGCGGGTGATCGCCCGGCATCGCGGCCAGTACGGGAACCACTGTCCGGGTTACCAGCGCGATCCCCACCCGGCCATCGACCTGACCGCCGATCACATCGTGCCGCTCGCAGCCGGTGGCGCGCCGCTCGACATCGGCAACTTGGCCGTGCTCTGTCGGTCATGCAACTCGACGAAGGGAGCGTCAGAGCCCGACCGGGGGGACCCACACGCAGGTTCTGCACGCCTGGAAGACCGCGCCTTCCCTTCTTGTGCGCGCGGACGGGTTTTGCCATTTATGTCACTCCGCCCGGTCGGTGAGCGGAGCTAGCTGATGGGTAGGCGCGGTCCCGTTCCGATGCCCAGCACGCTTAGACGACTGCGTGGTGAAACGCGCCCCTCCCGGCTCAATGACCGGGAGCCGCTGCCGCGGCGGACCGCGCCCCGGCCCCCGGCCGACCTCGATCCTGCCGCCAAGCTCATCTGGCGACGGACGGTCCGGGAGATGCCCGCGGGCGTGATCACCGCGGTCGATGCCGACGCCCTGGCCTGCTACTGCGAGGCGGTCGTGCGGTACCGCCAGGCAGCCTCGCTCCTGGCTCGGTCGGCGCCCCTCATCCGCGGCGCGCGCGCAGGCGACCTGATCGCGAACCCGCTCGACCGGGTGACCCGGGGCTGGGCCGACCAGATCCGCCTGTTCGCCCGTGAGCTCGGTCTGACGCCCTCGGCCCGAGCCGGGTTGCACATGGAGATCAGCCCCTTCAGTTCCAAGATCGAGGACGAGATCGGGTTGCCACCTCGGTTCACCGTCCTGCGGCAGGTGCCCGGCGATGTCTGAGCGGTCGCGTTTCATCCGCCCACGTTCGCCCACGGGCGCCAGGTTGGCCCACGTGCCGCGATGAGTGAGCGGATGGCCACTGACGCCACCCCACGCAGAAGGGCCCCGGGTTCGCGCCCAGGGCCCGAGGGTCGGCTGGCTGCGGTCGGGCTATCCGGCGTCGCCCTGCGAACCAGCCTCTGGTGTGGCCTGCTTGCGCCCGCGCGGTACCCGGGTCCGGATCGGCTCAGGCTTCGCCGCCCGAGTCTCCTTGGCCCCCCGGCCGCCGACCGTCTTGGGGGCGGCGACCGCCGCCGGTTCCGACTCGGTCGGCGCCACCCCGGTGGCCACCCCACCCTCGGCGGCCTTGCGGGCCAGCGCCGCCTTGCGCAGGGCGCTCGTGTACTGGTTCCAATGGGGCTTGCACATCCGGCCGAGGCCGTCCTTCTGGCTCGGTTGGGCCGGGAACTCGTCGGCCGGCGCCTCGTGCGCCTCGATCCCGAACTTCGCCGATCCGATGCACTTCCGCATGTCCGCCATGTCCGTCGTCCTTTCGCTTGCCAACGCCGATCTGGCGTTCGGCAGCCCATCCATCACTCCGGTGGCACCCTGATGCAAGGCCGAAGATCGGGAGTCGCCCGATGACGGCGAAGACGCCCGTCGCCGCGGCTCCGACCACGGCCTGGCGCAACCGGATCACCGGCTCCGGCGAGGAGGCGCCCGACCAGCTCGTGGCCAACCCGGCCAACTGGCGGACCCACCCGGCCGCCCAGCGCAACGCCCTCCGCGGCTCGCTGGGCACCGTGGGCTGGGTCCAGCAGGTGCTGGTGAACCAGCGGACCGGCCACGTCGTGGACGGCCACGCCCGCATCGAGGAGGCGCTCAGCCGGAACGAGCCCTCCGTGCCGGTCCTCTACGTCGACCTCGAGCCCGAGGAGGAGGCGCTCGTCCTCGCGACGCTCGACCCGATTGGGGCGATGGCCGAGCGCGACGGCGAGAAGCTCGAAGCGCTCCTGGCCGAGGTGACCGTGGACGACGCCGGCCTGCGCCGGCTGCTCGCCGACATGGCCGGGCCGAAGCGGGGCCTCACCGACCCCGACGACGTACCGGAGCCACCCGAGGAGCCCTACGTGAAGCCACGCGAGCTGTGGCGGCTCGGCGAGCATCGCCTCCTGTGCGGCGACGCCACGAGCCCCGCCGACGTGGCGCGCCTGCTCGACGGGGCGGCGCCCACGCTCCTTTCGACGGACCCGCCCTACGGGGTCAGCCTCGACCCAACCTGGCGCGATGGCGTGTACAACGCCCTGGGGCCGGCCGAGCGGCCGTACATGCGCGTCGATAGCCAGCCCGGCGCGGACGAGGGCACCGCGACGCCCACGAAGCGCCACGGGCGAACAGCGGGCCACCGCAACACGACGCTGTCGGGCGACACGCGGGTCGACTGGTCCGACGCCTTCGCCCTCGTCCCGAGCCTTCAGGTCGGGTACATCTGGCACGCGGGCGTTCACGCGAGCGCCGTCGCCGCGGGGCTCGTCCGGATCGGCTTCGAGATCGTCGCCCAGGTGATCTGGGACAAGGGCCTCTTCGCGATGGGCCGGTCCTGGTATCACTGGGCCCACGAGCCTTGCTGGGTCGTCCGCAAGGCGGGCGTCCCGAACCTCTATGTCGGCACACGGGACCAATCTACGATCTGGCGGGCACCCAGCCCGAAGATGATCATGTCCGGGAGCACCGAGGAGAAGTACGACCACCCGGCGCAGAAGCCGGTCGTCCTCGCCGAGATCCCGATCCGCAATCACGCGGGCGACGTCTATGACCCGTTCGCGGGCTCAGGCACCACGCTCATCGCGGCCGAACGGCTCGGCCGGCGCTGCTACGCGATCGAGATCGACCCCCGCTACGCTCAGGTGATCATCGAGCGCTGGCAGGCCTTCACCGGCCGGGCGGCCGACCGGATCGATGGGTAGGCGCGGCCCCCCCCCAAAAATGCCGACCGCCCTCAAGGTCCTTCACGGCGAGCGGCGACCCTCGCTTCTGAACCGCGCCGCCCCGAAGCCGCGGTCGAACCGCCCCACGATGCCCCTCGACATGAGCGCAGAAGCGAAGACGGTCTGGCGGCGGATCATGCGCGACTTCGGCGCCAAGGGCATCCTCACCGCCGTCGACGCCGACTCGTTCCGCGCCTACTGCGAGGCCGTCGTCCGCTACGTCCAGGCGGCCCGGACCCTCGAAGCCTCGGGCCCGCTCGTGCGCGGCGCCCGGACCGGTGAGCTGGTGAAGAACCCGCTCCACCAGATCGCCCGCGACAACGCGATCCTCATGCGTGCCTTCGCGCGGGAACTCGGCTTCCTTCCGGCCGCCCGCGAGGGACTGACGGTGCGCGAGTCCGTTGCGGCCGATCCGCTCGCCGAATGGATGGCCCGATGACCGTCTGGCCCCTCGCGCCTCGCCCCAAGATCGCCCCGCACCCAGAAGGCGAATGAGGCAGGGCGTCTGATGCCCACGGCTCCGCTGCCGGCTTGTCTCGAACCGGGCTGCCCGAACCGGGCGGAAGAGAGGGGACGCTGTGCCCTGCATCGCCGCACGACATCGCAGCGTGGCTACGGCATCGGGCACCAGCGAGCGCGGGCCGCCCTGCGGGCGACGCTCCCGGCCCTTTGCGGCTACGGCTGCGGCCGGATCCTCCGACCCGACGGCGACTGGGTAGCAGCCCACGTCGTCGATGGCCACCCGTCGGCTGGCTGGATCGCAGCCTGCGGCGCATGCAACGAGCGCGCCAAGCGGGGTCGGGATGGGGGGAGGGGTCGCGACGGGTCCCGGATCTGCTCATCCCTGACCCGGGCGGCCCTTCTCTCACGGAGCCAGGTATCGCGATCTCGTCAGGCGGGCGATGACGAAGGCGGGCATTCGCGGCCTCCCAGGGATTCCCAGGGCGGTCCTCGGCCTGTTCGTGGCCGGGAACCTCCTGGTCGTCGTCATCGGCCTGCTAGCGCTGTTCGGGGCGGCCGTTCTCGAAGCCCTGACGAGGCGGCGCGCCTGACGCCCACACGATGAACCCATCGTGTCCATCAAATCGGGGGTCGTCGCTGCGAGGCATGATCTGGGCCGGCGGGCCACGCCGCACGAAACACGGAATCTGTGCCGTACTACCGCCAAACGCGCTAGTACCATGGACCCATATCCCGGTGCCAGCTGGCAGGACTATGGTCGGCCTCCGCGGTCAAGTGGGAGTGTACCGATTTCAACATGACCCAGCAGCCCAGAGCCATGCCCGCTCACACCGCCCGTGCGATCGAGCGTCGGGCCGCTCCCACCGCGCTACAGGGCGTCCCGGTGAGTCTCGGCCGACGGCCCGCGTCCCGGATCAGAACTCGGCCCCGGGTCGCCGAGCCTGTGAGCTCGATCCACAACGTCGCGATGGTCGCAAGTGGCGTCGATCCGACCTGGCTGACGGTCGCGATCGAGCACGCCGCGGACGCGATCGCGGTCACCGACCTCGCCGGCACGATCCACTACGTCAACGCGGCCTTCGAACGGAACATCGGCCTGTCGCGGAGCGACCTCCTCGGCACGGACATCCGCCGTCTCGCGGCCGCCGAGCAACCGGCCGCCTCGATCGAGGCGCGCTGGGCCGCGCTCCGCCGCGGCGAGGTCTGGACCGGCGAGCTCATCAACCGCCGACCCGATGGCACCGTCGTGTACGCCGAGACGACCGTCGCGCCGATCCGGGATGGCACCGGCGTGGTCGTCGGAGGCGTCGCGGTCAAGCGCGACAGCAGCCGCCAGCGGGTCCTCGAGGCGCGCCTCGACGCGTACCACCGCGAGCGTGCCGCTCTGGCCGCGGCCCTCGGCGCGTTGCGCTCCGGACCGACGGCCGAGGCGACGGCCGAGGCGGTTGGGCTGGCGCTGCTGGGCCTGTCCGGATTCGGCACGGTCGGGCTGTTCAGCCTCGAGCCGGGTGGCGAGGTCGCCCCCCTCGTGGCTCTCGACGCGGATGGCCGCGCCATCGATCTGCCCGGGAGCCTGCCCCTGGACCGGAGCGCCTACCTCCGGGAGCGGGCGGGCCACGGACCCTGGATCGAGGACTGGAACCCCGCGCCCGATCACCCGTACGCCGCGGTCGGCCGCGAGCAGGCCGTCCAGGTGCTCGCCTACGTGCCGATCCGGAACGACGGCGACGTCGTCGGCCTGCTCGTTGCCAGCGCCAGGGACGGTGACCCGCTCGCGCTGGCCGAGCGCCTCCCCGCGCTCGTCGAGTGCGCGACACTCACCGGCGCCCTCCTCGGCCCCCAGCTCCGCTCGCGCAGCTCGGGGTCGGTCAGGAGGGCCCGGATCGCGGCGATCATCGCCGACCGCGGGTTCCTCCCGGTCTTCCAGCCGATCGTCGAGCTCGAGACGCGAACCGTTGTCGGCTACGAGGCCCTCACCCGGTTTGCCGACGGCTCACGGCCGGACCAGATCTTCGCCGAGGCCCACCGCTGCGGGCTGGCGCTCGAACTCGAGTCGGCGACGCTCGCGGCGGTCTTCGCCGCGGCCGGTCCGCTGCCGGATCCGGCCTGGCTGAACATCAACGTGTCGCCCGAGCTCGTCCTCGCGGGTGAGCCGCTCGCGGCCATCCTCGTCGGTTCGGCCCGGCAGGTCGTCCTCGAACTGACCGAGCACGTCGCGATCACCGACTACCCGGCCCTCCGGGCGGCGCTCGAGCGGTTGGGACCGAACGTCCGCCTCGCGGTCGATGACGCCGGGGCCGGGTTCGCGAGCCTCCGGCACATCCTCGAACTCCGGCCGGATTATGTGAAGCTCGACCGCGCGATCGTCCAGCGAGTCGATCGCGACCCGGCCCGCCAGGCGCTCGTCGCCGGGCTCGTCCACTTCGCCGCCGGGACCGGCGCGATCCTCGTGGCGGAGGGGGTCGAGACCGAGGCCGAGGTCCGCCAGGTCCACACACTCGGCGTTCCGCTCGCCCAGGGCTACCGGCTCGGGCGGCCCGGGCTCGCGACCAGCGTCGCCGGCCCCGCGGCCAGGACCGCCCCGCCGGCGGCAGGTGCGCCGTCGCAGACGGCGAGACGCCCACGGCGACCAGACCGCGACGACGGCATCGGGCAGGCCGTGAACATCGGCTCCGCCCTCGCCGCCTCGCTTCGCGACGTCGGGATCATGACGCGCTCCGATCTCGGGGCCATCGGCGCCCTGGCGGCGTGGGAGCGGCTGCGCGGACGACAGCACGCGATCGCCACCGGCACGACCCTGCTCCGGCTCGAGGGCGCGACGCGCGGGATCCGCATCACCCAGATTTCGCCCGCCGAGCGGAGCCGGCTGCGACTCATGGCGAAGCTCGTGAAGCAGCCGAGGTAGCGTCGCAGGCCGTCCTGTGGGAGGCGACGACCCAGAGCAGCCAGGTGCGCTGCCCCGTGCCTTCTCGGCGCTCTCGTGTAGCGTCATGGCATCATGGGTGAGCTGGTCGCCGAGCTTCGCCGTCGCTGCCGGACCTGCCACGGCACCGGCGTCTGTCCGTGCACGCGGACCGGCAGGAACACGAAATCAGAGCCAGGCAGCACCTGGTGTGTGGCGCGAAGTCTCGAGTGGGAGCTACGAAGCGCACCCGGCCGCGAGCCGATCCTGGCCGACGAACTGCCGGTCTACTTCCAGGACGGCAGGACCTGCCACGTCTGCCTCGGCCTCGGCAGCCCCCGCCCCGGGCGCTGGAGCTATGACCCGCGCCGCAGCCCGACGCGCGGCAGCGCGTTTGCCCGTCTCCGTCGGTCCGTGATCGAGACCTACCTACAGGAGCACGGTCCTCTTTGCCCGGGGATCGGGCGCCCGGCACACGAGGTCCCACCGGGCGCGCTGTCGGTCGACCACGTGGTGCCAGTCGCGGCGGGCGGCGACCCGGTTGAGCCATCCAATCTTCGCGTCCTGTGTCGCGACTGCAATCGGCGCAAGGGTGATCGGACGCTCGACTTGTCGGTCGCGGCAGGACTTCTGGCCGGAGATCTTGATGACCTTTTGACCCCGCAGGAAGCGGCGCGTCTGGCAGGCTGTTCCCTGGATCGCATCAACGCCTGGATTCGGGCGTTCGAGATGCCGGTGTCGCGGTGGCGCGGTGGCGACCTTCGGCGGGCACAACGCCGGCCGATGATCAGGCGCGCCGACCTCGTCGAGGTCGTTGCTCGGCACGGCGGCGTGCGGTACCCGAGGAGCAGGTAAGCCGTGAGGTGGGGCTGGCCCTCGCTCAGGGCGTAGTGTTCTTCCGGTGAGCAACACTGAGCGCCTTGTGGCCTTCGTCGAGCTAGCCGACGAAGTCCTGGCAAATCCATGGTGCGGGCGCCAGGTCGAAGTGCGTCTCGAGTACCAGGCAATCGGTGCATCGGGGCGCGGCGACTGGACGCTGAGCGGCCCGACCGAGCCGGAGCTCAAGGCCCTTCTGATTGACCTCCGCAACCTCATTCAGCGGTCGTCGGACCAATACCTTCCCCGAGTGATCGACACGCTCGCCTCCGCGGTCCCCGATCCTGATGCGCTCGTGGTGGCACGTGCCCTCCGGGGACGCTTCGATGAGGCGATCGCGCGCGGCACGACATATGAGAACGGACGGCCGTTGAAGCCCGATAACGTCGCTCGTCTGTGGCTGTACGGTCGATACCACCATCGGGAACCAGGCAAGGCGAGACAACTAAAGGCGCTTGACCCGATCACCCGTCTCGTCTACAGGATGGAGTTCTTGACCTACCTGCAGAACGTGCTCGGCATCGTGGTCGACGTCTGCGACTTCATCACCGTGTCCAAGGAGCGCGGCTACCTCGCGAGCGTGCCTCTATGCAGGGGCGCTGAACCCGAGTCCCCAGCGTAGCCCTGGTCAGCAGGACGCGACGGTGGCGGCAAGTGTCCCCGCCCTGGCCCAGAGAGCGTCCGCCGCCTTGACGAGCTTCGCCACGGCGGCACTCGCCTGGTCCGCTACGCCGCTCGCAATCTTGGCCGTCGCGGTCGCAGAGGCCAGGGCAGCTTCCGCGGAGGCAGCCGTGTACGCGGGCGCGACACCGGTCGGATTCGCGGCAACCGCCGCGTTCAAGGTCGCCACGCCTGACTGCACGGCCCTCACATACCCGGAGCGGTCCATCAGGGCGGACTTGTACGGGCCCGCCGCGATCTCGAACTGCGAAAGAGCCACGTCCACCTGTCCTCGGGCCACGTCGACCTGCCCGAGCGCGACGCACACTTGACCCTGCTCCACATCATCCATCGGGCGGACGTCGGTCTCGGTCAAGAGGTCCGAGTAGGACGATTCCATGTCGTCAAGGGAACCGGCCACGTCGTCAACAGCTGACGCCATGTCCGAGGCGGCGCCATCGAGGTCGCCCACGTTGTTGGCCAGGTCGTCCATCGCGAAGCCCAGGGCCGACGCAGCATCCCGGGTGGCGGCGTCGAGCCGAGCTTGTGCCGCGGTGGCCTCCCGCTGAGCGCGTTCTGCTGGGCTCTCTGTGGCGGGCGGGATGTAGGTGTCGCCGCCATTGTCCCCGCTCGGGACGATCGGCTGGGTCAGCGCGACCACGACGCACGCACCAAGGTCGTTGAACACCCGGCACTTGAGGGTCAGGCCGGGCACCGTGTTGTTGAGGAACCACGACCCGCCGACCAGCAGTAAGGCCGCCAGCAAGGCCGAGGCGAGAATCGAGCGAGCGTTCACGCCACAACGGTAGTCCCGGCCAGTCTCGCGGGTATGGGGCGAAGGTACCGCTGCGGGACGTCCGTCCGATCAGCAGATGGTGCCCAGCCTCACCGTCACCGACGACCGTCCGTCCCCAGCAATAGCCACGCTGGCAGGGTGGAGCCCCGTCGCAGTGGCTCGAGCTGGCCGGTCGAAACCTGGATCGTCGTCCGCCCACGGAGCGGGGCCGTGCACAGCCAACCGCTCCCCGCTCACCAGCGGCTCACTCCGGCGGCGGGGGCCCGACACGATGAACCCATCGTGCGTCCTCGCGCGGGCTTCAGCGGGACGGCGCCCCGGCCGGCAGAGCTACTTCCTTGTGATCTTGATGCTGAGTGCCTGGGTCGCCGTCTGCGTCGCGCCATCGCTCACGGAGATCGTGAAGCTGTAGCTGCCTGGCTTCGTCGGCGTCCCGGAGATCGTGCCGGTCGAGGCACCAAGGGTCAGGCCGGGCGGCAGGGCGCCCGAGGCGATCTTCCACGTATACGGGAGGGTGCCGCCTGTCACCTGGACCGTCGCGCCGTAGGACCTGTTGACCCTTCCGGCCGGCAGGGTGGTCGTCGTGATCGTCAGCGGCGCCGTCGGCGTGACGCTGTTCGACGCTGAGGACTCCGGGCCGGGGCCGGCGGCATTCGTCGCGTGGACCGTGAACGTGTACGGCGTGCCGTTGGTCAAGCCCGTGACCGTGATCGGGCTGGACGCACCGGTCGCGGTCAGGTTGCCCGGAGTCGAGGTGACCGTGTACGACGTGATCGGGCTGCCGCCGTCGGAGGCAGGCGCGCTGAAGCTCACGGTCGCCTGCGTGTTGCCCGCAGTCGCGGTCACGTTGGTCGGGGCGCTCGGCGCTGTTGCGGCCGCCTGCTTGACGAGGCTGACCGAGGCGGTTCTCGTGAGCGTCCCGGATGCGCCGATGATCGTGAGCCCGTACGTCCCGGAAGCGACCGCGCCGGGCACCGTGACCGACAGCCCCGACGTGAGACCAGGGTCGCCGGCGGGATTCGGGCTGAAGCTGGCGGTGGCCCCACCGGGGAGACCGGTCACGTCGAATTCGATCGAGCCGCTGAACCCGTTGCTGCGGACGATCGTGATCGTGTAGTTGGCGGTCCCTCCGCCGTCGGGCAGGCTGACCGAACCGGGACTGGCCGAGATTGAGAAGTCGGGCGTTGCACCGAAGCTCGAGACGTTGAGCAGCCGCTCATGGGTCGCGTCCGGGTCGGTGTTCGTGAACCAGTCGAGCGTGCCCGCAGCCTGGAGGGCAGCCTGCACCTCCGACGGCGTCGCTGTTGGGTGGCCAACTCTATACAAGGCAATGGCGCCTGCCACGTGCGGCGTCGCCATCGATGTCCCCGACAGGACAGCGTATCCCGTTCCGGTGCTCAGGAGCGTGGAATACGTCGAGTAGATGCACTTGCCGGGCGCGATGAGGTCGACAGCCGGGCCGAAGTTGCTGAAGTCGGCGAACGTGTCGTCGGAGTCCGCAGAGCTGAATGACGAGCAGGTCGAGGGCGCCCCTCCACCCGGCTTGCCATTGAAGTCAGCGAGCGCCGAGACGGTGATGACCTCGGGATACGCCGCCGGGATCCACTGCCCGGCATCGGTTCGGTCGTTCCCCGCCGCCACCGCGTACGTGGTCCCGGCGGCGACAGATGCACAGATGGCCTGATGTTCGGTGTCGCTATTCGTGAAGCCACAGTTGCCGTCGTTCGAGCCGGCGTCGCGCAGGCTCATGTTGGCGGCCTCGAAGAGCGGCCTGCTCGAGTCGATCGGATCCTTCTGGCTGGTGACCCAGTCGATCCCGCAGACGATCCAGGACAGGAGGCTGAACCCCGAACTGTCGAAGACGCGGACCGCCCACAACCGAGCTCCCGGCGCGACGCCGACGACCCCGATCCCGTTATCCCTGGCCGCGGCAATACCGGCCACGTGCGTGCCGTGGCCGTTGCCGTCGACCCAGTCAGCCGGATTGGCGTTGATGCAGTTGTGGCCGCCGGCAACGTTCAGGTCGGGGTGGTCGGCCTGGATGCCCGTGTCGATGATCGCGATGTCGGCGTCCACACGCTCGTCGAGGCCATCGATCTTGGCCGTTGGCGAGAGGTCCGCATCGACCCGGTCGACCCCCGTCGGCAGCGTCTGCGCCTCGAGCTGGACGACCCGGTCTGCCTGGACGAGTGCGACGGAAGGATCCGCCTGAACGACAGCCAGCTGGTGCGCATCGAGACGCGCCGAGAAGCCTCGAACCGCGCTGTTGTATGCGTGATCAGGCCGGATGTCCAGCCCTCGCGAGAGTCGCCCGATCTCACCGTCTGCATCCGCGCCGTCCCGGAACAGGACGATGTAGCGGTCCGCCGCGCGGGCATCCGTGGAGCCACCTCGTCCGGCCTGGACGGGAGCGACGGCGTTGACCGGACCGACGGACAGCAGCAGGGATAGGACGGCTGCGAGGACGATCAGTCGGCGCATGAACGCGGTTCTTCCTTCAGCTACCCAAGGCTACCGGCGATCGCGGGCATCCTACACGCATCGCGTCCCTGTCCAATCCGGATAGGCGATCACTCACTCGTCTGATCTCCCACTGCCGCCGTAACCCGCCGCGATCCATTGTCCACGCTCGCCAAGGGACGAGCTCAGCGGTCAATTGGCGCCCGGGCTCGCTGCGCAGGCGACGCGGATCTTGCTGCGAGATCGATCCCGCAATCGCGCAGGGTGGGAAGGCCAAGGGTCGACGGGTCGTCGGACCCGCGTGCGCCTGACGAGGACGCAACACTATGACCTGATGGCGCAGGGTCGGTCCGTGACGGTCGGCACTTGGCAGCCTGGCCAGAGTGCGATTGAGTAGTGCGGGTTGCGCGGGCATGCGCAGGAGGTCGCGCAAATGAAGCGCCTCGTCGGGCTCGTGGTTCTATCGGTCCTGGTCTCGCTGACGGCAACGGTGCTGGCCTTCTGGGCCGCGACGCATCGTCAACTGGAAGGCGGGCGCGGATAACAAGGTTCGTGCTCGCGACGGCGGTCATGTCCTTCGAGTTCGCCTCGTCTCTCGAGCCACCCAGTTGTCCGGAGTGTCCGCACTGACGCGAGCGCCGGGAGGAACAGGAGCGGCACCAGGACGAGCTCCTCAACGAGCACTACCAGGAGTTGCGGCGCCGGAACCGCCGCCAGCTGTGGCCTCCACGG
>Ga0209514_10005553_pt1 | contig 16028 bp, 9 predicted proteins | sample Subgrocontami58m_FD_187452 | JGI IMG/M metagenome (GOLD analysis project Ga0209514, IMG submission 187452) | Subsurface groundwater microbial communities from S. Glens Falls, New York, USA - GMW37 contaminated, 5.8 m (SPAdes) (version 3) | ecosystem: Environmental > Aquatic > Deep subsurface >...
GAAAAAAGTTATTTTATGGCAGGGAACTTGCAAGAGAAGCACAAAACCTTGAGCTCAAGCTCGAGGCATTAAGAAACAAAGTATATGAAGCGACAGAAACGCCTATTCTCGAGTATTATGAGGACGAAGCCGAGGAAGAATCAATAAGGAAAGAAATGGAAGGCGTCAAGTTTGTTTTTGCCTGTGTTGAGAAAGGCTTAACGATTTCTGAAATACAATCAAATCCAAATGGGTGCATAGATGAAAGCATAATAGATAAAATCGGCTCGCTTTTCACTCCAGTGCTGTTTGCATCCGGGAAAGAATCTGTCAGGACATATGCAGAATTTTCAAAGGACGCATTCAGAAAAAATGTTGCCCTTAACATGCTTTATTTTCTTGAACAGGCAACAGGCGAAAAGCCTGAAGACAGGCTGTGCGCTGCTTATGCAAATGCAGCGGCTTCTTTGCACAGCAAAGGCTTGAGGTTCAGGGCTGCAGAAGCCTACACATATGCGCAAATATACTGCAAAGGCGCAAGCAATCCAAGATACAAGTCAATACCGGCAGATTCTGAACAGATAATAGCAGAAATAGAAAGGGGCAATGCAATAGATGCAGTCTGGGGAACAACAAAAGGGCTTTCCTCGCCAATAAATGTTGCTGTTATCGGCAGCACTATAATACTGACTGTTGCTGCTCCGCCTGTAGGTGGAGCACTGGCAGGCGCAAGGGGCGCTGCGATAGCGCAAGAAGTTGTTGTTGGCGCAAAGATTGGCGCAGGCGTTTATTTTACAGGATCATTGGCTTATAGTGCTTCTGAAAATGCCGGTCTTTGCATTGGACAAGGAATAGATGCAAACTCAAAGGATTGTGTAGCTGCACTAACGGAAGCAGGCATGGCGCTAATGATTGCAAAAAGCGGACCAAAACATGTTCGGGAATTAAAAACTGCTCATTCATTGCGTGTGCAAGTGGAAAGTTTGGAAGCAAGGCTGAAAGAACTGAATACGTTAAATCTGCAAGGTGCAGGAAATTTTGAAAGTATAAGACTGGAAATTGCAAAAATAGAGACACAGCTTGAATTTTACAAAAGACTTCTTTCAAATCCCAGCGCGCTTGCAATAGCTGACCAGCTTAAAAAACAGTCAAAACAATCTGATATAAGGAGCATTATTGACCAAATAGCAGACCAAATGGTTGTTGATGCAGCGCAAAAACAGGCTTCGGTTGCTTTACAACTTACGGTTTCTACTGAATCTGCAGACGTGCTGATATTTGTACAGGAAATTAAAAAAGCTGATGGGAGATTCACAAAAGAGCAGGCACTGTTGCCCGCAACTCCAGCACAAAAGCTCATTAGAGAGGGACAGCCAGCAGGACTTTTGCCTGCTGCGCCTGTAAAAATAAATCTTAGAACTATTTCCACTTACTCTGCTCGTGATGGAAAGATTTTAACGAAGCTCATAGAAGATAGAGTAGTTATGGATGAAGTCATCAGATATTTTTACAATGACGTTAACGGAAACGTGGAAATAGCCGCAAAACCCACAGGAAGAGGAGGCCATAAAAATGTATACAGGCTTGATGTTTCTGCAGAAGTCATGCCTACAAAATCTTTTGTTGTGAAGGTTGCCAGAGAATATGAAGGCTCGCCAGAACAGCCAGAAATATCAGAAGAAGAATTCTATGCCACAAAAGAATTCGGAGAAAGAAACCTTGTCCCTAAAATTATTACACAAGGCCCTACACTGGTGCTTGATGAAATTGTAATAGTTCAGGAATATGCAGAAGGGATGGAGCTTGGGGAAGCCCTGACTTTTTCTAATATTCAAAGACAAGATGCATTAAAAGCAACAGGCGAACTTCATGGCAGACTTTTCTTTGAAACTACGACTGATGGAATAAGCGCCATAATAAGCGAGGATTCTCATAGAAGAAATGTATTTTTAGTTCCAAAAAATGGAAAGGTTGATGCTATTTTCATAGAAAGGGATCCACAATATGAAGTGACAAAACCTATAGAAAGCTTTTTTTATTATTTATTCAGGCCAAAGTTTCCAAGGACCAAAGCAATATTGGTCAATTCCGCGGACACGAGATATTTCCTAGTAGGTTTTGTAAAACAACTGGGTTCGCCCGATAAGGCAATAAAATTGCTGCAACGCATAAAGGATCATTATTCAAATCCAATAATTACTGGAAGAAATGGCCAGCCGCTTACCTTTGTTGCACAAGAAGCTAACAGGATGATAGCAATTATAAGAAACACAGGAAGTTTAGACATAAGACTTGCGCCCACGCAAGACTAAAGGGCATTTATTGATCTCAACAACTGATTTTTGTATATTGAGCATATAGCGATTGCTGAATTTATTCTTCTGGCATCACCGCCATTCGTGGTCATTTGTCCAAGTCTATAGTTTATTTTTTCTAATCTTTTTATTGCATCTCTTACAGATGTTTCATCTGGCCTTTGACCGCCTGATGCATTGTATTCTTTAGCTTTACTGTAAAGAGTGTCTTCAGCCTTTATTCCATCAAACAACAACCTTATTTCATCTGTTTTTTTCGCTCTTTCTACGCGTCCCACGTATTCCATATAACTAGTTAAAATTAAAGCGTATTTAAAGCTTGCTATACGATGTTACTTATGGGTAGTTATTATGAGGATAAAAGACCTTGTGACAGTTGGAAAATATCCGCTACAGCTCGTTTCTATACTTAGTGACATAAATTTTCGGACATAATATCAGTCACTTAGTATATGGAAATGACATATAATTTGTCGTAATATTTATGTCATTCACTATAGCTGACAGTGCAGACGCTGCATTCTATTACGCCTGAGCACTGGGCTGTGAATTCGGCGCAGCAGGTTTCTGTAGATATTCCTATTTCGTTGTTGCCCTTGCAGGCGCTGCATATGCCCGCGCATTTTATCTGGAAGTTTTGAGTGTCCTTGCAGGCGTTGCATAAGACGTACAAGCAGGAGAATGAATCTCTCTCAGGACCGTAAAGGACTCGGCATGCTTCAACGTATTTTGAGAAATCTGAATTTCTTGTTACGTCCCATTCGCAGTTATTTTGCGAATATATCTGGCACTGGCTGGTAAAAATTCTTTCTGCTTCTGCTTTGGTTATCTGAGCGCCTGTTTGGCCAAGCAGAAATGATGACAGAATGACTAATACAAGCGCTACAATTATCAGCACAACAATTATTTTTATCGGCAACTCCATGTAAACCCCTTTCTTTGAAAAGAAAGTCCTTTACAATGCTCCAAAGAAACTGGAGGTCTTGTAAGCTTTCAATTCAACTATTAATTATTCTTTTCTAAATCTCCTTTCTGAGCTTTCATCTAATAATTATTTTCTTCTACAGAGACGAAGTCTCTGAGATCTCAAAGCATCACACGACTGAAACTGATGTGTTTTCAGGAACTTCGAAATAATATTATTTTCTTTTCCCGAGGGTTTTCTTTGTAGCATAAATTCCATAAGCTACGAAAGAAAAGGCTCACTCCTCTTCCAGTTCGACTCCTTCTTCTGTCCCTTCCTCTTCCCGTCCTAATCTTTCTTTTATTCTGTCCCTGTACTTGATCAAGATTATAACGATTATGACCAGCACTACTATTAATATAATCAGCCATGGGCTGTCTTCTGTTGTTGTAACAGGAATCCTGTCATCCAACTCTATTGGACATTCTGTGACAATGTTCCAGCTCTGAGGAACTTTGCACGAATTTGAATATTGCAGGCAGGTTCCAGACGGTCCTATTGCATAGACTGGGAATGTCTGCGCGCAATCTACAACAGACAGCAGCATCCTAGGCTGCTCTGAAACTTCCTGCCCAAGGGCAGTATATTTCCAATATAACGTGTACGTCTTTTCCGTGGTTGTTGACATTGTATACTGTATTGTAATATTTCTGGTTGCCCTTAGATTTGTTGTAAACAAGTATTGGGTAAATGTCTTGTCTGTTTCTATTATTGGCACTGTTGTCATTGCAACAGGCGAAGTATTTCCAAAGTAAACAAAATTGCTTATAATAATGCCGGATTCTACATGTTCCCGCAACTGGAATCCAGAAATATCTGAATAAGGCGCGACCTGTAAATTCACAATATGTGCGCCTGTTCTTACCACTCCATTAGTGGCGTCAGGCACTTGCCTGACTACGTCAACAAGCTTTCCTGTTGTTGTACCGCCAGGCAAGCACTGTACTTGTGATGCATTGAAACATATCAAACCGTCAGTTGCATTATGAACCTCCACCTTTATTGCTTTCAAACCAGGGCCTGCCATTGAGTGAGTAGTTGAGAAATTATTTGTGAATTTTTGGCTAGGGTCGTCTTCCACTATTGAATGGGCATGATCGCCGCCTTTCCACTCCGCACCCAGTCTCACTTCATATCTATTTGTTGCTGCAACAAATGAGCAGCTTTGTGAAGTTATTTTTATAGCACACTGCTGCGCAACAGCAGCACAGTCTTTGGAGCATGTTGCTGGGGTCTCGCCTGATTCACAAATGCCGTTGCCGCATTTACCAGCAGAACAGTCTGCCGGACAATTTGCAGCTGTTTCACCTGCCTGGCATATGCCGTTGCCGCAAACGCTTCCAGCCTCGCAGTCGCATGTAGAAAATTCACATGTATCTGCGCATTGCTGCTGGCAAACACATGTCCCGCCGGGCTTTGTTAATGTAATATTTCTTGTCTGACCATCATTGCACGTTGCGCCGCATTTGCCTGTCTGACAGCCAAATGCAAACTGGTCATTGCTGCACAAACAGCTGCCTGTGCAAAAACCTGCTGCGTCTCTTTGGCCAAATCTTTTGCCATTGCAAGTTGTTGCATTCTGAGGGCATATCTGATTATTATCTGTATTTGGCAATTCACACTGTTCTGTGCCAGAAACTATAGCGTCGCCACATCCTTCGCACAACACAGTTGCTGTTTTTTGCTGCGGTTCTACTGGAACACATTGTGGTGTTGCAAACACCCTGCCGGTTAAATCTGAGAAGCCTACACCTGTTGCAGGACATCTGAATATTGATAATGTGCCATCCTGCGACTGCTTCTGGCAACTAATATTGCCCAAGAAGCATTGTGTGCATGCCGCTTCTGTATTAGACCTTACTTCACATTCAATGCCAGTCGTTGAGCAAAAGCCAAAGACGTCAACCACAAAGGCTTCACGGGTTGAAACATTGAACAAAGCTTCATCAAAATCATGTATTTCAGCAGATGAACAGTTCGCATGCAAAGACCCGAACACTTTGCATTGAAGCTTCCACAGGCCTGCTTCTGTTGCATTTGCAACAGGCGTAAAGCTTCTTATTACATTTGGAGGAAATTCTGTACAACTGCTCTCAAACCCTGACCTCTGCTGCGAAGGGGCAACATAATCGCACTGCACTTTACCAAAATAAGTTGTATCGCCTATATTTCTTATATCAACTGTTGATAGTATTGATGAGCCTTTCTCTGCTCCGCCTGGGGATATTATGCGCCTTATTTGCAACAGACCGGTTGCACCCCTGCAATTTGTATTGAACAAAGTTTCTATTTCTGCCCGTACTTCTGCCGTTCTTGCTCTTGCTGATGTAGTATTGGAAACAGCAGGCGATTTTACCACTGCATCAAGCAAATTTATATGGTCTCTTGACAGTCCTATGATTATTCCCAATGCATCAAAACATGGCTGGAGCTTTGCTTTTTCGTCGTCTGTTACAGCTATTTTAATCGCTTCGCCTAATGCGCTTTTTGCTTTTTCATAATTGTCGCGCGCATTTGAAAATGCATTCCTTGTTTGTATTATTTCAGGAAGATTTACAAAAGGACAGGTAAAACTATAATTTGCTTCTGAACGGAAAGAGCTTTTTCCTTCAGAAACACCTGTTGCATAAAGGTAGTACACGCCTTTATTGTCAACGCATCGCATATTGCACTGGCTTGCAATATCTGAAGTGCACAAACATGGCTTGCCAAACCCGCAATTGCTGCTTGCATTTGTTCTTCCTCCGCTCGCTGCTTTCAAGCAGTCTTCTTCTTTTGCATTTCTGTTGCACACAATAAATCTATTAAGAGCAAAGCTTGGGATTGCAGAGTATTCCACGCCATCGTCTATTTCCTGCTCGCACCTTCCATTGCCAAAAGCGCATGTGAAAAATTGCTCGGCAGGACAGTCTACATCACACACTTCATTTAAATCACAAACGCCGTTGCCGCAAAGGCTTACTTTAACGTCTGCAAATGCTTCTGTGGATACTCTTCCAGAAGTCGCATTAACTGTTATCTTTGCTGTTTCTCCTTCAGATATATTCTGCGGAACTTTTACCATCATTGTTGTTTCAGCCTGCTGTCCTGGAGCTATTTTTAGCAGGCTGTTGTTGAATGTTGCTGTCCATCCTGGCGGCGCCGAAGGCTGTAATAAGAATGAAGCTGCGTCAAATTCAGGCGGGTCATTATTTGATACGGTTACTGTGAAAAATACTGTCTGTCCAGGAACGCCGTCTTGTGAACGAGGCGTTATTGTCAAAGCAGGGGCTCCTCTTGATGCAATGGTATATTTTGCGGTTGCAGTGCTTACGATATTCAATTCTGGGTTGAAAAATATGACTGCAATTGCATACGTGCCGTCATTTGCTGAAATATTAGAGGAAACTGTAAGAACAAACCTGTCCTTGCTTTTTGGACCCAAACTCAAAGAAGCCGGTCCTTCAGACGTCCAGCCTTTTGGCACTTGCCTGCCTATTTGCAATGTCAATTGAATTGGATTTTGATTTTCAACATTTATTTCATATTCGACAGCTGTTCCAGCTATTGCTTTTCTTTCTGCAGGCGTAATGTTGACAACAAACCCTTTCTTTGTAAAGACTGCAAAAGGCAATACTTTTGTAGCTTCCTGCGTGCCGGTGGAGCGGCACTGCGGCACGCCAGGCCTGCATTCTGCCTGACCAACGCCGCCCACGCAAACATTAGGCGCTGTTGCAACAGAGCCGTCTGGACAAGCCTTTACAGCTGTGCCGCAAGACGCGCAATTCAACAAAGTAGTGCTGCAAACGCCTGTAGAATCACAAGTTGTCTGGGACTCGCAAAGACTATTTCCAGAACATGTTTTTCCAGACAATGTAAGCTGTGAGTAAGCAGGAACAGCAAGAACTGCGAAGATTATTGCAATAACTAATACAAATTTCAGCTTCATTAATTCTATTTTTGATTTGCTGGTTAATATACTATTTGCGGAAAGAAAACATAGGTTTTCTTTTACGCCTAACTCTCTCCTATTAGATATATTACTCATACTTTCACCTGCATACAATTAGCATTTAAGCATCTTGAGATATAATTATTATGAACAAAGAAAATATTTGGGAGCAATATGAAAAGGACATGAAAGATCCTGAATTTAGAGCTGCTGTCAAAGAATTTGTCAGAAGGACTTCCAAGTAAGAGCCTTGTGGCTTTTAAATATTTTTCAAATCTAATAACAAATAGTGATTTTATGAAAAAAAGGCGTATAATTAAATCAAGAAACAAACGCTTAGAGCATGCCATGAAGGTTTGTAAAGACATAGAGGAAAATATGAAGGATCCTGAATATGTTAAAGCAGTATATGAATTCATACGAGCAACCTCACGATAACATTATTTTTTTCAGAATTACTTTTAAATATATTGAAATGCCTATATCTGTTAAGCAGTGATGTTATGAAACCAAAAAAAGATACAGATATATGGCATAAAATAAAGGAGTGGCAAAATGATCCAGAATTTAAAGCCGCTGTGCGGAAATTCATCAAGCTAACCACCTCTTAAATTTATTGTAATTTACAAATTCCGGCATCCGCAAATTAAGCACAGTGTTCACTATCTTGTACGCTTTTAGTGCATTTGATGATACCAATGTTTTTGAATCTTCTGATACCACCACATCAAGATTGTTGCAGGCGGCACATGCTACTATAGAAAAATCATTTTCGATTGCTTTTTTTTCTTTATTTCCTCCAACAGTATGATAAACAGTATAATAATCTCCAGAAATCTTGTTGATTCTTGAATTTATTTCCAAGACTTTGGATTTTGTTATCTCATCGTAAAGAGAAAGCAAGGCTATTCTCAAATTTTTGACATGTGCTTGTGCAGGCAATCTTATCTGTGCTGGCGTAGCCCTTAGCTCATTCCTTATCAACGGCACACCATAAATTACACCCGCTTTTTTAATCCTGTCTCTTATTTTTTCTATATCTTTGTCTATAATTATTTCCCCATATATATTCGTGTCCAACAATAACCGTCTCATGTTTTGCCTCCTGTTAGCTGGCTAGCCTGAGTTTGCTGCGCGGCAGTTGTTGTTGCGGCAGAAGACTGGACAGGCGGAACGCCTTTTACTTTTAATATAGCATTGAAAGTGCCGTCTGCTGATGGCGCGTTGAAAGAAACATCATAGTTGCCCAAAGAGTCTGTTCTTGTATCGCTTAATGGCATGACAGCGCCTGAAGGCGTAATCAGAGAAACATCAATGCGCGCGTTTTCAAATGCGCCGCATGCTGTATTTTTGGCGCATCCAAACTCTTCATCATAAGCAGTTTGATTATAGCTTAGCGTTATTTTCGGGCCAGGTATAGACGCTTCTCTCTTAACCTGCGTGCCCTTGGTTGTTTTTGGCGGGACAAAGTTTTCACAAGTATCCCTGCTTGGGTCTTTTGTCTGGTATACTTTCCCGCAGACTGTAAAGCATCGTTGTTTTGACGCATCAGGCTTTGTAAAAAAGCCTGAAATGATTCCTATGCCAAATCTCATCAACCACTCTTTTTGAGAGCCAGAAGAACCGCCGCCTCTTAATGCATTGACTATGCCAACCAAGTTTGAACCGCCGCCGCTTTGCGCGTTATATTGCGTATATTGCAAGTTGGCACTAAAAGGATTATACTGATTATTACTATTATACACTTTGCCATTCTCAGGCTGGCCGGTTTTCGAAACACCGGTGTCTACATCTGTCAGGAAAAACGGCAAGACTGCGCTTGCGACTACTGTAACTATGAATCCCCAGTCCCATATTTTGTCCTTTTCCATTTCCTGATAAACAGTAATGCCATACTCGCCTTTGCATTTCTGCTGTTCCAGCGTCAAATAAAATAATTTATCTGAAACCTTGCAGCCAAGCAGCTGATGATCACGGCATTCAAAATTCAAGCCATTGCATGTTGACGAGAACTTTTCTACATTTCCATTTATTGTTATAGCATTGCCTGCCTGGAAAAGCGGCGCAGTGCCTTGTATTGACAAAGCATTTGTCTTGTCAAGCTCGCCGTTTATCTTTGCGGCGCTTACAGCTTCGCAAATATGGGTTCCTCTTTTCTTTGCCAAAGCAGCAGGCACTTCTATGCCATCTTCAGGCTCCCAGTCATTAGGAGGCTGGACAAATTTTGGCGTGCTTCTTGATGCCATATACCTTGCCGCAAACGCAATTACCTCGTTCCAGATAATATTTTCAATTATGTCATCCACTTTTGAGCATGCATCTGTATTAAGAATAGGCTGCGCATTTTGCCCGCAGACTGTGTTAAGATTTGCATCAGCATTATACTCTTTAGGCTCGCCAAAACCGTTTTGATACCTGCACCAGACAAATCCATTTTCAATAGCTGTTTCACATTCAGCCTTTGTTCCGTCTACATTATTTACAATATCCTTAGCGGTTTGAGCAGGACACTTTACACGAAGCTCATCATTTGGATCATCATCAAAAAATGCAGCTTCATTAGAAGCACAAGTATCAGATCGTGGTTTGCACGTTCCAGCAGAACTTGTCGGCCTGTTTTCCTGGCTGCACCATCTATAATTATTTGGACGGCCTGTGCATACTTCGCATGTGCTGTATTTTTCAAAATCCGGCTCTATAGGAATATCATAGCGCCGAACTGGCTTACCGACAGGCTCGAACTGCACTGACTGTTGAAATTTTTTGTAAACCTTTTCTAGCTCTGTTTCATGAGCATCTTCACCGACTCCATGTGTTAGTCCTGTTATTGCGGCGGCCTGGCCTGCTGTTGGTTTTTCAGCGCAAACCCTATCGCTACAAAAACCACTTTTACAGTTATTAGGTACAAAACATTTTTTTTCATTGTCACATAGACCACAAGTTGTTGTTCCACAATCTACGTCGGATTCATATCCATTTTTTGTACCATCATTGCACTTAGGAATAATTATTTCTATTTCGGTTTTTTTAGCATAAAATTCGACAAAATCACGATTCATTTCGACTATACACCAATCATGGTTTATAATAATATTATAATTAGTAATGGGTCTGATATAAATAATAGTGCCTGTTGTGTGTTCTTCTTTAACACTAGCGCTATCAACAGAATCATAAATTTTTAAATTAGCTTTTAATTGCGTATCACCTATGTAACAGCTATCTATACCTTTGTCTGCTGGGGATGGTGTTTCTGTTGTTGATAAGCATGTGCTCCTCCCCGTCGCACAATAAGTACCACACCATTTATTAGCAGCATTATGCGCTGTGCATTCTGGTTCTGTATTTATATTTTCTGTGCCTGCCAATCTGCATTGTCTGTTAGCAGAACCGCCGCACATATCCTGTTGGAAAACGCCGCCTGCAGTTATTTCAGTGCACGTTCCACCAAGAATTGTACATGCAGCATCAGGTCCTGTTGGTGTTTCTGTTGTTTCTCTTTCTGCCACTGTTGTTTCTCTTTCTGCCACTGTTGTTTCTCTTTCTGCCGCTGCTGGTTCTCTTTCTGCAGTTCTAGTAGCTCTTGTAATTGAATAGCTAGGAGCAGCACTAGATGATGGCACCGATGGCTGTGTGTCTGGAACATCAACTGTTAGCGTCGGGTTTGGCTGCTGTGAAGTGCAAAGCCATGTATTAAGAACTCTGGCATCACCTTTTCCAACAGCCGTGCACTGTCCTCCGGATACTGTCAGCGTTGCCCTGTTAAGGTTCTCGTTTTGATTGTATGGGTTGTAAATGCGGATTTCTGCGTGGTAAGGATTGCATGATGAGTCTGAATAGCTTTCGTAAGTAATTTGATGTTGTTGACTTAAATCATAATTATTATTGATAATTGGAACAATAGATATTGTATTCGTAGTTGACGCTGTATTTGGATTTAGTTTGCTTTGAACACCGCCCTCGTATACACATGTAGCTGAACTTAGCCCGGGCCTGCATGAGAAAGTTACTTCTGGTTCACTATTTTGTTGAATTGCCATCTGTAATGCTAACCTAGGAGCAGGCTGAAACCCTGAAACTGATATTTCTAATTTAACATTATTCCCTACACACACTTGATTCCCGAGTTTCACTTTGTTATCATCATTTACAATGTTCACAGATTTTATCTGAAATGTTTGTTGCGCGCCTGCTGCTGTCGTGCCTGTTGGAAGTGATATACCGGCACAAGTGTTTGGCGCTGTTTCAGCGGAACATGGTATGCCCTGTAGTGCATTTATTATGCATGTTGGATTAATACGATTTGTGTAGGCGCCGACGTAAACGTGCATATGCACATGAGGTATTACTATTGATATGCCTTTCGCCGTGTTACCAGACTTCGCGATAAGCATATTCTTACTAACTGTCCCGCCAGTTGCGACTAATACTTCATTAAGATGGCCAAAAACCCATACTCTTCCATTATTATCTTGTATTTTTACATATTTTCCAAGGTTGGTTGATGTGCTAGCGTCTGTGGAAATTACACTACCATCAACAGGTGTTCTAACGTCTGTATTTAATGCTACTAAAAAATCAAAACCAAGATGGAACCTTCCTGGTCGTGAGCTGCAATAGCAGCCGCCAGTTGTAAATGTTGCACCTGAGACAATATGACTACTAACCGCTAATTGTGAAAGAGGACTGCATGCACTGTTATCTTGGTTTCCCAGTGTGCTTTGTAAAGTTTCGTCAGGTTCGCCATCTGCTCCGCTTGTTATTGTATCTGTTCCTGTAGTGCCAGACGCAAGTGCATTCAAATCTATAGATATGCTGCCGGATGATATTCGTGCAGCTGCAGGAGGTTCCTCAGATGCGGCTGCGTAAACATACGACGGCACAACTGAAAGGCTAACTATTAGAAATGATAGAAACAAGGCTACGTACTTCTGGTTCATTTTCAAATCCCTTTTGTAGTGCTACAAGAACTATTAATGTAATATCGTTCTTGTGCACTGCATGTGAAACATATAATTATTTTTGTGTTTCACTATGAATTGAGATGCATAATCCAGTACCTCCGAAAGTATGGTTAAAGTCAACGTACTACAATCCATCTGGAGTGTATTGAAAAGTCATTACGTTTCACTTTCGGAGGCACTAATAATCCTACCGCTGCATCTCATGGTTCTCTAGGACTATTTGGTTTGGGGTGGTATATATTTGCAAATAATGTGTTATCAAGCATATCTGAAAGTTGGATTACTGCCATCCAATAGAGAGCTTTGAATAATATATGTTTCATTCAAATCCCTTATTGTGAACTTTTTACAAATATAGCTAATCAAAGTTCTCAGTACACTACTTGTGAAGCAGCCATTTCTCTATATTTTCAATTGATATATCAATAGTATCTTTTGTTTGTTTGCCATACTTTCCTGTATATAGAATTTTTGCCTGTCTGGTTTTTTTAGCCTGGCAAAATTCAATGATCCCTTGAAACTCCCTGTCAGGAAGCTTTTTTGCGTAGCAGACATTAATAGGAAGTATATCTGTTTTCTTTTTCGAAATAAAGTCAACTTCTTTTTTGCCTTTCCAGTAAAATATTTCATATTTTCTGTTTCTTAGTTCTATGGCAACAGCTGCCTCGACAAGCCTGCCTTTATCTTCACTGAATGATTTTGAAGCGTACTGTTGCATGCCCAGGTCAAACGCATATATTTTTCTTGGTTTTGTCAGAGATTCTTTCATAGAATATGAAAAAAATGGAACCTGAAATAATAGAAACGAAGCTTCCAGATGCTCTATGAACTGCCGTATCGTGTCGTATGACAATCCAAGCATTTCTCTTATTTTTTTCAGGCTTGTTTCTTTTCCAGAATTTGTTAGTAGGTAGAATGCAAGGTTTCTCAAGGCAGCAGTATCTCTTATTTTATACCTGGCTATAATATCTTTTATCAAAGACAATTCAAAATACGATTCTAAAAGCTTTTCTTTTTTGTCCTGATTTAGAACAATCTCAGGGTATCCGCCAATCTCCAGATATTTGTCAAACCCTTTTTTTGTAATCCTCTTGAATTCGCTGAATGAAAAAGGCATTACCTGAAAGCCTATGCCTCTTCCACCCAAAGAAGTCATAAATTCACTGCTTAAGAGTTTTGCTGAAGAACCTGTAACAATCACCTTGCACTGTCTTGTATCAACAGCTTTTCTAACCCACTTTTCCCACCCGTTAATTAACTGAACTTCGTCAAAAACAATTGTATCGTTTGCCTTGAGGTCAGCGGTAAATTCATCCATTATCTCAATATTCAAAAAGTTTGCAAGTTTTGGGTCTTCCATATTGACATATCTTGTTATTGTATTTTTTGGCATTCTGGCTAGTAATCTTTTTGCCACAACAGATTTTCCAGATCTTCTCGGACCATAAAGAAAAACTACATTTTTGTTGCTGATAAATGGAATTATCTCATCCTCTATATCCCTTTCAAATGTTTTTTCTCTAAGAGACCATTTCTCAAGCAATTCTTTTCTGTTAGCCGGAAGCATATAATTACATGCGTTCGATGGTATTTAAAGGGTTACGTTATAACGTAACCATGCTAAAGACATTATTTGCCTGAACATTAATTTCTTTGAGCATAAAATTCGTAAGATGCTACTTGGAAACTTTTGCGCGCTTTTCTATCATTGATACAATGTCTTCTGCGTCCAAAATCTCTATATCACCGGACTGCTTTCCTGTCTTGCACACCATTACAGGCTTTCCGCGGAAGTTTTCCGATACAGCCTTAAAGCGTTTTACATCTTCTGAATTTATTTTTTTCCACTTTACTTCGCCAACTATTTCCGGCTTATTTCTTTTAGTAATTATAAAATCCACTTCCTTGTCAGGCGAAACATAGTATTCTTTTCTGCCATTGTGCATCTCAGCAAATATATCTGCGATAAAATTTTGTATTTCCATGTTGATGAGCTTCTCCAGCGTTGGCTTTATCTCTTCGAGCGATATATCTCTGCTACTTATATCATACCGGCTTTCAAGATAATAGAAAATGTTCATTATAGGGGAAGCCAACCTGTAAAATCTGCCTTTTGTTCTGTGCAATTTTATGCTTTCTACAAGCTCCATTTCTTCCAGGTTTTTGATATATTGAATAATATGATTCGGGCTTGGGTCTGGTATAAGCTTCCTGGAATACATCAGCGATGTCAGCTCTTTTGTATTCCATATTCCGGAGCCTATAAGATTGAGCAGCGTTTCATATTTCCTGCTCAGCTCCCTTTCTTCTTCTGTAAAGATCTCTCCCAGAAGAGCCCTTATTGTGTGTTTTGAATTTTTAATTACGCTGTAAATAAAATCTGTTATTTCTTCACCGCCATAAAGCGGTATTATCCATGGCTCTCTTATAAATGCAGCCAGCTCTATGCGTTTCTCGCTATTCAGGCGCTTTTTAAGCCCGATAACCGCATCGGACGGCCTTATGAAACTTATCCTGACAGGCGTGAAGAATCCCAGAAGCGGCGAGTTCGGCTCAAATATTTTTTTCACTATTTTCAGGCTCGACCCGGAAAGCACAAGCTTGCCTTTCGGATGCAAAAGCATTATTTCTTCCAGCGCGCTTTCGTCAAGCCTCTGAAATTCGTCTATTACAACAACTTTGTTGCGCTCAAGCAAGGCTTTTATTTCCCCAACAAAAACATCCCTTTTAACCTGACCTTTATCCGAAACTATGCTGAGGTCTTTCCTGACCGTATAATAGTCATCGTACCTGAAAAAATTCCTGAGCATGAACGTCTTACCGACCTTTCTTCTGCCGTACAGCAGCATCCAGTAATTCTTGCCTGCAAGCTCGGAGGCTTCCGACCTCTTGATTATATAATCCATGTTATATAACTGTAATTATACATATTTAAACTTTACTTTCCTTAAAATACAGTCCTTTTCGCAGCTTACAGAACGAAGTGTTTCATTTTATTGCTTTCTGATTAATGTTTCCTATTTGGTTTGGGGTGGTATATATATTTTTAGAATAAATCTGTCAATTATTGTTTCTTTTCAGCGTCTTCAACGAGCCTATTAAGATCAATTTCAATCGGGCCGCTTGAAGTTATTGTGCCGTCAGGGTTTTCTGTTCTTCGATAAGTTGGAATTTCGCCCAATCTGTAGCGCGTTAATTCGCCAATAAGCTCTGATTCATTTTTGTCAGGCATGGAAACAATTAGCGTATTCAGCAAAGGAAACTTCCCTGCATGTCTGTTACTTCTGGCGCTTAGCGCTTCTTTGAATAAGTTATCTTCTAAATCCTGCCGCCTATGAACCATATAAAAGCTGTCAGACACTTCTGAAGGATTTCTGCCATTCCAGTCTAAAATTGCCCAGTTTCCGCCGCCTTTACTATTGAAAAGCTCCATATCGCCGTCGCCATCTAAATCAACAGGCGTGCTTGGGCTGGCATAAAAGAGCCCGTTTCCCAGATGAATGTTAAGTATAGTGGTGCCTTCGAAATAATCTTTTACTAATCCTTCAGATTCTGTGCGTTTTGCGCCGGTATTGTTGCCTACAAACACGTACCTTAAAGCAACATTTTCACCATTAAACTTTATTGTCTCAATACCATTACACTTATATAAATCCTGAGAGAAAAATGGAAATGAGACGTTTTTGTCTGTAGCCCTGTTAAAAAAATATATTGGATTATTTCCAAGCGAATGTTGCTCTGTTTTGCCGTCTTTTGTTACAGCCAAAGTCCTATCTTGACCATCTCGGTAAACAGCCGCATGCGCTCCATTCAAGTCTGCCTCGCATTCTGCCGCTGGTTTTTGCGCAGCATAAGCGATGTTATCTTTTGTCATA
>Ga0209514_10005554_pt1 | contig 16018 bp, 18 predicted proteins | sample Subgrocontami58m_FD_187452 | JGI IMG/M metagenome (GOLD analysis project Ga0209514, IMG submission 187452) | Subsurface groundwater microbial communities from S. Glens Falls, New York, USA - GMW37 contaminated, 5.8 m (SPAdes) (version 3) | ecosystem: Environmental > Aquatic > Deep subsurface >...
AAAGGTGAGCTTATTTCTCAAAAGAGCGGCCACCGTTCCACCTTCCTCCTCCAATCGCAGCGACAGCCCCTGCTTTTTGGTGCAAAACAGATGCATCATATCCCTTGACAAGCAAAAACAGCCCCCCTATACTCCCGCCATCGAAAAGCAATGTCTTATCAAAAACAGATAAATGGTTATTGCATAGAGTCCTGAAGATTCCCGTGGGCGTGGAGTTATCCGGAAACTTTAGGATAACTTGTTTGAAAAAACTGAGAGGTGAATCTCATGAGCAGCAAAGAAATACTTGAACAAGCACTAAAGCTAAAACCTGATGAAAGGTTTATGGTAGTCAAAGGACTCATAAAAAGCCTCGATGAGCCGGACAGCTCGATAGATGCGATATGGGCGGAAGACGCGGAAAAGAGACTTAGGGCGTATCGAGCAGGTAAGCTGGAAGGAATTCCTATGGAGGAAATCTTCAAAGAAGAATAATGAAGGTCATTTTTTCAAAATACGCCAGGCAAGAGCTTGATGATGCAACCCATCATTATGAGATATTATGAGATCGAAAAATTTCCATACAAGCTTCTCTATTCTGTGGAAAGCAATCATATCTTCATAATCGCTGTGGCACACCAGCACAGAAGGCCAGATTACTGGATTGAAAGAAATGAATCGTAACCAAGTCGGACGTGGCAGAACAGTTATCATGAAAGAGATAGCGGATTATCTCGGGGTTCATTATTCGATGGTGAGCAGGGCAGTCAAGAGAGTTGAGGCGGGGCAAGTGCGAATAACGTTTGACATTGCTAACGCAGTTCGTTAGTATGTACCCATGATCTCGACGTTCAAGTGCTCAGGCACTGAAACCCTGTTCAACGGCAAGCGGGCTGCCCGTTTCGTGAATATCCAAGTCGTGGCTTTGCGCAAGCTGGCGATGCTCAACCGTGCGGAAAAGCTGGAAGACCTGCGTATTCCACCGAATAATAGGTTGGAGCAACTGAAGCGCGACCGAGTCGGGCAATGGAGCATCCGCATCAACGATCAGTGGCGCGTATGCTTCCGCTTCGAGGGCGGCCATGCCTACGATGTTGAAATCGTTGATTACCATTGAAGGAGAGTGACCATGCCGCGTGAAATACCTTACCCTACCCCCGGCGAAATCTTGCTGGAGGAATTTTTGAAGCCGATGGGGATTACCCAGTACCGGCTCGCCAAGGAAATCGGTGTGTCGCAACGGCGCATCGGAGAGATCGTCGCGGGCAAGCGAGCCGTGACCGCCGATACCGGCTTACGCCTATCTCGCTTCTTCGGTACCAGCGACGGTTTCTGGGTCGGTTTGCAGACCGATTACGATACAGCGCAAGCCAAAGACGCCCTCTCTGATGTGTTGTCGCGCATTCATCGTTTCGAGCCTGTTCATGTTTAGCTTCGTGGTGAAATTGGAAATGTTCCGGAAGAGACGATTCGCCGCAGGTTCGCGTCAGGTCTCCGTAATTTTGAAGAAATATACAAACCGATTGTCGATGAATGGGCGCTTTATGATAATTCATCGAGAACGCCGATACTGGTCGAAGAGGGGGGCATGCTATGAGTTCGAAAAAACTTGATTCAACCAAGGATGAAAAAAAACGCGATCCTGATTTCATCAACGCGGAGATTGCATTAAAGCGCGCAGCCCGGAAGGCCCGGCAGCGAGCCCAGCAGGCAGGCCTTGGTGTCATCGTGCTTCAGGATGGCAAGATCATGGAAGAACGACCGGATCACCTGTAAAGACCGACGTAACACTACCTTAGTATTTGATAACCTTTTCAATTTTAATATTGATATGATATGCGGAAACCCTCTGTGCCAATGTAAGTGAGACACTTCCCAACCTGTAATTTAGACTATATAATATAGGGGGCGGGGAGGAGCAATAACATGGAAAAGTCGCCCCGCCCCTGGAGCTGAAAAAGCTGGAGGCAATCTTCCGGCACAAGGTGTTCAGGATGCTCCTGAACAAGGGAAAGATCACGCAGGAGATGATCGCCATGCTCTCAACATGGCGTCATTCCGGGTTCAACGCCTTCTGCGGCAACCGTATATCGCCCGACGATGAAACGGCTATGGAGAATCTGGCGCGTTACATCATCCGGGCGTCATTCTCCCAGGAAAGAATGCAGTACCTGGATCAAGAGGGGACGGTCGTTTATACATCCAAGGACGGCGCGACAACCAGGAACTTCCCGGCCCTGGAATGGCTGGCCGCGATGTGCTCCCACATCCCGAACCGGGGCGAGCAGATGGTGCGTTACTACGGATACTACAGCAACGTCTCGCGGGGAAAACGCCAGCAGGAAGGGCTGGATGACGCCATCCCCTGCATCCTCGAACCGCAGGGAAACGAAAAGGCGTTCAGGAAAAGTTGGGCCAGGCTGATTCAGAAGATATACGAAGTAGATCCCCTGGTCTGCCCGAAATGTCAGGGGACGATGCGGATCATCAGTTTCATCGAGGATCCGTCGGTGATCCGGGATATCCTCAATCATCTGGGACTTTGGCTTGTAAAGGCAAGGCCGCCGCCAAAAGCTCACGCCCCGCCAATGGGGACACAATCCAGCATCATGCCCCCATGCGCCGCCGATGACGATCTCCAGCTTCAAACACACGCTGATACCATCTACGGCGACCCCGAATACACTTGGGATGAATACATCCAGTCGTAACGCATTTTAAAAAAAAGGCGTGCCGGAGATATCTGTCTGGAATGTGCCTCAAAATGCCATCTTGCCGGGTGACTCGACCAAAAGATGAGCTGATTTCTCAAAAGAGCGGCCACCGTTCCACCTTCCTCCTCCAATCGCAGCGACAGCCCCTGCTTTTTGGTGCAAAACAGATGCACCATATCCCTTGACAAGCAAAAACAGCCCCCCTATACTCCCGCCATCGAAAAGCAATGTCTTATCAAACAGTTTCTTTTGCACCGTAGTATAGGGCAAAATGATGGTGTCGTCTTGATCCTGTCCATTGCTTGACTGGCCTTTCGGCGCCAGCACGCCCATTACCCGGAATATCTTTTTGTTGATCCGAATATCTCGGCCAACTGCCTTCTCCGCTCCGTAAAGCTCCTGACGCACCGTTTGTCCGATCATGCAAACGTTGGCACTATGTACCACGTCCCCGCTCGTGAATGGAGCCCCTTCCACCAGTTCCCAACGCTTGATCGCCAAGAAGTCGGGGGTGACGCCACGGTAATGTGTCGTCCAATTACGGTTTCCTGAGATAATGACCACAGTCCCGTCCACACTCGGGGAGCCCGTGGCCGGCACGCCGCAGTGCTCCATGCGATTGTTTGGTCAGATGATCTACTTGCCGTCGTCTTCTGCTTTGGCCGACGTGACAATCGTACCATCCTCGGCGACTTTAATCTCTTTTTTCTCGCCGTCCTTCACATAGTCGACATCGTAGATGACTTTCCCGTCATGCTGTTTCTTCTTGATTTTTTTAACCTTACCACCGGTTGTTGCCGTCTCAATTGCGGCCTTTACCACCGCGGGCACTTTGTTGATGGTCGTCTTCTCTTCTGTTTCGACAATCGTGCCATTCTCGGCGACTTCAATCTCTTTTTTCTCGCCGTCCTTCACATAGTCGACGTCGTAGCTGACTTTCCCGTCATGCTGTTCCTTCTTGATTTCTTTAACCTTACCACCGGTTGTTGCTTTCTCAATTGCGGCCTTTACCACCGCAGGCACTTTGTTGATGGTCGTCTTCTCTTCTGTTTTGATAATCTTGCCATTCTCGGCGACTTTAATCTCTTTTTTCTCGCCGTCCTTCACATAGTCGACGTCGTAGCTGACTTTCCCGTCATGCTGTTTCTTCTCGATTTCTTTAACCTTACCACCAGTCGTTGCCTTCTCAATTGCGGCCTTTACCGCCGCGGGCACTTTGTTGATGGTCATCTTCTCCTCTTTTTCACCCGCCGTTGCGTTGATTGTTACGGAGAATGCTACGAAAATCACGATACTCGCCACCGCTACCCATGTTTTACTTCTCATTACCTTAACTCCTCTCGTTCCCTTTTGTTTATGCCGGCGACCGCAGGCAGGGAACATCGCCTACCGCTGTACGAAATCGTTCGCGTTTCCGGACCGAACTACTGCTTAGGTGGTTTCCAGATATAATTAATGTCCCCTTCGGGGATGGTTGAAATCCCTCGCCTTTAGGCGAAGAAAAGTTTATAAGTGTCGCTATGCGACGTTATCAATTAGGAGCACATACTAAGACAGACCTTAAAGTCCACCTGATCTGGCTTCCAAAATATCGGAAGCGCGTATTGACCGGTGCTGTAGCGATACGGACCCGCGACGTCCTGCGTCAGATTGCTCTTGAACATGAGATAGACATTATAACGGGGAAGGTATTGAGCGATCATATCCATATGTTTGTTGCCTATCGACCGATGCAAGACATCAATAAGATCGTGCAGTGGCTCAAAGGTATAAGTTCCCGGATACTACTTTCAGAATTTCCCCACCTGAAGAAACAATTTTGGGGCAGGCACCTGTGGGCACGTGGATACCTTGCCGTTAGCTCGGGCAATATTACCGACGAGCTGGTACAACAGTATATTCAAGAGCAAGAAGGGGAGCCGATGACTGATGACAGTCGATTTGAAATCGACCCCTCCTAAGACCCCTCGACTTATAGTCGAGGGTGGTTGCGTTTTTGATAAGGGATTACTTTTTGGTGGGCCGAGCGTATGAAAATGGCGCTTGTGTGTCAAGGGAAAATTTGATATTTGGTAAGACATTGCTTTTCGAGGGCGGGAGTATAGGGGGGCTGTTTTTGCTTGTCAAGGGATATGGGTTCTGTTTTGCACCAAAAAGCAGGGGCTGTCGCTGCGATTGGAGGAGGAAGGTGGAACGGTGGCCGCTCTTTTGAGAAATCAGCTCACCTTTTGGTCGAGTCACCCGGCAAGATAGCATTTTGAGGCACATTCCAGACAGATATCTCCGGCACGCCTTTTTTTCAAAATGCGTTACGACTGGATGTATTCATCCCAAGTGTATTCGGGGTCGCCGTAGATGGTATTAGCGTGTGTTTGAAGCTGGAGATCGTCATCGGCGCATGGGGGCATGATGCTGGATTGTGTCCCCATTGGCGGGGCGTGAGCTTTTGGCGGCGGCCTTGCCTTTACAAGCCAAAGCCCCAGAATATCGTGTCCATGTAGCGGGCCACCTCCCTGTCGTGTGTGGTCATGACGACGGCGATGTCGGCGCCTTCGATATAGGCGAAGAGCACTTCGAGAAAATGACGCGCCGTGGCGTGGTCGAGCTGGCCTGTCGGTTCGTCCGCAAGTATCAATTTGGGCCTGGAGACGAGAGCCCGCGCGGAAGCCGCGCGTTTCATCTGTCCTCCCGACAGTTCGTCGGGGAGTTTGTCCGCTATTTCGGCGAGGTTGAGACGTTCGAGAATGTCTCTGGCCCGCGCCTCGGCTTCCTTCTGTTCCGTGCCCATGAAGAGCATGGGCAATTCAATGTTCTCCTGCACGTTGAGCGATGTCACGAGGCTCTGTTCCTGGGCGATGAAGCCGATTTTCCAGGGGCGCAGGGTTTCTCTGGACCCGAGATCCGGCCATTCGATGGCGCCGGACGTTTCGTGGGCAAGGCCGGCAATGATGTGCAAAAGCGTCGATTTTCCGCTTCCCGAAGGTCCCACGATCGCAATTCTCGCGCGGGGACCTATTTCGAAGGTGGCGTTTTTTAGCGCCGGTATGGCGATATTGCCCTGATAAAACGTGTGGCCGAGATTTTCGGCCTTGACATACATTTCATTTTTCATCGACGATCCTCCCATCATGCAGACGGATGACGCGATCGACGCGCGCAATGACGCTGTCGCTGTGCGTTGCGATGATCGCCGCTCCGCCGTTTTCCCGATACGACTCGAAGAGGCGGATGAGCTGTTCCTCGTTGGCTTCGTCCACTTCGCCAGTAGGCTCGTCAGCCAGAAGTATATCCGGATCCGATGCCAGCGCCACAGCGAGCGACGCCCTGGCCGTTTTGCCTCCGGACATTCGGGAGGGAAGCGCATGGAGCCGCTCCGCGAGGCCGACCGCCGCGACGAGGGAGTCGATCCGCTTCCGGTTGATTTTTCCCGCCAGCCACATTTTCATCAGCATGTTGTCATAGACCGAGAGCTGGTCAAACAGACTGCCCGACTGGAGCATGATGCACATCTTCGCGGCGCGAATCGCCGCCCGTTCGATTTCCGTCTTGCGCGTGATGCGGGTTCCGGAGATGGTCACGTGGCCGCCATCCGGCTCGGCGATTCCCGATATGCAGGCGAGGAGCGTGGATTTTCCGCTTCCCGATGGTCCCATGATCGCCACGAGTTCGCCGCTCTTGACTTCTAGGCTGACTCCGCGCAAGGCCAATGTCTCTTCTTCCCCAGTGTGATAGAATCGGTACAGGTCCCTAACTTCAAGTGCAAGTTGGGTTTTCATTTTATCGTCGCCTGAAACTGTTGGCATCATGCCGCTTTTCTCTGTTTCTGTATTCATGGTGCGATCTCCTTTTTTACCTAGACCGTTCCGCTGGACTGTAAGGTATTAAAAACACGTTCATCTTTTCATATCAAGCATTTTTATACATAAGCATAAAAACAGCGCCGAACAGGATGAGCTTGCCGATCGCCGCCGGCAGGGTTATAAAGGGGCGGAATTTCTTCCGCCCCCCAGGATGACTATCTTTTACCTCCTTCTTCATGCTCGTTTTCTGAATCTTCCGCGTTCTCATGGTCGTCGCCATCATTACGATCATTGCCAATTTTCAAGAGCTTGCCGTTGCCGGCGTCGATCTTCACATCCGCAATCTGCCTGTCAGCCTTAACGATCTCCACGCCATAGACGAGGTAACCGTCCTCGTCTTCCAGTTCGACCTTCAAGACTTTTCCCGGAACCGACTGAAGGGCCGCCTTGACCGCCTCATTGAGGGACACTTTCGCCATCCCTGCGTATCCGGCCTCGTCGTTGCCTTTCACTGCGATGCTGCCCGTCGGCTTAGCCTGCTGGGAACTGACGGCAATCCCGCCAATGGCCAGAACCGCCGCCACTGCAACACCGATGACTATTCCTGTTTTTCTCATTTTTATCACCTCCTTTCCGTACAGGATCGCAAACCTTGTTTCAGCTTGCGATGCCCCTTTAGCAATACGAAGATTACAGGAAGATGAACGAAGATTTATTACAAAATCATGAAAAGGATTTACCTACCCCTTGTTCATATTGGGATATACTCGTATTATTTAGCATTTGTGGGGATACGCCCAACCCACACGGCGGCGGCCGGGGCGTGCTCCCTGAGAAGATATGGTATCCGCATTCTTAAAACCGCAACGTTGCCTTCAGGCCTTTTTCCTGGAGCAGGAGCTCCAGGGCGTCAGTGGCCGATGTCACCAGGATATCCGCCACAGAGGCAGCCTGCATGGAACACCCTTCTTGAAGGCAAACTGCGATCCCGACCCGGGCGGCCTTGAGCATGCTCCTGTCGTTGTTGCCGTTTCCCAGGGCAACAACGTTTTCCGCTCCAAGCTTGAGGATAAACTCTTCTTTCTGCAAGTCCTCATTGTCTCCTCCGAAAATATGAACCAGACATTTAACGCCGGCGAGTTCGGACCGGGCCATCCCGAATGTATCGGCGGTCAGAACATGCAAGTCTAAAATGGCGGAGACCTTGTTAAGCAGTTCCCGAACGCCCGGCACAAGCCTCCCGCGCACGGAAAGTGTACCCGTAAAGTCCGATACCAGATATTGCAACCTGACTTGCCCGAAACCGGGAATGTCAATCTCAAGCACCGCTTTCCCCTTAAAGCCCGAAATCGCCAACCTACCAGCGCAGGTCGCCCCGGAAGACGGCCTTGCCGGCCAGTTCTTCCTCGATCCTCAGCAACTGGTTATATTTTGCCAGCCGCTCCGACCTCGCCGGGGCGCCGGTTTTAAGCTGACCGGCATTCACTGCGACGGCTACGTCTGCCAGAAAGGAATCCTCCGTCTCGCCGGATCGATGGGAGAACAAACAGGTATAGCCAGCCGCTTTGGCCGTCGCCACCGTCTCCAGCGTTTCCGTGAGCGTCCCGATCTGGTTTAGCTTGATCAACACGGAATTGGCGATGCCCTGCTTGATGCCTTCGGTTAGAATCCTGGGGTTGGTGACAAATATGTCGTCGCCGGTAAGCTGGATTTTTTTGCCCAGCTTCTTCGTCAGGATGCGCCACCCCCCCCAATCGTCTTCCGCGAGGGCGTCTTCGATGCAGATGATCGGATACTTGGAAACAAGCGCTTTATAATAGTCAACCATCTCCTCCGAAGACAGCCTGCTCTTATCCGCCTTCATGATATATTTGCCGTCCTGGTAAAATTCACTTGCCGCCGGGTCGAGGACGATGGCTATCTGTTTGCCGGGTTTATAGCCGCTCTTTTCCACGGCGGTGATGATCAGCCGGAGGGCCTCTTCGTTGGACGAAAGGTTGGGTGCAAAACCGCCCTCGTCTCCTACCGCCGTGTTCAATCCTTTTGACTTTAAGACTGCCTTCAGAGTCTGGTACGTTTCGGCGGCCATCCGGAGGGCTTCCCGGAAGGAAGGCGCGCCGATGGGGGCGATCATGAACTCCTGGATATCGACGTTATTGTCGGCGTGCTTCCCGCCGTTTAAGATGTTGAAGAAGGGTATGGGCAGCCTGCGGGCCTCTTTCCCGCCGATATACTTATAAACGGGCTTGCCCTTATCGAGGGCGGCGGCTTTCGTTATGGCGATCGAGACGCCCAGGATCGCATTGGCGCCCAGTTTGGCCTTGTTTTCCGTCCCGTCCAGGTCGATCATGAGCCTATCGATTTCTTTTTGTTTATCGGGAGCCATGCCTTTGAGCTTGGGGGCAATGATCTTGTTGACATTTGCTACCGCCTTCAGCACGCCTTTGCCGTGGTAGCGGCCAGCCTCGCCATCCCTGAGTTCGACCGCCTCTCTGCTCCCGGTGGATGCTCCGGAAGGAACGGCGGCCCGCCCCCATATCCCGTTATCCAGGATAACGTCCACCTCAACGGTAGGGTTTCCCCGTGAGTCCAGAATTTCCCGCGCCTTGATTTTTTTGATGTTCGCCATAATTCCTCCTTGTTAATCATGCAAAAGTGACTTCGCTTCCTCAAAATGTCATCATTACCCGTTTCCTTGATCAGGAACCTGCCGGCCCATGAAGGCGATGAAGGCGATAAACAAAAGCGTGGAAGCGGTGGCCAGGGCCGCACCGTAATAGAAAGTTGCCGCCGGCGAGACATGGTCCCATAGCCAGCCGCCGATGAGACTGGCCGGAAACAGCGCGATCCCTGTGGCGGTATTGTAAACGCCGAATGCCGTCGCCTTGAAGTCAGGCGGGATGATGGTCGTCAGGAAGGCTTTCTGCACGCCTTCCGTAAGTCCCATGAAAACGCCGTACAAGCCGAACAATAGCCAGACGGCCGCCGCAGAGGCCGCGACGGCAAAACCAAAATATATGAGGGTAAAGAGAATAAAACCCAAAAGCACCACCCGCTTCTTGCCAAACCTGTCCGCCGCCAGGCCGGCGGGAACGGCGGATAGTGCATAGGCAATGTTAAACGTCAGGTAAACCACCGGGATCATGACGGTGGCGATGCCCAACTGCTGCGCCCTCAGGATCAGAAATACGTCGCTGGAGTTCCCGATGGCAAAGAGGGCCGTGATGAGGACAAAGAATTTGAACCGCCAGTCGAAATGCGCACGGGTTAGTTTCGGACGGTCCTGCCGCGCCTGGTGAGCCCTGCTCGTTTCCTTGATGAAGAAGACGAGCAGGAAAACGGCGATTATTCCCGGGATCATGGACACCCAGAACACCTTCCGGAAATCACCGGCAAAGACTTTGAGCAGGAAAAAGGCGAGGGCAGGTCCGACGACGGCCCCGAATGTGTCCAGGGCGCGGTGGAAGCTGAAAGCCCGGCACATCACCGCTGGTTCCGATGATTCCGCAATGATGGCATCCCTGGGGGCGGTGCGTATGCCCTTGCCGAGCCTGTCAATGAACCGGGACGTCAGGATGTGCTGCCAGACCGAAGCCAGGGCGATAAGCGGCCTGCTCAGGACGGATACGGCATATCCGACCCCCATCAGGCCCTTGCGCCTGCCTATTCTGTCGGAAAACCAGCCGGAGAAAACCTTGAGCAGACTGGCGGTTGCTTCCGCTATGCCCTCGATCAGTCCGATGACCGATTTGTTGACCCCGAGAACATTTGCCAGAAACAAGGGCACGAGGGGATAGACCATTTCGGAGCTTACGTCCATGAAGAAGCTAACGAGGCCCGCGGCAAAGACGTTTCTGCCCAAGCCAAAATAACTTGCAATTTTTTTCACTTTTTTGTCCCCTGTCAAAATCGTGATTGCACCCGTTAGCGATCGCGGTCGATGACAGGTAAACAATGCTTCTCGTTGCTTATTTCACAACCATTACCGTGCACGGGGCGAGCCGGGCAAGGTTCTGGGAGGTGCCTCCCCAAATCCGGTCGTAGAGCTTTGAGTGTCCCATGAAGCCGATCACCAGCAGATCAAACTTTTCTTTTTTAATAAATTCGACAAATTCTTTTACCTCATGACCATAAGCAAGATTGGGAATAATGGCGATATGCTCCTGTTCAGCCAGCTCGGTTGCCTTATCGATTATCTCCTTGTACTTGCCGTTCAGCGCCTCCTTTTCTTCCTCCACTTCGCCCACTGTCTCGGGGTAGGCCGGCAACTCCTCAACGGTAAGTGTGTGCAGCTCGGCATGGTACAGTTTAGCCAGGGATATGGCCTCGCGGAGCGCCTTAAATGAACCCTCCGAACCGTCCAGGCCGTGCAGGATCTTCTTATGCATGGGTTTACCTCCTTTATTAAGTCATATGCACGTTCATTTCACATAATCCTTGCCGTTCTTTGCCCTGTATAACGTCTCCCAGTCTGACATATTCTCATCCTTTGGCTGGAAAAACTGCTGCGCGATGATGGTGGGAATGACAGCGGACAAGATGACAACCGTAACCAGGATCGTGTATTGGCTCTGATTGATGATCTTGTTGTTCAGTCCGAAAAGCGCCGATATGGTGCCGAAAGTCAAGCCGGTGGACATGAGCAGGGTGGTGTAATTGGCTTCACGGTTCCGCATCTCGAACAGCCGCGCGAGGGGCCATACGCCAATGCCTTTGGTCGCGAGTTTTATGCTAAAGAGGAGGGCAATAGCGCCCAGCGACGTCCACAATGCCGGAAGGGAAACATAAAGGCCGGCCTTGATGAAGTAAAAGGGAGTAAAGATGGCAAAGGCAATGCTTCGCATCCGATGGACGAGGATTTTATCCCGCAGAAAAACGCCGGCCACTGCCAGACCCACGAGATAGGCCGGGAGCACGGCTTCGCTTTTCGCGGTGGTGGCCAATCCGCCGAGGAAAAACAGGACCAGTAAAATAAATTTAATCTCGGGTTCGCTCACACGCGAGGCGCCGAAACGGACGATAATGAATCTTGTCCAGCGCGGCATATACCAGAGCATGACGGACATGACCGCCACGAATACCGCCATCCACTTGTTGAAATCGGCGAAGAGCACGCCGAGGGCGAGCACCGTGCCGAAATCGGTGATGAAACAGGCAGCCAGGATCATCTTCCCCAGGGCGGAATCGCTTAATCCTTTTTCGATCATGACCGCGTACACGACGGCGACCGAGGTCGTCGAAAGCGATATGCCCGCAATCTGCGCCTGCTGCAGCGGCCAGCCGAGAACATACTGCGCGAAAAACCATACCCCGATGAAGGGCAGAGTAAAGGAAAGGGCGCCGATGATAAAACTCGCCTTGAGATTCGCCCGCAGCGAAGCGGGATCGATTTCCGCGCCTGCCAGAAACGTCAGGACACCGCTGCCGAGCATGGCGAGAAAATTGACCCATTCGGTCGATTTCTGAATGCCCAGGAAATTCCCGGCCAGGACGCCGACAAGTATTTCCACCAGCGCCACCGAGATGCCGAGGCGGATGGATATGAGGCTGGCGACAAAGGCCAGCCCCATCCAGATCGCCGCGACAAACCATACATTATCAAGCATATTCTTCCCCTTCCCGCTGCTAATCGTTATTGTCCGATGCCCGCCCGGAGAACGGCATCGCGGCTTACCATGCCCTTGAAGCTCCCTCTCCCGTCGATGACGGGCAGACGTTTTATGCCCTTCTCCGCCATGATCCGGATCGCTTCCTCAACCCTGGTATTTTCCCGGACAGTGAGAACGTCTGTCTTCATCACATCGGCGGCGGTTTTCATTGTGGTCTGCCTGGCCAATTCCTTGTGTTTGCGGGCCATTTCCTGAAAGGGAAGTTTCGCCATCAGAAAATCCCAGAGACCGGCGCGGTGTTCGGCAAAGGCGCCGAGGAGATCGCGATCCGAGATCAGGCCGAGGAGGCGGTGATCATCGTCAACGACGACTACCCGCCGAGTGTTGTCGGCATCGATGGTACGTATCAAATCCGCAACCGGGGTGTCCAGCGAAACGGTATGAGTCTCCCGGTTCATGACGTCCCTCACAAAATGCATATTGTCCACCTTGACGTTCGCAGCTCCCATCTCTTCCCACTTCGGGGCTTCTTTTGTTATCGTACGGAAGACATCAAGGCGGGATAGAATACCCACAAGACGTCCCTCCGCATCCACCACCGGCATTCTTTTCAGATGATGCGTAAGCATCGAATCGACCGCCTCTCCGAGGCGCTGATTGCGGTTTACGGTGATGACGGGACAGGTCATTACTTCACCTGCGGTTTTTTGCGCAAAAGCCTCAAGGTAGGACGCAGTTTTATTCCGATCCAGATATGAGAGCAGTCCCAACCGGATCGGCATGTCTGCCCTGGTAATGAGATCATCCTGGGTAACAATCCCGATCGGACGATTTTCGCCATCCAACACCGGCACCGAGTTGAAAACGGCGTTTAAGAGCAGCCTGACAATTTCATCCACCGGTGTGGAAACGGCTACACAAGTCGGCGATGGCGTCATAACGTCCTTAACCTGTATTTGCCGGGGAATAAGGCGTTCTTTTGTCCGGTGGCTGCGGATATCCATGTCCTCAACGACAACGATGCCATCGGTCACCATTTCTTCAATGCCCGGCAGGATGGCATTTAGTTCGGCAGCCGGGAGGATAATCTCTATCTTGAGCGGCATATTTAAGGAAAGTATTTCCAGCGAGGTGCTTGCAATTTCACCATTTTCATAGCTGCCGGCCACTCCCTTTACGACGAGGCAGCGCGCGGCAATTTTGGCATTCCTGACGTGGTCGATGATTGCTCGGTGCAGCGGTTTCCCTTTCCAACGAACTTCTTCGCTGGTGAAGATTTCGATGACATTGTATTTCAGCGACATAAATATGATCCTCCTCAAATCATGCGGCCCAGCCAGAGACCGATCAGCACCATGCCCAACCTACCGATATTATTGGCGGCAATATTAAGTACAGTGGTGTCCGGCATGCCATTGCGAAAATAACATCCCCCCTATTGATGATTCCGACAATCTTTTTCTATGACGGCTTTTTCTATGCCAACCGTTCTCCCAATTCCCTTATTGTCCGTTTGATTTCTTCGGTTTGATCGTGGGATCCCGATAGCAGGGACTCGATTGTGGTCAGTTCATCCCGGACATATTTCAATGTCTGTTCTTTCATCTCTTCGATAGCTTTATTGATCCGTGCTTCCCACTGGGCGGCCAGCCGGGAGAGGTTGACTGTCACTTCCCCGGGAACCTGTTTTAAAAAATGCCCCTCTACGAGAGGACGAAAGACAAACATGGGGATTAAAAACCAGATCAGATCGAGATGCTGATCAAATGTCCGGATCATTCTTATATCCGGCCGCTGTGGTTCGGCCACTTCAATCTTCCAATCCACTTCGGCAAGCTTGAGGCCCAGCACTTTTTCGATGTTCTGGTTTAACAGACTCCGGAAGGTCCCCAGGGAACGGGAGAAGCCGGCACGGGCCTTTTTCAGCGTGACCAGGAAGCGCTCATCTTCCGTCTGGGAGATATGCTTGATTTCTGCTGCTAAACTTACCCGCAGCCATTCCTCATACCTGCGGGTAAGCACCCAGAGGTTCCCTCTCCAGGCAGGCAATTCTCCACGCAACCGCTCCAGAAGCTTTTTTTTAAGATCGGGTTCATGAAATTTTTCCAGGTAAGCGCTGATCTGTCCCCTGGTTTGCTGAGTGTTTTCCCTGGCCAGCAATTCGATTCCCTCGTGGAACAATTCGTAATTTACCTTCTCATCCAGGATCTGCGCCCGGCATTGCTCCCGGTCGAGGTCCGCTTGCCGGGAAGTCTTCTCGGCAAGCTCCAAATAACTCAGGCAGCCTTTCCCGAGGGACCGCACTTTGTACTGCAAAATCTCCCTGGACTCGTTTTCCCGGTTCATGGCCAGGGGTTGCAAGACTTCCTTTTCCAGCTTTTGTTTCCATAGTTCTGTCTCTTGCCGGGTGGAATAAAGAAAAATGGGGAATTGCTCCTGAAGTTCTCGTTGGAGGGCCGACCGGAAAAAATGGACGACTTCCTCCTGTTGCGCCGGGGAGAGAAGGTCGGCCTTGGTGAGGAGGAGAACAATTTTGGGCGTATGCCGCTGTAATTCCCGCAGGAGCTGCACGTCATTCTCGGCTAGGGGCCGCTCCGTACTGATGGTCAGCAAGGCCGTACCTACCGCCGGGAGCCAGTTTTCGGAGGTTTTTATGTGCTCTTTATATATACTCCCCAATCCGGGGGTATCTACCAACCGCAGCCCGGCATACTTCTCCAGGAAAGGAAGTTCAAGGTCAACTACTTCCACTTTCTTCCAATTGCCGTGATTTTTGGCCTCCGATATAAATTCACCAATGGTGGCGATATCCACTTCAGTCTGTCGTCCGTCGACATGACGGATGACAGCCCTTTCCTTTTCCCCATATTGCAGACGGGTAATCGTGGTAGTGACGGGGATGACCCCAACCGGAAGGGTGGGCCTCCCGATCAGACTGTTGAGGAAAGAACTTTTTCCGGCCTTGAATTGCCCGAGGATGACAACATCAATCAGTTGATTTTGACTGAGCAGGTTCCGGCAGGCTTCGATCTGGCGGTTAAGGGAGACGATGTGAAGCCGATTGCATATCTCCTGAATGCGGTTGAGAAGAGGTTCAATTTTTTCCGAAAGGTGAACGGCAGGTGCGTTTTGTAGCGCAAAACCCATAAAAAAACTCCTTCAGATATTCCCTCCGGAGTATTATCTTTTCGCTATACTCCTAAGGGGGAACATTTCCCTACACCAGGAGTCATCAGCCAGAGCGGCGGTTATCAGGTGAACCCCATCACCTTTCAACTGTCTTGATTTATAATGCATTGAGCAGATCGTTGTCAATCTGATTTTCCCCACCATATGATACTTGCATTCCCATTTCGTATGGTTTAGGCTCCACACATCTTCCACTGTTTGCTTCCCGTCCTGTAAACTTTAAGCGGTTCACAGCCGGGAGGCTTTCTTAGATTACCGGAATTGTCAAACTCTGAGTAGTCCCCCGGCAGAACCGGGGGACTACTCAGGAGAATTTATTCCATGCGGACCTTACATTGACGGTAGATAAGGCAGAAAATGACGCCGGCGCTTGACGATGAAATTTATATGGACATGGCCTTGGAAGAGGCACGCGCCGCCCAGGCAGCGGGCGAAGTGCCCGTGGGCGCCGTCCTTGTCCTGGGAGATGAAATCCTCGCCAGGGCGCACAACCGCCCGCTTGCACTTTGCGACCCCTGCGCCCATGCGGAGATTTTGGCCATCCGCGCCGCGGCTCGCAACCTCGGCAATTACCGGTTGGGCGGCGCCACGCTTTATGTAACGCTGGAACCATGCGCCATGTGCTGTGGGGCTATTATCCAGGCACGTATCGCGAGATTGGTCTTCGGCGCCAGGGACACAAAAAGCGGCGCTGTTGTTTCTCTTTACCAACTGCTCGGGGATGGCA
>Ga0209514_10005558_pt1 | contig 16012 bp, 17 predicted proteins | sample Subgrocontami58m_FD_187452 | JGI IMG/M metagenome (GOLD analysis project Ga0209514, IMG submission 187452) | Subsurface groundwater microbial communities from S. Glens Falls, New York, USA - GMW37 contaminated, 5.8 m (SPAdes) (version 3) | ecosystem: Environmental > Aquatic > Deep subsurface >...
GAGGCGCCGGGGGCGTCCCCGGGCGGGGACAGCGAATTGAAAGGTGACGCGCCCAAGGCGCGAGGAGGTTGATCCATGGCTAAAGTTATCGGCATTGACCTGGGCACCACCAACTCCTGCATGGCGGTGATGGAGGGGGGCGAGCCCGAGGTCATCGAGAACGCCGAGGGAGGCCGCACCACTCCCTCCGTAGTGGCGGTGAACCCCAAGACCGGGGAGCGCTACGTGGGCATGCTGGCCAAGCGCCAGGCCGTCACCAACCCCGAGAACACCGTCTCCTCGGTCAAGCGCCTCATGGGCCGCAAGTTCGACGACCCCGAGGTGCAACGGGACATGAAGTGGCTCCCCTACAAGATAGTCAAGGCCCCCAACGGCGATGCCCATGTGGTGATGGGAGGCAAGACCTACTCCCCGCCCGAGGTCTCGGCCATGATCCTGCAGAAGATGAAGCAGGACGCCGAGGCCAAGCTGGGCGATACCATCACCCAGGCGGTCATCACCGTCCCCGCTTACTTCAACGACTCCCAGCGCCAGGCCACCAAAGACGCCGGCCAGATCGCCGGGCTGGAGGTGCTGCGCATCATCAACGAGCCCACCGCTTCCGCCCTGGCTTTCGGCCTCGACAAGAAGAAGCACGACCGCACCATTGCCGTCTACGACCTGGGGGGTGGCACCTTCGACATCTCCCTCCTCTCCCTGGGCGAAGGGGTGTTCGAGGTGAAGTCCACCAACGGCGACACCCACCTGGGTGGCGACGACTTCGACCAGCGCATCGTGGACTGGATCGTCGCCGAGTTCAAGCGCGATGCCGGCATCGACCTGCGGCAAGACCGCATGGCCCTCCAGCGCCTTAAGGAAGCCGCCGAGCGGGCCAAGGTCGAGCTCTCCACCGCCCTGCAGACGGACATCAATTTGCCCTTCATCACCGCTGATGCCAGCGGTCCCAAGCACCTCATCCTCACGCTGACCAGGGCCAAGCTGGAGTCCTTGGTCCAGGACCTTATCGACAGGAGCGAGGGACCATGCCTCCAGGCCCTGAAGGACGCCGGCCTCAAGCCCGCGGACTTCCAGGAGGCCATCCTGGTGGGCGGGATGACCCGGATGCCTGCCGTGAGCGAGCTGGTGCGCCGCGTCTTCGCCAAGGAGCCCAACAAGAGCGTCAACCCCGACGAGGCCGTGGCCCTGGGCGCGGCGATCCAGGCGGGCGTCCTCAAGGGAGAGGTCCACGACGTCCTGCTGCTGGACGTGACGCCCCTTACCCTGGGTATCGAGACCCTGGGCGGCGTCATGACTCCCCTCATCCAGCGCAACACCACCGTCCCCTCCGCCAAGGGCGAGACCTTCAGCACCGCCGCCGACGGCCAGACCGGCGTTGAGATACACGTGCTCCAGGGCGAGCGGCCCCTGGCGGCTGAGAACAAGAGCATAGGCCGCTTCATCCTGGATGGCATCCTCCCGGCGCCCCGAGGGGTGCCCCAGATCGAGGTCAGCTTCGATATCGACGCCAACGGTATCCTGGCCGTCTCGGCCAAGGACAAGGGCACCGGGCGCCAGCAGAAGATCACCATCCAGCCCAGCTCCGGCCTCTCCAAGGACCAGATCGAGCAGATGGTGCGCGACGCCCAGGCCCACGGCGAGGAGGACCGGCGCAAGCGCGAGGAGATCGAGGTGCGCAACCGCGCCGATACCCTGGTCTACAGCGTGGAGAAGCTGCTCCGAGAGCAGGCGGACAAGGTGCCCGCCGAGCTCAAGACCGAGGTGGAGGGCAAGGTGCAGAGCGTCAAGAAGGCCCTGGAGAGCAAGGCCGATGCCGCCGCTCTCGGCAGCGCCGTCGCCGAGCTGGAGCAGTCCATGCAGAAGATCGGCGCCCAGGTCTACGGCCAGATGGCGGGGGCGGGCGCCCGCACCGAAGGCGGGCCCGACAAGGGCGGCGCCGATAAGGGCCCCGACGGGGGCACCGTGGAGGGCGAGTTCCGGGAGGTGTAGGCCATGTGTTGCGGCCAGACCTTCGCCCCCGAGGGAATCCAGCGCTGCCAGCGGGTAATAGACGAGATGGCGGCCCGTCTGGAGGCCGACCGGCACTCCCTGGCCGCCTTCAGGCTCACCGTAGCCGACCTCCAGCAGAGCCTGGGCGTGGACATCCCGCCCATGACCGCCCACGCCACCCTATGGGAGATGGAGCTGGCGGGCAGGGAGCGGCGGCTGGACGGTTTTCGCGGCTGGCTCCAAGAGCACGTGTAGGGCCAGTGTGCTTATTCTCGGGCACATCCGTGCCTCAGAGCTAGGAGGCGCCGTGTCGCAGAACACTGAAGGACAAATAGGGCTCGGCGACCACGCGCAGATTCCTTGGGTTAGGTGCCGCGGGTGCGGAAGCCCAATCGTTGCCTCGGAACACGGTAAGCCCATTCTAATAGGGCCATGGATTTTCGTGCGTGCAGCCGAGAAGCCGTCCAAAGCGCCGTTCATCAGAGGTACTTGTGGCCAGTGCGGAACACGTGTGAACAAACGGGCTCACCATCAAGCAATTCCTTGTGTGGGGGATGGCGTTATTTTCCCCGCCAGCGCTCGGGAGCCTGGAGGGCAGACCAAGAACGGTATTATCCTCCGAGTGCTTACTGACCAACTATCGGTCGAAATAGTGGCCGATGATGGGCACATGTATCGTGCTGATATATTCAGCGCGAGATTGAGGAGCTGTGTCCATGCTGAGAAGCCCGGTGCTAAGACCACAGGGGTATAGTGGCACCCACTGGTGACTCTGACCCCGAGCGCGCGCGCCTGGATGAGGCGCTGACCCAGCGCTACCAGGCCCAGAAGCGCGAGCTGGCCCGCCTCCTCAAGAGCAAACAGCTCCCCCGCGAGGAGTGGGAGCGCCGCCGCGCCGCCCTCGACGCCGCCGAGGAGGAGGAGCGCCGCCAGCTCGGACTTCCGCCGCGCCGGGAGTCCCTCCTGCGGCGTGAGGGACTCATCGAGTAGCCCCGAGCGGTCTCCTTCGTGTTGCCCCGGTTCGCCGCTGATATCCCGGGCCCGGCGCAGGTAGCGCCTTGCATTAGATCTGCTCCAGGGCCTCCAGCACCTCTTGGCTGTGTTTGAGCAGGTTCTGACCGGCGTTGGCGAACACCTTGCGGACGACCCCTTGGCCATCTATCACGAAGGTCATCCTGCTCACGCTCTTGTAGGGGCGGCCTGCGGCGGAGACGCCCTCGTTATAGGCCCCGAACAGCTTGGAGAGGGTGCCTTCCGTATCGCAGAGGAGCTTGAAGGGCAGCCCGAACTTGCGGGCGAAGTCCTGGTGCGAGCGCTCGTCGTCCATGCTCACCCCGATCACCATGGCTCCCCGGCGGGTGAACTCCGGATAGTCGTCGCGGAAGTTGCACGCCTCGATGGTGCACCCCGAGGTCTCGTCCTTGGGGTAGAAGTAGAGGACTATCTTCTTCCCTGCGAGGTCCTTCGAGGTAACGGTCTTGCCGTGGGTGTCCGGCAAGGCAAAGTCCGGCATGCGCTGGCCCTCTTGTAGCATAGAACGCTCCCTTTAAGACGGTATTGCCACTCACTTAACAAGACGGCGTTCCCAAAGTCAAGTCCAGCGGTCAACAAAGGGCCTGTTCAATGGTGGGGCGCCGGAGGCTGAGGCCCTAGGGGTGCTGCCGGATGGCAGGATGCCCTTTTTTGTGCAAAGCTCCTTGACAGCACTGTTGCAGCGCCCTAGAGTGCGCTCTGAGTCGTGCATGCCACCCTTACGCGCCATCCTCTTCGACTACGTCCACACCCTGGCCGATAGCGGCGACACCGGGGCCCTACGCTGGCACTTCTTTTCCCAGGCCCTCCGCCGCCTGGTGCAGGCTCTCCCCGCCCGCCGCCGCCAGGAGCTCCCCTTCACCTTCTTCAGCGTGGTGGGCTACGTGAGCCGCGGCTACAGCAGCTCCTACGAGCACGGGGAGCACGCGGAGGCGGACCTGCGCGCCCTCTTCGCCGAGGGGTTCCGCCAATACGGGTTGCCCCTTGAGGATAGCCTGGTCGACGAGATCACGGCGCTGAACCATAGCGCCTACGCCGAGCGCGTCGTGGTGCCGGAGAGCACGCGCCAGACCCTGGAGCGCCTGCGGCAGCAGGGGTTGCGCCTGGGGGTCGTCTCCAACAACATGTTCCAGCGCCGCTGGATGGGAGGATTCCCGCTCCTCTTCTCCCGCGACGGGCTGCTGGACGCGGTGGTCCTTTCCTCCGACGTCGGGGTGCGCAAGCCCGCCCAGCGGATCTACCGCACGGCCCTGGAGCAACTGGGAGTGAGCGCCGCCGAGACCATCTTCGTCGGCGACCGTCTGGTGGAGGATGTGCGCGCGCCCAAGGCCCTGGGCATGCCCCGCGCCTATCTCACCTACGAGTTCCGCCGCGAGCCCGACCCCCAAGTCGAGGCCGACGGCATCCTGCGGCGGTTGCCCGACCTGCTGGAGCTGCTGTAGGCCCTCACCTAAACCTCTCCCAAGGGGCAAGGGAGGGAGCCCTCTCCCTGTGGGAGAGGGCAGGGTGAGGATATCTAGGCCACTGCTCCCTGTTTGCGCAGCGCCGCAATCGCCTCCTCGCCGTAGCCCAGCCCGCGCAGGACTGCATCGGTGTCCTGGCCGGTGGTGGAGCCCAGGGTGCGGATGCTCCCCGGCGTGGCAGAGAGCTGGGGCCCAACCCCTACCTGCCGGATGCGCCCCAGCTCCGGGTCCTGGCTCTCGTGGGCCATCCCTCGCCGGCGGAGCTGCGGGTCGGCGAAGAGCTCGTCCAGGTCCAGCACCGGCGCGACGCAGACTTCCTGGGGCGGCTTCATGAGCTCGAACCACGCATCGCGCGTCCTGGTCTTGAAGGCGGCGGCGAAGGCCCGCGCGATCTCAGGGTGCTTGGCCGCATTCCACTGCTCCTTGGCATATTGCTCCAGCCCCAGGAGCTTGCAGAGGTTCTCGTAGAACCAGGGCTCGTTGCAGCCGACGCTGATATAGCGGCCGTCGGCGCACTCGTAGACGTCGTAGTAGGGGACGCCGCCGTTGAGCCGGTATTGGCCCTGTTGCGGCAGGACGCCCGTCTGGTGGCGCTCGCTCACCAGGGCCGCCAGCAGATACACGATGCCGTCGGTCATGGAGATGTCGATGTACTGGCCGCGGCCCGTCTTGTCCCGCGCCAGCAACGCCAGACAGATGGCCAGGGCGGCGTGCATGCCGCCCCCGGCGTAGTCGCCCAGCAAGTTCACGGGGATGGCCGGCTTGCGGCCAGCCTCGCCCATGACGGAGAGGGCGCCGGCGAAAGCGGCGTAGTTGATGTCGTGGCCCACCAGCTGGGCGTAGGGGCCGTCCTGACCGTAGCCCGATATGGAGCAGTAGACCGCTCGGGGATTGAGCTTGGCCACCGTCTCGTAGTCCACACCCAGGCGCTTGACCACCCCGGGGCGGAAGCCCTCGACCACCACGTCGGCGGCGCGGGCGAGCTTGTAGAAGACCTCTTTGGCCTCAGGCTGCCGCAGATCGAGGGCGAGGGAGCGCTTGTTGCGGGAGTGGGCGTTGAGGGCGGCGCGGCGGCGCTCCTCCAGGGCATCGGCGCCACCCTGGGCCTCGCGCTCCATCTCGGCGCGGCGACCGCCGCCAGGCTGCTCCACCTTAATGACCTCGGCGCCGAAATCGCCCAGGATCATGGTGCAGAAGGGGCCCGGCGCCAGCCGGGTAAGGTCCAGCACGCGGATACCGTCCAGGGGCATGGTCATGGGAGTGCTCCTTTCGGCGCTAGGCTGGGGCGATTGTGGGCGCAAGGCTAGTGCCGGTCAAGGGGGGGGTTGTGGACACGGCACGGCGCTGGCGCTCAGACGAGGTGGAAGGCATCGCTGAGGGAGGCGAAGACGTGGGCGGCGCCGGCGGCGCGCAGGGCCTCCGGCGAATGCGGCCCGCTGGCCACCGCCACGGCGACGACACCGCAGGCCCGCGCCGCCTCCACGTCCGCCAGGGTGTCGCCCACCATGTAGATGCCCTCTCGCGGGAGGGAGGCCCCCAGGCGCTCCTCGAGGCGCGCGATGGCGGCGCGGACGATGCCCGGACGCCCCTCGGCGTCGTCGCCGAAACCGCCCTCGGCGAAATAGTCGGCCAGGCCGAGGTGCTGGAGCTTCATGAAGGCGGCGTCGCGGAAGTTGCCGGTGGCCAGCCCCAGGTGGGTGTCCGGTGCCGCGCTCAGGGCCGCCAGCAGGGCCGCCGCGCCGGGCAGCACCCTGGCTTGCCCGTCTTCCCGCAGGGCCTGCTGCAGGAGCAGCAGGTAGGCGACCTTCAGCCGCGGCAGCAGCTCCTCATAGCGGGCGGTCAGCAGGCCGTGGCGCTGGAGAGCGTCCTTGATGATGAGGCGGTCGGTGCGCCCGTGGAAGTCCTCCCCCGCCAGGGCGTCGTCGAGGCCGAAGACCGCCTTGAAGGCGAGCCCCATGGCGCGCGCGCCGGCGCTGGTATGGACCAGGGTCGAGTCGATGTCGAAAAGAAAGAGGCGGGGCAGGTTGGGACTCCTCGCGACTGGCAGATGACTCCTATAATAGCAGGGACGGCCAGTTATCAGACGCTACGCTCAGGAGGTCACCGTGGGGCACTACCGGCTCACGCTCATCGAGGGCGACGGCATCGGGCCCGAGGTCGCCCAGGCGGCCTGTCGGGTCATCGCCGCCGCCGGGGTGCAGGTAGAGTGGGAGCCGGTGCTGCTGGGCGCCAGGGCGAAGGAGCGGCTCGGGAACCTGCTGCCCGAGGAGGCGCTGGCCTCCATCCGGCGCAACAAGGTCGCCCTGAAGGGCCCCCTCACCACCCCCATCGGGGAGGGCTTCCCCAGCGTCAACGTCCAGCTGCGCAAGGTCCTGGACCTCTACGCCACCCTGCGCCCCGTGCGCAACCTGCCCCACGTGGCCTCACGCTACCAGGACGTGGACATCGTGGTGGTGCGGGAGAACACCGAGGACTTGTACGCGGGCAAGGAGCACGAGGTGGTCCCCGGGGTGGTGGAGAGCCTCAAGATCATCACCGAGGTGGCCTCCACGCGCATCGCCCGCTTCGCCTTCGATTACGCTACCGAGAACGGTCGCAAGAAGGTGACGGCGGTCCACAAGGCCAACATCATGAAGCTCTCCGACGGCCTGTTCCTGGACTGCTGCCGCCGGGTGGCGAGCCAACACCCGGCGATCGAGTACAACGAGCTGATCGTGGACAACACCTGCCTGCAACTGGTGATGGATCCCTGGCAGTTCGACGTGCTGCTGATGGAGAACCTCTACGGCGACATCCTCTCCGACCTGTGCGCGGGGCTGGTCGGCGGCATCGGCATCGTGCCCGGGGCCAACATCGGCAAGGAGGGCGCCGTCTTCGAGGCGGTCCACGGGAGCTGGCCCGCCGCCGCCGGCAAAGATATCGCCAACCCCACGGCGCTGATCCTCTCCGGGGTGATGATGCTGCGGCACCTGGGCGAGCAGGACGCCGCGCAGCGTATCGAGCAGGCGGTGGTGGCGGTGCTGCGTGGGGGCGTCCGCACCCGCGACCTGGGCGGCAGCGTCGGCACCCGGGAGTACACCGACGCGATATGCCGCGAGCTACAGCGGGCGGGCGTGGGGGCCTGAAGGAGCGCACGTTGACGCACACCTATTTCAGCGATCGGGAACGTGGGCCAAGGCCTCGAGTTGAGGAGGAGATTGCTCAGGATGCATGGGGTGGCCTCTTTGTTCTCATTCAGTCTCGGATCTCAGATGGTTCATTTGGCTACCGTTATCCTGAGGAGTGCAGGGATGGACAAGGAACATACGGTTGCGACTGGCGCTCGTTTCAGACGGCTATCAAGGGGGAGATTTCGGATATCGAATTGCCAATGAGTGGGGAGAAGGTGCCACCCACTCTGGCTGTACTCGACCTCTTGGAGTTTTGCCACAGAGTCGTAGCTAAACCGATCTCCCGCAGTTTTCACTCCTATTATGGCCACCAGCATCTTGTTTTCGATCCCGAGGTGGGACAGCAAGACTTCATAGACGAAGTTAATCGTATCCTGGCGCGTAACGGACTCGCCTATGAGCTGAAGGCCGACGGCACAGTGAGTCGGTTGGCTCCTCTGGTGCTACGGGACGCTCTCGGCTCAGCGAATTTCAACACAGGCGACGCCGAGTTGGACACGCTACTGTTGGCCAGTGTTGGCAAGTACCTCGATCCTGACCAGGCTATTCGGCGCGAATCTCTAGAGAAACTGTGGGATGCCTGGGAACGCCTAAAGACACTGGACTATCCAAATGACAAGAAGAAATCCGTCCAAATGCTACTAAAAAAAGCAACTCCGCAGGATGAATTGCGCGCTGTGCTCGAAAAGGAAGCCTGGGAAGTCACGGAGATCGGTAACGATTTCAGAATCAGGCACAGCGAGATGACCAAGATTCCTATCCAGCGTAGTGACGACATTGACTACCTGTTCCACCGCCTGTTTGCTTTGATTCGACTGTTGCTTCGCGCGACTGGGCGAGGCAAGTAGTTAGGACCGCCCTCTCCACCCCTCGCACGCCTGGATGAACCGCCGCGCTAGCTCCGGGTCGCTGCCCAGGTGCGGGTGGACGTAGGACGCGACGACGCTCCCCCGCACGAATCCTTCGACGCGCGGGGCTCGCCCTTCCCTTCGCGTGCGCTCAGGGTGAACTATCGGCTCAGGACGAGCGGGTGAGGGTAGCGTTCGCCCTACCGTGGGCTCGTCCTTCGACGGGCTCAGGACGAGCGGCTGGTGGTTCGTTCGTGGTGAGCCTGTCGAACCACGGTAAGCTAGGACAGTTCCCGCCGACGCGGGACGACCCTAGGACAGGTCGCTTTCTCGGAGCCCAGCCGACTTCACGAGATATGCCAGCAAGCCCGTTTTCAGTGGCCTGTTGCCGTGGATTGGGATCGAAAGCCGCACTGCTTATCCTGGTTGGCATAGATGTGGTGGCTGCCGTGGATGCGCAGCAGCTTCCAGCCGTGCCTCTCAACAATCTTCGCGAAATCCCTGCCGGAGACCACCTTCATACTGCGATCTCTAGCACCCGGTCCTTGGTAGTCCTCTTGGGCTTCTCCACGTCCACCGACAGGCAGCCCTCGATGGCCTCATAGAGGTTCTTCAGCAACTCTTCGAAGGTGTCGCCCTGGGTGGCGCAGCCGGGTATGGCCGGCACCTCGGCCCAGTAGCCGCCCTCCGCGGCCTCGTGGACTATGACCTTGAGCTTCATGGCTTGCCCTTCCTGCTGCCCATCTTCGCAAACCTTTATACGCTATAATCGGGCCGTTTGGAAAGGGGGCCACCATGCAGTTCGACCATAAGGACGTGCTCTACAACCTGACGGACGGCGTCGCCACCATCACCCTGAGCCGCCCGGAGACCCTGAACTCCTTGAGCGACGATATGCTGGACGGCTTGCTGCAAGCCGTCGAGGACGCCAAAGTCAACGACGCCGTGCGGGCACTCATCCTGACCGGCGCCGGCCGCGGCTTCTGCTCCGGCCGCAACGTGCGCGATGCCGAGGAACGGGAGAGCACGGAGAGGACCATGGGGCGCCTGGTGCGCTCGCGGAAGTGGCTGGAGCACAGCATCCAGCGCATCCCGCGCGCCCTGGCAACCCTGGACAAACCCCTCATCGCCGCCGTCAACGGCCCCGCCGTGGGGGCGGGCATGGACCTGGCCAGCATGGCCGACATCCGCTGGGCCGGCGACCAGGCCAAGTTCGGACAGGGCTACTCGCGCATGGGGCTGGTCTCAGGCAACGGCGGGGCCTATTTCCTGCCCCGCATCGTCGGCGTGGCCCGCGCCTGCGAGCTGCTGTGGACGAGCCGTCTCTTCGACGCCCAGGAAGCCCTGCAGATGGGCTACGTCAGCCGTGTGTGTCCCCAGGCGGAGCTGATGGAGCGCACGCGGGAGTTCGCCCGCGAGCTGGCCCAGGGCCCTGCGGTCTCCATCCAGTTTTTCAAGCGCCTGATCTACCGAGGGTTGGAGACCAGCCTGGACACCGCCCTGACGATGGCGCAGCAGGCGATGCTGGTGGCCCAGGCTACCGATGACGCCGTGGAGGGCCCCCGCTCCTTTGTGGAGAAGCGCCAGCCTCGCTTCAAAGGCCAGTGAGAGCCGTGAGGTCTCTGGTCATTGTGCCCGGAGCGTAAGGAGCAGCACCCGCGTTGTGACTGGCGTCGGCTAGACTTTATATCATTTGTTGCAAATAATGCTTGACAATCGCTTGAACCAGCGGTAAAGTTGTAGCTGAACCTTGCTGTTGCCCGTCCCCCTAGGGGGCGGCGTCGTGAGTGTGCGATGGAGAGCAAAAGGGCGCAAATACTCAGCATCATCCAGCGGCGCGATGGCGCCAGCGTGGACGAGCTGGCGGAAGAGCTCGGCCTGGCGTCGGCGACGGTGCGCCGCCACCTGGACATCCTGCAGCGGGATGGCCTGGTCGGGTTCGTCGAGGCTCACGGTGGAGTCGGGCGTCCGCGCTACGTCTACTCGCTTACTCATGCGGGCCAGGAGCTGCTGCCGCGGGAGTACAACCGCTTGGCCCAGCGCTTCATGCACGAGGTCGCCAATCTGGGCGCCGGGGAGCTGAAGGAGATGGCCAGTGGCAGGTCCCTGGTGGACCTGGTTGTCCGCCGCATCGCCGGCAACAAGGCGGAGCAATACGCCGGGCAGTTGGCCGGGGAGGACTTCGACGGCACGGTACAGGGAGCGACCCGGATCCTGAACCAGGAGCATTACGCGGCGGATGCCCAGGAGGTGCCCGCTGGGTACCGTATCCGCCTCCACAACTGCCCCTACCAGGAGGTGGCGGACAGCCATCACGAGCTCTGCTCCCTGGAGACGGAGTTCATTCGCAACCTGGTCAAGTGCTCAGTGGTACAGGAGGCGACCAAGGTGGAGGGGGCAGCCAGCTGTGTCCTGCTGGTGCAACGGCCGCACGCTCAGGCCGTCGTCGCCGAGGCCGTGCCCCCAGCTCAGCGGCCCGCCTGAAAGCGGCCGCCAGACCAAGATGTTGCAGAGGTGACGGATTCCATGACGCCAAGTAGCGGTAACGGCACGGCGCCACTCTTGCAGATCGAGGCGCTCCACGTAAGCGTGGAGGGCAAGGAGATCCTTAAGGGTGTGAACCTCATCGTGAGGCAGGGCGAGGTCCATGCCGTCATGGGCCCCAACGGTTCGGGGAAGAGCACCCTGGCCAACACCATCATGGGGCACCCCAAGTACCAGGTGACCGGGGGCGACATCCGCTACCTGGGGCAGAGCATCGTGGGACTGAAGGCCGACCAGCGGGCCCGCCAGGGGGTCTTCCTCGCTTTCCAGTACCCCACCGCGATCCCGGGTGTCACCATGGTGAACTTCCTGCGCCACGCGCTCAACGCGGTGCGCGGCCAAGAGGTCCCGGTCAAGGACTTCCGCAACCTGCTGCGGGATAAGATGACCCTACTGAAGGTGGACCGCTCATTCTCGGCCCGCTACGTCAACGAAGGCTTCTCGGGCGGGGAGAAGAAGCGGGCGGAGATGCTCCAGATGGCCGTCCTGGAGCCCAAGCTGGCGGTGCTGGACGAGACCGACTCGGGGCTGGATATCGACGCCCTCAAGACGGTGGCGGAGGGCATCAACACCCTCCTGAACCCGGCTCAGGGCATCCTGCTCATCACCCACTACCAGCGCATCTTGAACTACGTGAAGCCCCACTTCGTCCACGTCCTGGCCCAGGGGAACATCCTGAAGTCCGGGGGAGCCGAGCTGGCCCTGGAGCTGGAGGCGAAGGGGTACGACTGGATCTTGAAGGAGGCAGCGGCGCTGCCGCAAGGAGTGTCCCAATGACCACCGCGACCAAGCTTCCAGAGAAGGGCGAGTACAAGTGGGGCTTCCATGATTCGCAGGAGGGCTATGCTTTCAAGTCCCGCAAGGGCTTGGACAGCGAGATCGTGGCCCAGATTTCCGCGCTGAAGGGCGAGCCCGACTGGATGCGGGAGTTCCGGCTGAAGAGCCTGGCTATCTTCCAGTCCAAGCCCATCCCGCGCTGGGGGGGTGACCTCTCCCACATCGACTTCGACGATATCTACTACTACGTGAAGGCGTCGGAGAAGACGGGGAAGAGCTGGGACGAGGTGCCCGCTGACATCAAGCGCACCTTCGACCGGCTGGGCATCCCCGAGGCCGAGCGCAAGTTCCTGGCCGGCGTGGGGGCCCAGTATGAGTCCGAGGTGGTCTATCACTCCATCCGTGAGGACTTGAAGAAGCAAGGGGTGATCTTCGTCAGCACCGACAACGCGCTGAAGGAGTACCCGGACCTCTTCAAGGAATACTGGGCCACGGTCATCCCGCCCGATGACAACAAGCTGGCCGCCCTCAACTCCGCGGTCTGGTCCGGCGGCTCCTTCATCTACGTGCCGCCTGGGGTCAAGGTGGAGATCCCGCTCCAGGCCTACTTCCGCATCAACACCGAGAACATGGGCCAGTTCGAGCGCACCCTCATCGTCGTCGACGAGGGGGCCTACGTCCACTACGTGGAGGGCTGCACGGCCCCCACCTACAGCACCGATAGCCTCCACAGCGCCGTGGTGGAGATCATCGTCAAGCGGGGGGCGCGCTGCCGCTACACCACCATCCAGAACTGGTCCAGCAACGTCTACAACCTTGTCACCAAGCGCGCCCAGGCCTACGGCGAGGCGACCATGGAGTGGGTGGACGGTAACCTGGGCAGCAAGCTCACCATGAAGTACCCCAGCGTCTACCTGATGGAGCCGGGGGCCCACGGGGAGATCCTCTCCGTGGCCTTCGCTGGCAAGGGCCAGCATCAGGACGCGGGCGGGAAGGTGGTCCACGCCGCTCCCCACACCACCTCCCAGATCATCTCCAAGTCCATCAGCAAGGGCGGCGGCCGCACCTCCTACCGGGGGCTGATCAAGGTCCTCCCCGACGCCGAGGACGTGAAGTCCCACGTCCGCTGCGACGCCCTGCTCATGGATGAGGACTCTCGCTCGGACACCTACCCCACCATGGAGATCGACAACGAGCGGGTCAGCATCGGCCACGAGGCGACCGTCAGCAAGGTGGGCGATGACCAGCTCTTCTACCTGATGAGCCGGGGTATCTCCGAGGAGGCGGCCACCAAGATGGTGGTCAACGGCTTCATCGAGCCCATCGTCAAGGAGCTGCCCATGGAGTACGCCGTGGAGCTGAACCGCCTTATCGAGCTGCAACTGGAGGGCTCTGTCGGCTAAGCGCCCGCGCCGCGGCGCGGGGCATAAATCGAACATTGCTTCTGACACTGATGCGGGGCCTTTCGCCACCAGCCGAAGAGCGGGCGGGGGGCCCCGGCGAGGAAAGTGTTGCAAACCCTAACAGCGTTTCAACAGCCTGGCTTTAGCGCGGCCACCGCCGAGGAGTTGGCGCAGCTCAAGGGCGAGCCAACCTGGCTAGCGGAGCGGCGCCGGGAGGCCTGGAGGGTCTACGAGGCCCTGCCCATGCCGGACCGGCGCGATGAAGAGTGGCGCCGGGTGGACTTCCGTGCCTTGAACCTGGGCGTCCACCGCGCCTACTCCCAGAATGGCCAGCCGGTCCAGCCACTTCTGGACCTCTCCAACGACGGCCTGCGTAAGGGCGGCACCCTCTTGCAGCACAATGCCCTGCCCGTCGCGTCCAGCCTGGACAAGGAGCTGGCGGACAAGGGCGTCATCCTGTGCAGCCTGCAGGATGCCGTCACCCGCTACCCCGAGCTGGTGCGGGCGCATCTGGGAGAGGCCCTCAGGCCTCAGGAGGGCAAATTTGCGGCCCTGACCAGCGCCCTCTGGAGCGGCGGCGCCTTTGTCTACGTCCCCAAGGACGTGGAGGTGACCTTGCCCCTCCACAGCTATAGCTACACGGATGAGCCGGGGCTGGCCAGCTTCTGGCGCACAGTCCTGGTAGCCGACCGGGGGAGCAAGGTGGTATACGGAGACGAATGGCTCTCTCCGTCCCTGGACGGACAGGGGTTCAGCTCGGGCCTGGCCGAGGTTTTTGTGGGAGAGGGCGCCCAGGTTACGTATGTCACCGTCCAGGGCTGGGGCCGCCAGACCTTTCACTTCGCCACCCACCGGGCCCTGGTGGGCCGCGAGGGGCGGTTCAACTCGCTGACCGTGGGGCTGGGCGCGGGGTTGAGCAAGACCCATGTGGAGACGCTTTTGAACGGCCCCGGCTCCCACGCTGAGCTCCTGGGGCTTTGTTACGGCGAGGGGCGGCAGTTCTTCGCGCAGCATACCTTGCAAGACCATATCTCGCCTCATACCACCAGCGAGCTGCTGTTCAAGACCGCCCTGGAGGGGCGCTCGCGCTCGGTCTTCTACGGCCTAATCCGGGTTCGGGAGGGGGCCCAGCAGACGAACTCCTTCCAGACCAGCCGCAACCTCCTCCTGAGCGAGCGCGCCAAGGCCGATGCCATCCCGGTGCTGGAGATCGAGGCCAATGACGTCAGGTGCAGCCATGCCGCGGCGGTGGGCCCCGTGGATGAGGACCAGCTCTTTTACCTCATGAGCCGCGGGCTCCCCGAGGCCGACGCCCGGCGGCTCGTCGTGGTGGGTTTCTTCGCTGAGCTCATCGATAAGGTCCCTCACGAGGAGCTGCGGGAGAAGTTGGCCCGTGCCGTGGAGGCGAAGATGCAAAGCGCCGGCGCCAGGGCCTAGGGGATGGTGAAAGGATGTCATCTACCGTGGAGTCAGCTAAGGTCATGGCCGAATTCGTGAAGGTGGCGAACATCGCTGAGGTGCCGCCGGGCACTGCCAAACTGGTGTTCGTGGACAACGTCCCCCTGGCGCTTTACAACGTGGCCGGGCAGATTTACGCCACCGACGACACCTGCACTCACGAGGAGGCCTCCCTGGCGGAGGGCGAACTGACGGAGCATGTGATCAAGTGCCCTCGTCACGGGGCGGAGTTCGATGTGCGCACCGGCCAGCAGCTCTGCATGCCCGCCGTGGCGCCGGTGGCGACCTACGCCGTGAAGGTGGAAGGCGCGGTAATCCTGGTCTCGCTAGGCAGCAGAGGCTAGGCCGGGAGGAGAGCCATGGGCTACGACGTTGCCGCCATCCGCCGCGATTTCCCGATCCTGGCCCGCAAGGTGCATGGCAAACCCCTGGTCTATCTCGACAACGCCGCCACCTCCCAGAAGCCGCGGCAGGTCATCGACGCCCTGGTGAACTACTACACCCAAACCAACGCCAACATCCACCGCGGCGTCTACCTCCTGAGCCAGGAGGCTACCGAGGCCTACGAGCAGGCTCGGGAGAAGGTGACCAGGTTCATCTGTGCCCCCGGCTTCGAGTCCATCATCTTCACCCGCAACACCACGGAAGCCATCAACCTGGTGGCCTACGCCTGGGGCCGCGGCAACGTGGGGGAGGGCGATGAGATCGTGCTCTCCGGGATGGAGCACCACTCCAACCTGGTGCCCTGGCAGCTCCTGGCCAAGGAGCGCGGCGCCACCCTGCGGTTTGTGGAGGTGCTGGACGACGGCACCCTGGACATGGAGCAGTTCTACTCCCTGGTCAACCCCCGCACCAAGCTGGTGGCCATCACCCATATGTCCAACGTCCTGGGCACCATCAACCCGGTGGAGGAGATCGTGCGGGTTGCCCATGCCCAGGGGGCTATCTGTCTCATCGATGGGGCCCAGAGCGCGGCCCACCTGCCCGTGGACGTCAGCAAGATGGGCTGCGACTTCTTCGCCTTCTCCGCTCACAAGATGCTGGGGCCCACCGGCGTAGGGGTCCTCTACGGCCGCCGCGAGTTGCTGGAGCGGATGCCACCCTTCCTGGGCGGTGGGGACATGATCCTGAGCGTTAGCCTTCAGGAATCGACCTGGAATGACCTGCCCTACAAGTACGAGGCGGGCACGCCCAACATCGCCGACGTCATCGCCTTCGGCGAGGCGTTGGACTATCTCACGCGTTTGGGTATGGACAACGTCCGCGAGCACGAGAAGCGGCTGACGGCCTACGCCCTGGACGCCCTCAGCGAGCTGGGCCCCGAACTGAGG
>Ga0209514_10005559_pt1 | contig 16012 bp, 13 predicted proteins | sample Subgrocontami58m_FD_187452 | JGI IMG/M metagenome (GOLD analysis project Ga0209514, IMG submission 187452) | Subsurface groundwater microbial communities from S. Glens Falls, New York, USA - GMW37 contaminated, 5.8 m (SPAdes) (version 3) | ecosystem: Environmental > Aquatic > Deep subsurface >...
GGCACCGGCATCACGCTGAAGGCCAGCAAGATCCGCGGCGAGGAGTCGAACGGCATGCTCTGCTCCTCGCGCGAGCTGCAACTCGGCGACGACCACAGCGGCATCATAGATCTGCCGGAAAGCGCCACGACCGGCCAGCCGGCGGCCGAAGCGCTCGGCCTCGACGACGCGGTGATCGAGATCAAGGTGACGCCCAACCGCGGCGATTGCCTGGGCGTGCACGGCATCGCGCGCGATCTGGCGGCGTCAGGCCTCGGCACGCTGAAGCCGCCGAAGGCCGACAGGATCAAGGGTGGCTACGCGAGCCCGATCAAGTGGACGCATGGCTACGAGGCCATGCCCGACAGCCCCTGCCCGATCGTGGTCGGTCGGCATTTCCGCGGCATCAAGAACGGCCCCTCGCCCGACTGGCTGCAGCGCCGCCTGAAGGCGATCGGCCTGCGTCCAATCTCGATCCTGGTCGACATCACCAATCTGGTGACCTTCGACCTCAACCGGCCGCTGCATGTGTTCGACGCGAAGAAGCTTTCAGGCGATCTCGTCATGCGCCAGGCGCGCGAGGGCGAGCAGATCCTGGCGCTCGACGGCAAGACTTATACGCTCGATCCCTCGATCTCGGTGATCGCCGATTCGAAGGGCGTGCATGGCATCGGCGGCATCATGGGTGGCGAGGATACCGGCGTGCGCGACGACACGACCGAGGTGTTTCTCGAGGCCGCCTACTTCCAGCCGATCGGCATCGCAGCGTCCGGCCGCAAGCTCGGCATCCTGTCCGATGCGCGCTACCGCAACGAGCGCGGCATCGATCCCGAATCCTGCCAGTGGGGCGCCGAAGTGGCGACGCGCCTGATCCTGGACCTGTGCGGCGGCGAAGCGAGCGAGATCGTGTCGAGCGGAATCATGCCGGCCTGGCAGCGCAGCTTCGACCTGCGCACCGATCGCGTGAAGATGCTGACCGGCATCGACGTGCCGGCCGCGGACACCGCCGCGATCCTCGGCAAGCTGGGCTTCGCGGTCAGCGGCAGCGGCCCGTGGACGGCCGCCGTGCCGTCCTGGCGTCCCGACATCGTGGGCGAGGCCGACCTCGTGGAGGAAGTGACCCGGGTGTTCGGCTTCGACAAGATCCCGACCACGTCGCTGCCCCAGCTTTCGCCGACCTCCAAGCCGGTGCGCGATTGGCTGCAGCGCCGCGTGCCGCAGGCGCGGCGGGCGCTGGGCGCGCGCGGCATGAACGAGGCGGTCACCTGGTCGTTCCTGCCGCTGAAGCAGGCCGAGCGTTTCGGCGGCGGCGGCGATGAACTCCGCCTGCTGAACTCGATCGCCTCCGAACTCGACACCATGCGGCCCTCGATCCTGCCCAACCTGATCGAGGCGGCCACGCGAAACGAGGCGCGCGGCCTTTCCGATCCGGCACTGTTCGAGGTGGGCCCACAGTACAAGGACGCGACACCCACGGGCCAGCGCACCGTGGCCGCGGGGCTGCGCCACAACATGGCCGTGCCGCGCAACTGGGCGGGCCCTGCTCGCACGGTCGACGCCTTCGACGCCAAGGCCGATGCGCTGGCCGTGCTGGCCGGCATCGGTGCGCCGGTCGACAACATGTCCGCCCAGCCCGGGGCGCCGGACTGGTATCACCCCGGCCGCTCCGGCGCGATCAAGCTCGGCGACCGCGTGATGGCGCATTTCGGCGAGTTGCATCCCGAGATCGCCGCCGCTGCCGACCTGAAAGGTCCGGTCGCCGCCTTCGAGGTGTTCCTCGACGCGCCGCCGCCGCCCAAGGCGAAGGCCACCAAGGCGCGGCCCAAGCTCGTGCTGTCGGCCTTCCAGCCGGTCGAGCGCGACTTCGCCTTCCTGGTCGATGCCGCAATCGAGGCGGACAAGATCGTCCGCGCCGCGCGCAATGCCGACAAGGTGCTGATCGCGGGCGCGCGGGCCTTCGACCTCTACGCCGGCAAGGGCGTGCCCGAGGGCAAGAAATCCATCGCCATCGCCGTCATCCTGCAGCCGGTCGAGCGCACGCTCACCGACGCGGAGATCGAGGCGGTGTCGGCCAAGATCGTCGCCGCCGTCACCAAGGCGACCGGCGCCGTGTTGCGTGGGTAGAGTTCAAGTGAAATGACCGACCTGTCGTTGATCCGCAATTTCTCGATCATTGCCCATATCGACCATGGCAAGAGCACGCTGGCCGACCGGTTGATGATGGCCTGTGGCGCGGTGAGCGAACGCGAGTTCCACGACCAGATGCTCGATTCGATGGATATCGAGCGCGAGCGCGGCATCACCATCAAGGCGCAGACCGTGCGCCTCAACTACAAGGCCAAGGACGGCAAGACCTACGTCCTGAACCTGATGGACACGCCCGGCCACGTCGACTTCGCCTACGAGGTCAGCCGTTCGCTCGCCGCCTGCGAGGGCTCGCTCCTGGTGGTCGACGCCAGCCAAGGCGTCGAGGCGCAGACGCTCGCCAACGCGTACCACGCGATCGAGGTCAATCACGAGATCATCCCGGTCCTGAACAAGATCGACTTGCCCTCGGCGGATCCCGCGCGCGTGTGCAAGGAGATCGAGGACGTGGTCGGCATCGACACGTCCGAAGCCGTCATGGTTTCGGCCAAGACCGGCCTCGGCATCGACGATCTGCTCGAGGCCATGGTGAAGCGCCTGCCGGCGCCCAAGGGCAGTCGCGAGGCGCCGCTGAAGGCCTTGCTGGTCGACAGCTGGTACGACCCATACCTCGGCGTCGTCACGCTGGTGCGCGTGCAGGACGGCGTGCTGAAGAAGGGTCTGAAGATCCGCATGATGGCGGCCGCCGCAGCGTACGACCTCGACAAGGTCGGCGTCTTCGCGCCCAAGGCCACCGACGTGGCGGAACTCGGGCCGGGCGAAATAGGCTTCATCATCGCCGGCATCAAGACCATCGCCGACTGCAAGGTGGGCGACACCATCACCGACGACCGCAAGCCCGCGACCGAGATGCTGGCGGGCTTCAAGCCCAGCGTCCCGGTGGTGTTCTGCGGTCTCTTCCCCGCCGATGCCGCCGAGTTCGAGACGCTGCGCGAGTCGCTCTCCAAGCTCCGCCTCAACGACTCGTCCTTCCATTTCGAGGCCGAGACCAGCGCGGCGCTGGGCTTCGGCTTCCGCTGCGGATTCCTCGGCCTGCTGCATCTCGAGATCGTGCAGGAGCGGCTGGAGCGCGAGTTCAATCTCGACCTCGTCACGACCGCGCCTTCGGTCGTCTACAAGGTGAAGATGACCGACGGCTCGTCGATGGAACTGCACAATCCTGCCGACTATCCCGACCCGATGAAGATCGAGACGATGCAGGAGCCGTGGATCAAGGCCACGATCATCACGCCCGACGAGCATCTCGGCTCCGTGCTGACGCTCTGCCAGGAGCGCCGCGGCCAGCAGATCGAACTCACCTATGCCGGTACGCGCGCCATGGCGATCTATCGCCTGCCGCTGAACGAGGTCGTGTTCGACTTCTACGACCGGCTGAAGTCGATGACGCGCGGCTATGCGAGCTTCGACTACGAGATGGACGGCTACGAGGAGAGCGACCTGGTGAAGCTCGCCATCCTGGTGAATTCCGAGCCGGTCGATGCGCTGTCGATGATTGTGCACAAGAACGCCGCCGAAAGCCGCGGCCGGGCACTGTGCGAGCGGCTGAAGGACCTGATCCCGCGCCAGCTCTTCAAGATCGCCATCCAGGCCGCGATCGGCGGACGCGTGGTCGCGCGCGAGACGATCAGCCCGATGCGCAAGGACGTGCTGGCCAAGTGCTACGGCGGCGACATCAGCCGCAAGAAGAAGCTCCTGGAGAAGCAGAAGAAGGGCAAGAAGCGGATGCGGCAGATCGGCGAGGTCGAGATCCCGCAGTCGGCCTTCATCGCTGCCCTGAAGATGGACAACCGCTGACTAGCTGAGCCCGCGGCTGCGCCGGCGCCGGGGCGGGCGCGAACCGATGAAGAAGCCGAGGTCGCGTTGACGACCACCCCGCTCGCCCAGCCACAGGCAGACGAGACCCACGACCAGGAAGGCCGGCAGGACCGGCACGATCAGGACGGGCCGCACGATCCAGCTCCATAGCACCGCCGAGAGATGCCTCTGGACGGCGCTCTGAGTGTCGGCCAGAGAGCGGGCATCAAGGTGCGACCACAGGTCGCCGAACCCCAGCAGATGGAAGGCCCCTTCCGCCCACCAGGCAAGGCCGTCATGCACCACCGCCGCAACGGCCAGCGCCAGCAGCAGCCACCCCAAAACGCGAAACACCACCACCGATCCCCCAAATGGCGGCCGGCACCCTAGCCAAGGCGACCGTCCGGGGGAAGATGCCGTTGCCCATGGCGGCGGTCGCGCTATAAGAGCGGCCGACCGCACTCCCCGGACAGGTGGCCGAGCGGTTTAAGGCACACGCTTGGAAAGCGTGCGTGGTGTAACAGCCACCGCGGGTTCGAATCCCGCCCTGTCCGCCAGAGAGTCTTTCAGGAGACTTTCTTCTTCGGCATCTGGATCAGCCTGCAGAACCGGCCGGTGGCGAAGCCGGGCGTGTTCATCGGCCTCGACAATTTCATGGCCGATTGGCACGATCCGATGTTCCGGCTCGTGGTGGTCAACACCTTCGTCTACACCATCGCCGCGACGCTCCTGAAGATGGTGGGCGGCCTGGGCCTCGCCCTGGTGATGAACCAGAACTTCCGCTTCAAGAACCTGACGCGCGCGCTGCTGCTGCTGCCGTTCATCGTGCCGACCGTGCTGTCGACCATCGCCTGGCAGTGGATGCTCGACCCCGCCTTCAGCGTGATCAACTGGGCGCTGAAGGCGGCCGACATCGCCGATCCCGGCCCGAGCTGGCTCGGTAACCCGTACCTGGCGATGTTCTCGCTCATCATGGTCAACACCTGGCGCGGCCTGCCGTTTTACGCCATCACCCTGCTCGCCGGCCTGCAGACCATTTCGCCCGAGCTCTATGAGGCCGCGACCATCGACGGCGGCGGGCCGGCCAACGCCACCCATGTCTTCGCCACCTACGCCTTCGACGTGGCCATGGGCGCGGGCCAATTCGGCCAGGGCGCGTCGATCGCGCTCTCCATGGTGCCGCCGTTGGCGCTGATCATCCTCGCCATGGCGATCTATTTGCGTTCGGAGAAGTCATGACGGTCGAGCGCCGCGGCTGGCGGACGCGCCTGCTGACGCTGTGGCTGCCGCTCGGCGTCTCGTTGGTGTTCGCGCTGTTCCCGCTCTACTGGATGGCGATCACCTCGCTGAAAGCCGCGACCATGGTTTCCTTCGCCGTCGCCGCGACCTATCTGGTGCCGCAGCCGCTGCTGTTCGTGCCGCTGGCCGACCTGATCAACCGGCTCGGCCTCGGCGATACCCTGACCTCGGTGATGCTGACCTACCCGACCCTGCTGGTGCCGTTCTGCGCCTGGCTGCTGATGGGCTATTTCCGCACCGTGCCGATCGAGCTCGAGGACGCCGCCCGGATCGACGGCGCCAGCCGGCTGCAGACGCTGACCAAGATCGTCCTGCCGCTGTGCGGCCCGGGCTTCATCTCCGCCGGGATCTTCGCTTTCACCTTGGCGCAGAACGAGTTCCTCTACGCGCTGATCTTCCTGACCAAGACCGAGGTGCGCACGGTGCCGGTCGGCGCCATCGCCGAGCTGGTGAAGGGCGACGTGTTCTACTGGGGCCAGCTGATGGCGGCGGCGCTGCTCGGCTCGATCCCCGTGGCGATCATCTATTCGTTCTTCGTCGAGCACTATGTCGCGGGACTGACCGCGGGTTCGGTCAAGGGCTGAAACGCATCGCGCGCTGCGGGTCGAGCTGGGCAGGAACAAGGCCGACGCCCTCGTGACTCAGGCCCTGCGCGATTGGTCGAAGCAGCTGTTCGCCGACATCGGCGATGGCATCGAAGGCAGTCCGCGGCGCAAAGGGGCGGCCATCCAAAGCGTCTGGGGCGAGGTCTCCGGCAAGGAGGTCGAGGTCGAGATCCTGCACCAGGACAAGGAGACGCTGGACATGGACGTGACGCGCTGCCGCTTCGCCGAGTTCTTCCGCGCACTCGGCGAGCCTGAGGTGGGCGCGCTGCTGATCTGCGAGGCGGATTTCGACATCGCCGCGGCCGGCGACGGCGAAGTGAGCCTCGACCGCGCCCAGACGATCATGCAGGGGGCGCCGAGTTGCACCTTCCGCCACAAGTTTGCGCCCCGGTAGCTGTCCCCGCCTCACCCCGGCGGCTTGCTGGTCCACCGGGGCGGCAGCAGGCGGGTATTGAGGGAGAAGTGGGCGCTGTTGTCGGTTATCCGGAAGGAGCCGAACAGCGGCACGTCGTACTCGCCGCGGAAGTAGATTTCCGCCCGCTGCGCGATGCCCGGGTCATCGTTGATCGTATGCCCGATCAGGCTGCGGAACGGACAAGTGAAGGTGGCGGACTCGCCGGGCTCGAGCCCCGAAGTACGGCCGGCCGGAAATCGCACATCGGTTGCGCCGATCAGGCTCGGCTGCATCCCCGAGGCCCGGACATGCGCCAGAATACAGCTGATCCGGAGATTCGACAGCGCGAACCAGGGATTCCTGTTATCCACGCGAAACGTCACATCAAAAGGCGAGCCTGCCGTCACATCCTCAGATGAATAGCTCGGGGTCGGCCGAAGCGACCACACGCCAAATGCGCCGCCGGCGAGCAGGCCTATGACGAGCAGAGCCAGGAACGCCTGCTGAAGCGACCGCGCCCCGCCACGGGCGAGCAGCAGCAGTTCCTGACGAAGCGTCAGCGGTGGCGGTCTGGGCGCCCGGGCGCGGGATTGCCGTCGTGGTCCCGGCTTCGAGCGCGCGGCGCTACTTTCCCCGGGCTTTCTTCTCGACTTCTGCTTCGCGGCCATTCCGCCAGCTACCTTCGTGCCAGCATCTCGGTCGCCAGAAGCTCCCATTCTTCTTCGAGCGTCGATTTCGACGGTGTCGTGCCGGCACGCCGGTACCAGTAGCCTGCGTTCTCCAGGTCGCCTTCCTGGCGATGCAGATGGGCATGGACGCGATCGCAGTCGGGCTCGCCTTCGTGCTGCTGGACGCATTGATGAGCGCGTGCCCAATCGCCACGAAGGAGCCACCACAGAGCCTGCAGGGAAGGCCCTGTACCAGGTGGCGGCAGTTCGGCGGATACACTTTTGCGGAATGAATCGATCGTTGTCATGACCGAAGTATAGCGCGGAATTTAGCCGGCCAGGACCGGCTCACTCCCCACAATCGTCGTCCGGTGCATCACCCGGCGTTCGGCGGGATCGTGCGGGGTGACGGCATGGACGGTGCAGCGGTTGTCCCACATCAGCACGTCGTCCGGCTCCCAGCTGTGCCGGTACATGTACTTCGGCTGGGAGGAGAATTCCGTCAGATCCTCGATCAGCTTGCGCGCGGCACCGTCGTCCATGCCTTCGATGGCATCGTTGTAGATCGAGCTGATGTAGAGCGATTTGCGCCCGGTGACGGGATGGCGCCGCACCATCGGATGCCACACCGGCGGCATCGCCGCCTGCTCTTCCGCCGTTGGCGGCGGCGAGCCCACCAGCCTGGCCAGCATGCTGAAATCGTGCCGCGCCTTGCGGCCTTCGACCTGCCGGCGCAGGCTCTCCGGCAACTCGTCGTAGACCATGTACATGTTGATGAACTGCGTGATGCCGCCGGTCCGGCTGATCTCGATGCCATGCAGTAACGACCCCACGCTCGGCGTGGGCCGGTAGCTGGAATCGGTGTGCCACATGCGCGACGAGGACAGTTGCTTCTGCGACGGTTCCGAGGGCCGCATCAGGCGATTCTGGTCGTCGACGTTCGAGACGAGGAAGATTTCCTTCACCCTGTCCGACCGCAGGTGAAGGGAGGTCTGATGGAAAATCTCGGCATCGCCGAAGTGGCGGGTGAAGGCCACATGCTCCTGGTCGGTGATGCGCTGGTCGGGAAACACCACGACCAGGTGCTTCATCCAGGCATCGCTGACCGCCTTCAGGGTTTCGGCATCCATCGACCGGCGCATATCGATGCCGCGGATTTCGGCGCCCAGGGCCGGATGTCTCGGCGTGACGGTGATGGTCATGGCGGTTGCCAATGGTAGACTTCCCAAAATATTGAGCAAGGGGACGAACAAGATGGATTTCACCGGAAAGGTTGCCCTCATCACGGGCGGTGGCAATGGGATCGGCCGCGCGGCCTGCGTGGGTTTCGCGCAGCGAGGCGCCAAGGTCGTGGTGGTCGACCGCGACGGCACGGCGGCGGAGGCCACCGCCGGCATTATCCGCCAGAAGGGTGGCGAGGCGATCGCCGTCACCGCCGACGTCACAAAGTCGGACGACGTGAAGGCCTATGTGAAGGCCACCATCGACAAGTTCGGGCGGATCGACTGCTTCTTCAACAATGCGGGCATCGAGGGCAAACTGGCCCCGACGGCGGAATATGACGAGGCAATGTTCGATGCCGTGATCGGCGTCAACGTGAAGGGCGTGTTCCTTGGCCTGCGCCACGTCCTGCCGGAGATGATCCGCCAGGGCAGCGGCGCAGTGGTCAACACGGCCTCGGTCGCGGGCCTGGTCGGCTCACCCGGCATGCCGGCCTATGTGGCATCCAAGCATGCCGTGATCGGCCTCACCAAGGTCGCGGCCGGCGATGTCGGGCGCCAAGGCATAAGGGTGAACGCGGTGTGTCCCGGGCCGGTCGACACCCGAATGATCCACGATCTGGAGAAGCAGATCGATCCCGCGAACCCCGACGCGGTCGGCGCACGTTACCAGGCGGCCCTGCCGAGCGGGCGTTACACGACGGCGGAGGAAATCGCCAATATGGTCCTGTTCCTCTGCTCGGACCTCGCCGCCAACACGACAGGCGGCCAGTTCGTGGTCGACGGCGGACGCACTGCGACGGGCGGCGCGGTGACCAACCCGACGACGCGCTGAAGGTCCGGCGCCTCAGGTCCGAAGCCCGCGGACGACGAAGGAGTTGAGCCTTCTGGCGAAGGCCGCGGGATCCGACGGGACTTCGCCATCGAGGATGTGCGCCTGGTCGAGGAGCAGGCAGGCCAGGTCCGTGACGTCCTCCGGCCGGCCGGCGGTCCGTGCGGTTCCCAGCGCCCGGACCAGATCGTGGCCCATGTTCAGCTCGAGGATGGGCTTGGCGCCGCTGCCGCGATCCTGGCGCGCCAGCAGGCGTTCCAGCTCGCGGTCCCGTCCCTGGGCGCTGGCCACGAGGCAGGAGGCGCTTTCCGTCAGCCGCTGCGAAGCGCGCACCTCCGAGACCTTGTCACCGAGGGCTTCCTTCACGGCCGTGACGATGGCCTGCTCGTCCTCCGCGGTGGCCTTCTGCCCTGCCTTGCTGTCAGCATCGTCCAACAATGGAATCAGCCCGAAGTCGACGTCGCCCTGGCTCAAGGACTTGAGCGGCTTGCCGTCGAACTCCTGGGGCAGTGTCGTCCAGAAGGCATCGATCGGATCGGTCAACAGCAGCACCTCGACACCGCGGGCCCGCGCGGCCTCGAGCTTGGGATTGGATTTCAGGCGCTCGGCCCCTTCGCCAACGAGGTAGTAGATCTCCGTCTGGTTGGGCTTGAAGTCGGCGACATAGTCCTTGAGCGAGCGCAGGCCGTCCCCATTGGTCGTGGCGAAGCGCGCCAGCGCCAGCAGCTGGCCGCGGCGCTCCTGATCCTCATAGAGACCCTCCTTCATGACCGGGCCGAACGCGGCCCAGATCTTGGCGTAGGTCTCGGCGTCCTTGGTGGCCGCAGTCTCCAGCTCGCCGATCACGCGGGTCGCCAGGCCGCTGCGGATCTGCACCACCTGCGGATTGTTCTGCAGCATCTCGCGCGAAAGGTTGAGCGGCAGGTCCTCGCTGTCGACGACACCGCGCACGAACCGCAGATAGGCCGGCAGCAGATCGGCATCGTCGGTGATGTAGACCCGCCGGACATAGAGCTTCACGCGGCCCTTGCGGCCGGGGTCCGCGAGGTCGAACGGCGGGGTCGTCGGCACGAAGAGCAGGACGGCGTAGGACTGACGGCCTTCAACCTTGTAGTGCAGCGTCAGCGCCGGTTCGTCGAAGGCCATCGCGATCGAGCGGTAGGCTTGCGTATAGTCTTCCGGCTTCACCTCGGACTTCGAGCGCTGCCACAGGGCGCTGGCGGCATTGACCTGGCGTGCTTCGCCCTTGTCGTCGACCAGTTCAATGGGAAAGAGGATGTGGTCGGAATAGGTCCTGACGATGCGCTCGAGTTCGAAGGGCTGAAGGTATTTGGCCGCCTCGTCCTTGAGATGCAGGACGATCTCGGTGCCCCGCGGCACGCGCCCGGCCTGCTCGTCGCTGGCCGGCGCCATCTCGAAGCCGGCGCCGCCCGAAGAGGTCCAGACCCAGGCGTCCGCCGCGCCCGCGCGGCGGCTCGTGACTTCGATGCGATCGGCCACCATGAAGGCGGCGTAGAAGCCCACGCCGAACTGGCCGATGAGGCCCAGGCCCTCCTTGGCGTCCTTGATTCCTTTCAGGAAGGCCTTCGTGCCCGAGCGCGCGACCGTTCCGAGATTGTCGATCAGCTCCTGGCGATCCATACCGATGCCGGAATCGGAGATCGTGAGCGTCTTGGCCGCAGCGTCGGGCTTGAGGCGAATGGCGAGCTTCTCATCGCCGGCCAGCAGCTCCGGCTTGGCAATCGCCTCGTAGCGGACCTTGTCCAGGGCATCGGAGGCGTTTGAAACAAGCTCCCTCAGGAAGACATCGGTCTCGGAGTAGACCGAGTGGACCATCAGGTTCAGGAGTTCGGCGACCTCCGCCTGAAATTGATGTGCCTGAGCGCTACCGGCGTCGCCGTTCATTTTTGCCACCCGCAATGCGTGAATTGAGCCGGGGTTGGATATAGGGCATCCGGCAGCGGGGACAAGTAGCCCAGTAACGCCTACGGCAGCCTATCCGGCGCGCCGCCGCGCGGTGCCCTGGGGCGTCACGTTCTCGAGGCGGCGCTGACGCATGGCGGCCCGTGGATCGTCCATCTCCTCCGCCGCCGCCCCAGGAATGAAGGCATCGTAGCCCGGCGCATAGTTGCGGTTGGTCTGCTGGGCGTTGCGGTTGACCAGCGGCCGCGCATAGAGGGGGTGGCGCATGCTGCGCACCTCATGCTCGATCTGGATCAGCGGCTTGCCGTCCTTCAGGTCGACGATACTGTCGAAACGGTACTGGTGCTGGTTGCTCTCCTCGGTGATCAGGCCGCGCTCGAGCAGCTCGCGATGCGGGACCGAGAAGTTCGCGACGTAGACCTGGATGTGATGGCCGTCATAGGGCGCCAGCTTCGCCTTGGTCTCCTGGAAGACAAGCTCCTGCTCCATGCCGACCGACACCCACGCTGTGGCACCCTCGACCTTCGTCGCGGTACCAAAGATGCGGCTGTAGAAGTCGGCGACGCCCTTGGCGGCACCGACCGGAACGTCGAACTCGACATAGGGCATGCCGAGATTGATGCGGCCGAACCGCGGCGCCGGATCATGGCACAGGAAGCGATTGCCCCACGGGCAGATCGCCTCGACATGGTCGTTGTGCTCGGTGAAGTCGAACTTCGTGCCCTTGAGGGGCTTGCGAAGGTTCTCCAGGCGCCGCAGCAGGCCCGCACGATCCGGCACGACGAGACCGACCCGCCCACGCAAATGCTGCGGCGTTCCGGTGATGAGATGGAACTGGCTGCGCCCGACATTGACCCACATATTGTCGATGCTGGTCATCATGAAGGGGTCGCGCGTAAGGCCGAGGCCGCTGATGTAGAAGAGCGTGGCGAGACCCTGGTCCTCGATCTGCAGATTGACGTGTTCCAGCCCCACGATATTGCCGAGATCCTCGGCGCCACGATCGTACTGCTTGTCCATCGCCTGCCTCCTTCGATCGCTCACGACTCCAATGGCGCGTGGGCGTCCTGACCGAAATACGCCCGCTCCAGCCGGTTCGGCAAGTCGTCCTCGTCGGTCGAGGCTTCGAGCACGATCGAGCCGCGCGCCAGCGCATAGACCCGGTCGGCAGACGCCAGCGCCTTCTCGATCAACTGTTCGACCAGCAGGACGGCGGTGCCGCCTTCGCGCAGCCGCGCGACGGCTGCCAGCACCCGATCGACGAGCACCGGCGACAGGCCGGCGGAGGGCTCGTCCAGCATCAGGAGCCGGGGACGGCGCACCAGCCCCTGGGCCACCGCCAGCATCTGCTGCTGTCCGCCCGACAGAGTCCCGGCGCGGTCGTGCCGCTTGGCCGCGATGTCGGGGAAGAAGGCCAGCGCCTCCTCGACCTGTACCGCCCGTTCCTCGCGCGGCAGGCCGTAGCCCGCCAACATCACGTTGTCGATCACGGAAAGCTGCGTGAACACGCGATGGCCCTCGACGACGTGCACGAGACCAGCACGGACCGTGTCGCCGGGGCCGGCACCGCTCATGTCCTGGCCGGCGAAGCGGACGCTGCCCTGGCGCGGCAACAGGCCGGAAATGGCTTTCAGGAGCGTGCTCTTGCCGGCCCCGTTGGGGCCGAGCAGCGCCACGACCTCGCCGGTGCGCACCGCCAGGTCGATATCGCGCAACACGCCGATCTTGCCGTAGCCGGCGGCAAGGCCGTTGATCGTCAGCAGGGGTTCACGCGCCGAGGTAGGCACTGACCACCTCCCGGTGCGAACGGATCTCCGCCGGCGTCCCGGCCGCCAGCGTCTTGCCGAGATTGAGCACGGTTACGCGATCGCAGATGTCGAAAATCAGATCGGCATGGTGCTCGACCAGCAGGACACCCGTGCCCTCGCGGCTGATCGCCTTGATCAGCGCGCCGAGTCGGCGGATCTCCTCGGGCGACAGGCCAGCCGCCGGCTCGTCGAGCAGCAGGAATGCCGGACGCAGCATCAGGCCGCGGGCGATCTCCATGAAGCGGAGCTCGCTGTGCTGCAGGCGGTCGGCGCGCACCGCGGCGAGCGATTCGAGGCCGACGGTGGCGAGCGCCTGCATCGCCGCATCCTTGAGCTGCTTCTCGTCGCGATGATGGCGCGGCAGCGACAGCATCGATTCGGCGAAGGTGCCGTGGCCGCGCACCGTGCCGCCGATCATGACGTTCTCGAGCACCGAAGCTGCGCCGACCAGGCGCGGGGTCTGGAAGGTGCGGGCGATGCGGTAGTGGGCGCGGGCATGGGGCTTGTCGAACGGCAGGTCGGCACTGTCGAGCTTCATGGTACCGGTGTTCGGCCTGTAGTAGCCCGAGATCACATTCAGCGTCGTCGTCTTGCCGCTGCCGTTGGGCCCGATCAGGCCGTGGACCTCGCCCGAGCGGATCTCGAGATCGAGGCCATCGATCGCCCGGACGCCGCCGAAATGGAGCGCAATGTTGGCGAGCCTGATGGCGTTCGCCTCGCCTTTAGTGCCCAGCACCCGTGACAGCAGCTCGGGCCGCGGCAGGATCTCGCGATGCTGCGTCAGCGGCCGGCGGTTCTTGTAATCGAGAAGATCGGCGATGCCGCCCGGAATCACGAGCACGATCACCAGCAGGAGGGCAGCGTAAAGAAACGTCGACCATTGCACCAGCGGCGCCGCGAACTCCGGCAACACCGTCAGGATGATGGTGCCGAGCGCCGGCCCCAGGATCGAGCCGCGCCCGCCGATCAGGATGCCGATGAAGAACAGCACCGACATCTCGAAGGTGAAGGCATCGGGGGTGATGTAGGACTGCAGCGAGGAGAACAGCCCGCCCGCGATGCCGCCCAGGCCGCCCGCAAGCAGGAATATCAGGATCAGGAGCTTCGGCTTGGCAATGCCCGATGCCTCGGCCGCGACCTCGGCGTCGCGGATCGCGACCAGCGCCCGGCCGTAGCGGCTCGACCCGATATTGGCCGTGATCCAGGTCGCGAGCGCCGCCAGGATGAAGCAGAAATAGTAGAAGCCCCAGCCCGGTTCGAACGGCCAGGGGAACACCGGCCCGGGCGTGCCGACGCCGCCACCGGTGACGTCCTTCCAGGCAAGCGCCACCTGCGTGACGATGGTGGCGAAGCCGAGCGTCGTCATGGCGAAGTAGAAGGTCCGCAGCCTGAGCGCCGGCAGGCCCACGATCACGCCGAACACCGCGCCCATCGCGCCGCCGGCGATCAGCGCGAGATAGGGATGCCACTCCACGCCGCCCACCCGGCCGGCGGCCAGCGCCGCCGTGGTGTAGGCGCCCAGCGTCAGCATCGCCACCCAGCCGATGGCGATTTGGCCCGCGTAGCCCACCACCAGGTTCAGCCCGGCGCTCAGGATCCAGTAGATGTAGGCGCGCTGGGCGATGACGCCGAAATAGGAATCGTCGAGCAACGGCAGCAGCAGGCCGACCAGCCCGAGGGCGATCCACGACCAGCTGCCTTCGAGCCGGCCGAGCCATCCGGCGGGCGCCCTGGCCGTCGATATCGGAGACGTTGCATCCGTCATGCGCGCGGCCTCATACCCGTCTGGCCGCCGCCGCGCCCGCCAAGCCCTCGGGCCTGAGCAGCAGCACGACGATGAAGACCGCGAACACCGCGACCGAGGCGAAGATGCCACCGACCAGGAAGTTGGCCGCCTGCTGGAACAGGCCGAGCGCGATGCCGCCGATCACGGCACCGCGGTTGGAGCCCATGCCGCCCAGCGCTACCGGCACGAAGCCGTAGAAGTTCAGGATCGCCTGGTTGCCGATGAAGGCGAGCAGCATCTGCGCGCCGGTGAAGCCCGCCAGCGCCCCGATGACACCGGCGATGGCATAGCTCGCCATGCGCAGCCGCGTTTCGGGCAGGCCCAAGGCGCGTGCGGCGTAACTATCCTCTGCGATCGCGAGGAAGGCGCGGCCGATCAGCGTCTTGCGGTAGAGCAGCTCGAGGCCGACGATCGTGACGATGCAGGCGAGCACCGGCAGCCAGATTTTCTGGTCGACGATGCCCAGCCACGAGTTGGGATCGATCGGGAAGAGCACCGGAAACGGCTGCGGCTCGGTGTTGTATTCGATCGCCGTCACCTGCTGGATCATCAGGGCGAAGGCGAGCGTCGACAGCACGTAGAGGTGCTGCTCGATGCTCTTCAGCACCGGCCGCACGGTCAGGATCTCGGTGACGATGCCCAGCACGGCGCCGGCCGCCAGCACCAGCAGGAACGCCACGAAGGCGTTCATGCCCATCTTGTTGATGAAGAGCGCGCCCAGCACACCGCCCAGCATTCCCAGCATGCCAGCGGTAAAGCTGAACACACGCGACGCGGAGAACATCACATTGTACGTGATGCCGATCAGTGCGTAGACCGCTCCTACCGCAAGCCCGTAGGAGACGATCGATACGAACATGGTCTAGGCGCTGTAGCCCGGGGCCAGGTCGAAGGCGCCGTCCTTGAGCGAATTGACCGCGCACATCACGACTTCCGAGTCGGGGAAGCCGTTGTGCTGCTCGGGCGTCCAGGTGACCGTGCCGTAGATGCCCGGCCAGTTCTTGATCTTGTTCATGTAGGCCACGATGTCGTCGTTCTTGGTTCCGGCGTTCTTGAAGATATCGGACATCATCATGCCGGCGTCCCAGCCCAGCGCCACCCACCACAGGAGCGTATCGCCGAACTCGATCTTGGCTGCCTTCAGGCGGTCGACGAACTCCTGCGCCTTGGGCGGCAGCCTGCCGTTGGCGTAGCAGACCTGGCGGAAGTTGTTGGAGTAGACCTTGCTCCAGTACTCGGGCTTCTCGAGCAGGGCCTTGGTCTGGCCCGAACCTAGCGTGGTCTGACCGACGATCGGCACGTCCCAGCCCATGTTACCGCGCGTGTTGCAGATGCGCGACAGGAAGCCGGCATTGACGCTCCATGGCATGATCGCCTGGGCGCCGGCGGCCTGCATGCGCAGCATCTCCGGCTTGAGGTCGGGGTTCGCCGCGTCGATGTGGTTGGTGTAGACGACGTCGGCGCCCTTGGCCTTGAGCATCGGCACGTAGGTGTTGGCCGAGTCGGTGCCGTAGCCTGTGGTATCGGAGATCACCGCGACCTTCTTCAATTTGAGCACG
>Ga0209514_10005560_pt1 | contig 16010 bp, 16 predicted proteins | sample Subgrocontami58m_FD_187452 | JGI IMG/M metagenome (GOLD analysis project Ga0209514, IMG submission 187452) | Subsurface groundwater microbial communities from S. Glens Falls, New York, USA - GMW37 contaminated, 5.8 m (SPAdes) (version 3) | ecosystem: Environmental > Aquatic > Deep subsurface >...
CGTGCCCGCTCATCCAAGAGCGGCAAGATGGTGGCGAACTTTTGCGAGAGAGACCCGGGCTTCTTCATGACGAAAGAGTATACTGATTTCCGGCATCAGTTGCTACCTTTATTTATTTACTCCTCCTAAGCTTCAAATTTTGCAACACGTTCAGCACATCACGACTGAAGTATTCCATTATTTTTTGCCATTCGGTCTATTTTTTCAAGAAAATCATTAAAATGAAACGGTTTAGAAATGAAATCCGCCTTGCTCATTTCAATAAATGCACTGCACTCCGGAGACAAAACATCCCCTGTCATCAGGATTATTTTACCTTTCATGGCGGGTATATGGCTCATCATCCACCCGTAGAGTTGGATTCCAGACATTTCTCCTGGCATTTTCAAGTCCATAACAACTATATCAAAATGATCTTTCTGGATAGCCATCACGGCATCTTTTGCACTGGATGCTGATGTTACATGACAGCCTTTTGTCGTCAACAATTCAGCGCAAGACTCGGCAATGCTAATCTCGTCTTCCACCAGTAATAAATGTAACCCCTTAAAATTATACTCCCTTTTAATAGCAGGTAAATCGATATCTTTATTCGTTTGTTCCTTGATGGGAAGCATGACAGTAAAAACTGCGCCTTTCTGAGTGTTATTACCTATAATCGTTCCGCCGTGTTCTTTTATAATGCCATAACTTACAGCCAACCCCAGACCAGTACCCTTTCCCACATCCTTCGTGGTATAAAAGGGTGTAAATAACTTTTCCTGATCCTGTACACCAGGCCCGTTATCCTCAAATTCAATAACAATCTCCCCCCCCTTCCGGAATGTACGAAGAGTCAATATCCCTCTCTCGGGAGCATTTTTCACAGCATCGTAGGCATTATTAATAAGGTTGATAAAGACTTGCATAAGCTGTACCCGATCGACCATAGTCATAGGCAAGTTAGGGGAAAGCAATTGTTCTGCCTTGATATTATTAACCCGCAGTTCGTGGAGTTTTAATGCAAGAGCCTCTTTTAAAACTTCATTGATACAAATGTATTGTTCCCTCCTAACGGTCTTACGCTTTGTTGCAAATTTAAGGAGATTCTCCACAATACGGGCGCAACGCTGCGATGCGTCTATAATATGCTGTAATCTATTCGTTGCGCTCTTCGATAATTTTTCACACATCATCATGAGTTCACCAAAATTTAAAATAATCGACAGTGGATTATTCAGTTCATGAGCAACCCCGGAAATCATCGTCCCCAAACTACTCATCTTTTCAGCCTGTATGAGTTGTTCCCTCAATACATTTTGTTCTGTAACATCATAACCAAACAGGTTAATATTTGAAACGGTTTCATACTCATCCTTAAAATAGGTTACATTCCATAAAATATCGCGGACATGATGATCCCGGGTAGTAAAAGGCAACTCAATCTGTTCTCCTCTATCACCACTCAAGAGCATCTGAATGTCATCAAGCAAATCTGCCATTCTGTCCCTGGGGATGAAAACATCTACCACAGATTTTCCAAAAACTTCTTTTAGCGTATATCCAAATCTGTTCTCTATAGCACGATTCACAAACACTATTTTCCCCTTTGAATTTATCGTCACTACGTACACCTTCGTATTTTGTATCAGGGCATCCAGGAATTTCTTTTGATGGTACATCTTTTTTTTGGTTTCACTCAGTCTCAGCGTATTTTCTCTTAATAAATTTTCTAAACGCTCATGGTATTCAGATACCTTTTTTTCCAGATCGCGCCGTTCTGTCACATCACGAACAAATGCGCTTACAATATAATTTTTATGAGAAGTATCGTATTGCACAGAACAAAATATTTCAACGTCCAATCCTTTGCCGTATCTTGTCAACAAAGTCGTAACCAGTCGGTTGTCCTTCGGCGCGCTCATCAACATGTTGTATTGTTCCTTAACAACGGCTTCATTCTCGCTGGGAATGAGATTGAATAAGTACATTGTGGACATTTCTTTTGCGCTATATCCGAGCAACTCGAGTCCCAGCCTGTTCACATGCAGAAACTTTCCTTGGCTGTCCATCTTAAATATAATCTCAGGCGCATTTTCAACCATGTCCCTGTATTTCTTTTGCGATGTGGTAAGGCTGTCCAGCAACATGGTATTCATCAGGGCAACGGTAATTTGCGCCGACACCTGATCTATAAGATTACGGTGGATTTCCGTATACTGAGCGCCACTCTTACTTAAAATATTTATGCAACCAGATAAGGCATTATCAATAAATAGTGGATAGACCATGTATGAGGTTATCTTGTCCTTATCCAGCGCGTGCTTTTCGTCACAATCTCTATCTTTATACAATTCATTCTTAATAACAGCTTTACCAAATTTTGACACATCCTCATAAAAATATCTTTCCAGGTTTGTCGTTAATTCTGTGCTTATTTGAAAGTTATGTATATTTTGCTCTAAATCCAGTAAATATATATAATATTCACCGGTCGATTCAAACCTCGATATTATACTAAAATAATCAAAGTCGACGATCTTTCTGAGCTCAAGGCATATCGCATTACAAAAATCTTTGTACGTCTGATAAGAAAGCACCAATCGGTTTATATTTTTGGCAATCTCTCGTTCCTGTTCCAGTCTTTTTAAGATACGATCTGTATCAATCTTTTGAAACACCCTTCTGAGTATTCCCTTCAAACTTTCACAATGAACGGGTTTCGTTATACGCTCATAAAAACCCTGGCTCAGCATCCTCATTTCTAATGTAATGTCCATATCACCCTCTTTAGTCACAGGAACTACTACGGTTTGGGGACAATACCTTTTTAAACTCTGAATGGCGACGATCTGCTTGTCAACTTCACGCTCCACATCCAGCAGAATTACATCGAAGCATTTCTTGTTCTCCAGCAATCCGTATAAATCCCGCTCATTATAAACGAAAGATGTCTCATAGTCCTCCTGCACAAAATAATCGCGCAAAGTAGCGTATTCTGTATCCTTGCCGCCTAGAGAAATAACAAGAATTTTTTTAGTTGTAGTAACTAGTTCATTCACCATTTTAGTATAAACCTATTATCGTAATAAAATTAACCCTGTGTTTGCCTTTTTATACATTGCCAGCTTCTTTTTTGCAATTAAAATATTACATGGACGCAATACGATTTTTTATAACTCGAGATGTAAAAAATGTCGGACATCATTATCGCAATTAAAACGACTACTATGTAACGATCTCACGAATCATAGAAGCCTTTTTAATAGCCTCTTTTCTTCTACCATAACGTTCTTTTTTGCACGCAACATCTCCAGAATTCCAACGGCTCTTTCACCATAGTCAATTTCAATGAGAATATTCACGGTAAACCCTCATGAGCCAAGGACTAACAAAAGAGCATGAAATATATCACCCTCCCTTAATCCCTCCCCCTGTCCCCCTCTCAGAGGGGGATAAAGGGGGAGGGAAGGAAAGTTCCCTCCCCCCTTGTGGGAGAGGGTCTGGGTGAGGGATATTTTCGTGTCAAAGACTCCCGCATCTTATAGAAACGTAACACGTCTGTCATCAAATATATGATTAACAGCGGTCACGTGTTTATCACGGGCATTGCCTGGATCAATCTCAATCACTATTGATTCTTCCTGATCCGAAGAGGCACGATACAAAATCTCCCCCTTCGTTCCCAAAACCTGGCTTGTGCCAATAAAGGTAAGAGATTCTTCTGAACGCTTCTCCACCCCAATACGGTTAGCGGTAATAGCAAAGACCCTATTTTCGAGACACCGCGTAATCATTGCTTGCGGACAATAGGGAAGAACAAGGTTTGCCGGATGGCAGATAATATCCGCCCCTTTTAAAGCCAGGTATCTCGCCACTTCCGGAAAGAACCAATCGAAACAAATCATCATACCGATCCTCGCATGTCCAATATCATAAACCCCCAGTTCGGCATTTCCCGGTTCGAACCACCGTTTCTCATTATAAAATAAATGCAGCTTCCTGTAACAATCAATAAATCCATCCGGCCCTATCAATACGGCTGAATTATAACAACAATCATTCCCCCGTTCAGCCAGACCAGCAACAATATAAAGGTGTTTTTTCTTTGCCAGATTAATCAACGCTTGTGTCGTCTGTCCATCAGGAACTTTTTCAGCCAGGGCGACTGTCTCTTCCCTTGAGGTAAACTGATAACCAGTATTAAATAATTCAGGCAATACCATCAGGTCGGCATCTGATTTATTCATCTGTAAAATGGCCTTATCTACGTTTTCACTCTTCTTACCAAAGACAGGAAATGTCTGCAAGAAACCAACTTTCATCTCATTTCCCCTAACTTAAAGGCGAACCTTCGTTCCTTATTTGATGGGCTAATAACGACGAGAATGATCTCCGCATCTGGTTCTATATAGTAATTCGGGAAGTCATATTTGCAGATGGCGCGATAGGAGGCGGGTATTCTAACTCCCAGGTTTGCGGGCTTCGCGTGCGCATTATTTTGCTCAGTGAACGGTTGGATAGGTTTATTTTTATATAATAATACTGCGTGATAATCCTTTGCAAAATCAGAAGAATTTCCGTACAAAACGACATGAAATGACAGAATATCTTCCGCTTCCAGGGGAAAACGAATTATCTCTGCCTGCGTCAATTTTCTGGACTCCAAAGCAGCCTGCCTTGCCTCATAGGCGAGTAAGCTGAATTTTGTATTTAATGTTGCCCATTCATAACCATCACCTGCAACAGTCGTCCACTCATCCAAAAATGCAAAATAGTCCGTATCTTTATTATTTTCACCATACTCAATAGCCTGCCTGATTTGTTCATCGGACAGACTATAGTATACGGCATTTGCTTTTTTAGAAAATACAAAAAACAGAAATAATATCCACACCAAAAGAAACTTTCGTCCCATTTTTATTCACTATATCTCAAAAGATTCCTTGAAATCCTTATAAAGCTGCCCATATAATATTAACAGAATTATATCGTTATAGTATAGTGGAAAAACCATGGATAATATTAAGGAATTTATGAAGGTAACATTTCTGGGAACAGGGACTTCTCACGGAGTCCCTATGATCGCCTGTAATTGCAAGGTCTGTACCTCTAACAATCCCAAAAACAAACGGATGCGCACCTCTGTTCTTGTTTCTCAAAACGGTTATAACATCCTCATTGACGCCACACCGGAGTTGAGACTCCAGTGTATTAAGAACAATGTCACAAGACTGGACGCCGTACTCATTACTCATCCCCATGCAGACCATATCTTTGGTTTGGACGACCTTCGCCGATTCAATATGGTACAACGCATGGAAATCCCTATTTACGGTACTTCAGAAACCCTCAACTCCATACGTAACGTCTTTTCGTATGTATTTAATAACGAACCTGACCCCGGTGGTTATAAACCCCGGTTTTCTCTGAATACCATCAATGGTAATTTAAAAATAGGCAATCTTTCAATCGAGTCCATTGAGGCTATTCATGGAAATGGAGAGGTAACAGGATACAGGTTTGAGAAATTTGCTTATGTTACTGATGTCAGTGAAATCCCGGAAAAATCATTGGAAAAGCTAAAGGGATTGGATGTCCTTGTGCTTGGGGCGCTCCGTTATGTTCCTCACGCAAAACACTTCACTATCGATCAGGCGTTACACGTCGTTAAACAATTAAAGCCGCAAAAGGTGTATTTTACCCACATGTGTCACGATATTGAACATGAGGAGGACAGCCGTAAACTTCCGGCAGGAGTCGAATTTGCCTTTGATGGGCTTGAGATCGAACTTTAAATAGTATACATTCACCGCAAAGGGCGCAAAGATCGCAAAAAAATATATCCAAAATACTTTAATACGGTCTAATAATGGTTATATCTGTTAGTTGTTTGAAGTGTTTATCGTTCAAAGTTGCAATGGGAATGTTCTTTTCATACGCAGGCGCTGCGATAAGACAATCCAGAAAACCAACTCCATAACTCAAGTGAAAATTCTTATACCATTCAAGCCCCAGTTTACAACACTTGTAACTCAAATAAATTACTTCATATTCTTTAAGCTCACGATCAATCTTCTTCTGCTCATTTTTATTACGACATCCCGCTATAAGTTCTGCTACAGTAACGACCGAAATCAGTCTGTTTTCATTTTCTATACCATCGAGCCAATTCTTAGATTTCTCTATTCCCCGCAAGAGATCAATCATAATTGGAGTATCTATAAGAACTTTCTTATCAAAAGCCATCCGTCCTGCTTTCTAACTTTTTCCTCAACTTCTCAGCTACTTCTCCAGAATCAACTTCTGATAAACGATCCGCCCATATTCCAAAAGCAGGATGGCGCTTTTTTGTTACTTTTTCAGTTTTCAAATCAATATAAACTCTGCCTTTTTTTTTAGATACACGTTCTAACTTTTTTCTGATCTTTTCAGGTATAGACAAATGGCCATCGGGTAGTAAATTGGCTAAGTATTCAACAGGTTCTGTACTCATCTTATCTTCCTTTCTAAAAGCAGTGGTTGGTGTTTGAAAATTTTTATTGTAGCAGCAATTATTTTACATATTCTGTGGTCTTTTTCCATTTTTACCTTCATTATATGCGTCAACAGTCATAAGTGCAAAGAGTATCAAATATTTATCCACAGATTATCGCAGATTATCGCAGATTTTAAACAGTTACCTAAATTCTGCAATGGGACACAGATTAACGCAGATAAGCGCAGATAAAATAAGGTAGAGACGCCATGCAGTGCGTCTCTAAAATTGTTTAACTCACTCATTAGGTGATTACCTGTGATTATTTATGTCGTTGAAAAATCAGTGGAGTAGGGTGGATTAAGCGAAGCGAATCCACCAATCTGATCTAAAATAAACCCACTGGGCTGTCTAAAAATCTTAGGAACCACCATCATTATGTAGGGGCTGAAAATCTTCAGCCCCTACTTTTTAGACAGCCCCTAGTTTCGCCTTCAGAATGAGCCTTGTGGGGTAACAGTATATTTTACGGATTGTTGTCCCGTTGTATCAAACACATTGATTTCTATGCGATGATAATTTCCCTTGGGTAAGAAGATAAACCCATTGACCGTGTAACCTGGCGCTACCTGCTGATCCTGGAGCGACTTGGACATTACATCTCGATTTACCACCTTTTCCACCTTGCTCTTCTCGTGTACAGCGCCGTACGCTCCACCACCAATGCCACCAGCGGCAGCGCCAATCATAGCGCCTTTACCGGCATCTCCCAAAGCAGCACCCAATGCTGCACCTAACGCCGCACCACCGGCGCCGCCTATCAACGCCCCTTTTCCAGCGCCTCTCAGTAAATCTTGCCCAACCTCTGATCCGGCGATCCTGTCTGTCGCTTGTTCTGCTGTTAGTGCCTGCCACATATTGTTATCGTAATCTACGGCAAATACCTGCCCACGTTGGATGTTATAAACATGGTTTCCACCATTGGTATAGACAAGCAGTACAGGAAGCACGCCTGCCCTATTGAGGTCTACACCGAAATATTGCTTGCAGCGGTCTGGATCTGAAAGCACATCAGCGCCGATAGACAATCCTACACCTGCATATTGAGGGAGTTGATACGGCACTGCTTGACCAGGCGGCGGTGGCGGAGGTACTTGTCCTTCTCCTGGGGAAGGCGGTGGTAATGGTTGTCCTGCTGGCGCAGCAGGAATCGTCTGTGGTTGTGCAGGAGCAGCTGCATACTGCGGCCTCGCTTGCAATGTATATGATGAAGCCGGCCTAATAGGAACTGGTTTCGACTCATAGGTTGCACACCCACCAATCAAAAAAGCCACTGACAATGTATAAATATATACCTTATTTTTCATATCTTCCTCCATAGACAAATTAGAAGTGTATTAATATCTCTAATCACCAATTTCATAAAATATACAATTTATGTAGAAAATCGTCAAGGTGATTTACACGAAGACATACTTTAAAATTATAATTGCCATCGGTGGCAAATTTTATTATCCTAGCGAAATATGAAAAAATACATCATTATCGGAATTCCGTGTCTTATCGCCATTATCGTAGCATCATTTTATTCTCTTGCCAACAAAAGCGCCATTCAATATAAAACAGCAAAAATTGATACGGGCGCTATCAGTAAATACGTCACTGCGACAGGCACCATAAACCCTGTAAGAACGGTATTAATCGGAAGCCAGGTCACAGGCCTCATCTCGCAATTGTATGTTGATTTTAACTCCGTTGTCAGGGTGGGGCAAGTCGTAGCGCAAATTGATCCCATCCCTTTTGAACATCAGGTTAAAAAGGCAGAAGCCGCCCTTGCCACTGCCGTAGCCTCCCTTGAAAAAACAAAGGTAAATTCCAAAAATAACAGGAAAAATTATATTCGATCAAAGAAATTATTTGCCAAAAAAGTAATCTCCATTAACGACCTTGATGCAGCACGAACAACATACGAAGCCGGTTTAGCCGATGAAAAATTGGCAGAATCCCAGATTTTGCAAGCCAAAGCGGCCTTAGAGATTGCAAAAACAGACTTGAAACATACGGTCATTGTGTCCCCATTAGACGGTATTGTAATTTCCAGAGACGTGGATGTAGGACAAACGGTAGTGTCCAGCTTTCAAACCCCTACCCTGTTTCATATTGCCGAGGATCTGGTTCATATGCAGGTCAATACCAATGTAGATGAAGCCGATATCGGTATGGTTAAGGTAGGACAGGACGCAAAATTTACCGTAGACGCCTTTCCAGATGACGTTTTCGAGGGTAAGGTTGTCGAGATTCGCATGTCGCCTGTCATATTCCAAAATGTTGTGACGTACAATACGTTAATTAACGTGGATAACTCATCTCTCAAGCTCAAACCCGGGATGACTGCAAACACTTCCATTTTAGTAGCCAAGGTCGAACATGCCTTGAGAATCCCAAATTCCGCGCTCCGTTATACCCCATCGGAAATGTTACAAAGCGAAGCGGACAAAAAAGCCCTTACCGAGAGGAAATTTGCCAAAAAAAGCAGTTCGCATATCTGGATTTTAGACAGTGGACAATTGAAGCAGGTAGCTGTAAGGCTGGGAATTGGCGATGATAATTTTACTGAAATCTTAGAAGGCGATGTAACAGAAGGACAGGAGGTCGTAATTGGAGAAACCATTCCTAAATCAGCTGCAAAGACGTCACAAAAAGTCCCATGGGGTAGAAGCCGTTATTAAATTATGCGTAATAGTTCACCGGAGGAAAAAGATTTGACAAGATAACAGGATAGACATGATACAAATAAATTAATTTTTGACAGGATTAACAGGATAATCAGGATGAAATAAGGTAGCTTTTATCTTGTTAATCCTGTTCATCCTGTCTAAGGTAGCTGAACTATTACAATTATGCAAAACATAGTGTCGTTGGAGACAGTTTACAAAATATACCAGATGGGAGATGTCAAGGTTACGGCCTTAAATGGGATTTCCATGACCATAAAAAAAGGAGAGTTTATAGCTGTCATGGGGGCATCAGGCTCGGGCAAGTCCACTTTAATGAATATACTCGGATGTCTCGACAGACCATCAAAAGGGAAATATTATCTGGAGGGCGTAGACGTTTCGGAATTTTCAAAAAATGAATTAGCCGATATTCGCAATAAAAAGCTGGGATTTGTATTTCAGAGTTTTAATCTTTTAAGCCGAACCACCGTCCTGGAAAATATTGAACTTCCTCTCATCTATAGTAAGAAATTATCCAGGATAGACAGAGACAGGATCAATCAGATAATGGCAACTTTGGGTCTTATGGAATTTCAAAGGCATTATCCCAATCAATTATCGGGCGGACAGCAACAGCGCGTTGCCATTGCACGGGCGATCGTCAGCAACCCCGCCTTACTCCTTGCCGACGAACCTACAGGCAACCTTGACAGCGTTACCAGCACAGAAGTCATGAACGTGCTTAACAACCTCAACCATAACATGGGTATTACTATTGTGCTTGTCACCCATGAAAGTGATATAGCTAAACATGCCCGCAGGGTCGTAATTCTCAAGGATGGTGAGGTATTGAGCGACACCCCTTCCCAATCCCCTGTGTCCAGCAACTACCAGCCTTCTGCAACCTTCTTACACCACTAAGACATGTGGAAGACACAGAGAAAAAACATAAACATGTAACTGGGTAGGAGCCAACTCCTGTTGGCGGCCTTCTTTTGGAGATAATCGCTGTCAAGAGAATGTAGAGACTCAATGCATTGCGTCTCTACAAATAACATCGCCGTCAGGAGACGACTACTACCCAACATTATCCTGCATCCTTGTATCGTGTATCATGCACCCGGCATCGTGCATCTTGCTCCCAGCCTCTCCGTGTATTCGTGCCCTCTACTGAGAATCATCATTATCAGGATCAATGTTCTCTGCGCGAGCCGCTACAACACCAATACCTATCATGACGGAAATAATTAATAAACTTATACACATTTTTTTAATATGTCGAGTAGACATTTTTCAAACACCTCCTTCTTAACCCAAATGATTTGGACTGGAGGTCGGCCTATGGCGGGGGATAAACCCCAGCGCTACATTTAAAAAACCAATAACGTAGCGCCGATCCCTTGTGGTCGGCTGCCATCGTTACAAATCATATACGAACGAACCCGCATACGGATACTCTCTCCACTCCGGGACCAATCCCTTCCTCACGGGATTATTTAACACATACATTACGGTGTTTCTCACGTCTTCTTCCTTCCTGAGAAAATGATCGTGGAAACTTGTCTGCCAACATTTTCCCTTTATACCATACTTCCAGGCTATCCTCGTTGTCCTTCCTTTATACTCACCCACAAATCTCACAATGTTTTTCGTGATTCCCGGCGCAACCACAAGATGTAAATGATCCGGCATGAAACAATATGCAAATACAGGTACTCTATTTGATTCGGCATCGGTTTTAAGCCGATCAATAAAAGCCAATGTTAGCGCCTTATTTTGAAATAATGGAATTTTACCTTCCGTACAGATAGTGATAAAACATATAGCGCCTTCAATTGCGTATACATCATTGTCTAGCCGGATTTTTTTGTGGAATTTTTGCATATTTTTACCCATTGTAGCGCCGATATTCGCAATCGGCAAAATGGCGGGGGACAAGCCACCCGCGCTACGACCTATGGCCGTTGCGGCGATGAAACCCTCCCGCACCACATCAATGTCGCCCGTAGCGCCGATCCTTTATGGTCGGCCTCCCCATTCACACGACACCCGCTATGTAACCTCCTTCCCCATGGCCTGCCAATAGCGGGGGATGAACCCCCGCGCTACGACTTGCTATTTATGCAAAAAACGCCTTTCCCGGAATCTTTCACCAGAAAAGGCGTTTGTAATCTGCTTATTCCTCCTTTAGCAAAGGAGGATTTATCCATTTGATAATAGGTATTATTGGGCTTGGCTTCCAAGAGATATACCATGCATTTACCCCCAAAAAACCCCTTTGAAATGTCAAAATACTTGCGCATTCAAACAAAATCAATTATGGCTTGTCAAGCCTTTCTTTATAGTATGGTTACAAAATCTCTTGCCTTACGTGTTCACATGATGGTATTCTTTTATCGTAACTATATTTTTCATGTGTTTGGCAAGTTTAAGAAAAGCAGTCCCGTAGGGTGGGCATCGCCCACCAACAACAAATTCCACGTGTCACATTGGTATTGACGATATTCCGGTTTTCCGGTTGAAAATAATCGGCAACCGGTAACCAATCGCCCTGGTTTCGGTGGGCAATGCCCACCCTACTGTGAATAAAAAATCCGTGTTTTATCTGTATTACAAATTTATAAAACCTTGCTTTTTTAGCAAAGATTTTTAATCTGTTTCATCTGCGTAATCTGTGGATATCTTTTGGTTGTGGTTCTGCCACACTGTGGTAAACCAGTTTTTATATTTTGTGGTGTTCTAAATTTCTAAAGAATTTTCGACTATGCCAGCGCTTTTTAAAATAGCCTTACGCGCAATTCTGAGGAACAAGATGCGCTCCTCACTGACAATCCTCGGCATTGTCATCGGCGTAGGCGCTGTAATTACTATGGTAAGTATCGGGCAAGGCGCCAGGGTCATGGTTGAAAAACAACTTGAGAGTCTGGGCACAAATGTCCTCATTATTATCCCCATTAGCACAACACATACGGCAACCAGAGGAACGACGGGTACTATTACCCTAACGGCAGAAGATGCCTTTGCTATAGAAAAGGAATGCAGCGCCGTCAGTTATGTTTCACCCGGCGTCAGGACAACCACCCAGGTTGTTTTTGGCAACCTGAACTGGACGACTTCTGTGTCCGGCGTAGGGGCAGACTATCATATTATACGAAACTGGCCAATGGAATCCGGAAGGTTTATTAATCAACAGGATATAAATATCATAGCCAAGGTTTGCGTACTGGGGCAGACCGTTGTAACCAACTTATTTGGCACGTTAGACCCCATAGACAAATGGATTCGTGTAAACAACATACCCTTCAAGGTCGTTGGGGTATTGAGCGCTAAGGGACAATCCCCCACCGGACAGGACCAGGACGATGTTGCTCTTATGCCTTATACAACGGTTCAGAGAAAGATTATGGGGGTGACGTACATCGGTGTAACCCTCGCTTCTTCGGTCTCTGCAGAAGCGCGATTTGAGGCAATCGAACAAATCACCTCCCTATTACGACAACGCCACCGATTGAGGCCCAACGAAGAAAACGATTTTACTGTCATCAGCCAGGTCGAGTTTGCCTCGACTATTATGGAAACGAGCCATACGATGACCGTTCTCCTCGGAAGCATTGCTTCTGTATCCCTCATTGTCGGCGGCATAGGCATTATGAATATCATGCTGGTCTCTACCACCGAAAGGACAAGGGAGATCGGCATACGGATGGCAGTCGGCGCCAGGGAAAAAGACATCCTTTTCCAGTTCCTGACGGAAGCGACTGTTTTAAGCTCCATTGGCGGGGTAGTCGGAGTAATTTTAGGTATTGTCCTGTCAAAATTGATTTCTTATTACGGAGAGTGGCCTTCATTATTATCCCCGTTGTCCGTTGCCGTTGCCTTTCTCTTTTCGAATATGGTCGGCATCTTTTTTGGTTACTATCCGGCACGAAAGGCATCAAGACTCAATCCGATTGATGCACTCAGGTATGAATAGAATGTGTAAGTTGGAGACTTACAAATTTTCACACCTCAAAAATACCGTCACCAATGTGTCACCAGCATAAAAGTTAAGGGTAGAAAAACTGCGTACGACACAATTTCCACCCCAAACCCCATCGCTCCGATGAGCAACAACAGTAAAGAAGAGGGTTGCCCTCTGTGTTTTGATCTGTGATATTGCATTATTAACCAGACTATTCCGCAGGTTTGCATTATACTGCAAACAAATCATATAACAAAAAAACATGGTTGATTTTGTTTCACAAAAGGTATAAATTACAACAGAGTTTAGGTGATGTATACATGCTATATCTCACAAATGACGTAAAATAACGGGATAATTGGGCAGTTTAATTATAAGTTACAGGAAAAATAATTAATGAATAAGAAATTGTCTCATAACTCTAATGAGTACTTGTCCAAACTTTATGAAATCAGAAAATATGCGGAAGAGCAATATGATAAGTTAATCGTATATCTTTCTAGTGGTGCTTTGGTGCTTACTGTTGGCTTTGTAGAAAAAGTTGTAGATTTATCTAAAATTAAAAATCTTTTTTTATTGTATTTCTCTTGGACGTGCTTTTCTTTCTCATTAATAATAATTTTAATATCGCATAGAACGAGCTTGCTATCTATTGATTTCGAAATCAAAGGAAATAATAAAATAAGTGACTGTTGGGATAGAATAACTAAAGTTTTGAATTGGTTGTCTATGATTGGTCTTGTAACCGGAATAATAAGTTTTATACGATTTGTAATTTTGGCATTTTCATCAATAGGAGGTTGATATGGCTACAAAGAGGGAAGTTACCCCAAAAAATACTGTACGAAAGGGGAGGACTAAACCACCAAAACCAGCGCCAAAAAAGAAATAAGATTAAAAGCTTATAACAATGCGCTGCACCTAACGGCGTGGGCTGGAGTGATTTTCAGGAAGTTTCATAGATTTTTAAAGTTGTGCTTTGATTGTAAAGTTTAGTGGTAATCCTTCCCGCCGCAGGTGAACATTGACGTTATGTTTTTTATGGAAAAGAAAGGGGGCAAATTGCAAAAAATAATTAATCTGACCGCACTAACTTACCACTAACTCAGAGGATTTTATGCTGATCCGTATAAGACGACATGATAACAAGTGCAAAGAGACACAAGTGGCAGTGTTTGAAGTGATTATCAAGATAGTATTTACCATATCAAAGGCATGATATATGGGCAAAAGACCTGTATTACGCATATTATGCGGATCGATCTAATCAATGTATGAACGGAGGTAAAGTGCAAGCTTTAGCGTTTATAGATTTGCTGGGATTTGGTCAAATGGTTGGCGACAATTTTTCACATTCAAAAAAAATATTAAATGATTTCTACAATATTACATTTCGAATCATCAAGGGAAAATGTGAGGTTCGGGGTAATTTATTTTCAGATAGCCTTTTAGCTTATTCAAGTGAGCCAGCTATATTGGTAAATGTTATTACTGAAATATATAGGGAATGCCTGAAACAAAATGACACTTATGATTTTAACTTATCAAAGCATTTTCTCCTGCCGCGCGGTGGAATTTCGTACGGAATGGTTGATATACAGGCTCGCACAGAAGCCCCTAACCTTTCAAAAAACTTTATTGTAAGCCCAGCCCTTGTGCATTCGGCAAAAATGGAAAGCCAGATTAAAGGGTCCCGTTTACTAATTGCTGACCCGGAAAACAATAATGAACAAGTTTTCAATTGGAATAACGGTGTTAAGAGTATTCTTTATGAAAACTCCACATTTACATTTTGGTCAAACTATAAATATTTTGATGCACTTTGGTTTTTGGATCTAAATAAAGATCACGAAGGACAAAAAAGTGAAGTAATTGAATTAATAGATATATCTATAAAACTTGCAAAATCCAACTCTGACAATAAAAGCACAATTGAACAGCATTTGCAGACTCTAAGAATAGGCTTGCTAAGCTACGGTAAGTTCTTGACCCCCAATAGCAATCCAACACTGGAGCGCATCATTGCAGAATTTGAAGATGATAAATACTGGCTTATATGGTTGACACTATTTGAAGTTATTATGCAGTCTCCAGATAGCTGGGCGTTTCCTTCAAAATCGGAAGTAATTGAGTTTTACAAGAAAGTAAGCTTAAAAAGCTCATGGGCAAATGTTATTAAGGAGATTAACAAGCCAAAGAATTTATATCTGAAAAGTTTGCTGCATACATTTATTCAGGAATTATCAATTGCTCAGATATAATGAAAACTAAACACATAATCAATATTATACCACGTAAAATTACTTTCACTTAAGAAAACTAATGAATTTGCCTAATGCAGATCAGGCACAAGCAGATCGTAAGAAAATTACGGAATACTTGTTGTGTATATCACATCCAGATGGGAGTAATAAAGCGCATTTTTTTTCTCAATTTGGTTTCACGCTAGAAAATTGGAAAATATTAGCAGAATCTTTGCGCAAACATGGAGCAACTTATAATGTGACAAAAGTTGTTGAATCTGAATATGGCACACGTTATAGTGTAGATGGATTGTTAGAAACACCAGATAGCCGCAATCCATATGTAAGGACTGTTTGGATAATAGAAAAACAGTCTACAACACCAAGATTGATTACTGCACACCCAAAATAGGAGGAAACCATGATAAAAGAGCATGATCGAATTGTTTTGTTGAAAGACTTACCGGAGGATGGTTTACAGGCTGGTGATGTCGGTACGGTTGTTCATATTCATCGTCAAGGTGAAGCATTTGAAGTCGAATTTATGACACTTGACGGTGGAACAGTTGCTGTTATAACTTTGCTTTCATCTCAAATACGAGCAGTTAGCAAAAGGGACATCACCCATGTTA
>Ga0209514_10005562_pt1 | contig 16006 bp, 19 predicted proteins | sample Subgrocontami58m_FD_187452 | JGI IMG/M metagenome (GOLD analysis project Ga0209514, IMG submission 187452) | Subsurface groundwater microbial communities from S. Glens Falls, New York, USA - GMW37 contaminated, 5.8 m (SPAdes) (version 3) | ecosystem: Environmental > Aquatic > Deep subsurface >...
GACTAGATTCTCTTCCGTCATATCCAATTAAGATTGGTCCTTTTGTGAAGTATGTTGCAATTGCTAATGTCATATCGTGTACAAATTCTAAGGTAAAGTCTTCAGAAAAGACTCCCCGAATTCCATTAGTTCCAAAAAATTTTGCCACAATGTAGTTCAATAATAGATAAATTTGTGTTTAATGGCAAGTCCGATGCGGGAGTCGCCCAGCCTGGTCAAAGGCGTAGGGCTTAGGACCCTATCTCTTAGGAGTTCGTGGGTTCAAATCCCACCTCCCGCATATTGTAAATTTCTGTGAATGATTAATAATGAGAAAATAGTGATCAAGAAAAGTTATGAAAAAGACAGTGATTGGAATTACAGTAGTTGGAAAAGACAGAGAAGGAATAGTTGCAGCATTTACTAATTTTGTATTTGAAAACGGTGGAAACATCGAAAAAGTAAATCAAAATGTCATCAAGGGTCTTTTTGGTATGTATCTTGAAGCATCTTTTACCAAATCAGTGGATGTAAAAAAGTTTGATTCTGGAATTCAAATATTATCAAAAAAAGAAAAGATGCATGTAAGTACTCATCATGAAACAAATTCAGAAAAAAATATTGCAATACTAGTTACAAAAGAACCACGCTGTCTAGAAACTATACTTGATGCTGCAAAAAAGAAGTCACTAAAAGGATGTATCTCTGTAATCATAGCGACTGAAAAAACATTAGAGCCAATGGCAAAGAAAGTAAAAATTCCATTTATTATAATTAGAGATGTAAATCAAGAAAAAGCTGAAGAAAAAATAATGGAAGTTTGTAAAAAGCTGGAAATTGATTTAATAGTGCTTGCAAGATACATGAAGATTCTTAGCCCAAACTTTGTTTGGAGATATCCAAATAGAATAATCAATATTCATCCATCATTATTACCTGCATTTCCAGGTGCTTTAGCATATGCGCAAGCTTACGAAAGAGGAACAAAGATAGTTGGTGTAACGTCTCATTATGTAACTGAAAATCTGGATCAGGGACCAATAATATTTCAGGACTCTTTTGAAGTTGATCCAAATGATACATTAGAAGAAATTAAAACCAAAGGTCAAAAACTAGAAGCAGACACATTGCTAAAAGCAACAAAGATGCATCTAGAAAACAAGCTTGAAGTTAGATGGAGAAAGGTTCACATCAAGTCCAAGTGAATCAGATGACAGAAATTAAATCCCAATTTGATCCTAATCTAAGAAAAATCATTAAAGGAAAAAAACAAGTTGCAGTGATTCCTGTAGGCTCAATAGAACAGCACGGTCCACACTTGCCAATCTCAACTGATTCAGATATTGTTACTGAAATAGCAAGAAAATTATCAGAAAAGAAAAATTTTCTATTATTACCTACAATAACATATGGAGTATCATTTGAGCATGCACCGTTTTTTAACTTGAGTATCAAAGAATCAACTCTGAATAATGTCATTACTGATTTGTGTACATCACTTTTTGCAAATAATATCAAAACAGTGTTTGTCATTAATGGCCACTATGGAAATCTAAAGCCATTACAAAATATTGATGTAAAATTACGAAAACTATCAAAAAACAAACTCCGAGTCTTTTCACTTTCATACTGGCATTTTATGAATAGAGACTTTGATCATGGAGGATTTGTAGAGACTTCGCTAATGCTTGCAATATCAAAAAATGTCAAGATGAAATTGGCAAAAAAAGGACTAGTGACTAGTGGAATGAATCAGCAGCAAATCAAAGAACTAGGACAATTGGCATCAAAATCATTTCCTAAAGTTACTAAAAATGGAATTTGGGGTGATCCAAGAAAAGCTACTAAAAGAGATGGAAAAATAATTTTAGATGAAATAATGAGAAATCTCACAAAAAAGTGTCAAACTTGCCTCACTGAGCATAGTTCAAAGTTACACCAATGAAATTTTAATATAATCCCTCAATATCAAAGCCAATAAGTGAAATAATGTCCGTTGATATGGCAGTAAAAGTACTTGATGAGAGTATCAATCAAATCGTATTGATAAAGCTCAAAGGCGGCAAAACAATCAGAGGTAGTTTACTCGGTTTTGACCAGCACATGAACCTGCTACTTGACTCATCAGAGGAAATTCCTCTTGATGGCAATTCAAAAAGCCTAGGAACAATCGTCGTCAGAGGAGACAATGTCGTTATGATATCTCCTCCACCAGCAGCAAATTAGGTGATATGAGATGACGAGAGGCACAACTTCAATGGGTGGCTTTACAAAGAAAAAAGTACACATCAGATGTAGAAGATGCGGCAATAACGCATTTCATAGACGTCACCACCAATGTGCAAGTTGCGGTTTTCCAGAGGCTAAACGCAGAAAGTATTCCTGGATTAAATGGTATACATAGATGCAAGAGATTGCAATTATTCTTAGTTCATTAGCAGGCGTTGCTACGGCAGCTGCCGCAAGAAAAATGCCTAGAAATAAAACACAATTACTAAGTCTTGGTGCTAGCTCACATATTAAAAGTAAAATTAATTCTCTAAAAATTGAAAAAGATATTCTTACAAAAACAATTGCCAGATTATATCAAACAGATTCGGATTTCCCAAAGATTCAACGTGATAAATTATTGTTAAAGTATCAACACCAACTAGGAATTGTATTAGCAAGATTAGAAAAACTTGAAGAAGCAAGTCACCACCCAGATTTGGGTCCAATTGGAGATGGATTGATCACACTAATGGATCAAAAACTATCAAGACTAGATGATAGATTGTATGAATTATCATCAAAGATTGCAAATATACCAATTCCAGAAATAAAAGAAGAGAAACCAGAAGCAAAACCAAGTAGAAAAATATTTAATTTTGAAAAACCAAAAGAGACAAAATTAGATCCTATAGTAATCCCACAAGCAAGTTCAAGACAATTATTTGAATTAACCACATTAACAAGATTTTCAGACAAAGAACCCAGGTTCCAGATATTTGAAAAACCAATGGAGCCAAAAGTTGAGATTATAAAAGAGATGATGATCCAACCAAAAGAAGAGATCATAATATCTCAACCAAAAGTTGAAGACAAAATTGAAATCATACAATCAGTTATTGCAAAACCAGAAATTAAATTCGAAACAAAGCCAGATATCAATGAAGAAGTTGCAAAGATAACTGAGCACAAAGCTCTTCCAGAACCAAAGAAATCAAGCATACTAGATGATGACTTTGATGAAGACACAGACGATCTAGACAAAATCAAAGGAGAGATTATGAAAGTTCTCTCCAAAATTGAGCAAGCAGAGGTAGAGTGATTGTCTTACGATGATGCCATAGAGGCATTATCAACTGATGCATTAAAATTTGTAAAAGATGGTTTTGTAGTTGGACTAGGTAGTGGCAGAGCAGCTACTGTTCTTGTAAAATCTCTGTCAACATTAATCAAAATAAAAAAGTACAACATCAAAGGAGTGCCGACTTCATTGCAGATAAAATTGATTGCTGAAAAAGGAGGTATTCCATTAGTAGAAGCTGATCATGTTGATCATATCGATGTTGTCTTTGATGGTGCTGATCAAATTGATTCACAAAGATTTGTAATTAAAGGAGGAGGAGGAGCGTTGCTGCGAGAGAATATTTTGTTTAGCTTAGCTAAAAAAGTAATAGTCATGGCAGACAAGTCAAAATTTGTTAAAAACTTTACAAGATCAGTTCCAGTAGAAGTTCACCCACTTGCAAGAAATTCAGTAACAGATGCAATCAAAAAATTAGGAGGAAAAATAGAATTGCGTTCACTTGATAGAGGATATCCATTTTTTACAGAAAATGGAAATATTATTTTAGATTGTAATTTCGGAGTAATCAAAAATCCAAAAGAACTATCTCAAAAAATCAAACAAATCACAGGAGTGATGGAATCAGGAATATTTATCAGAAAACCAGATGTTATTTACAGAGCCAAGACAAATGGTAAATTCGATATAATTTAGAAAATTATTTTATATTGCAGAAGAGTAAAGATGATGGAAAGTTACAATAAAACTTACTGTTTTATTGGAATTTCAATTATGAATGTGGTAGGATTGTTTTTTACTGAAATTGTGCCATGATGATATTCAATTATGTTCTTACAACTTACAAGACCAAGCCCCGTACCTATGCGCTTTGTAGTAAATAACGGCTCAAATATTTTGGAGATGTTTTCTTTTGGGATTCCAGGTCCGGAATCAACAAACTCAATTATTGCATTGTTTTGTCTTGATTTAACATTAATTGTTATGGTACCCTTTTCATTCATTGCCTGAATCGAATTTGTTATTAAATTGCTAAACACTACGATCATTTGAGAGCTATCGCATTCAATCTCTAGATCGTTTTCTGATGTGTTAATCTTGACAGTATCTGGAATTGGTGTTATTTTGATAGCTTCAAAAATTAGTAGTACAATGGAATTTTTAGAAATCTGTGTTGGTTTGGCTCTAACAAAATCCAATACCGTGTTTAGTTGAAATTTTATACTGTCTGCAGATTTTAAAATGGATTTGGCATAGTTGGATATTTTCTCATTTGGTACATCTTTCAAATGTAATTGTATAAACTCAGTCCATGATATAATTGAAGATAAAGGATTACGAATATCATGCGCAAGCCTTGCAGAAAGTTCCCCAATGCTAGCCATTTTTTCTTTTTGCAGTGACTGTTTTGTAAGTATGATCACTTTGTGATAAGTACGAAATACAAAAAACAACATAATACTCAGAGATAATCCTATAATTAGAATCGATATTGGAATTAGTTTTTCAATCCCGGAATTAATTGATTTTAATGCAATGCCTTCCAAAATCCATTGTCTTTGCCCTGCATCAATTATTACCGATTTTGAAAAAGAATAGTTGATTTCGTTTTTATTGATATTCATGACTTTAGTATGATCATACATGAGATTTTGTGGTTCTGAATTTTCATCGTAGATCATAAAAGTGACATCTTGATGTATAGAGTCCAAGATACTTGTCATAAAGTCATTCATCCGAAACGGTGCATACACAAATCCTTCAAATGCGATTTGTCGTTGTTCTGTTGTTTGGATTGGTTTTTCATTTGTATATATCGGATTGTATAATAGAAATCCTGCCTGTACATCAATTTCTGTTTCTTGAACTAGTCGGACCTTACCAGATATTGTTGATAACCCAGTATCTCGTGCAAGATCCATCGCATCTCGTCTAGTTGGTTCAGAGTACATATCATATCCAAATGCTCGCTTGTTTCTTTCATTAAATGGCTCCAAGTAAATTATGGCATGATATGTTTCTCGGTCTCCTTCAGGTCTAACTGTATAATCTGAAAATCCTTCTTTACGAATCTGTTCAATATGTGCATCAAGCTTGTCTTTATCTCCAATTAACTTTGAAAATCCAACTCCTTGTATTCCGGGAAATCTTTTCTCAATCAATTGGATATCTACAAATGTTTTCCATTCTTTGCGAGTAATATCTTGTGAAGCAGCAAAAAGCCCCTTTGCACCGGACAAAACTTGTTCGTATGCTTGGATACGATGTTCAATTCTATTTTTAGTGTCTATTACTTGAGCATCCAATTTTTCTTCAGTGCTCTTGGTTATCCCGTTATTTACTAGAAATGCTGCAAAAATGGTAATAGTAATTGATAAAACTAATACTATCCATGGCATGTGCTTGTTCACATTTATCTATCAAATCTATGGCTTATCATCACCGTGTTCATATTTTCTGAAGTATTTGGTATATTTTTCCAATTGAAGAAAAGTATGTCTACAGACATAGTGTTAGAGTGAAATAGTGTAAAATCTTACTGCCCTAATTCGCTACTGGAAAAAAGTTTTTCTCTAAATCCTTAAGTTAATACAAAATTTAGATAATTATTGAAGAAAATTCTATTTTTATTTACACTAGTGACTCTAGTCAGTGTAATTTTCATTAATATTGCATTTGCAGAATCAGGAAGTAATCAAATTCCATCTTGGATTAAGAACAATGCAAAATGGTGGGCAGATGGTTCAATTGATGATGATTCGTTTACACAGGGAATACAATATTTGATTAAAGATGGAATTATCAAAGTTCAATCCACAATTCAAGAAGATAAACCAAGTTCAAATGAAATACCATCTTGGATTAAGAATAATGCAAAATGGTGGGCAGAGGGACAAATAGATGATGATTCGTTTGTTACAGGAGTTGAATTTTTAATAAAAACTGGCTTAATTCAATTACCAATTACTAATGAAAACATAGAACAAAAAATAAATTCAAACGCTCCTGATTTTACAATCCTCTTAAAACCTGACTCGATGGTATTGCCACGTGGCGGATATGGAGAAGTCGACATAACAGTAAAGTCACTTAATGGGTGGGATGAAAGAATTTGGCTTAACATTCCAATTCCTATAGGTCCAATCAAATATCCAACAATTGTTCCAAAATTGGTAACTCCAACTTCTAATTCTGATGCAACTGCAGCTTTTGCAGTAGATGTTGAGGAATTTTCATGTCCAGGACAATATCGAATGGCAGTTTATGGAATGAGAAACACAGACAAAATCCCAATGACTACACATTATACATATTTTAATTTGGAAATATTACCTACGGGCAAGATCTTTGAATTAAGCTCAGATCAACAAGTGATAACAATTCAAAAAGGTAGTTCCAAGTCATTTGATCTAAAAATAAAAAACCTTGACAAGCATGATTGGGGATTTCTTGTTGATCCTGCAGATAATTTTAGAGCTCCAACAGGAGTGAAAATAGAACATACTCAAGCCGCAATATCGGTAAAAAATGGAGAGTCAAACAAGGCCACAATTACTATTAAAACATCAGAAGATATTCGCACTCCAATGACATTCACTTTACCAATGCAAGCTCTAACTGCCGTGAACTGTGATCCAGCATGGATGGAAAAAACCAATATTGTGGTAAATATCATAGGCCAAGAAGACTCCTCTGACTCTGATCAGATATTAATTCCTGATTCTGGATATACAAAACCAACTAACACTAAACCACAACTTACTATTCCAAAGCAAGTAACACAAGAAGCTACTAGCAGTTCTGGTGCAGTTGTAAACTATAATGTGTCAGGAAAAGACACGGAAGACGGTACAGTTACTCCTTCATGTGATCATCCATCAGGTAGTACATTCCCGATTGGAAGTACTACTGTAAAATGTACTGTAAATGATTCAGACGGTAATTCTATTTCAGGTACGTTTACAGTTACAGTACGTGACACAACACCTCCAAATATTGCAGCATTCCAACCAACAGAAGTATCAAGGGATGAAACAGGAGTTGTGGTATTTTTTGAAGTGACAGCAAATGATTTAGTAGATGGCAATGTGCCAACTAGCTGCAACTATCCATCTGGAACAAAATTTCCAATAGGTGTGACAGTTTTGACGTGCACTGCAGATGATTCCAGAGGAAATCATGCATCAAGATCATTGCAACTCACTGTGACTGTGACAGAATCTGGGCAATAAATAATCACAAATTATTTTAATTTAACAAAACTTGGGTACCAAAAAGGAATCATAGTTTTCAATAAAGGACCGTTTTACTTTAGTAATATCAAAACTTAGTGATCATATGAAAATACATCTAATATTCACAGTAATGCTAGTCATGTCCATATTTGTGATTACAGATGCAAACGCAGTAGATGATTCCCAAATTCTGCCAAAAGATCAACCAAACTTTGACCCAAAAATTTCAAGTGAGGTAATTGACGGCAAGACAGTAGAAATTGTAGAGTTTAATTGTATACTAGCAAAATAATGTTTTCTATACTCTAGTCGATATTTGTTTTACATATAGGAAAAATGTGCTTGTAAAGTCCATAAAGAATAGAGTTTGAAATCTATTCATCATCTGAGATTAGCCATGACAGTCCTCTTACTTCTTCCCAGACAGGTTTTGGCTCATTATTTTCTAACATATCATAGTATAGTAAAAATTAGTTTAAAAGATTCATGAATCATTTGTTCAGATCAATGATCCATAATTAGGAAAAGACTTGGGCCAAATTGCCCAAGCCTTGGACGATGGTTAACCCAGCAGGCGAATGACTTTCATTAGCATGTGAAACCAATAACAGTTTGAGAAATTTTCCTTAAAAGACTCGCGTAGAAATTATCAGTATGATCTAAATACTATTTTGGTAAATTGAGCATGATTGGAACTCTCACCAACCAACTAACCGTTGTTGGTCTTAAGATCCGATCTAAATATTTTTTATTCTATTAAGAATATGGACGCTCAATTAATTTTCCATGTCCTAGTTTTCCAACAACTACAAAATCTTCAGCCACTAGATGACCTCGTACAATTGTTTTAACGGGCCAGCCCTTTAGTGACATTCCTTCATATACGATATAGTCAGAAAATCCACCAAACAGTTCTGAGGATACTTTGTTTTCTTTTTTCAAATTTATCATGGTAATATCAGCATCTGCATCTTTTGCTAGTGTCCCTTTTTTTGGATGCATTCCAAATATTTGAGCAGCATTAGTGCTTGTAAATCGTACAAATTGCTCAAGTGAGATTTTATTTTTGTTTACTCCCTCGCTTAACAAAATTGGTATTGCTACACCTATTCCTGGAAATCCTGCCAATGCTCCCCAAACATCAGTGCCACCAAGTTTTAGTTTTAGCTGATTTGCAACATGGTCTGTTCCTATTGTGTCAATTAGATTGTGTGATAAAGCATCCCATACTGCAACATTATCTTGTGCAGTTCTAATTGGAGGCATAACTTTGGCAAGATATCCTTTCTGATTTTCATATGACAGTGTAAGATAGTGAGGACATGTTTCAACAAAAATTTTGGTTCCTAGTTTTCGTTCTTCTGTAATTTGCTGTAATGCTTTTTGAGAACCAATATGAACAAAGTAAATTGTACAGTTGTAATTTCTTCCAAATTTGCAAACTGTTTTGATTGCTTTTGCTTCAAATTCAGGAGATCTGCTTTCAGACCACGCAGGAAGACCATCGCATTTTTTCTCTTTAGCAGTCTTTATTCCGCATGCACAAGACTCGTAGTCTTCTGCGTGAACTAGTACAGGACATCCAAGCGATGCTGCAGTCTTTACAATCTCTTCTACTAGTTTATCATTTACATCTACTATTTCTTCAGATAATTGTGAAGAGTATGGAGTCATATCCATGTACACATGACCTACATCACCGCCAAGATTCATGTAAATTTTAAATGAAGTAATTCCTTTTTCAATACAGTAAGGCATTTCGCTGATTTGTTTAGGAGTAAAGATAGATGCATGAATTGTATAATCGATGTAATGATTTTTTGATGCAGCATCTAGTTGATCTGGCAGTGAAGTTTTAAATGAATTTTTCAATCGCAGCATTCTCATCATGGTTGTTATTCCACCAATAGCTGCTGCATGTGATTCAGTTTTTGCAGCTTTATCAATTGGCGAATAAACTCCATAGTGAACGTGAGTGTCTATTGGTCCAGGTATTGAGATTAGACCATTTCCATTTATTTTGTTATCACATGCAGGAATATCATTTGTAAAACCGACAATTTTTCCCTCATCAATTATGATATTTTTATCAAGCATTCCTTGAGGTAAAATTATGTGCGAATTTGTGATCACGGTGTCATACGTCATCAGAAATTTTTCATGTCTTGCAGTCTATTATGCGTTGAGTATAATATGTAAGAAAATCATGCCAGAAAAACTCAGTAGACTTATCTAGTTTAAAAATTGTAATTTTTTTGTGAAAGTTTTACTTTTGGTATGCATGGTTATTTTTATTGGAATTATTCCATATACATTTGCAGAACACATCAATAGTGTTGACCAGATATTACTACCTAAGATTCTTGATGAAAATTATATAGTCGAACAATTTGTAGCAGAAGGTATTCCAAATAGTCCAACCACAATGACCTTTCTTGGAGATGATATTTTGGTATTGCAAAGATATGACGGAATAGTTAGACTGGTAAGAGACGGAGTTTTGCAGCCAGAACCTGTTTTGGATGTATCTGTTGCAAAAGATGGAGAAAGAGGAATGCTTGGAATTACATCTGATGGCTCCAAAGTGTATGTTTACTTTACAGCAGCTGACGTTGATGCAGGAAAGGCAATTGAAAATAGAATTTATCGATATGATTGGGATGGTAAAAAATTAGTAAACCCAGTATTACTCAAGACATTACCAAGTGATAATTATTATCACAATGGAGGTGCAATGACTAGCTTTGGCGGACAGACATATGCAGTGATGGGAGATAATGGAAATTACGGCAGACTACAGAATAAAGATGAGGATTGGAAAAACAACACTAGTGTAATTCTCAGAATAGACCCACCAGGAAAATATTATGCAATGGGAATTCGAAACAGCTTTGGATTAACAGTAGATCCAATAACTGGAAATCTATGGGATACTGAAAATGGAGATGATTCATTTGATGAGATTAATCTAGTGCCAGAAAATTTTAACAGTGGTTGGATGAAGATAATGGGAATTACAGAGAATCAAACTATAATTGATTCATTGCCAAAATACGGAGATTTTGTTTACAGTAATCCAGAATTTGCATGGGAAAAACCAGTTTGCGCTACTGGAATTGCATTTAGTACATCAGAAATATTTGCGCAAACAGATAGAGTCTTTGTGGGAGATTGCAATAATGGAAATCTTTATCGTCTTGAACTAAATGAGCAAAGAACTGGATTTGTTTTTAATTCACCTGAGCTTCAAGACAATACATTAAACATTGACGAGTCAAATGAAGAAATTTTGTTTGGAACTGGCTTTGGTGCAATTACAGATGTTGAAGAAGGACCAGATGGCTTTTTGTATATTGTATCACTATCTAATGGAAAAATATACCGAATACTTCCAAAGGAATTTGCGCATATGCCTGAATCAAAAGGTGATTATCCACTTGGTGAATTTAGTGAGATCATTGTTTATCTAGGAATAATTCTTGTTATCTCTGGAGTTACAATGTACTTTGTTATCAGAAAGAGTCGTCGAACCAAATTAAAAACTAAAGATTTTGCATAGAAATATTTTGTAACTAGTCTTGGAGTTGTAATTATTGGTGGGCAAATCATAGATTTACATTAGAAAATGAATAAAAACACATCTCTGAGATGTATGGCAGGGGCCGGTGGTTTAGTGGTATAATGCCTCGTTCGCAACGAGGATGTCGGGGGTTCAATTCCCCCCCGGTCCATTAATTTATCCAGAAAACAGCACATCGTGATATTAAATTTCAAAGTATTTTATGATAATTGGGTTAAGTTAGTACAAAAAGTAAAAAAATAAAGAGTGGTTAAACGCGTTAGCGGTTTGTGTGTATGTAATAAAATAAAAAATAAGTTGGAAGTATTTCCTCTAATTTTTTTTAGACTCTATTTGAGCAAGTCTAACTTTTTGAAATGACTCCCAAGATGTCTTTACTATTCCACCTACACCCATTGGGAGTATTGATAGAATCAATGCAATGTGAATTTCTTTGATTTCAAATTCACTGTACATATCAACGGCAAGCATACCGCCAATAATCAACAACACAACAAAAGGAATTATTTTAGAACTTGTTGCTGTCATTGTTATCAACCTGTTATGTCTTGACCTTTGTCTTTGCGTTCAGGTTCTAGACCGTTAGATGTGTTGGATCCAAAATTGAAGTTTTTAATTTTCTCCAAATCTTCTACTGTGCCAATATTTTTTTCCAGTAGTTTTGATTTTGCATCACTTGATGTTTTTACCTCTGGGTGTTGTTTCAAAAATTCACCTATGAGATTTGGCGATAATCCATACGCCTCATCATGGGTTTTTCCTCTAAACACTCTACGTTCTATACGGTCTAATCGTCTGAGTACCTCTTTTTCAATTTCGTTACGTGGTATCATTGAATTTTATTACTAAAAGACGTATTTTAGGAACTTGAAGTTAATTATTTTTAAAATGTTCTTCGAATCTTCCGTCTAATTTTCTCAAAATATTATTGGTTTCTGTAGTTTCAGTACATAGTTTTTCACAGGTTTTTTCTAATGTTGCTATTTTGGTTTCATTAACTGAAATCCTAGAATCGTGATTGATTACTTTGTGAAGTACAAAACCTAGAGGTGCAATGATTACCAGTTGCCACCAGTCAGAAAAGGTTTCTGCTAGACTCATTTTTTCACTCCAAAATTATTATTTTCTTTTATTCTTGGTAGATTTGCATCTTTAGGTACAACATTAAAAATATCATTTCTTTTGATTTCAGCCACCATTTTATTTAATTCTTTTATTTGGTTAAAAACTTCTCTTTGATTTCCTGTTTTCCAAATTTCAAATAATGATTCTAAAACAGGACACTCAAAAGAATTATCTAAAAATTTGTTTACTTGTTCAGTTGAATAAGTATCTGAAAAAGTCATTATCTGTTTGAAAATCTCATGTGTCATTAAGCATCACTCTCTAAAATTGAATAAGCATAATCTACAGTAGCATTGAAATTTCCTGAAAAAGTACCGTCATAAATTATTGATTGTCCAGCCGTTAAAATTGCCCCCTCTAAATCATCATACGGAATATTGTAAACTTTTTCAGCACCTGAATAAACTGGTCTGTTAACACCACCTGTAGGGCTTGAGGCGGTTGGTGAACCCGAAGCGTACCATTCAGCAATTCTCACATTGTTTATTTTTAATCGAATGGATCCTGCTGAACCTGTGTTATCTACAAAAGTTGTAAGTTTTTTTATTCTTGCTTTTTTGAATAATGGGCAAGTGTAGATAGTTCTTACAATGCCTGAACCACCGTCAGCCGTTGTCACTCTTTTTTCATCTTTTACTTCTGTTATTTTTTCACTATATGGTAATGGTACACTAGATGAATAGACAGGGGTATCATCTTCTGAGATTAAAATAACAAAATCTACTGAAATTGTATTACTATCAATTCCATTCCACGCAAAAATCTCAATATATGCACTTCTGAGAAATTCTTTTTCCTGTAGTGGAATTGAAAACATTGAATATTTTGAAAAAAATGATGGATTTTTTGAATTATCAAATATTGGATTTCCGTTAATACGAACTTCAATTACTCCTTTTAGAGAAAAACCAACATCAAAAGTACATTCAATTTTATTTAAAAAAAGATTTTTTTTTTGTGGATTTTGTATTTTTATTTGTGGTGTATTTGGTCTTTGATTTGCACTTGTTAATACTGGTTCAGTAAAAGTTTCTTGATATGACATTTAATTCCAAAACCTCAATTTTTCCAATAATGTTTTAGGTGGTATGTAAGATTCTTGACCAAATTTAATTTTTAATAATTCCTTTATTCCGTCTAGATTGATTTCTTTAGAATCTAATTTTTGTAGTAATTCTTTTTCAAACAAATAAAAATCATCTTCAATAATATAATTTTCATCACTAAAAGTTAACTGGAAATTATCATCATCTAGTTTCAAATCTTCCATCATTCTAAAACCCATATCATGATATTTTTTGAATAATATCTTTTTTTCCTCAACTGTTGAACAAGTTTCTATTTTAATCAATTTAATTTCCTACATATCAAAAGAGAGTTTTTGTTTATGGTTGTGTTGTTAACATCACTTACTGCCTGTCTAAACTGTAAATGGATAGTGCCTGCATTAGTTGTTGTGGTAATTCTGTAAACAATGCACAATATTTGTAAAGAGCCTGAAGTAGCAATAACAAAACCTGAACCAAAGGCATCTGCTGTTGCGGTTGGAGTAGAACCGCTATGGGTTCCTCCGAGTCTTTCACCTGTTGCACCTGTCAATGATGATAAACTCAATACCATATCAGGTGTTGAATGACTAGTTATCCATAAAAACAAACGAACTAAATATTCACTATTTGCTTCAACATCAAAATTCAAACCTGCAACATTACCTAAAACAATATCCGACACAATAGTTTCATCACTTGATTTTGGCTTGTATTGAGTTTTAGAAAATGATGTTACACCTAAATCAGATATTGTTAGTTCACCTGTTGGTATTACTTCTACAGGTAAATTTGAAGAATTTCCGATTAAGATTGCATTATGTAATAATGCCAATAATTGGCTTGGGCTTGTACCACCAAGACCCATTATTCATCACTGAATGTTACTTGACCAGTTAAGCCAACACTTGTACCATCAGAAGAAATTAAGAAGAATTTTACTTTAGAATTTTGAGATATTGTTTTGTTGACTTTAATTTTTGAATCAATCGCATCTTCAAAAGCAGTAAATGATTTTGATAGAAAAACTGGTACATCATCTATTGTAATCATCACTTTTCCTTTTGTCTTAAATGCTGTATTAGGTATCATTGATATTTCTTTTACCTTTGATTCTTTTTTCAAATTATTTTTAAAAATCATGTCTGCTTCATTTTTTGTACCCCATGAAGTTTTGATAGTTGTTGATTTATCTACTTCCGTATAAGAAAATGAATCTGGGTTTACAACTACTCTTACAGATTGCACATCTTTTGGTTTTATTTCCTCTTTTACTTTTTCTAGTTTTTCATTCAGTCCATCAAACATTTTTCCAAAGATAGTTTGAAGTATTGCTTCTGTAATCATGCTAAATGCCTCACTAACAAACTTGAAATTTCTTCTGGTGACAAACCGCTGAGGTCTTTTCCTTTAACACCTCTTGCATTTAGTCTAACGTCTGGTATTTTTTCCTTGCCTGCATTTGATAGATTTTTCACATCAGAATCGACTTTCAAAAATTGCTCTGGTGTCAATCCCTTGTATTGTCTCAAAGCATCTTGGGCTTGCCCTGCTGTGAGTTTTGGATTTAATTTTAGAACTTCGGATAACGTATCAACTATGTTATCACCGAATGTTGTTTTTCCACCTACAAAACCTAATGAATTTGTAAATCTTCCACCGTCAATGGTAAATGATGTAGGATCCGTATATTTTGATTTTTGTTTTGATTTTGTATCAATAGTTGTATTTGTTGAAGTTGAGTTTATGCTATTTTTTGTTTGGTTGTGAATGTCTAAACTTTTTGAATCAACATAAATTACACCTTGCGATTGTGAGTTTGTTTTTTCCTCTTGTTTCTTCTGATATTCTTTGTATTGTTGTGGGTTCATGTAACCGAACCCCTGCACATACACTGCACCTGCAATTAGACCTGTAGGTTTTCCAGTTGCATCAAAAGGTGACAAACTAGTATCGTCTGCATAAGCATTAGGGAATAACTCATAACCATTGTTATTTTTTTCATCTACTTTGTTAGTTGAATCACCGCCTTGGTCAAAAGTAACATTAGGATCCAGTTTCATACCTAAAAGAAATGCTTCTAAAATTTTTCTATTCTCTGGTGTGTCAGGTAATCCTTTACCACCATTCAAACCTGTATAGCCATAACCAATAACACCCTCTGGGTTGAATTTGTAAGGGTCATTGTTTGTATCAGTTGCATTTTCATAATCAACTACATTTGTATAGCCTGCATCTTTAGCATCTTGCTCTTTTTGTTTTGTTTGCTCATCAAATATTGCTTGTTGTTTTTCTGTTTCTTTTTCTGCTTCTGTTTTTTGAAATGGGTTTAGTGAGTTAAAGAAATTATCAAATCCACTTTGTAATCCACCACCAAGATTTTTTCCTACATCACCCAAAAAAGGTGCTATTCCATCTTTGAATCTAATGTAAAGTGCTATAGCTACCACTATTGTTATTACGATTACTATGAGTTTGTTTTGGATTGCCATTTTTTTTCACTTTTTTTTCTGATTCTTGTAAAAAAAAGAACTGGTCTTATTCAGACCTAGTGTAGATTTCCAATTTATCTTCCAAAGCAACTATGCCGTTTGTCAATAACTGAATTACATCGTTTGTTCTTGCACCTGTGATTAAGCCATTCACTGGGTCAAGTTTTTCTTTCCAGTCAATGAATGAAAATCCCACTACGTCATTATCAATCATGTATTCCGTAATGTTGTTTCCGTGCAAATTGTTCCAGTTAGTTTCC
>Ga0209514_10005563_pt1 | contig 16006 bp, 18 predicted proteins | sample Subgrocontami58m_FD_187452 | JGI IMG/M metagenome (GOLD analysis project Ga0209514, IMG submission 187452) | Subsurface groundwater microbial communities from S. Glens Falls, New York, USA - GMW37 contaminated, 5.8 m (SPAdes) (version 3) | ecosystem: Environmental > Aquatic > Deep subsurface >...
CGCTGTCGGCCTTGGCCAGTTCCGCCATCACGATGGCCTGCGTCACGAGATCCGCGCCGTGCCCGCCGTAATCCTTCGGCACGGCGAGCGTGCGAAAGCCGAGTTTCGAACCCTTCCTGATGATGTCCCAGTCGAAGGTCTCGCGCGGATCGGCAATGCGGTCGCGCGCGAGCGACAGCGGGCGTATTTCCTCCTGCGCGAATTTACGCGCCTTCGCCTGCCACTCGCGCTGTTCTTCATTCAATGAAAAATCCATGCGGGTTCCTGACATTCAAAAGCAGCAAAAAACTGACGGAAAAGCGCGGCGGCGCGACATTATCGGGACCGCAGGCCCGCCGCTTCGATTGTTTGCCGGATTTTTTCTTTCTCCGCCGCCATGAACGCCGCGAACTCGCGCGGCGTCGTGCCCAGCGGATCGGCCCCGAGCGCATGCACCCGGTCCTGGATTTCCGCCGTTTTCAACGCCTTGACGATTTCGGCGTTCAGCATCGCGAGAATCCTGTTCGGCGTCCTAATAGGCGCCACCAATCCGTACCAGCCGAGCATTTCGTAACCGGGCACGGTCTCCGCGATCGTCTCCAGCTCCGGCGCGCGCGGCGTGCGTTTCAGGCTGGTGACGCCCAGCGCTCTGAGTTTGCCCTGCCTGATCATCGGCAACGCCGCCGGCAGCACCGAAATCGTGAGCTGGACCTGCCCGCCCATCAGGTCGACCAGCGCAAACACCACCGACTTGTACGGGACGTGCACGAGATTGATGCCCGCCATGGTTTTCAGCATTTCGGCGGCAATATGCGGCGCCCCGCCCATGCCGCTGGAACCGTAATACAGCGTTCCGGGTTTGGCTTTGGCCAGCGCGATCAACTCCTTCACCGACGTTGCCGGAACCGACGGGTGGACGCTCAGCACATAGGGCGTCGAAGCGATCAGGGAGATCGGTGAAAAATCCCGGATCAGATCGTAGGGCAGCTTGTCGAAAAAGAGCGGACCGCTGATCTGTTGCGAACTGCCCATCAGGAACGTGTAGCCATCGGGAGTGGCGCGGGCGGCTATTTCCGAGGCTATGTTGCCGGCCGCGCCGGGCCGGGCATCGATCACCACCTGCTCGCCCCAGACTTCCGTAAGCCGGGCGCCGATCAGGCGGGCGACGACGTCTGGACCCGAGCTGGGCGCGCTGGGGACGATGATACGTATCGGTTTGCTGGGATAGCGCTCCGCCGCACGCGCGGAAATGCCTGGTGACGCCAGCATCAAGGCTGCTGCATAGCATAGCGTGCCGGCGATCGGCGTTCCGCGCGAAGTCATGCGGTCGTATCCGCCGGCGCGCCTTCCACAAGGTAGTCAAGCATCTCGCCTTGCATGCGCTCGATCTCCAAGCGATAGCCCGAGCTTAATGCCGGCCATTCTTGCGGCCTGGCCGTCTTGCGTAGCGCCTCCAGAAGCTTCTCCAGCGAGGCAACGCGCTCCCGCGTAACTGCCAATTCGTGACCGTTCCTGATCATGACTTGATCTCCACGATACCGCGCTTGGTTCCATCACGCTTAGTTTGCCACGTTTCAAGCAACATCTGCATCATTTCGTCAGATACTCGACAGCGGCAATGAAAATCCGCGCACGCTCATGTGAGCGGGGGAAGTTGGGTTTGAAGAAGCAAGAACCGTAGCGCTCGAGCGTATTAATGATCCCGTAACTGCGCCGCGCATTGCCGCAGCGCTTTCTTCGAGATTTTGTGAAGCAAAAATAATTTGTGATCCCCATCAGTCTATTTTCGGATTTCGCGGTGGTGTAACTGACCACCTTGTCTCTTACGCGGACGGATTCAAAGACCACGAGCGCAAAGGATTACAGGGAAATTTCCGGTCTAGCCCAAACATCTGCAAGGCCATCGCCATGCAGCGTGCACTATCTTTCCAAAGCCGGGTGGACGAGCCACTGGGAGAGCTCAAAGACGTGAGCTATCCTGTTCATGTCCTTTCGTACGCGGGAGTTGCAGTTCCATCTTCGATCGGAGCAGCATTCTCGGAACTGGTTCGTAGGATTGGCGAGGATATTTCCGTATGCCCTGTACTTGCTGCCACCAAAGGAAGTGGTGCTGCTGCGGTTGGGCAGCCCCGAGACAACGGTAAGAAAGACGCTACTTTCCGCTTGGAGTCGAGTTCGAACCTGCACCACTTCATGGCCTTACTCCGACTTGATGTTTGCAGCGCGGATCACGCGGCCGATGCGCTCGGACATCGCGCGCACATATGCGGCGAATTCCTCCGGTGAATTGCCACCCGGGTCGAGCATCAGCTCGTCGAGGCGCTTTCTGAAATCAACGCTGCCGACGGTTTCCGCCAGTTCGCGGTTGAGCCGCCGGACGAGATCTGACGGCGTCCCGGCCGGGACAAACGCGCCCAGCCAGCCGGTGACTTCGAAGCCGGGCAGCGCCTCGGCCATCGCCGGCACTTCCGGCAGCTTCGGGTTGCGCTTGGCGCTGACCACCGCCAGCGGGCGCAGCCTGCCGGTATTCTTCGCGACCAGCAAAGGCGACTCGAAAATCATGTCCACCTGCCCTGACATCACGTCCGGCAGCGGTGAGCTTTTGTACGGCACATGCAGCAGGTCGACCCCCGCGGCCTGCTTGAACATCTCGCCGATGATGTGCGAAATGTGCCCCGAACCGTAGGAGGCGAAGGTGTACTTGCCGGGCTGCTTGCGCGCCGAATCGATCAGCTCCTGCAGCGACTTCGCCTCGACCTTGGGGCTCACCACCAGCAGCGGCGCACCGGAGTAGAGCAGCGTAACCGGCACGAAATCCTTTTGCGGGTCGAATGCAAGCTTGTACAGGAACTGGTTGGCGGTGAAGATGCCGCTCGCGCCGATCAGCACTGTATAGCCGTCGGCGGGCGCCTTGGCCGCGAGTTCGGCGCCGATGTTGCCGCCGGCGCCGGGCCGGTTATCCACGATCACTGTCTGTTTCATGCTCTGCGTCAGCTTCTCGGCGAGCATGCGCGCCATGATATCGCCCGCATTGCCCGGCGGGAACGGCACGACAAAGCGAATCGGCTTGGACGGATAGGTATCCGCCGCGCCGGCTCCTGACAGCGTGGCGAGAACGAGCAGCGCAGCGGCAACAAGGCGGGCGATCATCGTTTGGCTCCCTTCCCGGAGTTGAGCCAGTCGTCGGCGGCGATCCACTCGGCCTGGCGGTCGCACGAGGGCAGAGCCAGCTCGACGAACAGCGGCGCGATGTCCTCGGGCGTCTTGAGCGTCATCGGATCCTCGTCGGGGGCGGCCCGGGCGCGCATTTCGGTGCGCGTCGGCCCGGGGCTCACGGTGTTGACCCGGATCGCCGATCCCTTGCCTTCGATGGCATAGATGCGGGCAACGGCTTCGAGCGCCGCCTTGCTCACCGCGTAGGAGCCGGTGCCCGCTTTTGCGTTGGTGGCCACGGCCGCGCTCAGGAACAGCACGCGCCCGGCGTCCGACTTGCGCAACAGCGGATCGAGGCCCTGCAGCAACTGCAGGTTCGCATGCACGTTGATCTGGAAGGTCTGCTTCCATGCGTCCATCGGATATTTGGTGATCGGGAGCCGGGCGCCCAGCGACGCGCCGTTGGCCACAAAAATGTCGAGGCGCGGGTAGCTCTTTGCGATCTGATCGACCGCGGCCCGGATGGAATCGGGGTTCTCCAGGTCCAGAAGCAAGGCGCTCGCTTTTCCGCCCGCGGCCTTGATCGCGGCCGCCACGCGATCGAGCGCGGCCATGTTGCGTCCCGCCAAGATGCACTGGGCACCCTCCCGAGCGTATTCCCTGGCAATGGCGGTACCGATGCCCCCGTTGGCTCCGGTGATGAGCGCAATTCTTCCCGTAAGTTGTCCTGTCATGGTGTTTTTCTGATGTGGAAATTGGTCTGAAGAAAGAAAAGAAATAGAAGGAAAATCAATACGCCCGTCGCCGGCGTCCCGTGACTATGCAACGCTGCAGTGATGCCGGATTGGTGCTCGGTGCGCCCGATGGCGCGCGATCGGGGCTGCCCGCGCGTGCTCCACCGTTCGATCCGCGCTGCCGGGAAACGGAGTTCCCAGCGGGGCAGGCGGGCCGCCGCAGGGGCCTCGCTGGAGCGCGGTGGCCTCCCCGCAGCGGGGGAAAGCCACCCGGCCATCAAGCCGCTTTTGCGGTCGGGATCCGCGCCAGCAACCCGGTCTGCTCGACCTCGGAGCGTAACGTCTGCCGCTCCTTTTCGGTAATTTGCGGCAGGCCCGGCCGCACCGGCCCACCGGCCATGCCCATCAGTTCGCACCACGCCTTGATGTTGGCGATCGGAATCAGCTTATCGTTTACCCACGGCGAACGCATCCACTTGAACATGAGCTCGCGCAGCGGTTGAAGCTGGGCCGCGATCTTTTCCGCCTCCGCGAATTTGCCCTGCAGGCCAAGCTCGGTGTACTCGCGCATCCGTAGCGAGGCCGGCGTTTGCATCAAGTACGGCGCCGGCGAGGACTGAAAAACCTGCTGGCCATAATCGCGCATCATCTTCAGCCAGTTGCCTTCCGAGGGCTCGCTCATGACGATCTTGTCGCCGCACAGCGCCTTGACTTTCGCGTAGTGCTCGAGGGAACGCGGCACCTTCAGTCCGCAAACGTTCTCGATGCCAGCGATGCGCGCCGTCAGTTCGGGCGAGAGGCTGTATCCCGAATATTCCGCGTCGAACATCCAGATGCCGATGTCCACGCACGATGCGACGAACTTGAACCAGTCGTAGATCGTGGCTTCGTTCATCGGCGGATAGTACGGGTTCATCAGGATCACGAAGTCCGCACCCAGGTCCTGGGCGTGCCGGGTAAGTTCAACCGTCTCGTGAGCCGAATGGTGGGCCGTGTGTGCGATGACCTTGCACCCGCCTCGCTTGGCTTCCTCCACCACGATCTCGACAATGCGCTTGCGCTCCTCTTTCGTGAGCGACCAGAATTCACCCATCACGCCCGTGCAGAATACTCCTTCGATGTGCAAACCATTGGTGAGGTGCCGCATGTTATGCCGCAGGCCCGCTTCGTCAACCTGAAGATCAGGCGTAAACGGCGTGGGAATCGCTGCCCATACGCCGCGAAACTGGGCCTTGGATGCTGCCTTGGCTTCCGACTTCCGATAGTTCATCGCTATGCTCCTTGAGCGGGGATTTTAGATTAAGCGTCCGGCGCGCTGCGCCCGTGTCGGTGCTCCTGCCGGCGACAGTATGCCATGCGTGACGGGGATTTCCCATCTGTAACGCGACGAATTGCGCGGTTCCGTCAAAATACCCGTGCGAATCAGTCTGGATTACACGTGCCCGCGAGCAGGCTTCGCGCGCTGCGTTTGTCCATCTGCAGATGTTGACTTGCACGCTGCCCGCGCCCTAACATCTCCCCACACGGCCGGCTCGATTTCCTCAAGAGCTCTGAACGCCGCATGCGGCAACCAGTTTCGAAAGGCTAAACATGCAACTACCGAGCCTTAATTATTGTGTGATCCGCCGGCTTGGCGTTGCATTCGCGGCCGTCGCCGCCGCGTTCCCGGCCGTGGCCGATGCGCAATCCGCCGGCTATCCCGCTAAAGCGGTCCGCATGATCGTGCCGTTCAGTGCCGGCAGCCCAATCGAGACGCCTGCGCGCGCAATCGGGCAGCGGCTGACCGAGACGCTGGGCCAGCAGTTTATGGTCGAGAACCGCACCGGCGCGAGCGGAACGATCGGCACCGAGTATGCAGCCAAGGCGCCGCCTGACGGCTACACGCTCTTGATCACCAACTGTTCCCATACGGCAAACCCGTCATTCTTCAAGAAGCTGCCGTACGACACCGAGGCTGACTTCGCCCCGATCACGCAGACCAACGTAACTTACGGGAACCTGCTCGTCGTCCACCCATCGGTTCCGGCGCGCTCGGTCAAGGAGTTCATCGCGCTTGCCAAGGCTCGGCCGGGCCAACTCCACTACGCCTCGGCCGGAGTCGGCAGCCCCCCGCACGTCGCCGCCGCGCTGTTCGCCGTGATGGCCGGCATCAATCTCACGCACGTGCCGTACCGGGGCACCGCGGCGACGATTAACGACGTGGTTGGCGGACACATCGAGGTGATGCTCATGAGTCCGATCGCCGCAATGGGGTTCGTCCAGTCGGGGCGGCTGCGCGCGCTCGGCATCAGCGGTCCAGAGCGCTCGCCGTGGCTGCCCGACGTGCCGACGATCATGGAAACGGGACTGACCGGTTACAGCGTAATCTGCTATCACGGCATGTGGTTCCCGGTGGGCACGCCCGCCGAAATCACGCGCCGCTTGCACGCCGAGGTCGTGAAGGCGCTCGCCGTGCCGGAAGTGCGAAAACACTTCGTGGATAACGGCCTCGCCCCGGTCGGCAACACGCCGGCGCAATTTGCCGATTTCATCAAGAAGGACATCGCGCTTCAGGGGACTATCGCCAAGAAGATCGGCATTCAGCCGCAGTGAGGGGGCAGACCGACGATCATTGCGCGCCGGAGCGGCGCCCGGGGGCCGGCGGCGGTTCGACGCCGCGTGCGACGTAGGGCGCCCGGCGTGCCATTTCGAGCGCCTCGCGGATGCGTTCCGGGTCGTTCAGGCGCAGAGCTTCGGCGAGCGAGTGCGAGGCATCGCTTCGCAGCTGCGCGTATTTTCTCAGAACTCCCACCGTTACCGCCGACGGCGCCGCCGGGTCAAGATTCAGCGCGGAGAGCTGCTCGAAGCTGCCCCGGTATTGAAGCGTGACGCCGGCCTCGATGCGCTCCGCCAGATCATCGAACGATGCGCCGCTGCGCCCACCGGTGTCGAGTATCGCCTGCCAGCGCTCGATGATGCGCTGGTCGTCGCGAAGAAATTCGCGGATTTCCGCGCGCGCCTGCAATTCCTCGCTCCACCGGTAGCTCGGCTTCGGAATCGCGGCGACGAGCGCGAGCACCGCCAATGCAAACGCACCCGCAGCGAGCCAACGGCCACGCCCTGCCGCCGGGCTGCCGGCTGACAGCGGGCTGGCCAATGCGACACCGATTAACCCACCCGAGATCAGGCCGCCGATATGCGCCGCGTTGTCGATTCCCGCAACCAGCAGCCCGAGTGCGATCGTCGCTGCCGAAAAAACCGCAGCACCGCCGAACAGCCAGCGGAATTCGATTGGGTGCACCTGGCGCCGCTCGCGCCAGAGGCAGACCATGAGCGCGCCATAAACGCCGAAGATCGCGCCGGAGGCGCCGCCGGAAACCGCGCGATCGCCCTGCGCGATCAGCGACAGCAGATTGCCCGCGATTCCGCTGGCGAAATAAACGACGATGAAACGCAGCGGACCGTAGAGGCGCTCGACGAGCCGGCCGCCATCCCAGAGCGCCCACAGGTTCATCGCCAGATGCACCAGCCCGAAATGCAGGAACATCGCCATGCCCAGCCGCCACCATTCACCGTCCTTGGTCGCCGGGCCGAAACTCGCGCCCCAGGCGAGTTGGACATCGTTCGGCGAATGCCAGAGCCCGGCGCCGTTTGCGAGCATGGCGGTGAAAACGAACAGGTTCGCACCCACCAGGGCAGCCGTCACCGGTGCAAGTGCAGGGCCGCCGCGCATCAATCCGGCGATGCTTCGCGACGGGTCCTTGCCGGCTTCGGAACGGGATACGCTCATCCGTGCGCCATCATGCCGGGTTCCGACTGCCGTAGAATACCGTTATATCGGCAGGCCTCCGCATTACTCGGACCGGCACCAGACTGCCAACCTGAAACGATGGAGACTTCAACGTGGTGATACTGAAATCCGGCGTCGCGATGCCGGAGCGCGCAACCATAACAATCCTGTTTGCCAAGCTGCGCGGATTCACGCGCATGGCGGAGGCGCTCGATCCGCCGGTAGTGCTGGCGCGCGCAGCGGAATTTTTTGCCCTGGTTGCGGCGGCGGTCGAACGCCACGAGGGCGCCGTGAGCAACTTGCTCAACGATACTTTGATGGCAACCTTCGCGGGCCACAGCGATGCGCCGCACGCCGTGCAGGCGGCGCAGGAGATCCGGCGCGACTTCACCATCCTCAAGGCGGCATGGCAACACGATCACGACATTCGCGCTGCAGTGGCGATCGGACTGCACGGCGGCGCTGCGGTATTCGGCTTCTCGGGAGGCACGATGCCCGGGCAGCCGCTCGTCATTGGCGACAGCGTGAGCGTTGCCGAACTCCTGCTGCATCGCGCGCGCGCCGGCGAGATGGTGGTATCGAAAACAATCATGGACGCGCTCGCGGCCTCCCGCTTTGTGCTCGAGGCCAAGGAACTGCCGCTGTTCAGAATCCCGCCCCGCGAGCCGCTGCGGATCTTCGGTGTGTTGCTCGACACCCGCGTGGATTTTACCTGATCCGGCAGCGTTCAAGACCAGGGGATTGGGGTGCTTGACCGCGCGTCGACATTCAGGCGGCGCCTTCGACGATCCGGATATCGCGCTCGGCCGCATCGCCCAGCACCCGCAGCGCCTCCTGGTAACCGGGGCTGTCGTGCGCCGCGATTGCCTGCGCCACGCCGTCGAACTCGATCATCACCGTGCGCTGATTGAGGCCCGCTTCGTAGGTCTTCGCCGGCATGCCGCGGACGAGAAAGCGTCCTCCCGCGCCCAATACCGCGGGTCCGGCAAGCTTCGCGTACGCAGCGAGCGCATCGGGATTCTTGATCGAGCGATAGAATGCTATCCAGTACGCCTTGGCCATATCGTATCCTTTCAGGTTTAGGCTGTCGGTTCGGTTCAATTCGTCACCGCGACACTTTATCATTTCTCCGCCACTGCCATGGCAGAAGCGCGACGGCGATTCGAGGGATGACGGAACAAGGAGTAATCATGATAGCCCTGCTGCGCGGTATCCTGCTCTCTGCTGGTGTGACGTTGCTTGCCGCCGCGGCCGCGGCGCAAAACTATCCGTCCGGACCCATGCGCATGGTGGTTCCGTTTCCGCCCGGCGGCGGCACGGATATTCTCGGCAGGGCGGTCGCACAGAAACTCAGTGAAGCGTGGGGCGTGCCGGTCGTCGTCGATAATCGCGGCGGGGCCAACGGCACCATCGGCGCGGCGGTGACCGCAAAATCCCCGCCGGATGGCCACACGCTGCTCATCGTGCCCAGCGGATTTGCCGTCAATCCCAGCATCTACAAGAACCTGCCGTTTTCATCCCTCACCGATCTGGCGCCGGTTACGCAATTGGCGGCGAGCCCGCTGGTGGTTTCGCTGCATCCGTCGTTTCCCCCGCGCTCGATCAAGGAACTCATCGCCTTCCTCAAGGCGCATCCGGACGCGGTGAATTACGGCAGCTCGGGTAACGGCTCGCCCCCGCATCTCGCCACCGAGCTGTTCAAGTACATGACGGGTACGAAAATGACGCACATTCCCTACAAAGGCGCAGGTCCCGCTGCCGTGGACGTGATTGCCGGACAGATCCCGATCTACTTCATGAACGCGCTGCAGGCGGTGCCGCACATCAAAAGCGGCCGGCTGCGCGCACTCGCCGTCACCAGCGAGCAGCGCTTTCCGACGCTTCCCGACATACCCTCGATCGCTGAGGCGGGAGTGCCCGGCTACGCGATGACCAACTGGTACGGGCTGCTGGTGCAGGGCGGCACGCCGAAGAGCTCGATCGCCAGGCTGCACGCGGAGGTCGTGCGCATACTCGCGCTGCCGGAAATCAAGGATCGTCTCGTCAACGAAGGCGCCGCGGTGGTCGCCAGCACGCCCGAAGAATTCATGGCCTTCCTCAAGCGCGAAATGGCAATCAACGCCCGCATCGTTCAGGCCGCGGGCATGACCGCCAGCAATTAAAGGCGCTCTAAAGCACGGTCAGATCCTTCACCCGCAGCCCGGCGATGCTGAAGCCGCCGTCCACCGAAATCGTCTGCCCCGTCAGATAGCTCGCGTCGTCAGACGCGAGGAACGCCGCGACGCCGGCAATTTCCTCGGGCGCGCCATAGCGCGCGAGCGGCACCGCGCGATGCCACGCCTCGCGGCGTTCGCCCGTGTGCTGCTTGCGGTTGCGCGGCACATCGATGGCGCCGGGCGCGATCGCGTGCAGCGTTTCGAGCGGCGTCTCGAGGAAATGTTTTTGCGCACCCATGCCGGCGTTGTTGACCGCAATGTTGGGCGCCCCGAATTGGCGCTTGGTGAATTCGATCATCGCGTCGACCTGCGCGGCGTCCCGGATGTCGACACCGCAGGCGGCTGCCGTGCCGCCCGCTGCCGTGATTTCAGTGCCGACCGCACGCGCTGACTCCTCGTTGATGTCCGCGCACACCACGGCCGCGCCTTCTGCTGCGAAACGCCGGGCCGTGGCCGCGCCGATCCCCCCACCGCTGCCCGTAACGATAACGACCTTGCCCGTAAATCGCTGGCTCATGATTTCGTCCCTGATCGAGTAGTTCTTGCCGAACTTCGCTGCTTCGCCCTCCAGGCCGGCACCTTCACGCCACCGTCCCGAACAGCGCCCCGACGCCTGCGGTCAGCGCCATGGCGAGCGCACCCCAGAACGTGACGCGCATTGCGCCCACCGTCACCGGCGCGCCGCCCACACGCGCCGCCAGCCCCCCCAGAATCGCGAGGAATACCATTGAAGTTCCGGCGACGACGGGGATCAAAATTGCCGCGGGAACCAGGGCAGCGGTCAAAAGCGGCATGGCTGCTCCCACCGCGAAGCTTCCCGCGGAAGTGAACGCAGCCTGCATCGGACGCGCCTTGAACGTCTCGGAGATTCCAAGTTCGTCGCGCGCGTGCGCGCCCAGCGCGTCATGTTCCATGAGTTGCCCGGCGACCTGTTTCGCGAGCGCGGCATCGAGGCCGCGGCTGACGTAGATCGCCGTCAGTTCCCTGCGCTCGCCTGCGTCGTCGGCGGCGAGTTCGGCGCGCTCGAGATCGAGTGCGGCCTCTTCGGAGTCTGCCTGTGAGCGGACCGACACGTACTCGCCGGCAGCCATCGACATCGCTCCCGCGACCAGGCCGGCAACTCCCGCGACCAATATCCCGCTGTGAGTCGCATGCGCAGCCGCGACACCAACCACCAGACTCGCGGTCGACACGATGCCATCGTTTGCACCCAGTACTGCCGCGCGTAGCCAGCCGATGCGGCCTGTGCGGTGTCGTTCCCTGTGGCGTACAGACACTCTTGCAATCTCCTTGACGTGAAAGCCGCCAGACCCTCTACCCTTCTTCGTTGGCCGCCGGATTCCAGTTTACATCCAGGCGCAAAGCGCCGGATTTCAGCCGAGAAAGTCGCGGGTCGAACGCACCGGTGTTCCGTCCTTCAGCGTAATGGGACGCGTGATGCTCATGCTGTAGCCCGCGGTCAGCAGCGCATTCATGTGTCGCTGATGTCCGCCGGCGACCAGCACCAGAATATTTTCGGGACGGGCAACGATCGGGACCATGGCATCGTCATCGTTCGGGTTGATGAATGGGGGCAGCGGAGACTTTCCCCAGGCGCCGCGGTTGCGCAGTTCCCGAACGGGTTTTCGCGCGTTCTCGAAAATGAATGTCTTCACGTCGTGCTTGGACCATCCGAATTCCGCGATCCAATGCGCACTCTCGGAGGTCATGACCAGGCCCTGCTCGCCCCGCAGGCTGCTGCGGTACAAGCCGTTTCCGCCCAGCGTGGCCATCGTCGATGCGGCCGATCCCAGGTACATCTGCGGTGTCTTGCTCACCTGGTCATTGATATTGTGCGGAGCTTCCGCGCAGAACACGGTAACCGCACTCGCTTCGGGCGCCAGGCCGCGCTCGACGTGCAACGGGTTCCATGGACTTCCTTCTTCGTCTTCCCCCATGCAGTACGAGTACTTCCCTGGATGTCCATGCGTGGCCATGTCGGTGACGCCGGGCTTGTTGCCGCCGATGTTGATCAGAATCAGGCGCAGCGCACGCCCCAGCGTCGCGTTGGCCCGCCACCCCTGGCCGAAAACGTTGTCGCGGCAGTTTACATCCAGTTCCTTGCGCAGCGGACCGTTGACGATCAGCAGATGCGCGCCGGGATGCGTCGTCGTCTGCCGTCCGTAGAGGTTATATTCCGGCTGCACGATGGCCTCGACTGCCGTGACGAGAATTGGCAGGTATTCAGGCCTGCAGCCCGCCATCACTGCGTTGATCGCAATTTTCTCTACCGTTGCAGCGCCGTTGCGCGGCGGAATGATGGCCACGACATCGCTCGCGTTGCGGTCGGAAAAGCGCAGCATGTTCCTGACCCTGCGCTCCGTCGGCGGGTAAACGGGCAGGCCATCGGTCCAGCCATTCTCGTAGTACAGGTCGAAGAACTCGAAAATGTTTTCGAGAGTATCCTCGACCTCGAGCTGGCGGGGTCCCGGCGGGATGCTGCTCTCCATTCGCGCTCCTATTGATAATTGTCTATCGCGGCTGCGTCAGCGCCGAGCGCAGTTCCGCATAGACCTTGCGAACCTTCTCGCGAAGCTCCGTCACGGGGCGCGCTGCAATCGGGTGGGGAAGAATGACGACAGGAAGCGCCCCCATCCCTTGCATCCGGCACAGACCTCGCGCATAGCCGTCGAACACGTGCGTGATGAAAGTCGCCGTGGGTACGCCCTGGCGCTCAAGAGCCATACTGTCGCGGACACTCCACGACGAGCATGACCCTCAATCGCCCACGGCGGTTACGACTGCATCGCACGCCGCTAACTGATCGAGCATCGCGGGGGAAGCGCCGCTGACGGACTCCTTGCGGAAGGAACGAAATCGGGCCGCGGGGAAATCTTCTTGAATCAGACCCTGCACCTCGTCCAGAAGCACGTCCACGAGGTCTTTGGTGTTGTTGAGGAGGCCTATCACCTTCCCGTCCAGGGTGGGCAATCGTTGCGCGAGGGCGTCCTGGTTCTGGCCCGGCTGCGCCACGGGTTCATACACCAGGACAGTCCGCCTGGTCATACTGGAGTCGCTCATCTTCGATTCTCCTTTTTCAATCGACGCGGATGTTTGCCGCCGTCACCACCTTGGTCCATTTTGCGATCTCGCGCTCGATGTGGCCGGCAAACTGCTCCGGCGTGCTGCCGATGATAACGCCGCCCTCGCGCGCAATCCGTTCCCGTACGTCCGGCAGTTGCAGAATCGCGGCGATCTCCTTGTGCAAGCGATCGATGATGACTCGCGGCGCTCCGGCAGGCATCAGCATGCCATACCATTGCAGGGCTTCGTAGCCCGGCAAACCGGAGTCGGCGATGGCTGGAACGTCGGGCATTCCCGCCCAGCGCGCTGAGCCGCTCACGCCCAGCGCGCGGAGCTTGCCGGATCTGATGTGCGGCAGCGCGGGTATCAGGTTGTTGAATCCCGCCTGCACCTGGCCACCGATCAGGTCGATCACGGCTGGCGAGCTGCCCTTGTAAGGGATATGCACCAAATCGACTCCCGCCATGTCCTTGAACAATTCCATCGCCAGGTGGGACGCGCTTCCGGTCCCGGAAGATGCATAGTTGATCCGGCCCGGCTGCGATTTGGCGAGCCGTATCAACTCCGCAACCGATTTCGCCGCCACTGAGGGATGAACGACCAGCACGTATGAAACGCCGCTCACCAGCGACACCGGTGCGAAATCTTTTATGATCGCCTGGTATGGGCGCCTTTGAAGCGCGGGGTTAGCCGCCAACGTGCTCGAGGAACCCAGCATGATGGTGTAGCCGTCCGGCGCGGATCTGGCCACGATGTTCGCGCCGATCGCGCCGCTCGCGCCCGGCCGATTGTCGACGACGACCGGATGTCCCGACCGTTCCGCGAGCTTCTCGCCGAGCGTGCGCGCGACAAAATCCAGACCTCCGCCGGGCGGGAATGGGCACACGAGCCTGATCGGCTTGCTCGGATAACCGTCGGCGGCGCGACCCTGCTTTACCGCCGCAGACAAGCCGGTGGCGAGCATCCCGCACAAGAGTGCGCACCACACCGGATTTCGGCTGCAGCTTTTGTTGCGCGTTCGCATGTTGCGGTCTTTCCCCGCGCTCAACGTCCGTGTTGAGCTGCGCGGCGGATAGCGCCGGTCTCGACCCGGTGGTTATTGCGCGACTTCATACTTGAAGATCCAATAATAGTCGAGCGCAGTGTACTCGATTGCTGTGCCTACGCCGGTAATGTCTGCGATCAACTCGGCCTAAGTCGGAAAGTGCTTCAGCACAGTGTGTTCCGTGCCATCGGCAAGCTGTCTCCCGCTCGAGCGGCGCAATAGGCGGAAAGCTGATTGTCATCTTGCCGCATATCGTGATTTATTGTCCGAGTGGCAACTTGAGTGCCCCGCAGCCTTGGCCGGCCATCGCGGGTGGGAGCTTCCAGAGGCGCTCAGCGTTGCCGTGGGCTACGGCGTGCGCGACTTCGGCCGGCAGCTTGCCGAGCGCCTTACGCCAGAGCTCGACCTGCTGCACGTACTTCCCGGACCAGTGCTCGGGCCAGACATTGTCGAACGCGAGCACGAAGCGGTCGGGGTGTCGCAGTACCAAAGCCTTCCACTCAGGAGCAAGTTCCTCGTCGGCGAACATGTTGGTCCACGGCTGCCGACTCTCGTTGATCGCCAGCGTGTTGGCATGGGAAGTGAGAAACACCAGATTGGGGTGCGCCGCCAGCAGATCGGCTGCATCACTCGCATCGAGTTGCGCCATGTGGATCAGCGCAAACCGATGCTGCGGATGCTGGCTGACCAGCGACTTGAGCTCGGCCATGCGCTTCGCGCGGACACCGGCGCCATAGGCGCTGGTGAGCCAGCGGAATTCGTAGTGCAGCACTACCGGCCAGCCTTTCGCGATGGCGCGTTTGACGGCCTCCTTGACTTGCGGCGTGTCCGCCGCCACGTTGACCTCGGGCGCGCGTTTGCCCTTGGGCGCGTGCGCGAGAGTGATCTCGCTCATCGCCTTGAATGCCGGATCCTTGAACTGCTCATCGAGCAGTGCGTAGTACCCGGGCCGGTTTTCGTCGAACGCACGGCCTTTCGTGCGCACCGACGGCACGATGCAGGCGGGGTGCGTCGAGCCCAGATCGAGAACCTGTGCCGTCGTCACGCGTCCCCGCGCCGACAGCAGGACCTGCGTCACGCCAGCGCGGGCCGCGTACTCGATCATTTGCGTAACCGACGCGTTCTCATCAAATTGACTGTGGGCATCGATGACAGGGAGGACGTTCGACGCGCCATGTGCGGGCACGAGTATCGCTAGGCAGAAGAGGCAAGCCGTCAGTGATTTCACGTATGCGTAGCCCCTCGTAAGCCGAGCCTTTCGTATGCGCCTACAATTAGTTGACAGAAATTAGTTGCCGAAAATTATGCGCCGAATATTCGTTGACCCAAGGTCTATTAACGCCGGCTATTACTTAAGTCAGCCGCGCGCGCTTGGAAAAACCAGCCGCGAGCCAATATCCATGCGGCTTCCCGGCTGATATGCGAGCGCGCCGTCAGGTTGTTTTTCGACCCCGCAGACCCTCATGCCGACCGCGATCAGCCATAGCGGCAAACGCATCATCATCGCCGCTCCTTACGGTTTGGCGTGCGTGCCCTTCCCTCTCCCGCTTTCGCGCCCGCCTGTTTTCCCGGCCGCGGTGAAAATCTTTTCACAGCGCTGCCGGTCGCCCGCGTCCGCGACACCCGGCTGGGCGCACCACGCAACCAGGCGCTCGCCGGCAGCGTCGGCGCCGATTGCTGCCGCGCCCTTGAAACGTTCCCTCAGTTGTTTTAGTTGCAGCGCGAGCCTTTGCGCCTGAAACTCGGCCGGGGTGTCGAGGCCCAGCAGCAATTCGAGTTCGAGCAGGCTCTCGCGGCGCAGTTCGACACCGCGTTCGACCCGCGCCAGATAGTCGCCGGTTGCTGCGGCATCGGACAGGGCGTTGAGCGCAGCATCGCGTCGCGCGGTCAGTTGTTTTTCCCATGCGGCCGGCAGCGCCGGCAATGCCGTCCACCGTTCCTGCGCGGCGGCGCACTGTGTCGCGACCGCGGCAGTATCCGGATTCGAGCGCGCGAGGGCATCGAGTTCCTCGCACAGGCGTTCCTTCGCCGCCAGGGTCTGCCACAC
>Ga0209514_10005564_pt1 | contig 16000 bp, 16 predicted proteins | sample Subgrocontami58m_FD_187452 | JGI IMG/M metagenome (GOLD analysis project Ga0209514, IMG submission 187452) | Subsurface groundwater microbial communities from S. Glens Falls, New York, USA - GMW37 contaminated, 5.8 m (SPAdes) (version 3) | ecosystem: Environmental > Aquatic > Deep subsurface >...
CAGGAGCGGCCGCGCACGCGGTCGCGGCCCGATTCCGTCGCCTTCATCCCATCCAACAGAGAGGCATCATGAATTTCGCGCGTTTCTGCCGGCTTAACGCCAGCAAGTTTCCCAAACGGGAATTCCTGATCGAGAGCTACCCTTCGAAGGCCGCGAGAAGGGTTCTCACGTGGGAAGACCTCGACGCCCAGACGAACAGGCTGGCCAATTACCTGATGAAGGAATGCGGCGTCAGGAAAGGGGACGTCGTCATCCAGATGGCGACGAACAGCCTCGAGTGGTACGTGGCCTACATGGCCGTGCTGAAGACGGGCGCCACGGTGACCCCGCTGAACTTCCGCTTCGCCACTTCCGACATCAAGTACGCGGCGGACGTCACGCGCTGCAAGGTCGCCATCCTCGGCGAGGCGTTCGTGCCGCAATTCCTGCCGCTGATGAAGGAACTGGATTTCCTGAAGCACTACCTGTGCCTGGGCGCCAATGTCCCCGGCGAAATGCGGTCGCTCTCGGAGATCCTGAAGTCAGGCGACGCCACGGACGTGCTGGTCGAGACCGCCGATGACGACATGGCGGAGCTGATGTTCACCTCCGGCACCACCGGCGCGCCGAAGCCCGTGTGCCACACGCACAACACGCTGTTCTTCACCGCCCTCGGAAACGCGCTCACCTACAACGAGGGCTACAACAGCGTGTACCTGGCGCCGCATCCGTTCTATCACAGCGGAACGCTGTTCCTTTCGTTCCCGTGCTACATCGCCGCGGGCAAGATCCTGATGGCCATGGAGCTCCAGCCCGAGAACTACATTCAATCGATCGCCGACGAGAAATGCACCGGCGGCTGGAATACCGTCCCCACCTGGTCGGATCTGATCTACGCCATCAAGACCGGGAAGGTGAAGATCGAGGACTACGACTTGAGCGCCTTCCGCCATGTCGAGCTGGGCGCCCAGCCCGTGCCGTTCGTGCTGATCGAGGAGACCAAGAAGATCTTTCCGAACCTGCCCATCGCGAACATCTACGGCATCACCGAGGGCGGCGGCGGAGGCCTGACGAACCTGTACGACGAGTGCATCACGACGAAGCCCGGCTCGATCGGGAAGGCCACCGCGTTCATGGAAGCGAGGGTGGTCGAGCTCGGCACCAATGACAAGGCACTGCCCGCGGGCAAGGTCGGCGAACTGCTGCTGAAGGGCCCGCGCCTCATGAAGGAATACGCCTTCAATCCCGAGGCGACCGCGCGCACCGTGACCGACGGATGGCTGCACACGGGCGACCTCGCCTTTATCGACGAGGAAGGCTTCATCTTCTTCGCGGACCGCGCGAAGGACCTGATCATCCGGGGCGGCGAGAACATCTTCCCCGCCGAGATCGAGAACGCGCTGCGCAAGCATCCGAAGATCTACGACGTCGCGGTGATCGGGTACCCGCATGCGCGCCTCGTCGAGATCGTCATGGCGATCATCCAGACCAAGCCCGATACGCAATTGACGGACCAGGAAGTGGTCGAATTCTGCGAGGCCAGCGGGCTCGCCCGGTACAAGTGGCCCGAGAAGATGCTCTATACGGAAATCCCGCGGAGCGCGGCGGGCAAGATCGAGAAGCACAAGCTGCGCAAGACCTACGTGGACCCCGCGAAGGGCGCGCTGGAAAAGGAGTTCAAAAAGAAGATGGGCAGCTAGCGGCTGGAGTCGCGGGGCGGGCGGATCAGTCCTGCTGCAGCAGCCGCGGCAGCCACACCGAGATGACCGCCGGAATCCCGCTGCGGATTTTCGCCAGGCCGCGTTGCAGCGCCGGCCCGACCTCGGCCGGGTCGCGCACATTCTCGCCATAGGCGCCGGCCGCCTCGGCTTCCTTCGCGAAATCGATCGGCGGATCGAAGTACCCACCGTCGAACTGCGACTTCGCCGCGTAACCGTCGGGGTAGATGCTCGCGACGCGGTGCGTTCCCGTGCTGTAGCTCCGATTCTGATAGATCACGGTCATGAACGGCGCGCCGTAGTGCCTGGCCGCCCAGATCGCCGCGTTGGCCGTGCTGAACATGTAGAAGCCGTCGCCGGTCAGCGCGACGACGTCGCGATCCGGCGCGGCGAGCTTGGCGCCGAACGCGGCCCCGGGCGACCAGCCGCCGCTCGTCCCGGGGTTGTGGAAGTACGCGCCTGGACGTGAGCAACGCAGGTAACGTGCGGTCTGATTGCGTCCCAACGACTCGTCGAACACCACGCAGTTGTCGTCCAGCACCTTGCCGATCTGATAGGAAAGCCAGATCGGATCGATGGGAACGTCGCCCGATTTGGCCAGCGCCTGGCGCTCGAGCGCCTGTGCGCGCAGGCGCGCCCGCTCCCGCCAGTGCGCCGAGCGTTCGGCGAATCGTTCCCGGTCGGCGGAGGTCATCACGCCGAGCACCGCTTCGTGGATCGCGCGGATCGCGAGCAGCGAGTCGCCGGTCAGCCGCAGGTGCGCGGTGTACTCGAAGGTCGGAACGTGCAACCGGATGGGATCGACGTCGATGACCGCCACGTAGGCATCCGTCCCGGGGGCATTGGGTCCGGGTTCCCACGGGATGTTGGCCTCGAGCACCAGCAGAAAATCGGCGTCGTTCAGGCTTTCGCCGTCCTGATACAGCGGATGAGTCATCGGGAAACATTGATACGCGGGCAACGACGAGTTGACCACGGGCAACGCCGACAGCTCGCACAGCTCGACCAGCGCGCCGACGGTCGCCGGATTGCGTCCCGACCCGGATACCACCACGAACGGATTTCGCGCCGCCACGAGCCGCTGCGCGATTTCGCGCGCCTGCGCGGGATCGAGCCCCGCCGCGTGCGGAACGCCCAGCTGGTGGACGGTCGGAAAGCTGCCGCCCTGCATCGGCAGCAGCGCCACTTCGCGCGGCAGGCTGAGGTAGACCGGTCCGCGCGGCTCGGTCAGCGCCACCTGCAGCGCGCGACTGACCATCAATCCCGGGTTGTCCTGGAATTCCAGCCGGTGATCCCATTTCGTGAACGGGCGAACGATGCCGTTCTGATCGTAGGTCTGCTGCAGCCAGATATGGCCGCCGCCGTCGCGCGCGCCGCGCATCGACCCCGGATAACTCACCGGCGGCGCGCCGGCGGTCATCAGCACCGGCAACCCGCTCTGCCAGGCGGTGTGAATCGCGCCGCCGTAGTTGAAGGTTCCGGCATCCACGTGCACCGCGGTGGCCGCCGGCCTGCCGCTCACCGCGGCGTAGCCGAGCGCCGCGTTGAGGCCGGCATGCTCGTGGGTCATCGTGATCAGCGTGGGAGCCGCGCGGCCGTGCGCGCGGGCCTTGGCGATCGCCTCCTGAAAGAACGCGATCTCCGAGCCGGAGGTGAAGAACAGATGATCCACCCCGCCCAGCGCCATCGCCGCGACGATCGCGTCGCTCGCCTCGTCGGCCGGGACCTTCACCCATTCGAGGGACCGCGGGCCGGGAAGCGCGCCCGGCTCGCCCGACTCGTGAATACGCTCCGCCGCGCGTCGATCCATGGGCTACTCCGCCGTCACCCCGACCGCCCGTATGACCTTGCCCCACTTGTCGTAATCGGCGGCAATCGCGGACCGAAACTCTTCGGGATCCTGATACGAGATCACGAAGCCCTGCGCGAGCAACCGCTCGCGTATCTGGGGCAACTCCAGCACCCGCCGTGTTTCCCCGGACAGTTCGGCAACGACGCCTGCCGGCGTGCCCGAGGGCGCGACGATCCCGAACCAGATGCCGACGCCGAAACCCTCGATGCCCGATTCGGCGACGGTGGGCAGGTCAGGCAGCATCGGGATGCGCCTTGCCTCCGCCGTGGCAAGCGCGCGCAACTTTCCGGCCTTGACGTGGGGCAGGGTCGTCGCCACCACACCGAACATCACCTGCACCTCTCCCGCGATGAGGGCGGTCACCGCTGGCGCGCCGCCCTTGTAGGGCACGTGAACCATGTCGATTCCCGTCGTCTTCTTGAACAGCTCGGTCGCCAGATGATGCGGCGTGCCGACGCCGGGCGAGGCATAGCTGAGCCTGCCGGGGTTGGCGCGTGCATAGGCGATCAGCTCGGAGATCGAGTTCACCGGCAGCGAGGGGTTCGTGAGCACCAGCATCGGCAGCGTGGCAAGCATGGCCACCGGGCTGAAATCCCGGATGATGTCGAACGGCAGCTGCTTGTACATCCACGGGTTCATCACTTGCGCGTTGGATACGAGCAGCAGCGTGTAGCCGTCGGCCGGTGCCCGCGCGACGAACTCGGTGCCGACGTTGCCGCCGGCGCCCGGCCGGTTCTCGATCACGATCGGCTGGTGCAGCCGTGCCTGCAGCGTTTGCGCCACCGTTCGCCCGACGATATCGTTGCCGCCTCCGGGGGTCATCGGCACGATCAGCTTGACGGGCCGGTTCGGGTAGCCCTGTGCCCATGCGCACGTCGCGAACAGCACGACGAGCAGCGATCCTGCCAGTTTCGTTGCAAAGCGACGCATCGGCTCCTCCTCCCCGGGTCTCCAACGCATTCGATGGAATTCAAGCCGACCAAGGCTAGGTAGCGTGTCGATGCGTGTCAATGTCGATTCGGCATCGATGACCGTGTTTGCGTCGCTGCGAGCGGAATCTTCGTGCATCGCGTGATCCAGGTCACACGGGAACCGGCACGAGAAACGTTGCGCCGATCTGTCCGGCCTCGCCAAGCAAGTCCGGCGCTGAGGAGCGCGTCAGAGTCCGAGATACGCGCGCCGAATTTCCGGGTTCGCCGCGAGCGCATCGGGACGCCCTTCGGTGAACAGCCGGCCTTCGGAGATCACATAGGCATAGTCGCTGAGCGCGAACGCCAGATGGACGTTCTGCTCGACCAGCAGGATCGTGAGCCCTTGCTGCTGCAGCGTCTTGAGCGCGGAGAAGAACTGGTGCACGACGACGGGCGCAAGACCGAGCGAGAGCTCGTCGATGATCAGCACCTCCGGGTCGGACATGAGCCCGCGCCCGATCGCGAGCATCTGCTGCTCGCCGCCGGAGAAGGTCCCGGCCTGCTGGCGGCGGCGCTCTTTCAACCGCGGGAACAGGGAATAGACCTGCTCCTGTCGTTCCCTGGATCTGCGCGCGGCCCGCTTCGAGAACGCACCCATCTGGAGATTCTCCTCGACCGACATCGAGGTGAACAGCTGCCGGCCCTCGGGCACAAGCACCAGGCCGCGTGCCGCCTTCGCATGCGGCGTGAGTCGCGTGACGTCCTCGCCACGGAACACGACCCGCCCGCCCCAGGGAGTGAGCGAGCCGACGATCGCCCGCAGCGTGGTCGTCTTGCCCACGCCGTTGGCGCCGACGATGGTCGTGAGCTTGCGCTCCGCTGCGGCGAGCGAGATCCCCCACAGCACCTGCACGCGGTCGTAGCCGGCCTCGAGGGATTCCACGCGCAGCAGCGCCTCGCTCATGTCAGGCCTTTCCGTGCAGCTTCGCGGCCAGCTCCGGGTCGCCCAGGTACGCCTCGATCACGGCCGGATTGTTGACGACTTCGGCGGGCGAACCTTCCGCCAGCATGCGGCCCGAGCTCAGCACGATGACGCGGTCCGAGAGACTCATGATCGCCTGCATGACGTGTTCTATGATCAGGATGGAAATGCCCTGGTCGCGGATGCGCCGGATCACGCCGACCATGTTCTCGATCTCGGTCGGATTGAGTCCGGCGAGCACTTCGTCGAGCAGAAGCAGCAGCGGACGCGCGCAAAGCGCGCGGGCGAGCTCGAGGCGCTTCTTCCCGGCGACCGTGAGCTGGCCCGCCGGATCGCCGAGCCGGTCCTCTAGCCCGACGAACGCGGCGACTTCGAGCGCAACTTCGGAGGCGCGGCCCAGCGACAGATTCTCCCGGCCGAAACAGGCCCCGACGACGCAGTTGTCGAGCACGGTCATGGTCGTGAGCGGCTGCACGATCTGGTGGGTGCGCGCGATGCCGCGTCGCGCGACGCGGTAAGGCTCCAGGCCCGTGATGTCCGCGTCCTGGAAGATGACGCGGCCCCGGTCGGGCGGATAGACGCCGTTGACGAGGTTGAAGACCGTCGACTTGCCGGCGCCGTTGGGGCCGATGAGCCCGAGAATCTCCCCCTCGTGGACGCTGAAACTCAGCCCTTCGACGGCAGCAAGTCCGCCGAAGTGCTTCTCCAGATCAACCACCTCCAGCAGCGTCCTCATTCCAGTATCCTCGCCGTCCCCGGCCAGCGACGATGGACCCACCCCATGAGTCCTCCCGGCAGGAACAAGACGATGACCAAGAGCAGCCCCCCCGAGATGACCAGCTGCAGGCTGGACAGGGCCGCAGTCGTCAGCAGCGTGCTGCGCAGCTCTTCGTAGACGAAGGCGCCGAGCGCGGGGCCGACGACCGTGCCCTGGCCGCCGAGCATGACCATGACGATCGCCTCGATCGAAAGCGTCAGGTCGAAGGCATCGCTCGGCTGGATGAACGCGCTCTTGAAGAAGAACAGCGCACCGGCGACCGCCGGAAGAAACGCCGACGCGCTGTAGACGAGCGCCTTGTAGCGCGGCGCCGGCACTCCGAGCACCAGGGCCGCGTCCTCGTTCTGCCCGATTGCAAGCAGCCCCAGGCCGAATTTCGATCTCTTGATCGCATAGCTGAGCACGAGCGAGAGTCCCATCACGGCGACGATCATGAAATAGATCGTCCAGAGCGCCTGCATGGCGCCGCCGAGCGGCTGGTAGGCCTCGATCGACATGTAGATGCCGGAGGCCCCGCCCCAGGGTTCGAAGTTCGAAACGAAAGCGCTGACCGCTTCGTTCACGCCTATGGTCGCCAGCGCGAAGTACGCGCCGCGGAGCCTCAGGATTCCCAGGCCGAACAGATACGCGAGCAGGCTGACCACCGCGCCGCCCGAAAGAGCGGCAAGCATGAGCGGCCATCCGAGCGTGTTCACCAGATAGATGCAGACGTAGCCGCCGAGCCCGAAGAACACGATATTGCCGAAATTCACGTAGCCGGCGTACCCGATCATCAGGTTCAGGTTGCTCGCCAGGGTGATATAGATCGCGGCGAGTATCAGCTCCTCGCGCAGTTCGACGTTGTTCCCCCTGAGCGGCACCAGCGCAAAGGCGATCGTCGCGAGCACGATCAGCCAGAAGAACGGTCGCCGCAGAATCGCCAATGGCCTCATCGCGTTCTCAGGCAGCGCGGCTCATGACCGCCGCCGGAAATTGAACAGTCCGCGCGGCGCCGCGATGAGCACGACCACGAACACGACGAATTCGATGACCGGTATCCAGCTCACCGGTATGAATGGCGTCGCAAGTCCTTCGAGCAGGCCCAGCGCGAGTCCGCCGAACAGGGCGCCGGCAGGATTGCCCAGCCCGCCGAGGACCGTGACGACGAAACTCTTGAGCTGGTATGCCCCACCCGACAGAACGGTGAACGGAAACAGCGTCGCAATCAGCGCGCCCGAGGTGCACGCGAGCGCAACGCCCAATCCGAACGCGAGCGACAGGACCTGCGTGGTCGGGATTCCGGCCAGCTCGGCGGCCTCCCTGTTGTCGGAAACGGCGCGAATGGCCTTTCCGAGCCGGGCGTAGTTCAGGAACAAATACAACCCGCCCGCGATCACCGCCGTGAGCACCGCCGCCAGAATGTGGGTTCCGGTAAACGTGTAGCCCCGCCAGGTGATCCCCGGCAGCGATACCGGAACGTTGAACAGGACCGTTCCCCACACCGCGGTGCCCAGGCCGATCAACACCATGTCCGCCGAGAAGGTCGAGAGCAGGCTCATCAGCGCCGGGCGCCCGATCACGCGGTGCACCGCAATCCAATAGAGCAGCACGCCGACGAAAAAACCGAGCACCATCGTCGGACCGATGGCCGCGTACGGCGGCAGGCCGAGGCTGTCCGTCAGCAGGAAGACCCCGAACATTCCGGCCACGATCATTGCGCCATGGGCGAGGTTGATGACGTCCATGACGCCCCAGATCAGCGTGAGCCCCATGGCCGCCAGGCCGTAGACCGAGCCGACCAGCACCCCGTCGATAATGGAGGCGAGAATCCCGTACATGCCAGGTTTGAAAAAGGGCCCGCACGGGCCCTTTTTTCTCGAAGGCGGATCAGTGGTAAGGGTACGCTAGCGCCGCGGTCTTCGCCGCCAGCGGCCACACGACTTCCTTCACGAGTTTGCCGCCTTCCATGAGCCACTGCGTCAGCACCATGTCGTGCGCGATCTGCAGGCCATGGCTCTTGGGATCGGTGGAGAATTTCGTCCCACCGAACAGCGTGGTGGCATTCGTCTGGTTGAGGGCGGCCGCCACCTTCTGCGGGTCGATCGACTGCGCCTGCTCGATCGCATGCTGCAGCAGCAGGCCCGCTGCGTATCCGCCGGCGGCATGGTAGCCGGGAGCGATCTTGTATTTCGCCTCGAAGGCCTTCGTGAACGCCGCCGGCGTCGGACCGAAGTCGGGCTTGTAGGTCACCTGCGGCGCCCACTGCGAAGGCACGGACACGCCTTTCGCCGCATCGCCCAGGCTCGCGAACTGCGGGCTGTCAGGCGCCACGAGCAGCGTCATCCACTTGAGGGGCGCCTTCTGCTCGTAGACCTGGCGCGCAAGCGTGGCGCCATCGGGATAATGTCCGCCGCCGAGCAGCGCGTCCGCCTTGGAGGAAATCACCTTGTTGATGATGGCGCTGAAATCGGTGGTGCTCGGCGGATACGATTCGTCCAGCACCACGTTCAGCCCGCGCTCCTTGGCCTGAGTCCGCGTCGCAATGGCAACCGCCTTCGAGAACGGGTCGTCCGAATACACCAGGGCGATCGTGGCCTTGGGGTTCTTCGACTTGACCGCGTCGAGCGCGCCCGTCAGGTAGTGATCCGCCGGCGTATAGAGCTGGAAGAGATACTTGTTCCCGAGCTGGTAGGTCTTCTGTTCCGCAGCCCCCGTGGTCAGCATGAGCTTGCCGTACTGCTCGGAGATGATCGCGGCCGTGGCGACCAGCCCGGAGGAATACGGGCTGAACAGGAACTGCGCCTTGTCCTGAACGATGAGGCGCGTATAGAGCTGCTGCACGCGTCCGCCCTGGGACTGGTCGTCGTAGCTGACGAAGCGCACCTGGTAACGCTGGTTGCCGGCCTTGATCCCGCCCGCGGCGTTGACCTCGTCGCGCCACAGCTCGAAGCCGTGAAGCTGTGCCACCGAGTCCAGGTTGAGCGACCCGGTTTGCGATACCGTAAATCCGATCGTCAGCGTGTCGTCAGCGGCCGCACTCGCCTGCGCCGCAAACAACGCCGCAGCGAGAGCGATTGAAAGTAACTTCTTCATCTGCACCTCCTTGGTATGCCACAAGCACAGGATCGCGCGCCACGCGCTGATCCGCAGGGCGCCGACCGGCGACGCATGCCGCGCCCACCCGTGCCGGAACGGAAAAATATACTCGTTACGCACCTGCGCCTCAACAGGAGAACGTTGAATTCACGCATTTGCAGTCGCTTGCAACACGGACCGAGCCCGTGCGCAATTCCACGCGGGCGATGCGCCGATGCCCTGCACTCGGGCCAGGTCCTCGTCGGGGAGGCGCATTGTCCGTTCCCGACTTTCATTTTGCTGACAGACCCACACCTCGCGCCGACGGTGCGGAGTGAAAGGCGTACTCTAATTACAGCGCCTTGGTCACTACAGCCGCCTCGATGGGACGCGCCGTGATGCAAATCCGATTCTTGCGCTCTTCAGCGATCGCCGCATGCGCGGCATACGTGGACTGCCTGGACCAGGGGCATTTCATGTGGTCCTCGAGTCGGGAGCCCGCGTTCGTCTGCTACGGCAATGCCATCCGCGTGCGCTAGCGGGTCGCCAAGTCCCGTGATGGTTCGCATGTCCGGGCCCGACGCGCATCGTAACCAGCATAGAAGTAGATGACACAGATGGGCACTCTGGTTGGAATCGGCATATTCGTCGTGTTCATTGTCGGCATCTGGTACTCATACCGATTGTTCGTGCGCGGCAACATGCCCGAGGAAGAAGTCGCCGCTCTGTTGCCGCCCGGCTTCAAACCCGACCTGTTCCACAGGAAGGGGGATACGTATGTGGGATACGAGAAGCAGAGCAACAGGCTGGTGCTGGTGGACTGGCCCCACGCGAACGTGCTTGCCCCGGAGGAGGTCCGTTCACTGGAACCCGTTCACGAATCGATACTCGGCCTGACGCACCACTGGCTCGCAATAGACGTGCCGGATCCGAAATTTTCCCGATACAGGATCTGGTTCCAGTTCCGCCGCGCAAACTGCGACGCCTGGCGGTCACGGCTGGCGGAGATCTGCAAGAAGTAGAAACGGCGCCTGGGGAGTTCAGGATGGTAGCGATTGCCAAGAAGGCCGAACTGGAAGAGCGCCGGGCGGAATTCGAGCAAACGGCGGAGCGGCGGTACGCCGGCATCGTCGCCTCCGGCAAGACGGTGTCCTGGACCGAGATGCGTCGCTATCTCGAGCGTCGGCTCACCGGCAGGAAGGTTGCTCCGCCGAAACCGCGAGTACTTGCGCGTTAGTCATGTCGCGGGTCGAACCCGCGCCCGAGGTCGGGGACGATCTCGATCGCACGCTGGAAAATCCCTCCCAGCACGAGGTGGCAAGCGCGCCGTCGCGGATTGAAGACATCATGCGGGCGATCGACGTGCTGGAACGCAATCCACTGATCGGCCGGCCTGTCCGAGGGGACCTCAGGAAACTTGTGATCGGGCGGCGTGCACGCGGTTATGTCGCGCTATATCGATACGTCGCCGAACTCGACACGGCGTTCGTCCTCGCTATCCGCGGGCAGAAGGAAGCGGGTTACAGGAGAACGTAGGCTTGAGAGGCGCCGGGGGCGTGCCGAGTTCAAGCAGGGTGGGATTGCTCGGGCTTCGCGTTGCATCCGCGAAGCCCTCGTCCCTCGGACCGGTGGTCCTCGGGACCGCCGGCGAGCTTGCGCTCGCCGGCGTCTCTCGCGACGTCCACTGGACGTCGCTCGCCGAACCAGTGGGTTCTCCGAACCACCGCTTTCCGCCAAACGAAATGCCCCCGCGCGGGGGCATTTCGTTTGGCGGAGAGGGTGGGATTCGAACCCACGATACGCTTGCGCGTATTCCAGTTTTCGAGACTGGCCTGTTCAACCACTCCAGCACCTCTCCGCGGGGGCGAATTCTACCATTCGGGAGGCCGCGCCGCAGCCGCGCTATCATAGCGGCCCCGACCGGAGAAGCGACATGGCCGCCCACCCTTCCCCGCTACCCGCAGACGACCCGGTCCGGATCGTGCGCGACTACCTTGCGGCGATGGAGCGGCGCGACCTCGCCGCGGCAAAGGCGATGCTCGCACCGGGCTTCGGCATGGTGTTCCCCGGCGACCGCCGGATGAGCACGCTCGAGGAGCTGGTCGAGTCGGCCAAGCGCCGCTACCGCCGCGCGCTCAAGGACTACGAGCGCTTCGACGTCGCGGCGGGGCCGGATGGCGCGTCGGTCGTCTACTGCTTCGGCAGGCTGCGCGGGGAGCTGCTCTCGGGCGAGCCCTATTCCGGCATCCGCTTCATCGACCGCTTCACCGTCGCCGGCGGTAAGCTGGTCGACCAGATGGTATGGAACGACATGGTCGAGGTGCTCGGAGCGAAGATCGCGCCGGCGGCGACCTGACGCCGTGCTTGACTCGGCGAAAGGTCGGTGCATACATTCCCTGTCCGGACGGGCGCCCATCTCCGGGCGGCGGGCCTGACGCAGAAAATGGAGGAGACGAACATGAGCTTCAAGGATACGAGAAGGACGCTGCTCAAGGGAGCAGGCGCAGGCATCGCGACGCTCGCCCTCGGCACCTACGGCAGGGCGGCGCTGGCCGCAGACAAGGACACCGTGACCATTGCGTGGCCGAGCGACGTCCCGAGCTGGGACCCGCAGCAGCGGCTGGTCCCGGATGCCCAGTCGATCTACAAGGCGGTTTTCGATCAGCCGCTCGAGCAGAACGCGGGCATGGCCCTCACGCCGCATGTCGCGAAGAAGTGGAACCTGTCGGCCGACGGCAAGACCCTCGAGCTCGAATTCCGCGACGACGTGCTCTGGCACGACGGCAGCAAGTTCACCGCGGCGGACTTCCGCTTCGGCTGGTTCGAGCGCATCCAGCGCAAGGACGCCATCGACCTCGGGCGCGTGTGGAACGAGGTCACCGACATCCAGGTCGCATCGCCCACGCGCGCCGTGGTGACGATGTCGCAGGCCAAGCCGACCGCGCTTCAGTGGCTCGCGTTCATGGGGAATTTCGTCGTCCCCAGGGACTACATGGAGAAGGTCGGACTGGACGGCTTCCGCGCGAAGCCGATCGGCTCCGGCCCTTACCGCCTGGCGGAATACCAGTTGAATTCGCGCATCGTGCTGGAGCGCAACGACCAGTACTGGGGACCCAAGCCGAAGGTCCGGCGCGTGATCATCGAGATTGTCAAGGACCCGTCGGCGCGGGTGGCCGCGATCCAGTCCGGCAAGGCGGACCTCGCGCTCAACCTGCCGGTGAGAGAGGTCGATCGGCTGTCGAAGACCGCGGGCCTCTCGGGCGAGTTCAACCCGATTCCGCGCCTGATCCTGATGCATGCGCGCAACGACATGGGCTTCGCCGACGAGAACGTCCGCCTCGCCGCGCACCACGCGATCGACAAGCAGGCGCTCTCCAAGGCCTTCTACAACGGCAAGGCGGTGCCGCTGTCGATGGTGTCGACGCCGGGAACGCCCGCCTTCGACCCGGGCTTCAAGTTCAGCTACGACCCGAAGCTCGCGCAGTCGCTGCTCGCCAAGGCGGGCTTTGGCCCGTCCAAGCCGCTCAAGATCAAGCTCGCCACCACCAACGGCAATTTCCCGGGCGACTTCGACATCGCGCGGGCGATCGCGGCGATGTGGAAGAAGGTCGGGATCGACGCCGAGGTGGATGTCATCGAGTACGCCAAGTACTTCGAGCTCAACCGCGGGCGCAAGCTTCCCGAAGCCACGATCTACAGCTGGGACAACGCCACCGGCGACCCGGAGATCTTCACCGGCTATCTGCTCAATCCGAAGAAGCCGTTCACGCCGTGGCGCGGCGAGGAGGAGGGAAAGCGCGTCCTGGCGCTCGAGAGCGTGGTCGACTACAAGAAGCGCGTAGAGGGCTACCGCGACTTCGAGAAATACGCCGTGGAGCACGGAGCCACGATTCCGCTGCTGCAGAGCGTGCAGACGCTCGTGCGCAAGCGCGACCTGCAATACCAGAAGTACCGCTCGGGCATCGTCTACCTGCAGTCCCTCGCCTGGAAATAGCTCTCGCCGGCGGCGCGCAGCGTGGGAGGCGCAACGGCACGTGCCCTGGCACGCCGGCTGCTGGCGGCCGTGCCCATGCTGCTCGCCGTCTCGGTGCTGCTGTTCGTCGTGCTGCGGCTGATTCCGGTCGATCCGCTGGCGCTCTCGGTCTCGCCCAACGCGACGGTCGAGGAGATCGAGAAGATCCGCCACGAGATGGGCTTCGACCGGCCGATCGTCGCGCAGTACTGGCTCTGGCTGAAGGGCGCGCTGCGGTTCGATTTCGGACGCTCCATCTACCACCGTGAAAGCGTCGCCTCGCTGATCGCGCGCACGCTGCCTGCGTCGATCGAGCTTGCCGCGCTGGCGATCCTGGTGGCGACGGTGCTCGGGCTCGCCGGCGGCCTGACGCTCTTCCACGTCCGCGGAACGAGAAAGGAACCCGTGCTCGACGTCGCGTCGATCGCGATCCTGTCGCTGCCGGAATTCCTCTGGGGGCTGTTCTTCATCCTGCTCTTCGGGGTTCACTGGGCGCTGCTGCCGTTCACCGGGCGGCTGTCGCCGGAGTACTCGATGCCGGCCGCACGCACCGGCTTCCTGCTCCTCGACACGCTGCTCGCGGGCCGCCCGGACATGTTCGCCGACGCCATGCTGCACATGATCCTGCCCGCGCTCGCGCTGGGCGTGGGCTTCTCCCCGGCGATCATGCGCGTGCTGCGCTCGAGCCTGCAGGACGTCTACGCGGAGGACTACATCCGGCAGGCCCGCCTGCGCGGCATCGGCGAGGTGCAGATCCTGCTGCGCCACGCGGCCAAGAACGCGATCCTGCCCGCGCTCACGCTGATGGGCGTGCAGTTCGGTTTCCTTTTCGGCGGCACGCTGCTGATCGAGTTGATCTACTCCTATCCCGGAATGGGCAACATGATGGTCGAGGCCGTGCGCAACGCCGACCTGCCGGTGATCCAGGCGGTCGGCCTGGTCTACTGCATCGCGGTGCTCTCGATCAACGGGCTGGTCGATGCCGCCTACTCGATGCTCAATCCGAAATTGAGGCCGCGCTAGCCCGTGATCGCCCTCGCATCCCTCGACTGGCGCGCCGCGGCGCGGTCCCCGCGCGTGCTGATCGGCGCTGTGCTCGCGCTCGCGGTGGTGGGCTGCGCGCTGCTCGCGCCCTGGATCGCGCCGCACGATCCCGAGGACCAGAACCTCGTCGCCTCGCTCTTGCCGCCGTTCTGGGTCGAGGGCGCCGATCCCGCCTACCTGCTCGGCACCGACGGCCTGGGGCGCTGCGTGCTGTCGCGGCTGCTCTACGGGGCCCGCGTCGCGGTCTACGTGGCGGTGACGGCCTCGATCGGCGCGATGCTGATCGGCGGCACGCTGGCGCATCTCGCCGGCTACTTCGGCGGGCGCGTCGACTGGCTGATCGGCCGCGCGGTGGACGTCTGGATGTCCTTCCCGCCGGTCGTGCTGTCGCTCATCCTCATGGTCGCGCTCGGCGTCGGCGTGAACAACGTCGTGCTCGCCATCGTGCTCGTGGACTGGACCCGCTTCTGCCGGGTGCTGCGCAGCGAAGTGGTGGTCGTCATGCACCGCGACTACATCGCCGCCGCGCGCCTGGTGGGCTTCTCGCACCTGCAGGTCATCGTCAGGGAGCTGCTGCCCGCGACGGCGCCGCTGCTGGTGACGCTGCTGTCGCTCGAGATGGGCATCGCGGTGGTGGTGGAGGCCATCCTGAGCTTCGTCGGCATGAGCGTCGAGGCCAACGTGCCGGCCTGGGGCGTCATGATCGCCGACGCGCGCACCACCATGTACCAGACCGCCTGGAACATCGTGCTGCCGATCCTCGCCGTGTTCGTCACGGTGCTCGGCTTCAACCTGCTGGGCGACGGATTGCGGCGGACGCTGGACCCGCGCCTCGCGCGGGGGGCCTGAGCATGCCGCTGCTCGAGGCGCGCAATCTGTCGGTCGCGTTCGGGCCGGGCGCGGTCCCGATCCTGCGCAACGTCAGCTTCTCGCTGGAAGAAGGCCGCGTGCTTGGCGTGGTGGGAGAATCCGGCGCCGGCAAGTCGATGATCGCGAGGACCATCGCGCACATGCTGCCGCCGCGCTTCGAGCTCGCCGGGGGAGAGATCGAGTTTCGCGGCCGGTCGTTGACCCGCCTGCCCGAGCGCGAACGCCGCGCGCTGCTCGGCAAGGACATCGCCTTCGTGCCGCAGGAACCGCTCACCGGACTCAATCCCGTGCTCACCATCGGCCGGCAGTTCGGCGAGCACCTGGCGCGCCTCTCGGTGCCGCGCGCGGCACGCGAGCGCCTGGCCATGCTGATGCTCGAGAGCGTTCACCTGCGCGACCCGCAGGCGCTGCTGCGGCGCTACCCGCACCAGCTCTCCGGCGGCATGTGCCAGCGCGTGCTGATCGCCATGGCCTTCGCGGGCGATCCCGGCCTCGTCGTGGCGGACGAGCCGACCACGGCGCTCGACGTGACCATCCAGGCGCGCATCATGCGGATCATCGCCGAGATGAAGCAGCGCCACCGCACCGCGCTGGTGCTGATCACGCACGACCTGCGGCTCGCCGCGCACACCTGCGACGAGATCATGGTCCTGTACGCCGGCTGCGTCGTGGAGCACGGGCCGGCGAAACAGGTGTTCGGCGAGCCGCGCCATCCCTACACGCGCTGCCTCGCGCTCGCGAATCCGTCGCTCTCGGGGGAGCGGCGCGAGCTCGTCGCGCTGTCCGATCACATGCCAGGG
>Ga0209514_10005565_pt1 | contig 15999 bp, 19 predicted proteins | sample Subgrocontami58m_FD_187452 | JGI IMG/M metagenome (GOLD analysis project Ga0209514, IMG submission 187452) | Subsurface groundwater microbial communities from S. Glens Falls, New York, USA - GMW37 contaminated, 5.8 m (SPAdes) (version 3) | ecosystem: Environmental > Aquatic > Deep subsurface >...
CCGACTATGCCGTAGACGCCACCCGCAAGCTTCTTTTAAAGCACGACGAAATCAAGCGCCTCGTGGGCGCCTTGCGCGAGGGCACAACGCTCATCCCCTTGAATGCCCACCTCAAAGGGAATCTTATTAAGATAGAAATCGCCCTCGCGCGCGGGAAAAAGAAACACGACAAACGGGAAGACATGAAGAAAAAATCTGCGCGGCGCGAGATGCGCCAAGCCAGTTAAATCACCCCAAAGTCTGCACACCATTCTACGATCGTAGAATGGTGTGCGCGATAAAAAATGCCGGGCAAAAATAAGACGAGCGCCGTAGTTGCCTACGACGCAAGTCATTGTTGACCTCCGTTCTCCCCTTTTAGTGTTCCGGCGCGTTCGGGGTGGACTACGCCGGGTTTGAATTTGGCGGATTATGGAACAGTTTGCCCAGGCGACGGGGGCGGCGGCACGTCCGAGACGACTTCGGGGGCGGGAGGGATAGAATCCAAGTCAAGTCCGTAATGGACACGCAACGCCTCCCGCGTTTCGGCGTTGAGCTCGCCAGTGACGGCGATCTTTTTCCCTCTCCCCGTCCGTCCCACTTTCTTATTCGCACGTTTCTGAAGCGTCGTGAACCCTTTCTCCATCTTTTCACCGAACTCTCCATCGGGGAGAAGTCCAGGGGGAGCACACCCCACCGACATCAGTACAACTCCGGCAATCACGACTTCCCAATGCAGCTTGGGATCCGCCGGGCCTTTTTTGAGGTCTGGGAATTTTCCATTTGATTCACTACTCATAAACTGATTCTCCTGTGTTGATGTTATTACTTTCGTTTCAGCCCTTTCCGAATAGAATTTTTCATATCAAAAAGGGCTGGCGAGATAGTAATCCGCCGAGCCCAATCAGTCAAGGAAAATCTACGCAACTTCAGATTGGTAACAATTCCGTCCCTCGGGAATACTCGGGATGAAAATTGCTCTCACGCGACTTCTTGTTGGTAACAATTTTCACAGTACACAATTTCTTTTCGCTCCGGCGAATACGGCGTCTCAAACTCGTTCGGGCAGGGCGCGTCGCTATGGAAATGCACAGCGGTGTTGGTATACGCTACACGCTTTACGCTATTCGCTCCTTCGCACATACATTTTCTTCGATGGAGTTCAACGGGATTTTTTGATTTCAGTCGCTCGTAGTGCCTGCAGTTCGGACAAAGCCGCGGGAGCGGAACCTCGAGCTTCCGCAAAAATTGCAGCTCCTGCGGAATAATGCGGAATGCCGTCGTGCATCCCTCAAGGTTCGACCTTGAAGAATTCTCTAAGGTCGAACCTTTGGCATTCGCACAGCCGATTACCTCGTTTGTGATTGAATCGGGTACCTCTTTGATGCATTCCGGCAATTCTTCCGGCTTTTTCGTGACCACATACTGCCGAGCCTCCGGTTCTCTCCAACGAAAACCCCTTAATTCCGCTTCTGATTTACTCAAAGGAAAGTACTCCTGCGCCACCGTTTCGTTGTACGCGAAAGGCGAAAGTTCCGGCGGGAAAAATTCACCGAACTTATACGCTATGTGCTTTCCGCTATTCGCTCTACGCGACTCATACGGCATCGCACTCATCTGCTCCACAATTTTCATTCTCACCTTCTCATACTCGTCCTTCGCATACTGTTTGTTCAAAATGCAGTACTCCTTTTTCTTCAGCCCGATGCACCCGAAAAGGTTCGAGGAGTTGTAGCAATCGTCACAATAGTAGGCATCATGTGTGTAGTACACGCGACTGCCGAACGCCACGCGCTCGGTGCCAAATCCGCTCACCAGTTCGAGCGTGAGTTGCGCACCCATCCCCACATGATCCACGTCATAGGTATCTTTCGCGCCTGTGGGAATGAAAAACGAATAGCGGCAATTCTCACTCTCCGCGGCGGTGAAGCATTCTTTGCAATTCTTTACGTTATCGAGGTCATCGCCGGTCGAACCCGCCGCATTCCGCGCCCATGCGAACTTACGCGGGAATTGGAGCGTGTGCGCGGCAAACTTCTCGCGCGCCGCCGCAACGCCCTCGGCGGTGTCGAGCGCAAGCTCTTTCACGCGCCGCTCGTACTCCTCTTTCGAATACTGCTCATTCCAAATGCAATGCGACGCGTTCCGCAAGTTCGTGCACCCCACGCAGTTCCGGCAATTCCGGCATCCGTAGAGAAACCACGAGTCCGAACAGTCCTCGGAAAATGCACTCATCCGCACGCGGCTGCAGCGCCGGAGATGCACCGAGCCGTAACATGACTCGCTCCGCTGGCAAAAGTCTACGTCAGTGCAATCGGTGAGGTAAATGCTCTGGCTCGCGTACATACAGTCCTCGTAGTGATGCCCGCCGAAAACGAGGTAGCAGTTTTTCAAATGCACGCCCCAGTTCGTGTAGTCACTTGCAGTCGCAAAATCAATATAGAGTGCCCGCCGCGGAACCGCGTGCATAAGCTCATCAAACTGCTCAAAGAACGGACGCGAGAAGTCATACTCACGTTCGTAGTCGAGGGCGCTCCATTTGTCGGACTGGTAACACTCGACGCAATAGACGGCATACGGCGCGTCGGGCGCGTACATGCTCACCACATTTTTCTTGCACAAGTCGCATGGGCGTTTGTAGAGGGCGCGCTCATTCCGGAACATCTGCCGCCGTATCATCCGGCACCGCGGGCAAAAGGTCGGCGGCGGAACTTCAAGGCGCGCGTAGAATACCCGGTCTTCGGCGTCAACCATAAACAGCGTGCTGCAATTCGAACACACTTTTCCCGCTCCCGTCATAAGTTATAGGTTATTAGTTGTCCTCAAGCATGTCAAGTAAATCAATACCTTTTTCGTATATTTTTATACAAAATTATTTGAACTATTGAAAAACATAGTATAATTTGTTATATATTTCGTATGGTGAAGAAATACACACTGGGCAACCTACAAGAATTCCTTGAGGAGTTCGGCCTCACGCCGAAGCAGGCGGCGCTCTACCTCGCGGCGCTCCGCATGGGCCCTTCCCCCGTGCAAGCGCTTGCGGATGATGCGGGCATCCAACGCACGAATGCGTATGATGCGCTTGGGGCGCTTGTCGGGAAAGGGCTCGTGAGTATTTCGACCAAGGGGAAGAAGAAGCTCTTCGTGGCACAGCCCCCCGCCGTGCTCAAAACAATTCTCACAGAGAAAGGAAACACGCTCGCCGACGTCGTGCCCCAGCTCGAGTCGCTCCACGCGACCACCGAACACAAACCGCGCATTTTCTACTACCCGGGCATCGAGGGGTACAAGCGCGTCTACGAGGATTCGCTCACGACGAAGGAGAGAAAGCTCTTCGGCATCTTCGCGGTGCAAGATATATGGGAGGTACTGGGGCGCGAGTATGCGGACAAAATGGTGGCGCGGCGCATAAAGGCGGGAATCCCCTTGCGTGTCATCCGCTCCCGCGAACGGGACGCCCCGAACGTGTATCCATCCACCCCGCGCGACCTCCGCGAGATGCGCTATGCCCCGCCCGGCATGGTTTTTCCCATCACCACCTACGTGTACGACAACAAAGTGATTATCCTCTCTTCAAAAAAAGAAACATTCGGGCTTTTGATTGAAAGCGCGGACATCGCCCAAGCGCATAGGAACTATTTCGAGGCGTTGTGGCAGATAAGTGCGCCAGGATAACAACGGCTCGAGCTTCCTACTGCACCTTAATAAACCCGGGCTTCACGTCGTCGCAATACCCATACTTCTGATACCCACGCACAGTGACCGCATAGCTGCCCGTGGGAAATGAGAAGGGAAGCCGGAACGTGACCGACGTCATAGACCACTGCAGAATATCCTGACTGTATATCTCAACGTCTTGCGGAAAAGGGTATCCCGAAAGGAACACCGCAGATGTGCCTTTCACATATTCGCAAAAACGCCTGTTCGTCGTCACAATGTATGTGCGCGTGCCGGGCGCGGCGAGAAACACGGGCGCGGGCGGGGGTGAGGGTGGTGTGGAGGTAGGGTTTTGCGGCGCGGGGCTGTTAGGAGTGCTGTACGAAGAACCGTAGACGAAAGTGGGCGGCGAGTATGATTGGGCAGGTGATGAAGGAGGGACATATACGGGAGCCGGTGATGTCTTAGGTGCAGAAACCAGCGGAGGTGCGGTGTAAGTGGGAGTGCCGCCCGTTGCCTTCGGCGGCGCAGGGGGCTGCACCATAACCCCCGAATCTCCCAACACCTCCAGCACACCCGTGCCCTGCTCCGTCTGCAACGCAGAGGGCTTCGGCGCGGCGGGCGCAAGCGGAAGGAGGTGGTTCCGCATCGCCTTGAGAGCTTCAATTTCCTTATCGAGCGCCACAGGGTCAACCTGCCGGTATCCCGCACCGCCCGGCGCCGAAAGCACAGGTTCGGGTTTCCCGCTGCGGATGCCCCAGAGCACTCCCCCGGCAACAAGCAAAACGACTCCAATCGCTATAAATATCCCGAGCGCGCTCTTAAACATGATGCTATAGAAACTATTGTACCCTAATCGTCTGCGGCGAGGAGGTGCTCGCGGTGCAATATCCCCACCCGTTCACCCCCCGCACGATGACGCGATAGACGCCGGACGGAACCGAATCCGGCACCCAAAACACGACGCGGTCATCCGTCCAGTTCTTAATATCACTGCCCTGAACCGTCGCGTCTATTACAAGCGGGTACCCCGTGAGTACCACGGAAGAGTTCGCAGCATAATTACAAAATCCCTTGCCGTCCACCAAAAATTGCCGCGTTGCCACGTGGTACGTTGGCGGCGCCGAGGTTGCCGCAGAGGGCGGTATGAAAATAGGAGTGCCCGTCGCCGCGCTTGCGGTGGGCGTGCTTGTGGGAGTAGTGGTCGTCGGCATGGCGGGCACGCTCGATGAAAGAGTCGCGGGAACGGCATCTGCGGGAGTATTCGAAGAAGCGGGCGTGGATTGAGCGGGGGGCGGAGAAGAAACGGACGTGGTCGCGGCGGCTCTCGGCGCGGCGAGAGCAGATGTACTTGTCACCTTTTGCGGCGCAGGCGCCGGCGTCGCACTACCCGCATCCGTGCCGACGGAAGACCGGACGCCAAGCTGTTTCGCCTTTGCGGCGAGGTTTTCCTCCTCAAACTTGAGCAACGTTCCGCGCTCCGCAGTCAATGGCGGAAGTGTGAGTGTTGAAGTCGAAAACGTAGGCGCCATGGTGGGTAGTGTATGAAGCACTCCCCCGCGCCACCACACAAAGATACCCACCGCTACCGCGAACATCGCCCCCAAAAGAATCCAGCGAGTCATAATAGAAAATTACGGCACCGTTATCGTAAGCGGCGATGACGCGCTCGCCGTGCAATATCCCGACGAACCCACGCCGCGCACCGTCGCCCGGTATGTGCCCGCGGGTACCGAGTCGGGGGCAACAAACACCACCTGTGTCGCCGTCCATGTGGTAATCCAGCTGCCGCTCACCGCGGCATCCGTGGCGAGCGGATAACCGGAAAGCATCACCGAAGAAACTCCCGTGTTGTACTCGCAGAACCCCGCGCCGTCTATCTGAAACTTACGCGGATTGCCTGCTACAGGCGGCGTCGAGGTTGCCGTAGAGAACGCCCCGGCGGCGGACAAACTCGGCGGCGTACTTGTTGCTCCCACCGGCGCGACAGATGTGGACGTTGCAACCGCCGCCGTGCTTGTCGTAATCCCTGCGGCGCGCGTGGCAACTTCCGTGGAAGTCGGCGTGCTCGTTGCCGTCTTTTCTTCCGCCGTGGAGAATACGGAGAGTGCCTTTTCCGGCGTAGAGGTCACCGAGGGCGCCTCCGGCGTACTTGTGGTAAATTCCACGCCCGCGTCCGCCGCCTTCTGCCGCAACCAGTCTTCTTCGGATTTCAAAATCTCATCGCGGTTCGTCACGACGGGAAGAGGCGCAACCGCCGGTACTTCCACCGGGGCCGACGGTGGAGGAAGGTCTTCCAGTACCGAACCCCGCCACCATGCAAACGCGCCGATGGCTGCCGCGAAAAACACGCCTATGACCACCCAGCGAATCATTACTCTGTATTGTAGCGCATCCGCGCTATGAACGAGGGACTCACAACTCCCCCACCAGTTTCGGAATGTCCCGAAAGCGCGCCGTCATACGGTCCGCCCCCTCAATACTATTTTGGGAGTAGACGATAATCTTCATGCCCGCCGCCTGCGCCGCGAGCACATCGGTTTTCGCGTCACCCACATATACGCATTCCTCCGGTTGCACCCCCAGACGCGTTGCCGCAAGAAGGAGCGGTTCCGGGTGAGGTTTGTGATTCTTCGTGTCTTCGTACGCAACCGAAACCTTGAAATGCGCCTGGAGCGCGGCAAGCTTGGGAGGTTCATATACTCCCGTTCTGCCGCGGCTTGTTGCAATGCCCAAGAGATACTTTCCGCCCAATTCTCGAATCACTTCCTCCATTCGCTCGGGATATGCAAGAAGCGAGACAGGGTACGGCACGATTCGATCCCTCCCTGCGATAACTATTTTGTGAATTGCTTTTTCATCGGTTGATCCGGTCATCGTCCGCACTATATCCGGCAAAGGCAGAGAGAAAAGATCCACAAACTTTTCCCTTGTGGGAAGCGGATACCCCGCATGCTGCATCATGTCCTGAAGGAACTTCAAATTCGCCTCGAATGAATCAATAAGAACGCCGTCGATGTCGAAGATGACCGAACGAATCATAAGAAGACTGGGCATTTCACTATTCACTCGCTAAGTTATTTTTGTTGCGGACTCAAGATGCCGGTAGCCCATGTCCTTCAATATATCCTGCAACTGAATTTTGAGCTGCCCCCTCCCATTGCCGCCCTTTAAATACTTTTCTCGGCGCCTAGCGTCGGACCATTTTAAATAACCTTCATAGTAAATAATCTTCAGTGGTAACCGATGCCGTGTCGCCGCTGACTTCCCGCTTTGGTGTTCAGCCAACCTCCTTTTGAGGTCGTTGGTATACCCGATATATAACTGTTTATCTTTGTCGCTGAACAGAACGTACACGAAGTACATACACAAAGCTTAGCTTTGCAATAAAATAACGCAATCTAGATTGCGTTATTTTATACTCAGAAAGGACCGAGCTGAGCTCGGTGGAGATGGCGCGAATCGAACGCGCGTCTGAAGCTGGGTGATGCATACCCTCTACGAGCGTAGTGCTACAAAAGTAGTACGTAGTGATTCATTGTTTAGCCCCGACGCTAGAATCATCGCGCCGAAACGAGTCTCCTTATATAAGACCGCGGTTCACCGAAGAGACCCCGATGATGCGATCCCCCGGGCTACGCGTATGCGTACGCCGGAGCTGCAACTTTAAAGTTGGCAGTTAATAGGTTTTGTGAAGTTTATCGAGGTTCACGCTCGGCTCGCAGGCATGCATTCCAGCTTCATCGAAGCCGATCATCCCCGTGAAGCGTAGAGTACTATATTATACTTGTCTGTCAACATATTCCTGCAATACGCTACAATAAAACCAAATGAGCTTTCTGGGAAGTGTAATTGGAAAAATCGTCGCTATTCTTGTTGCCCCGGTGATGTTTGTCGGAGGATGGTTTGCCGCCTCACCACCACGCGCAGTTGCACCAGTAACAACTTCCTCGGTTGCAACAGTCCCCGCCGTCACCGCACCTTCCGCCACACCTTCTCAACAATCCTCATCGCTCTCTTCAATCGGCACTGCACCGCTCTCACTCCTTTTCTTCGAACCAATAACATCAGCTTTGGAACCCCTCGTGCCAACCTCCACCCCCACCTCAACGTTTACCGAAACGGCGGCGACCGTTGCGGAAACATTTTCAGCCGCTCTTGAGGCGTCTTCAACTCTACCCACCAAACAAAAAAGCATACCCGCATCTTCGTCGGTCGCCATGCCTCCGCCCGCCAGCGAACCGCCCGCGCCAACCTCTACGATGTCAATTGCGGGAGCCACTTCTACGCCCACCTCAAGCACCATTGCTTTTGCGACTTCCTCTGCAACCTCATCTCTGGCCTCAATCGCCTCATTCTCGGCGACTTCCACCCCCACCGTCTCCACTTCAACAAATCCCCGCGTTTTTACAATCACCGGCCAAGGTTTTTGCACCAACAACCCGGGTTCGTCCGCGATATTCATCCGCGGGTATCCACTCGTAAACGACATTGCTGTCCCACCCATACTTATCGCCTCATGGTCCGCCACGCAGGTAACGTTTGAGGCGCCGGATTCGGTGCCGCCGGGGAAGTACGCAATAGTGATAAGGGGGTATAGAGACACGGAGCCGCGCGGCTATTGCGGCGACATTGCTTCATCAAGCTTCAGAATCACCGTGCCATAAGAATGGAGTAATTTTATTTTCCTGCCTCAACCCACTACGTTGCCGTATCGGGTTCAGGTAGGTGGCGGTGTGCGAGGTTTTTTTCTCACTCCTGCCACGTGTTAGTCGCCCTGCATTTGACGCAGGGTACTCTCAATTATCAACATCCGCTTCTCTGTCTGCCGCCACTCCTTGGTAGGAATAGGATTCTCTCCCAGTGTTGGGTCACCCTCGACTTGGATTTCCTGCTCCCCATGAATGAAGCAGTAACAAGTCCTAAGCGTCCCTCCTCTAGGATTTTTCCTGTCTCGCAGCCAGACCAGATTGGGATACTCACAACCGCATAGCTGGTTCGTTTCTGTCTTCATATCGCGCCTCCACGTTTTGACTTTTAAAACAGCGCTGAAGCTTGAGTGTATAACGCCACCGCCGGAGAATCAAACCTCCTTTCTAATGACTTGTGGATATTCTTTCGGAGCGACTATGATAGTATTTCCACTATGTTATTAAAATGAGAAAAAAACTCTCATGAAAACAATAAAAGCGGAATATATTTGGCTTGACGGGCAGAAACCGACCGCGGAATTGCGTTCAAAAACGAAGATTATTCCGGGGCCGGTAACGAAACTACCGCAAATCCCCGACTGGGGATTTGACGGCTCAAGCACCGAGCAGGCGGAAGGGCGCTTCAGCGACTGCCAGCTGAAGCCCGTTTCTTTTTTCCCCGACCCCCTGCGCGACGAGGGCGACCTTCTCGTCATGTGCGAAGTATTGAACGCGGACGGAACGGTACATGCATCGAACTCCCGCGCACGGCTCCGCGAAGCGGCAAAAAAATATGCTGCGGCAGAATCATGGTTCGGCATTGAGCAGGAATACACTCTTTTCAAAGGCAACCACCCGCTCGGGTTCCCCGAGAAGGGATTCCCCGCACCCCAGGGTCCCTACTACTGCGGCGTGGGCGCGCACCACATCTTCGGAAGAGAACTCGTGGAAGACCATCTTGAGGCGACGCTTCTCGCGGGGCTTAAGGTGTCCGGCATCAACTCGGAGGTCATGCCCGGGCAGTGGGAATTCCAAATCGGCCCGCTTGGCCCGCTTGAGGTCGCCGACCAAATCTGGCTCGGGCGCTGGCTCCTCCACCGGCTCGGGGAAGAATACGGCATCTCGGTCACGCTCTCCCCGAAGCCCGTCATTGGCGACTGGAACGGCGCGGGCGGGCACGTGAACTTCAGCACGAAAGCGATGCGCCGAACCGGCGGCATCAAGGCGGTTGAGGCGGCGTGCAAAAAACTCGAGAAAAAGCACCAGGACCACATCGAAGTCTACGGCGCGGGGAACGACAAGCGCCTCACCGGGAAACACGAGACCTGCAGCATCCACGAGTTCCGCTTCGGCGTGAGCGACCGCGGCGCTTCCATCCGGATTCCGATGAACACCGCAAACAATAAAGCCGGCTACCTCGAAGACCGCCGCCCCGCCGCAAACATGGACCCCTACAAAGTCTGCGCGCGGCTGATTGAAACGGTGTGCGGAAAGTAACTTTCTAAACGCCGCACCTCAAAAGAAAGCCCGGAAACTTTTTATGAAAGTTGACTCCATGAAGGGCGAGGGGTATGATGGAGCGTGTTTCTCCGCCAAAGGCGGATCCGCCTCGGGCGGAGAAGTATCCATTCTGTTTCACCGCCATCACTAATCCTCGCATCAACAGCAAAATAATCGCCCCGCAGCTCCTTGTGATTGGAGCCGGGGGCGAGAACCTCGGCGTCATGGCGCGCGAGGATGCGCTGAAACTCGCGCGCCCGGAGGAAAGACTGGACCTGATAGAAATCGCGCCCGCTGCGAACCCTCCGGTGGCCCGCCTCATGAGCTTCGACAAGTACCGCTATGAGCTTGAGAAACGGACCAAGAAAGAAAGGCAAGCGAAGCGCGTGGCGGGTCTGAAACACGTGCAAACCAGCGGCCGCGCACATAAAAACGACTTCCTCATCAAGGCGCGGCAGGCGGATAAGTTCCTCGGCGAGGGGCACCAGGTGGAAATACAATTCCGGCTCCGCGGGCGCGAAAAGTATAACAGGCCATGGGCGCTTGAGCGGCTGAAGGAATTTCTCGGCATGATTACCGTGGAATACAAGGCAATTGATACGCCGCAGTTCGGAGGACGGGGGTTGGCCATGCACATCATCAAGAAGCCGGGAGGAGTAATCCCGCCAGAGGCGGGCAAGCGCGAATAACGCAAATGAAAAATAAACTGTCGAAAAGCGTTTCGAAGCGTATCCGTATCACCAAAAACGGCAAGATAGTGCGCCGTCCGATGGCCGTGGACCACTTCCGCACGCGCCAGACAAGCAAAAGCATCATGAACAAGCGGAAAACGCGCTCGCTTGATTATCCTCTGAAAACAATAATCAATTATTAGTCATACGTTATAGGTCATTAGTTATTAGTTATTTTATCCATGCCTCGAGTCAAACGCGGAGTACACGCCCATAAGCGGCGGGAGAAAACCCTCAAATATACCAAGGGGTTCCGTTGGGGGCGAAAATCCAAAGAGCGAGCCGCGAAGGAAGCGCTTCTCCACGCATGGACGCACATGTTCCGGGGGCGGAAGGAAAAAAAGCGGAATTTCCGGGCGCTCTGGAACGTGCACATCAACGCCGCCGCGCGCGCCGAAGGCATGACGTACAGTGCGCTCATCGCCGCACTCAAGAAGAAGAATATAAAGCTTGACCGGAAAATCCTCGCCGACCTCGCCGCGCACGAACCAGAGGTGTTTAGAAAAATCGTGACGCTCACAAAAGGTTAAACCTTTGTGGGTTCCCAAGGTTTAACCTTGAAGAATTCCGGGAACTGTGCATATGTGAGGGGTTTTTATTCCTGTTCCTGTGAACCGGCGCCCGGCGGCTGCGTCGCAGGCCGCGGCGTGGTTCCATACCGCTTCTGCCGCAAGAATTCATAGGCTTGCCGAAGTACCCGCTGGCTGTCGCGGTACCTCCCTAATATTTTCCGCGCCTCGCGGTAGAGAAACCAACCATACCCCTGGTGCTCGGAGGAGAGCTTCACCGTCTCGATGTCCGTTTCTCCAAGGTAAAAAATGACTACTTTAAACACGGGCTGCCCGTTTCTCCGGAACGAGAACCGCTCATATACTTTGAAATCTTGCGCGAGCCGCAAATCCCGCGGCGTGAGCCCCGTCTCTTCCCGCGTTTCGCGGAGCGCGGCGGCGAGGCTTTGCTCCTCGGACTCGATTTTGCCCTTCGCGAAATTCCAGTAATCGTGCCCGTGATATAAAATCAAAAACTTCGGCCCTTCTTTGGTCTTGCGATATGCAATGATGCCCGCGGATATTTCCCGTCGCATGTTTCGAGCTTATTTAACAATCCGTACCAGGCGCGTGCGCGGCACAGACAAGATCTCATCACTTCCCTTTCAGAGATTGTAGCATCTTTTCGAGCGGCCACGCATTTATCACATCCTCCCTTGTCGCCCATCCTCTCCGCGCCTGGGCAATGCCATACTCGAGGTATTCAAAGTGCGCCGGTGCGTGGGCGTCAGAGTCAATCGCAAACCGCACGCCCGCGGCAACACACTTCCGTATATATTCATCCTTCAAATCGAGACGGTCAAATGCGTCAACCTCCAAAACGGTCCCCGTTTCTTTCGCGGCGCGGATAAGTTTCTCCATGTCCACCTCATACGGAGCGCGCTTCCCCACAATGCGCCCCGTGGGGTGGAAGAGCATGTCCACATGAGGGTTGCGCATCGCACGGACGATACGCTCCGTCTGCGCCTCGCGGGGAAGGTTGAAATACGAGTGAGCGGAGACGCCGGCTATGTCGAGCTTTGAGAGAATCTCGTCGGGAAGATCAAGCGTGCCATCTTTCAAAATGTCGCACTCGGTGCCTTTGAGCACGGTGATGGTCCCCTTCAGTTTTTTATTTACCGCATCAATTTCTTTCCACTGCATTTGGATGCGCTTTTCGTCAAGCCCATGTGTCATCGCAAGCCGCTTCGTGTGGTCGGTAATCGCAATATATTTCATGCCCCGCGCGGCGGCGGCTTTTGCCATTTCTTCAATCGAATACTTCCCGTCGGTCCACGTCGTATGCATTTGTAAATCTCCCTGCAAGTCCCCATAATCGATAAGATGCGGAAGCGCATGATGCTGTGCTGCCTCGATTTCGCCTGTGTTTTCGCGCAACTCCGGCTCGATGTAATCCAACCCAAGCGCCTCATATATCTCTTCCTCGGTGCGCCCCGCCACCATCTTTTCCTTCTGCGTTGTTCCGCGTCCAGTCCGCGTCGTTCCGCGGGCCTCAAAGAGCCCATACTCATTCAGCTTCAGCCCCTTTTTTATCGCAATCTGCCGGAGCGCCACATTGTGGTCCTTGGAACCGGTGAAGTAATTCAAAGCCGCGCCGTAGGACTCCGCCGGTACCGCGCGAAGGTCGGCATCGAGGCCGAGCGAAAGACGCACCGAGGACTTCGTGGGCCCGTGCGCATGCACCCGTTCTACGCCCTTCATCCCGACAAAGTATTCCATAAGCCGCTCCGGCTCTTTCGCCGCCGCGAGAATATCAATATCACCCACGGTTTCCTTCCTGCGCCGCACCGAGCCAGCCGCTGTTACCTTCTCCACTCCTTGCACCGCACGGAGTCGGCGCTCCAGTTCCCGTACTTCGGGCATTGCGGCAGTAAGAATAAGCCGCCCCGCGGAACGGCGCATGAAGGCAATGCCCGCGAGGATTTTCTCCTCCGTTTTCTCACCGAACCCCGGAATACCCCGCACCTTCCCGGCGCGCGCGGCTTTTTCAAGTTCATCCGCGTTTTTTATTTCGAGCTCGCGGTAGAGCTTTAAAATACTCTTCGGGCCCACGCCCTCAATACCGGAAAACGATTCCAAATCCACCGGTGTCTTTTTTTTGAGCTCCTCGTGCTCCGCAACTTTCCCTTTTGTGAGAAACTCCTCAATTTTCTCCGCAATTGAGGCGCCCACGCCGGGGATGTCTTTCAATGCCATAAGTCCCCCGCGGGCATAGATGCCCGAGACGGGCTCCGCGAGCCCCTCAATCACCTCCGCCACCTTCTCATACGCCCGCGGCTTGAACGGCACGGACTGCATCTCGAGATAGAACGCAATCTCGTGGAGAACTTTAGTAATGTCTGCGTTGTTGACCTCTCTCATTGGAGTAATCGCGAATAATGCAAATCTGGATTAAATAATGCGAATCATCTCTCTCGAGAATTCAAGATACGACGATATTTCACTCCCTCTTTTGTGAAGTAGACCAGAATTCCCAAACGCAAATTTCCACCACGAAGATATCCCAATACTTGCTTCGCGTGGATGTACCCAAACACCGAAACTACCTTTAAAACTTATTCCCAAATCTGTGAGTTCCTTAGCAAGTGCCTGCTGATATTGCTTCTCTGAAAGCCCCCATCCGAGCTCGTTAAAAACGCTGAAGGCAGCACCGATAATCTTGAAACTTAATTCCGGATACACAACGTCCTTATTTGCATTATTAGCCTCCATTCGCATTATTAGCGATTACTCCTTATCCGTGTTCCTTAATCGGCGCATGCGCCCGCATCCCGTGCCCGCCCTTCGCCCGCGGTTTCATAAACCCGTAGAGAAGGAGGAGCATCGTGGAACCAGCAAAAGACAGGATGCTTGTCGTGACAAGCACCGCGGGGAAACCGAAATTGTCGGCAAGAATGCCTCCTGCCGCGCCCGCAATCGCGGCACCCACGCCCACAATCGTCGAACGGAGCCCCCACTCGCCGCTCGAATGTCCCGGGTCCACGTGCCGCCCGAAGACCGCGAGGTAGGTCGGCACCGCGAGAGAATCGCCCAAGCCATAGAGAAGCTGAATCACATACACATGCAACGGCTCGCTCGCAAAGAGATAGAGAAAGGGGACGGAACTCACAAGGAGGGAACCTCCCACGAGCGCCCAGAAGTCGTCGCGCTCGCCGTCATGCCGGTCGAGGTAGCGCGAGATCGGGAGTTGCACGATCGCCCGCGTCACCCAATAGCACGCCGCCGCAAGCCCCGCCACGCGCACGCCGCCCCCCACAATCTGCTGGGAAATGAAAATCGCGAATATCGGCCCGTAGAGCGCAAAGGCGGTCACGAGAATCAAATCGGAATAGATGAGGATTTTTACGACGCGGTTTACGCGCATATACAACCATTATACCGGAATTAATGTTCAGGAAGTCGGACTTCCTCCGGGAAGTCCGACTTCCCAAGATTGACCCGAGTCCAGAGTTGGAGAAACAAAAAGAGCCGACTTGTAAGGTCGTCTCGATTTGATGTTTAGCAACAGATTGCGGTGGAGCGGGGTGCTAATTCCCCACTCCACCTGACTTGCCCTGCCGCGTGGGGCGAGTCACTCCATTGCCTTTCCGGCGAGCCGTTCCGCCTACGCGGGAACGGGCGAAACTTCGGCGGCGGGCGCGGCGGCTTTTTCTTCCCGAAGCCGACGGAGGAGGTTTCCGGAAAGGAGGTCCCCAATTGTCCGGCCGGGGTTAACCGAGAGCAGGCCCTCGGCAAACGCCGAGAAGCTTCCATAGTCCCTGACGACCCGCAGAGCTTCGTACTCACTCCACGAACCCGTGCTCGGGAAAATTGCCGAGCCCCCGCCTTGAAACCCTCGGGTTTCCTTGCCTTTGAACAAGGTGGACTCGACGAGCGTGTCGCCGTCGAAATCCACACAGAATGAGACATCGGCAGACCCGTCGCAGATGGACTTGTAAGCTCCATCCACGAGGCACATCATGTACCCCTTCCAGTCCGGCTGTTCCCAACCTTTGCAGGTCGGGTACTTCACGAACTGGTGGTGGCACGGCTGTTCCACCATGATAGTGCCGTTTTCGGCGTCCACCGATTCGATTGGTCCGCAAACAAGTTTGCAGGCGGAACCGGCGCGTAACCAGACCCGGTTGTCGCATTGGTCGCGCTTGGCGACCTCGGCCGCCAGGTTTTCGATGCCCTTCCGTGCCCACGGAAGGCGGAATTCCGCCCACTCCGGTTTTCCGGACAAAGGAGAATCGACCATCATGGCAACCGACGAGAAGGAACTCCCGCCGATTTCGGAATCATTGTTGATTCCGTTTTCGATTGAGACCGCCAGCGACTTGGTATATATTTTCATAGCAATGGAGTTTTGCGCTGTTTCTTAAACCAATGAAGCCGTCATGGCTTCTCCGTTACCAACTCACACGAGGTGGAACGGTGGTTTAAGAACAGCATTATCAAATAACGTGGTGTTAATATAGCATACTTTATTCAGTTTCGTCAAGTACGGTGGGAACCCTTGCAAAATAAGGAGAAAGCGACCTTTGTGAGTAAAAACTCGTGCATCAATGTGGGGAAATCGGACTTCCCGGAAGAAGTCCGATTTCTTAAGATTGGGCTTCAAACCTGAACTCTTCCCCTTCTGCGGAGAGCGTAAGCGTCCCGCCGCGGGCAACTTCTTTTTTCAAAATCTTTTCTGCGAGCGGGGCCCGGATTTTCTCTTCAATCACCCGCCGCAGGGGGCGCGCGCCGAATGCGGGCTCATAGCCGAGCTTCACCAAAAACGCGATTGCCGCATCGTCCGCAACAAACGCAATCCCCTGTTCCGCGAGTGTTTTCGCCAATTCTTTAATCTGGAGACCCGCGATTTTCCGCAAGTCCTCGGGACTCAAGTTTTTAAATACCACAATC